>Ga0209390_10007802_pt1 | contig 13512 bp, 7 predicted proteins | sample BON01_FD_187212 | JGI IMG/M metagenome (GOLD analysis project Ga0209390, IMG submission 187212) | Freshwater microbial communities from Lake Bonney liftoff mats and glacier meltwater in Antarctica - BON-01 (SPAdes) (version 2) | ecosystem: Environmental > Aquatic > Freshwater > Ice > Glacier... | reverse complement strand
GCGGAGAGCACGGGGTCCAGCTTGCACAGGGTGCAGATGCGCATGAAGAACTCGATGAAGGATTGGGGTGACCCGTCGACTGGGTGTTTGGCATCATGCAGGATGTTCCACTTGATCGCGGTCACTCCTTTCGATGCGGAGCGCTCCGCGGCAGGGTCGAGTAAGTCGGCCATTGCGGAGGCGATGGTGGCGCTGAGGAGCGCGTAGCTTTGCGAAAAAACGTCGGACTCCGATTCTGGAGTTGTAAGAGAAGTCTTACGAATGTTTGCCTCTGAGGCCAAACAACCGTGCCTCTGAGGCCAAACAACCGCGAAATGACAATCGAGATTCATTAAGGACTTACCTCGCAATGAATCTCCGCACAAGAAACACAACATACGAAACGGGCGGGCGCCCGGCGGGCGCCCACAATGCGCTGAACGAGATGTGCAAGTCGTTCGAAGGAATGTGGCCGGCGGGCATCATCCGGGATACCGCAGGGGGTACTAACTACTGCAGGCAAATACGGTAGTAGGTACATCTATCTTGGACACTGGTCAGGCGGACGAGGCCGTCACTCTGAGCCACTCGGCGACCTTGTTGTGAGGCGTCGGGAACACCCTATACACCATCCATTCGGCCGCTCTTTCCAGTGGTAGACGCTGTGGCCGCGATCTTGGCTGGTTTAGAAAAAAAGTACGATCTATCTATATCTATAATCATCTATAATACAACTACTAAGTAGTTCAACTACTAGTTGAACTATACAAGCGGAACCGGAATCGGTGAGTTTTCGTGTTTTGAAGAAATATAGGGGTTTATTTTTTGTTTTCGACTAGATTCCCTGTGAAAAAAGGCGCAAAAAAGAGGCCCATATTTTTTGGCGGGAGGAGACGGCTGTTGGGAGTTGGGAGCTGTTGGGAAGCGCTGGCGGCGCGTGACCACGTGCTCCTTTTGGGTTTGGGTGCCCGTCGTCAGCAGACGTCAGTCAGCAGACAAAATGGTCAGGCGGACGAGGACGTCACCCTGACAGGTTGATACATATCCGTATCCGTATCGGGTCTCTTTTGTATCCGTAACCAAGATTTGTACCAGTGCCAGTGCGTAACAGGAACGTATTAAGCCGATTATAGACCGTATCTGTTCTGTTACGAAAAGGAATTTGTTTTGATTTTTGATACGGTATTGATACGGATTTGTGTTCACACATCATGACACTGATACGTGCAACAACGACAACGACATAATGTTACACGTCCGATATGTACGTGATACAGATACGTATATATTTTAATGTTTCAATGTTTCAGATACGTGTTGTGATACGTTACATGATACTCATTATATTATCATAAACCCGAACTATTACAAATACGAAATACGTATACGTATCTTTTTATCTATAAAAGCTTGTTTGGAACCAGAGATAATGATACGATTTTGATACGTACATATGATACAGATACAGTTGCTAACTAATACAAATACAAATACGTATCACGTATCTTTTATTTATTACTATGGGGCCAGGGCCAGGGCTGATGGCACATGTCTTGTGGCGGTACTGCATGCGGCTAGCGTCATCGGTCATCGGGTGTTGGGGGCGTGCGGCGGGTGCGGCTAGCGTTATTGTATGTTGGTAGCTGTGTGGTGTCTTGTGGATGATGCTCTGGATGCGGCTAGCATCATCAAGTGTGTGTGGGGGGGTGCATCGGGCATCGGGTGCTATCCGAAGGCTAGCCGCACCCGCCGCACGCCGCCAACACCCGACGACGCTAGCTAGGGCCGTATGCAATACCGCCACAAGACATGTGCCACCAGCCCTGGCCCTGGCCCCATAGTCTGTGGCCGACGAGCGGCGCGCCGCTCGGATCGCAGTCCTTGTTGGTGCTGGCCACGTTGAGGTCGGCGGGCCCTGGCCCCATAGTAGTCCGTTGGCCGACGAGCGGCTGCCGCTCGGATCGCCCGAACATACAGTTATGAGTCAAATACATTCGTGTTAGGGTTAGCCTAACCCCGATTTCATTTTAATACAAATACGTATCTGACATCTGACATGTATCGATACAGACGTGATGATACGAATTGTGTTACTTCACATGTTCATAAGGTAAAAGATAATGTACACATGTATCCATAAAAATAAACCAGATACGATTTCGATACGTGTTGATATTATTTTGTAACAAAACAAGACCGATACATGATTTCTTCTCTTGATACAAGCTGATACGTTCCTGTTACGCACTGTTACAAATCTTGGTTACGGATACAAAAGAGACCCGATACGGATACGTAACAACCATAATTTGGGCCGTCACTCTGGGCCACTAGGCACAACCTCGTGGGGCGTCGGAAACCCTATAAACCGTCCGTTTGGCTGCTCTCGTCAGTGGGGCGCGGCCGCGACCTTGCTACTTGCGACCTTGGCGCTGGGTTAGAAAAAAAGTGCCATCTACGTACGATGATCTACTCGTATACGATCGATTCGATACTCGCGTCGTAGTCGTAGCATACAGTAATACTCTGTGTAATATCATCGTTCCAGCTTGGCCGTGGAGACCCGTAACCGCACAGCAGCAGCGCAGCAGCAGCCGCACTTCTGTGGGCGGGTGGGTCCCCGCGCACGGTCCCCGGCAGGGGGGGAAACGGACGAAGTAAAAACAAAACTTAAAAAAAAAAAAAAATAAAAAAAAAAAAAAAAAAAAAAAAAAACTCCCACTGGGCGTCCCCCCCCCCTCGCGGTATCAAACTGTGGCCGCTCGCTGCTGACGCCGAAGGCTATTTCCCAGCGAAAAGCGCCACCGACTGCTGCGCGTCGAGGTCTGCATGTCAGAGGACTTGGACGCTGCGATCGCGTCGCAGCAGCGGTCCAGGGGCGTCGGGCTCACAGAGGTGAGCGCCGACGACGACGTCTACACGCAGGACCGCTACGCTGGCCTGGCGACGTCACTGGGCCCGGCAGAGGACGCTGAGGACGATGGCGCCGAGCCGGTGGCGAAGCGCGCCACCTTCACTGCGCCGCGCCACCTGCTGGATGCGGTCCCGCAGCAGGACGACTCGGAGGACCCGCTCAAGGAGCGGTCAAACCGCATCGCTGATCGCGAGGACGAGTACCACTCGCGGCGGCAGCGCGTGCTGTCGCCCAAGCGCGCTGACCCCTTCGCCAGCAGCTCGGCGACGCCGTCGCAGCGGTCGTACCGCGACGTGATGGCGGAGAACGACGTGGCGCGGCAGAAGGACGAGATCCGGCGCAAGCTGGCGGAGCAGGAGGCGGCGGACCCCGGCGCGGCAAAGAAGCGCCGGCGCTGGGACCAGCCCAAACCGGCCGACCATGCGGCCAAGAAACAGGCGACACGCTGGGACGACGTTGCGACGCCGGCGCCTTCGGGTTCGGGGAGCAAGTGGGATGCGACGCCTACGCCTGGCCGCGATGGGGCTGCGTCGGGGAGCAAATGGGACGCGACTCCGACGCCCGGGCGCGTGGTGGATGGCAGCAAATGGGACGCGACACCCACGCCGGGCCGCGCCGTCGACTCTAGCAAGTGGGACGCCACGCCGACGCCCGGCCGCGCCGCCGACTCTAGCAAGTGGGACGCCACGCCGACGCCGGGCCGCGTGCCCAACACCAGCAAGTGGGACGCCACGCCCACGCCGGGCCGCGCCGCCGACTCTAGCAAGTGGGACGCGACTCCCACGCCGGGCCGCGCCGCCGACTCTAGCAAGTGGGACGCCACGCCGACGCCGGGCCGCGTGCCAGACTCGAGCAAGTGGGACGCGACGCCGACGCCGGGCCGCGGGGGGACGACGTCCGCGTCGGCGACGCCGTCGCGGTGGGACGCGGCGCCGACCCCCGGCCGCGCCGGCGGCGCCGGGGGCAGCAAGTGGGACGCGACGCCGACTCCCGGCCGCGTGGGCGGCGACGGCAGCAAGTGGGATGCCACGCCGACGCCCGGGCGCGGCGCCGACGGCGCGAGCAAATGGGACGCGACGCCGACGCCCGGCCGCGGCGGCGACGGCGGCGCTAACCGATGGGACTCGACGCCGACGCCGGGCCGCGTGGGCGACGTGAACGGGACGCCCTCGCGGCAAAAGAACCGGTGGGACGAGACGCCGACGCCCGGGCGCGCCGGCGGCACGAGCGCGTGGGACAGCACGCCGGCGCCGGGCGCCGTGGCGTTGGGGGGGGCGATGGCCGCGGCGCCGTCGCAGCGGTCGCGGTGGGATGAGACTCCGGCCGGTGTGCCGCGCGGCGGCGTCAGCTCGACGCCCTTCGGCGCGACGCCCGGCGCGACGCCCTTCGGCCCGATCGACGCGCAGACACCGATGGGCGGGATGGGCCTGGCGCCGCTCGGCTCGGGCGGGCTGGGCGGCACCGAGACGCCCGAGCAGATGCAGGCGCTGCGCTGGGAGCGAGAGATGGACGACCGTAACCGGCCGCTGACAGACGACGACCTGGACGCCATCTTCCCTCCGACGGGCTACAAGGTGCTCAAGCCGCCCGAGAGCTACGTGCCCATCCGCACGCCGGCGCGCAAGCTGCTCGCGACGCCCACGCCGTCGGAGGGCGCGACGCCGCTCTACCAGCTTCCAGTGGAGCAGTCGGGCCTGATGGCAGACATGCCGCCGACGCCGGGCAACCTGCCCTTCGTCAAGCCCGAGGACTACCAGTACTTCGCGCCGCTGCTCAAGGAGGACGATGAGATGGAGGACATGACATTCGAGGAGGCGCGCGAGCGCAAGATCATGAAGCTGCTGCTCAAGGTGAAGAACGGCACGCCGCCGATGCGCAAGGCCGCGCTTCGCCAGCTGACGGACAAGTCGCGCGAGTTCGGCGCCGGCCCGCTCTTCAACCAGATCTTGCCGCTGCTCATGTCGCCGACGCTCGAGGACCAGGAGCGCCACTTGCTGGTCAAGGTGATCGACCGCGTGCTCTACAAGCTCGACGACCTGGTGCGGCCCTACGTGCACAAGATCCTGGTCGTGATCGAGCCGCTGCTCATCGACGAAGACTACTACGCACGCGTCGAGGGGCGCGAGATCATCGCAAACCTGGCCAAGGCGGCCGGGCTCGCCACCATGATCGCCACGATGCGGCCAGACATCGACAACGTGGACGAGTACGTGCGCAACACCACGGCGCGCGCCTTCTCGGTGGTGGCCTCCGCGCTCGGCGTGCCGGCGCTGCTGCCCTTCCTCAAGGCTGTCTGCGGCTCCAAAAAGTCGTGGCAGGCGCGCCACACGGGCATCAAGATCGTGCAGCAGATCTCCATCCTGATGGGCTGCTCGGTGCTGCCGCACCTGCGCTCGCTGGTCGAGATCATCGAGGCCGGGCTGGGCGACGAGCAGCAGAAGGTGCGCACCATCACTGCGCTCTCGCTCGCCGCGCTGGCCGAGAGCGCCACGCCCTACGGCATCGAGGCGTTCGACTCCGTGCTCAAGCCGCTCTGGAAAGGGATCCGGCAGCACCGCGGCAAGGGTCTGGCCGCCTTTCTGAAGGCGATCGGCTACATCATCCCGCTCATGGACGCCGAGTACGCAAACTACTACACGCGCGAGGTGATGATCATTCTGCTGCGCGAGTTCGCCTCGCCCGACGAGGAGATGAAGAAGATCGTGCTCAAGGTGGTCAAGCAGTGCGTGGCGACCGAGGGCGTGCTGCCGGCCTACGTGCGGGAGGAGATCCTGCCCGAGTTCTTCAAGAGCTTCTGGGTGCGGCGCATGGCGCTGGACCGGCGCAACTACAAGGCGCTGGTCGAGACGACCGAGGAGCTGGCCAAGAAGGTGGGCGCCGCAGAGGTGGTGACGCGCATCGTGGAGGACCTCAAGGACGAGAGCGAGCCCTACCGCAAGATGGTCATGGAGACGGTCGAGAAGGTGGTCTCGTCGCTCTCCGCCGTCGACATCGACCAGCGCCTCGAGGAGCAGCTCGTCGACGGCATCCTCTACGCTTTCCAGGAGCAGACTGCCGACGATACCGCCGTGATGCTCTCCGGCTTCGGCACCATCGTCTCGGCGCTCGGCGCGCGCACCAAGCCCTACCTGCCGCAGATCTGCGGCACCATCAAGTGGCGCCTTAACAACAAGTCGGCAAAGGTGCGCCAGCAGGCGGCCGACCTTATCTCGCGCATCGCGCCCGTGATGCGTGCCTGTAACGAGGAGCAGCTGATGGGCCACCTGGGCGTGGTGCTCTACGAGTACCTGGGCGAGGAGTACCCCGAAGTGCTGGGCTCCATCCTCGGCGCCCTCAAGGCCATCGTCAACGTGATCGGCATGACCAAGATGACGCCGCCCATCAAGGACCTGCTGCCAAGGCTCACGCCCATCCTCAAGAACCGGCACGAGGTGGTACAGGAGAACTGCATCGACCTCGTCGGCCGCATCGCCGACCGCGGCGCCGAGTTCGTCTCGGCGCGCGAGTGGATGCGCATCTGCTTCGAGCTGCTCGACATGCTGCGCGCGCACAAGAAGGCCATCCGGCGCGCCACGGTCAACACGTTCGGCTACATCGCCAAGGCCATCGGGCCGCAGGACGTGCTCGCGACTCTGCTCAACAACCTCAAGGTGCAGGAGCGCCAGAACCGGGTCTGCACCACCGTGGCCATCGCCATCGTGGCCGAGACGTGCTCGCCCTTCACTGTGCTGCCCGGCCTGCTCAACGAGTACCGCATCCCAGAGCTCAACGTGCAGAACGGCGTGCTCAAGAGCCTCTCCTTTCTATTCGAGTACATCGGCGAGATGGGGCGCGACTACGTCTACGCCGTGGTGGGGCTGCTCGAGGACGCGCTCATCGACCGCGACCTGGTCCACCGCCAGACGGCGTGCACCACCGTCAAGCACCTCGCGCTGGGCGCCATCGGGCTGGGGCTAGAGGACGCGATGCAGCACCTGCTGAACATCCTCTGGCCAAACATCTTCGAGACGTCGCCCCACGTAATCAACTCGGTCATGGACGCCATCGAGGGTATGCGCTGCTGCCTCGGCCCCACCGTCATCCTGCAGTACGTGCTGCAGGGACTCTTCCACCCGGCGCGCAAGGTGCGCGAGGTCTACTGGAAGATCTACAACAACCTCTACATCGGCTCGCAGCCCGCCATGGTGCCCGCCTACCCGCGCATCGGAGACGACGTCCTCAACAAGTACAACCGCACCCACCTCGACCTCTTCCTCTGAGCGGCGAGTGGAGGCGCACGTCGGCTGGGGGCGACGCGTTATAGGGCGGAAATCTTAGCCTCGGCGGTAGGCGGTAGGGGTAGAAGGAGAGAGCGACACGTTGAGGGCGGGTGTGTCTTTGTTGTTTTGTGGTTTTTAGACGGTTTTATTCTTGTGCTCTTTGTATTCGCTCTTCGTGTAGCGTTCACGTTTATTCTGCCGGGCCTGGGTCAGTCTGCTGTCTCCGTCTGGCTTCTCTCTGTCTCTGGTCTCTGTCTGGTCTGCCCGTCGGGATCGGGAGGGTTGGCTGCTGAGCAGGGGGGCGCGCCTCGCGGCGTAGTCCTATAGTAGGAATTATATTTAAATTTAAAAAAAAGAAATTTTTTTAAATTCTCCTCACCTTCCACTATTACAAAACACAAATCTTACAAAACAAAGAAACCCGGGTGGCCAGTGGCCAGAAGCAGAAGACCACGACCACAGCCACAGAGGTTGAACTATTGCTTTATTCTCAACCTATAGAAGCTATAATAAAGAAACGGTGTATAATTATGACCGCCCGGTGTACGATGACGGCCCAGCGCGCCGCCCTGCTGACTGATAGCCTGCTGCGCGTGCCGCGTGCCCCTCTGCCTGTGTCAGCAAAATAACCCGGATCGCCAAGAGCTAGCGACATAGGCAGCGGCGTAGTCACGGCGCCCGCTGCCGGCGCTGCTGCTCGAGGCGCCCACCACTGGTTGCGCCGACGGCCGCCTGGCCGCAATCAGCGCCGCCCGCTCAGCGACTCGAGCCTCGAGCTCTGCTGCGCTGACCGCGCGTGCGCGCACCACCTCGGCGCCGCTGAGCATGATGCCGCGCGCGGTGCGCAGCAGCGTGGCCACGTCTCGCTCGCCCATCTCAGCCGCGCGCCGCCGCAGCACGTTGTAGGCCTGGCCACCGCCGCAGTCCCCGGCCGCGCCGTCTGCAAGCGCGGCCCGGTGCAGCTCGCGCGCGTCGACGCCCTCGATCAGAGCAAGGGCGATGCGGAGGTTGCCACCGCTCAGACTCCAGCCGGCACCCGATGCTGTGCCTCCCAGGCGCCTGGTGGCACTTTCTGGGGACGGGCCGCCGGCCGCGACGGCCGCCCCGCCCATGCTGTCGTCGCCCAGGGCGATGGCCCACGCCGAAACCAGCCGACTCAGCGGAAACACCCCCGCCCACAGCGGGCACAGCCACTGCAGCGCCACCAGCCCCACCGCCTCGCGCAGGGGCGCGGCCGCTTTGCTGCGGCGGCCGAAGCGCTTTGGCGCGCGAGTCGTAAGCAGATGCCACAGCGCGCCCACTTCGAGGACGACCCCGCCGGCAGGCAGTCGCGAGAGGAGGAGCGCGTACAACGCAAACCCGTCGGGCGCGTTCCCAGCAACGCACACCGTGGCCCCCGCCAAAATGTTCATGCCCTGGCAGTAGCCGATGTCGGGACGCAGCGCGCACCACGCCTGAAGCACCGAACGCACACCCTCGCGGTGAGAGGCGACATGGTTACAGCCGCGTATACCGAGCGTCGCCGCTCCGGACCGATCGAGATCGGTCCGGATCTCGTCGCCGGCCGGCGGGGTCGGCGTGTGTAAACTGGCGCTCTCGAACGGAGCAGCGCGACAGAGCACCGTTCGTCGCGCGTGGCTGAGCCACAGGACGCGCACAGCGCTCCATTCGAGCGTGCCCTCACCCATGTTGGTGGGGATGTCGTTGGAGATGTTGGTTGCGGCCCAGTAGGCCGTTGCTGATGATTTTGCTAGCAACCCATGCACAGGCGTCCATTTACGCTGACCAACGCTGTGAATAACCTTTCAATGCGAGTGACGTGGATATTGATCGCAGTCGCCGGCCTCGTCGCTGGCTACGCGACGCCAGCGCCGGGCTGCGCTGCCGGCTGCAGGCGTGCAGCGTTTGCGGCGCGGCCCGAGCGGCGCGTGTCGGTCGGCCCGACGTGCTGCGATGCAGGGGCAGCGCCGCCGCTTGACGAGCCGCCGTTGCCCACAGCGCCGCCTTCCGACGAGGCGCCGGCGACCCCGTCGCAGCCGCACCGCGCCGGGTTCGTATCGATCATTGGCATGCCCAACGTTGGCAAGTCGACGCTGATGAACAAGCTGATTGGCGAGCGGCTGTCCATCATGACAGCAAAGGCGGGCACCACGCGCCACCGCATCCTGGGCATCCTCAACGGCGACGACTACCAGCTGATCTACTCCGACACGCCGGGCATCTACTCAACGCCGCAGTATAAGCTGCAGGAGGGGATGATGGCAGCGGTGAAGGGCTCGCTCAACGACGCGGACCTTGTGCTGCTAGTGGTGGACGTCTTCCAGGAGACGTGGGAGGACGAGGCCATCCTCCGGCAGGTCGAGTCGCAGGCGTGCCCGCTGATCGTGCTGGTCAACAAGGTCGACCTCGTGCGCGAGGGCACACCGCTGCCGCCCGCGACGCTCGCCCGCCTCGGCACCGAGGACGAGCTCCTCGCTCGCTGGCGCAGCCGCTTCCCCGAGGCGTCGGTCCTGCCCGTCTCAGCCGACAATGGCGAGGGCCTTGACGGGCTGCTCAGCCGAGTCCGCGCCTGCCTGCCCTTCCACGAGCCCTTCTTCCCCAAGGACCAGCTGACCGACCGGCCCGAGCGCTTCTTCGCGGGAGAGATGGTTCGCGAGGCCATCTTTGAGGGATATCGGCAGGTACAAATGAGACATCTGTATACATTACTCCATCACCAATATCTAGGCGGCTTGAATAGGGAATAGTGGCCAGAAAAGAAGTGGCCGCTTGCCCTCCCAGCTGCGGGATCAGTTAGGGTCAGCATGTGATGATGTACCCTGTTACGGCCGTTCAATTCAATTCGATCTGTTGTCGCCTTTCTTGACCGGCAGGAGGTGCCCTACTCGTGCGAGGTGGTCATCACCAGCTTCAAGGAGCTCGACGAGATCCTACGGATCAAGGCGGTCATCTACGTCTCGCACGACACGCAGAAGGGGATCGTGATCGGACACAAGGGCGCTGCACTCAAGGCGGTTGGCACTCGCGCGCGCAAGAAGCTCGAGCAGTTTTTCGTCAAGCAGATCTATTTGCAGACCGAGGTCAAGGTCAAGAAGGACTGGAGGCAGGACGTGGGCGCGTTGCGTGACTTTGGCTACATGTCGTAGTCTTGTATTTTCAAGTGCCACGCACACTCATGCTAGGTATGCCCGCCCATCCTCGGGGGGCTCTTTAGGACTTTTCTCATCTTGCGCTCCATACAGGCTCTCTTCTGTTCTCCGCTCTCTTACCTCTACTGCTATTGCTAACGTCTTTCTCTGCCTATTCATGGCTCTACTCAATTCGCGCCGCGCTGCCGCTGGCCTGTGCCTCTGCGCTGGCTCTCGATCTCACTCCTCGCCTCGCACCCTTGCCTTACGTCTCCCGCTCATGCCCTGCGTCTTTTGTGTGTGCGCGCGCACGTGCCGCCCTGCGGTTGCGCCCTCGGCGACCCTCGGGTTAGGACTAACCCGTGACCGTGACGTGCGTGCGCCGAGGGAGTGCCGGGTATATATTTTCTGCGTGTTTTTCGGTCTGCACCTGCGCCTATGTAATATGTGTGCGTGCTGCCTTTGTGTGAGTTTTGAGTTGTGTTGTTGCTGTTGTTGTTGTTTTTAAGGTGTCTATACCTATACCTATACATATACCCAACCCCCCGTGGCGCACACCACCGCTCCCGCTCCCGTCGCCAACGACCACCTTTTTATGATATAAAAAACAAAAAGGCGCCCCCCCCCCCAGCCCCAGCTCCAGCTCAAACGCAAATAACTGAGGTGGGAACACAAAATAAAGCTAACTAAGACTAAGCAAGGCGGGCAACATCGCAAAAAAAATGCGAATTTTAGTCGGCTCGTCGTAATCGTAACTTTCTTTTGATCCTGAATGACTCGCGATGACTCACAGTTTTCAGAGGGGCGAGCCCGCGGCAGCCAGCAGTTCTGCATTCTGAAACTTGGTTGTTCTGTAGCATACTATATAGCATGCTACAATGCTATATAGCCTCCATCAGATGCTACAGTACTATATAGCATAGCTCTACTTTTTTCTGATATTTGAACCATTTCGAGTTGACCCGATTACTGGTGCTGATGCTGGCTGCTAGCCCACGCCCCGGCCGGGCCCAAAAATGCTAAACACTAGGTCAAATACCAAAATTTGCATCTAGGACGGAGTGTAGTACTATAGTGTAGTATACTATATGGCATGTATAGCATCCCCCGATGCTATAGATGCTATATGCTACAGAACATCCAAGATCTGAAATGCCAGAGAGGTGGGAAGCGTTCTAACACATGCTCGACCCCGACACAGACACAGACGCCACCCCCTACTGCCCCTGCACGATACGACAATGTAAACGCTAAACATTATTATTTTTACCGTACTAGATACTAGACTAAGTATAAGTAAACGTGTGCAGCTGTTGTAGCAGCTGGTTCGCGCTTCTGCTTCTAGCGGTAGTAAACACGGCCGTTCGCGTGGGGCGTGCGCACTACCCACGGCTGCACCCAGAGGTTCCCGTCCTGCGCCGTTCAGCCTCCGCCAACACTCTTCCTCGTATACTAGTACTAGAACTAGACGTACTAGACCCTAAACTTTAAAAGCCTAAACACTATAAACTTGTGCAGCTGTAGCTGTCGTAGCTGGTAATTCGCGCTTAGAGTATGCTTATTATGCTTCTACCGAACGCACTACCCACGGCTGCACCCAGAGATTCCCGTTCTGCGCCGCCCAGCCTCCGCCAACACTCCTCCTGGCGCCGGAGGCCGCGGCCGTGGGGCAGGGCCCGTCCCCCCAGCCGCGCTTGCGGCGCTCGCGGAACTGGGCCGCGACGGCGAGACACGCCTGCCGCTCCGTGGCCGCCGCGTGCGCGCCGCGCCACACGCGCAGCGCTCGCTCCAACCTCGCCCACACAAGCAGCCCAATAGGCATCATGTCCGGCCTAGCAGAAGGTCTACACACGTGCACGAATGTGGTGTGCGGTGGCGAGATACTACGCGCTCCGCAGCACTGGCACACAGAGTAGTGGGAGGCGGGACCCACGCCCAGCCAGCCACGAGGCTCACTCTCACTCTCGCTCGCGCTTCTCCACTGACCAAGCACACGGCCGAGAGCGAGACGACGGCAGCGGCGCTCGAGGTCCGCCGTCCGCGCTGCCCCGTAGCCTGCAAATAAACACGAGACATGCAAAACAAAGTGCTCAGTTTACAAAACAAGGTGCTCAGTTGGTGTAGTGTGAGTGTAAGAGTTGGTGTAGTGTGCGTGTGAAAAAAATCCCGAAAACGAACATAAATGAGGGGCTATCCGCGCTGCCCCGTAGCCTGCAACAAACACGAGAAATACAAAACAGGGTGCTCAGTTTACAAAACAAGATGCTCAGTTGGTGTATGTAGTGTGAGTGTGGCAGCGGCGCTCGAGGTCCGCCGCCCGCGCTGCTCCGTAGCCTGCAACAAAAGAGCGAGAGCGTGAGCGCGAGCGAGAGGCAAGACGAGGAACAGATGCCACGGGAAACGGGGACACCACAGGGGAGGGACCCCGCCCACAGGGGACCCACACAGAGGGGAGGACCCCGCAGAGGACCCACCACCGGAGGGGAGGGCCACACAGGGGACCCACACAGAACACACACAGACAACACACACGAGAAATACAAACAAGATGCTCAGTTTGTGTAGTGTGAGTGTTAAAGGGGCTCTGCAGCTACTAATCAACCGCTATGGGTAAATTCGCTTTGCTCATGTACATGAGCGAGTTTCGACTAAGAGTTTCGTCGTTTTGATTATAGGAAACTCGAAGTCGGTCGAATCACTTAGGCGTATAGGGCACCTTAAAAAACAACCGAACACGAACATAAATGAGAGGCTGTGGCTGACCTTGCCAGCGGAGCAGATTCGCTCTCAGACCGTGCCGCCGGCTGCCGTCGGCCGCAAAAAAACAAAACATATATGCATGAGGGGAAATGAGGGGCTGTGGCTGACCTTGCCAGCGGAGCAGACTCGCTCTCAGACCGTGCCGCCGGCTGCCGTCGGCCGCCCGCCGCTCCTCCGCCTTGGCCCGCGCGCCGCGCCGCCACCGACCGAGCCCCGCGTGCACCACCCGGGCGTAGGTGAACCCGACGTGATTTACGAGTGTATCGAGCACCTGGGTTGCGCGTGCAGGGGGGGGGGGGTATCGGCCACTGTGTACTGTGTCAATGTCGGCGGCGTGCTCTACAATCGACAACGCGTAGAGCGTAGAGCAGAGGCGGTGGCTATGCAGCCCCGCCTAAAGTTTGTTACGCCGTCCGGGCCCAGGTGAATCCGAGGTGATTTACGAGTCTATCGAGCACCTGGGTTGCGCGCG
>Ga0209390_10007801_pt1 | contig 13513 bp, 6 predicted proteins | sample BON01_FD_187212 | JGI IMG/M metagenome (GOLD analysis project Ga0209390, IMG submission 187212) | Freshwater microbial communities from Lake Bonney liftoff mats and glacier meltwater in Antarctica - BON-01 (SPAdes) (version 2) | ecosystem: Environmental > Aquatic > Freshwater > Ice > Glacier... | reverse complement strand
CCATTTGTCAGTTGAGTCTGCAGCTTTTCAGCCAACTGTTTTTTGGCCTCAGCATCCGCAGCAACTTGCCATTGAGCGATGAGCGAACCGACTGGAATAATCGATTCCGCTCCGCCACCGGAATCCGGCTCACTGTAGAAGTGCCAAACGCCGTCATTGCCATGTCGATCCGCGTGCGGGTTGCCGGCCAAAATATCGGGCGAAATGTCTTTGGCCAGATCCCATGCGGCAGCCGCATCATCCTTTGCCGTGACACTCAAATCAATCGCCGTCATGTCGCAGGAATGTTCCCCATCGCGCGGGCTGATGATCAGCGAAAGTAGATCTCCGGGTTGCACGACCAGGTTTTCATACGGACCGAACTTGTGTTCCTCCGCGCCGCCCGCTGTGCCCGCCGCCAGATGCTGCCGAGTGTTACCTCGGCGCAATTCCAGCAGCCACGTTACGCCATTGCCGCAACCGATATGAGCCCGCTGGACTCGACCAGTAACGTTGACTGCACCGCCGATCGGACTTCGCCATCCGACGATCACACGCAGCTTTGGCGTGGGATGGACACCAACACTATGCGGCTGCATGTCACCGGGAATTCGCACCAGATCATCTGATGAATTCGCAATGACGCTCAACGCATCCGGGCCAATCCAGCCTTTGACGAAATCATAGTTCTCCGCACGCTCCAGTTTTTGCGTGATGTACGAATCAATGCGTGCTTCGCCCGCGCCGATACCGAGATATGCGAACCACGCCGCCAGCACAGTCGGATCAATCTTGCGCTTTGCCGCCAGTTCATCAATCTTTGCCTGATCCGCCGAAGCACCGGCTTCCGCGGCAGCTTCCAAACTAGCTGCCGCACTGCTGATCACAAGTTCGCGATGAGCATTCAATGTTGCGACCGCATGACGGACATCTCGCAGCAGCAGATCCGGTTGACCGGCGGCCACAAAGCGAGGATTTTCCCAGACTGCAACGTCATGCTCGTTTCCATCCGCAGCGTCGGACGTCGCAAGATACAGCGTAATGTTCTTGCCATCCTGCGGAGCCGGAAGTTTAGTGCGAATTTCCTGTCGAGCCGCCAGTGGCTGCGCGGGGACCTGCCACGCTTTCGGGCCGTCGCGTTTCCCGATATGCCCGATCGTAGTGAATCGCCACAACGTCTGCTGCCACTGTGCGATCGTCGCAACGAGCGCCGGCGTGTCGTCTGGCTTCGCTTCACGCCACTGTGCGCGGACCATATCCAGCACCAGTGATGGTTGCTTATCGTTCAGTGCAGTCCAGAGCGTGGTCAGATACTTTTCGTTCAGCGAATGTTCTTGCGCGACTTCGGCCAGCGATTTTGAACCAGCAAGCAACGTATCACGTTCGCTTAGCGTTGCCCGCAGATACAATTCCAGCGGAAGTCGTCCACCGCCGTTTGTTTCAAACTGAATGCCTTGCAGATTGACTGCCGTCGCGCCGCCATTGTCGGTGAATCGAGCGTAGAAGCTGCGTATTTCGTCGAGCCGTTGATTCGTCCAGTCACGTGACGTTGACTTGGAAGAAAACTCAATCCCATGCGGAAGCAGCATCGCATGGCTGGCGACATCTTTGCCCGCATCCAGATACTTCTGAACCAACGCCGGTGACATCACAAGCGCGTTGCCGACGTTTGTGAATCCTTCTCCAGCGGCGCTATCGACAGGAAATTCGCGAGCTGGTGCCAGTGGGACGCCAGTGAGGTCCTGAATTGTGTATGTGAATTCGGCATTGTTCAGACGTCGCAGCACAACCGGGCCTGGATCCCCGGCGTTCGCTTTGGCATCCGCGTCGAGAACACTGCGCACCCAGTTCCGCAACGAGACGTGTTCAGCCTTTGTTGGCTGAGCCTTCGCATCCTTCGGCGGCATTTCGCCATCATCCATCATCTCAACAACGCGCTGCCATGGAATCACATCGCGGCGCATGTCGGCGACCGAATGAAACTGTTCAAGATCGAGTTCACCCTGCTTTTCAGCGGTTGAATGACAACCAAGGCAATAGGATTTCAACGCGGTCGCCTGAGCTTTTTCGTACTCCGTCTGCAGTCTTAAAAACTCGGCCGAATCGTCTTGCGCGCACAGGATGGCGGGTATGAATAGCAGGCTGAAAGTCGAGCACAGGAAATGTACGTACGACTTCATAAACGACTCCAACGTGAAACAGGGTGAGCTAAGGAATGTTCGATTAATAAGTGTTCGATTTATCCGTAGCGAAAGTCGTCAAGACTTTCGGAACTGTAGGTAGCCGAAACTCTTGACGAGTTTCGCTACGACAATAATTGATCGAGCAGTCCTAAGAGGCGGGATTCTTGAACGAGCAACACCAATCGGCGGCCCCGTCTCGGGCTCAGCGTAGCCGCAGTCGGAAGCGAATTGCAACTGATGGAGGAAAAGAAAAACGTCCGGAGGGTTTGAGTCATCGTCGAGACTCAAACCACCGGACGTTGGAGATTGCTGACTCAAGTCTGGTTCTCAGCCGTTGTAGCTATTCTGAGCGTATTGCGACATCATTTCATCAATCATCCCCGGACGAATGGTGCGAGATGGCCGAGAATTCTGAACGACAGCGCTGGAGCTGGATTCAACACTTTCGCTGCGACTGATTGCAGTGGGCTCAGCCGTGACCTGGTTGTCGGATGGCATTTTTTGCTGGCTTGGTGCTGAATCAACTTCCGGTGAATCAGCGTCGTCTCCGATTAAAGGCGAAAGGCTTTTGAGTCCCGATGTTTCGTCAGAGTTCTGTGAGATTGACTGCAACTGCGATTTCGAACGTTTTGGCGTCGATGAAGATTTCGTTCCGAGAGAACTTCCAATCGATTCGCTGTTTGACGGTGATGTCAAAGCAACTGGGATCGCTGATTTGTCTCGGGAAGAACTAAACAGAGAGACTGAAGTGGCTTGTTGAACGGGTACGTTATTTATTGCAATCGATGTTCGTGGTGCATTTGTTGCCAATGGTGCTAACGTCACCGGTAGCGTCGCAGCCGCAGGTGTCACAGCAACAGCAGCCAACGCTGTCGCAGGTTCGTTACTACTAACCATTGTTCGCTGAACCTCGGGACCACCAAGGCTAAAGTAGCGAATCTGTGGTTCAAAATCTTCCGCAGCCAGCACATCCGTTTTAATACCGTCATTCCAATTGTCAGATTCTACTTCGTCAAAGGGCACGCCATCTTCCAACGCGATGTCGTCAATCTTCACTGCATCATCAAGGGCACCATCTGGCGAACCAGCAAACGAACTATAGGCCCATGACGGATCCCATTCATCCATTACCGGTTCATATGCAACTGTAATGAATTCTTCAACGACCACATCGTCGTCAGTCACATCTGGTTTCAGGCGATGATAGAGATTTATTTTGACCTCGGCGTCGTCAACGACTGCTCCGGTGTCATCAACATTGCCGCCGTCATTAACAGCGTCATCGTCGGCCAGCACTGAGTATGTCACTTCGCCGTCGAAAGGTGTGTATTCCCATGATGGATCCCAGCCATCCACGGGTGGAGCATCTTCGACATTCAGGCCGTCGATGCTGACATTGACGGAAGAATCATCCACATGGCTACTGTCATAGATTGTAGTATCATCGACAACAGGGGCTGAATCATCTGGCCTCAGTTCTCCTGGCTGCAGGAAGCCCATGAACATCGTTTCGGACGGATCATCTCCAGGGTCTGGTGTCGATGGATCAAGAACAGAGAGACAATCTGTAAACGATGGCCGATCAACAAGATCGCCTGCAGGCGTATCATCAGCAGGATCAGAAGTTGCCGCTGGATCTGTCGGAGCCTGTGGCATTCCCACTGTGATCGCAGATCCACACAGCAACGCACGCAGCTCACAGGACTCAGTCTGAACGGAAAAACTGCTTCCACCAGTTCTTCTGAATTTCCGCTGATTGCTTCGAGATGACTTGAATGACATGCCAGAGGTCTTTCTGTTGAGAACTAAACCGCAGAAAAATGGACGATCCTAAGATCGTCAGAATCGCTGCGATGATGAGATCCGGATGATTGCCAGGAAATCGATCCTGACGCAATGGCAAAGCCTGCTATGGAGACAAATCGGGTGAAGTGTTTGCACGAGCTGGATTTAGAAAAATCCTGCCAGTGTAACTCTCCGTCTTCGAAAACACGTTCGACATCTCCAATAGGGACATTGCAGCCGCAAAATTCCAGGAGATTCGGCATTTCTTAAAATTTGCGAGTACTTCGGCAGAAATGCACGGAGTACATGATCCGCATGTCGAAATCTGCTGATCCTGTTGAAGACAAAACGGGTCCCGGACAAGAAGGGACATGGGAAACATCGCCAGTCAGATTCCATCCTCACTTCGCATCAGCTCCGGATCTTCAATGCGTGCCACGACAAGTGATACGTTATGACCACCAAACCCAAAGCTGTTATTGATTGCGTATTTCATCTGTTTCTGAACGGCCTTGTTTGGAATGTAGTTCAGGTCGCAGGCAGGATCGGGGGTGTCATAGTTGATTGTTGGCGGCAAAATTCCAGTCGTCAAGGCCAGGGCACAGGCTGACATTTCGATCGCACAGGCCGCACCGATCATGTGGCCCAGCATACTTTTTATCGAACTGATATGCAGCCGACGTGCGTCATCACCAAAGACAGATTTCAACGCCACCGTTTCCATGGAATCGTTGTAGACCGTACTGGTTCCATGAGCGTTGATGTAGACATTGTCCGCGATCTCTGCGGGATTCAGTCCGGCTTTTTGTAAAGCAGAATTGATGGCTTTGATCGCCTGACGTCCTTCGGGATCAGGCTGGACCAGGTGGTAGGCATCGGTCGTTGACCTTCCTGAAAGCACTTCTGCCCAGGCTTTGCCGCCACGTTTTCGCAAATGATCCTCCGTTTCAAAAATCAAAACCGAAGCACCTTCCGCCATAATGAATCCGCCACGATCAGCATCGAACGGACGCATGGATTCTTTGGGACGCTCATTCATCGTCTTGTTCATCGCCTTCATGTTGACGAACGATGAAATCCCCAGTCGAGTCAACGACGCTTCTGTGCCGCCAGTGATCACAAAGTCTGCATCTCCGCGACGCAGGTATTCCATCGCATCGATCATGGCATGTCCGGATGATGAACACGCGCTGCTGGTTGTGTAGCACGTGCCGCGCACTCCAAATGCCAGGCTGATATTTCCCGGAGGAGCGTTGGGCATCAACATTGGAATTGTGAACGGGCTGACTCGCGAAGGGCCTTTGGTCAGCAGTTTCTCCATCTGAGTTTCATAAGTCTCCAGGCCGGCCAGACCTGCACCAATAATGACGGCGGCATTTTCACCGATATCGACAGTCGGCAGGCCCGCATCCTGCAGAGCTTCGTGAGCGGCATGAACAGCGAACTGACTGGCCCGATCCATTTTGCGCGTCGAAACAAGATCGTTGACGTTGATCCGCGAGTTGTCAATGTTGCGTACTTCGCCACCGATGACCACTTCCATGTCACGAATGTCGTGTTCGGTCAGGCGGTCGATACCACACTGCGATGCTTTAAGATTCTTCCAGAACGTCTGCCGGTCGTTTCCAAGACAACTGACGACACCAATCCCTGAGATGAAGATGCGCTGCATGCGGATGATCCGAAATTCTGTTATTTCAATTTCACAGTCTCTTTAACCTGCCGAGATTGCCGCGTTGGCGATGTTCTGCTTCGGCCAGTTTTCTGCACGCACCGCGTGCGTGTGCGCGTACTACAGCAAACGCTCAGCGGACTTCAACCCCACGAGAACCTGTCCCTTCCCAAATCCCGCCGAAAACCCGGTAAACTGCAAAGATTTGAAGAAATCGGGAGGAAACAGCGACTGTTTTCGAGCAGAAAGGCGGCATTTTTCGAAAATGTCGGATCGAACTCCAGTTCCGTCCTGACGTACCCAACACCCATTTCGTGTCAGGACGGGTCCGCATCCCCGTCCTGCGAACGCGATTTGATGTTCAGGGCTGCGGCAATGCGTGAGGCACAAAACGAATGCGACTGCCAAATGCTCGCAGGTCAAGTTGCTTCTGTGGAGTCACCTTGAATTCCAGATTCATACTCGGAAAACGAGACACCACATTGTGCTGGAATAATTTTTCGCCGCTGATTCTGGAGTACGCTGTCACCAAAGTTTGATTTTGATTTGCAGCGGCAAGGCCCGGAATCACCAAGCCACCGAGAACTTTTGCGGGTTTTTTTGGAGTCGAGAAATTCACCAGCAGCAGCACTGGATCGCCCGTCACGTCGAACAATGCGTTGGTGTTGTCATCTGTATTTAAGGTCCAGCGAGTGTTGCCGGTTACTCGATCGATCGCCCTGAGCTCCTTACCAATCGGATAAACATCGCCCATCGAACCGAGCATCATCTGAACTTGTCCCCCTTGAACTCCCGGAATTGCAAACACGTAGTAGTTTGCAGGATCAGCAATGATGATGGCTTTGGAGTAAAAGTCTTTCATCATCTGATTGACCGCATCAGTCTCTTCAGCAGCCGCAAGCTGGACATTTGTTTTATCAGCAGTTACCAGATCAATGATTTCAAACGTACCTTTTTTTGTCACTGCCGCCAGCGTACGAATATCCATAAATTGGCATTTCAGCATATCCTTCAATTCCAAAGACCTGCGCACTTCGCCGGTTTCCGCGTTTGTCCAGTTCAACACTATGGAACCTCCTGATCGAACAGAATCATCCCAAACAACAAGTTCGTTGCCCGTCGTCATTATCGTGTGTCGTAAGACATCCTGCGAAATAGCCAAATTTCGTTCTATTCCGGCAGCCTGACTCAGGCACGTCACGGCTGGATCGTCGTTGGCCGGTGAAGAAATTGAAGTCCTGCTGACAAACACGCTTGAGTCGGTCGCAAAGACCTGTCGATTATCGGGCGGATTCTGCAGCGACCAAAGATTCTGGCCAGTCAACAGATCAATCATCTCAACCCCTGTCTGCGTCTGTACGCAAATCCAGCGATTATTACCACCGCTGATTCGCAGATCTCGCCCGTAAACTTCCAGCCAGGCAGGCATGGCTGTTGAGAACCGATTGAACAGATGCATCTGAGCCATCAACTGCCAGATCGCTCGAGGCGACTGATTAGGAATCCTGCGACTCCACAGCACACGCTGATCGATCATTGAGACCGCCGAAAGTCCCATGGAATTCTGAACGAGCACGACACTTCCGAATCGCACAACTGAACCGGCGTTGCCTAGTGAAATCGCATCAAACATTCCGCCTTCGATCGTACACATGGGTTCATCGGGTTGAAGCAGCGAGCGAATCGCCAACACTGATGATTCCCGAAATGTCGACCATCGCCATGCGCTCAGGAACGGATCTTCGTGGTAACGCAGCGTGAGTTTGGCTTCGTTCGATTGAGGCATCAGGCTTCCTTCGACAGGATGGACCGGCACCCCCGAATACGTCGTATCCTGCCATTGCGACCATTGCTGCGCCAGTACTTCTTGCGGCGTTGGTAACAGATCATCTGCAGCGTCTGGAAATAGTTCGCTCTTTACAACGGCCAACAGGTGTCCTGCCGCGCGGTGTGGACGCAACGGATGATCTTTCTGCGACGCTGCAATCGCGAGTTGATTGATGAATCGATCGACAAGCAAGCTGTGCCGTGTGTCAAACTCATGAGCGGAATCAGGCAATGTTTCATTTTTGGCGGCATCAGCGGAATCTGCGGAATCTGCCGTCGCCAATCGACGCTTGTCTTCACATCGACGCGCCTGCAACATCAGGTGCCATACTGTTTCTGTAAGCTTGTCTTCCTGGACGGCGAGATCCGCGCGACGCATGAGTTCTTCGCGATGGATTTCGCTGTTTTGTTCAATTGACAGCACATCAGTGTCAGAGATTTCCTGCAACGCGGAGGCCCACGAAGCGTAGTCCGGACGAGTGTTGTCCGCAAGGTGTTGTTGCAGAATCTGCAACAACTGATGTCGCAGAGGTCGCGTGACTCGAGCTGACGTTTTCAATGTCATGTCAGGCTTGACGATGGAACTGTCCACCGCAGGCCGAAGCAGCATTTCCTTGAGAAGTGCTATTTCAGGCAGCTCGACGGTCAAAATTGTCTGTGGTGATTTGAGGAACTCCACCACCTGATCGCTGGCAATGTTCGGTTGCGTTTCCAGCGTCAGGCACAGCACAACAGCGCGGTCTTTTGCTGTTGAAGCAAATCGCGCGGCTGTTTGCAAATGTACGTCACGCAAATCTGGTTCGTTCAATGCGCGAATCGCAGCGATACGAAACATCAAACGATTGACGACGTCGATTTGTTCGGCCGCCGGTTGAAGCTCAACAAGTATCTTTTCTGCCGCTTCAAATTGCGCCGTTTCAAAAAGGAACCGCGCCTGCTCCAGCGGTTCAGTCTGCATCTTAGTAGCGTTGCCGTTTGCAGAAAACACGGAGACATGATCAAGGCCATAGCTCACAAAACCATCTGGCAGGCTCATTAAGCCACCGGCACTGAAGGCTGGCCGAATCGCAGCGAAATTTTCAGCCAATTTTCCGTCTGCATAGCGTATGACCTGGATTGAGCCATCTGACAATTGAATCAGCAGATTGTCGTCCAATCTTGCGGCCGGACCGATGGGAACGACGCCTGTTGAGTCAAATGCTGTTTTCCAGACAACTTTCAAATTGTCGAGCGTCAGTCGTTGAATTTCTTTTGGACCGGCCACAACGATGGACTCATCATCGGCAGCAAGCACGACAGTTGCCCCGTCCGGCGTCACGCGACGTCGAATGCCTCCGGTGAGCGGATTGATCATCAACAACTGATGATTAGCTTTGCCAGCGACAAGCAAAGAATCCTGCAGCAGTTGCATGTCATCGGGTCGCCAGGTATCGCTTATCGAATCCAGTTGTTGCGTCTGAATCATACCGCGACGAAACATGAGACGCTGCGTCGCATCGGGAGCTTTCGAAACCATGTTGCGTGACCAGAGAACCGAGTGAGTCAACGCATCAACAGCCATCAACCAGCCGTCCGCTGTGCTGGCCCAAATCATGCCATCCGCTACCAGGGGTCGCGAAGATATCAGTTGTCGAACAGGATCCTGAAAGATATTCACTTCCGGGTACGCAAGGATTAGTTTCCAGACGACTTCGCCGGTTTCCGACCGCAGGCAGACAAGCCAATGCGCGTCATCGTGTTCAACAATTCCAAATAACAAGCCGCTCGATACCGTCGGCGCGCCGGCAAACCATGCTCGCGACAATTCGTTTCCGAAGCGTTCTTCCAATGGTGCTCCGCCAACAGACCAAAGTCTGCGACCAGTTTCTTTTTCGATCGCCACCAACTCCTGCGGCGGGTGCGAAGTCAGATCGCTCCGACCGGACATCATCCCACCAAAGGGCTGATTAAATTGAGGCATCGCAGCCAAAGGCTCACCTGAATCGCTGATCGCAAACAAACGCGTTTCGTCCGACGTCATAAAAGCGGGAATTGCGTCCCGATGAAGACTTAGAATCTCACGAGAATTCTGTAAACGATCCAGATCGACATTGGATCGCTCGTCATTATTTGGAAGCGGCATCCGCCCCGGGACCGTTCGACGTGTGATCTGTCGGTCAAGAGGTCTCGTCCACTTCAATTTGCCGGTGATTTTGTCGTAGGCCAGCAATCCGTTCGGCGAGCGTACATAGATGGCATTGGAATCCACAACGGGTTCCCCCGCAATCCATGCGATCGCCTGCTTGTCTCCATCAGCGGCCAACAGTCGCACCAAATCCTGCGACGCATGTCGTTCGGCCGAATTGAGATACAATTTTTGCTGCCATCCGGGTCCGGATTTTATTAGCTTCGAAATCGCTTCAGAAGCGGAAGTCGTTTCATTGGCAGCCTCAGCATTCGATTCGGTCGCCGCAGGCGGTTCTATACTTTGCGCGGTCAGAACAAAGGCCGTCGCGGATCTGGCGAATGTCCCCTCTCCCCCTGCAATTGATTTTCCAACTTCACACACTTTCCACGGGGGGAGAGGGCTAGGGTGAGGGGGCATGAAAAACCGCACGTCTATTAGTTCATTATGCTGAAACTCGGCCAACCCCCTCATCCGGCCCCCGGCCACCGTCTCCCCCTTGCCGGGGGCAGAAGGGACATGCGCAATGATCGCCGTTGAAGGGATCATTCTTGATCGCGCAGAGCATGACTCCGAATCTTCATCGCCGTCGGCGGACGGTGTGATGTCCGCAGACGGTGTGATGTTGGCCGCCGCATTCACATCATCGCGCATCGCGACGGCACTCTCACGCAATTCTGCTGGCACACTGGCATGCAGAACGGGATCAAGCCAGTACAAAGTCGCCTGCCGATGACCTCGATCCCGATGAATGGCAGCCAGCATCAGATGCGCTTTCAACGATTCTCGACTGCCAGCGTAGCGTTGCAGGAAAATGACTAAGCCAGCAGGTCCATTGTCTTCATACGACGCTTGCAGCAGACGCGAAGTGGCCCCGGGTTCGTTCAGCAACTCAGCTTGCAGTTCGGCTGGAAAAGATTGAATGCGTTGGATCAAATCGCGATGAAGTGGCCGATAAGTCTTGCTTCCGTCAGGAACCATCAACGACGGATCGGCAGCCCGCAGCAGTTTTAAGGCGTCGCGAATTTTTCCCGCATTGCCGGTTCGAACAATTCGCCCCAGTTCCTGAAGTTGCTGAGACATTTTGCGATCGGAAGGTAATCGTTGCTGTTCGTCCGTGGGCTCGGAATTGTTCTTTGCTGGCAGAATCTGAGCCTGTGTTAGCTGAGGACAGACGGAAATAATCGCCAAAAGTCCCCACAGAACTCGTGTGAGGAAAGCTGTCGATTGAATGTTTGAATTACCGACTGACATCTTTCGATCCTTCTTCGCGGAGCCGGCCCTGGACTTTACTGACCGAACTACCAGGTTAGTAACAGTCCCGAAAAGTACGTCAGGCTTTCCAGCCTGATACTAAGAAGACAAGTCAGCCTGGAAAGCCTGACGTACGTTGTTGCGGGACTATTTCCTTGAGTATGACAAATCCAATAACCGTACAGTGCCACATTCCACTACTGGTTACAAACAATCCCCCGATTTTTCTGCCCGAGCAATGTCGTTGAGCTCGATGTCCTACAGTCAATAAAGGATCTGTCGATCATCTACAAGGGAAATCGCACAGGTCGGCGGAGTTCATTTGATCGATAAATCGCCGTAAACATTTCCACAACAATTCGTCCTTCTTCGCCAGTCACCAGCGGTGGGCGATCGTCGATAATCGATTGCAAAAAGTCCTGAATCTGCAACTTGTGATAATACGTTGTCGCATCAATGTACTGAAAACTCTGACGGTCAGCAGCTTCAAATTCGGCCAGCAATTGTTCTTCACCAAGGATCGTCCAGACGTCGTTCAGCGGTGGCAACGTGATACCGCTCATTCCGGCAACGAACGTCGCTCCAGTGTCTGTCTGCACTCCAACTGACGCGCCGTTGCTGCCGTGAATATGAACCTTGGTGTAGATACCAGGCTTCTGGGACAGGCTGGTGACGACGTTGCCGAGTCCTCCGGATTTGAAGCGGATCATCGCAACCGCTGTGTCTTCGACTTCGATATACGGGTGATTCAAATTCGCCCAATAGCCCGACACTTCATCGATCTCACCCATCAACCATTGCAACATGTCAAGCTGATGCGGCGACTGATTCACCAACACGCCGCCGCCTTCTGTCGCCCACTTGCCACGCCATGGATCGGATTCGTAATACGCCTGATCACGCCAACTGAACATCGAAAATGTGCCAAGGATCGGAGTGCCAATTTTTCCGGCGTCGATGGCCGCCTTCATTCGCTGCACGGGTTCGAACAATCGCCTCTGGCTGACGATGCCAAGCTTGACGCCGTGCTGGTGGGCAGCTTCCAGCATTCTGTCGCAGGCTTCCAGCGACGACGCCATTGGCTTTTCGATTAACACATGTGCTCCGGCCTGCGCGGCCTGCACGCACGGTTCTTCGTGCAGCGGATGCGGCGTGCAGATTGTCACGGCTTCCACTTCGAGATTGCTCAACATACCGGCAACAGAATCGAACGCCCGTGCGCCGCCGTATTGAGCCGCAAACGCCTGGGCTCGGGAAAGTTGATTGTCACACACGGCGACCAATTCAGATTCTTCGAGAGTGCTCAACGCGAGCGCGTGCGTGTGGCCGATTTTTCCGCAACCAATGATTGCCGTTTTGATGCGTCTCATGCCTTTTCCCCGCCAAAGTATTTCGCAACCATCATACGCAGGAACGCCAGAGATTCTGCCATCTCGCCCATGCCGTTCATGCCGTCTTCTATGCTGATCCAGCCCTGATAGTTTTGTGCAGCAAGGATGCTGAAAATGGCGTCGTAGTCGTTGAGTCCCTGACCGGTCACGCCGTGTCGCAAATTGGACGAATACCCGATTGTGCCGTCACTCTGCAGCAGATCCTGCAGCGTTGTTCCTTCCGCCAGATAACGATCACTCGCGTGCATACTGACAACGCGATCTGCCACATGTCGCAACAGGTCGACCGGGTCATCCCCTGCCACAATCGCGTTCGACGGATCGTACTGCACGCCAAAAAATTCGCGTTCATCAATCGCGGCCAGCAGTTCCAGAAACACATCCTGCTTTTGAGCGAACTCAGGGTAGGTCCAGAAACCGTCCTTGTAATGATTTTCGAGTCCCAGGATCACGCCATATTCACGCGCCACCGGCAGCACTTGTTCGATGCATTCCACGACCCATTCAATTCCCTGCTTGCGATCGACGTTCGGATACCGCTGACCGCTGAGGACTCGACACACTGCACCCTTGCCACCCAGTCGATGCGTGACGGCAATCATGGCCGCTTCATGATTCACGGCGCGTTTGCGAGCGTCTGCATCGGGATTCGTAAAGTCCGGCGAACAACACAGCATCGGCATCAGAAAGCCTGCATCGGAAATTGCTTTTCCAACACTGTCGATATAGTCTGGATCGAGGCTGGTAAAGAACCCTTCGTACATTTCCAGCCCATCGGCATCGAGCTGCTTAGCCATCTCGATCCATTCAAACACCGTCATCGTGCGCGCCCCGGCGATGTCTTCGAGATAACACTTAGGGAAGGCTGAGATCTTTGGTTGCATGATGCTGAAGGCTTTCTGATGCAGCAGGGAAAAAATTGTGTCTCATCACGAACTTCTTACAGAACAGAAGTGCTGAAGTCTGTGTTCACATGACACGATTCAACGGCGAGGAGCGACAGGCGTGGGATTCTATCAAGGCCCATGCCAAACGGCACCAGGTGGAACTATTTTCTTCGGCATTATTTTGACAGCAGAATTTCGCCGAAACCAATTAGTGGTCGGGTGCAGTCTCGGATTTCTGTAGGTCCAGCCTGAGGTGCGCGACAAATAGTAGTTTCGAGGAAATTCGGAGATTTTTCAGAGGAGGGTTTTGTTGTCAGCGGAAGACTTCGTTTGACCCGACTCGGAGAGGAGGACGGCTGCACAAAGTGCAG
>Ga0209390_10007799_pt1 | contig 13516 bp, 6 predicted proteins | sample BON01_FD_187212 | JGI IMG/M metagenome (GOLD analysis project Ga0209390, IMG submission 187212) | Freshwater microbial communities from Lake Bonney liftoff mats and glacier meltwater in Antarctica - BON-01 (SPAdes) (version 2) | ecosystem: Environmental > Aquatic > Freshwater > Ice > Glacier... | reverse complement strand
GCGCGTTTAACACGATTAGGATACTCATGCAGCGCGTCCATTCCCTTTCGGCGCAGATACCGGTGGCTTTGCCAAACCCCTGCCGGTTGCGACCCGAGACACGCGTCGATTGGGCAGACGCCGACACATGTTTACTACACTTCGTCGGCTCGGACACCCCCCTCGAGTGCACTTACGGCAGGCGATTGGGCCTTGGGCCTGCCTAGGGTTGCACGCGGGCGGCCGCCGCTCCAGAATTGCCTGCGACTGACCGCGCCCAACCCTTGGGTTGGGTGCGGCAGACGCTAAGAGGCACCGAGCAGCGGCGCGCCCCCACCATTTCAGGGGAGTCTCCGACCATGTTTATATATCTCTGTAACACACTCGCATTGGCGGGCCGAGCTAGTCGTAATCGGATTTGCCCCGGCAAGTAGGTTACGTATAGCGACGGACAAGACGATGAAACGCAAAACGGCTCTCTGCCAAAGGGCAGAAGAAAAACACGGACTTCTAAGATTATAATCTTCTTCAGCCGCTAATTTCACTAGCGATCTTTTTGTGTTCATCGAGCTGGCAGCCAGAGGCTGCTGCATCTTCGACCCTCACCCTTTGCCGCTCCTGTGTTTGTCACTGGTGCACTGTGTGTCCTGTGAGTGTTGTGAGGCAGGGCCTTGGGCCTGCCTAGGGTTGCACGGGGGCGGCCGCCGCTCCAGAGTTGCCTGCGGCTGACCGCGCCCAACCCTCGGGTTGGGTGCGGCAGACGCTAAGAGGCACCGAGCAGCGGCGCGCTCCCACCATTTCAGGGGAGTCTCCGACCATGTTTATATATCTCTGTAACACACTCGCATTGGCGGGCCGAGCTAGTTGTAAGCTCGTGTAGTGGTGTGGGGTGGACAAAGTTGGAGGAGCTGGCTTCCCCCCGACTTTGCCCCCTAACATCAGCTATAGGCTCCCGTGGAGGTGGTGGGTCAGAGGAGGAAGAGGAAGCGGAAGAGAAATGAGGGGAGCGACCAAACGAGGAGTTTGGAAATTCCTGACGACGCTTACCGCTACTCCTTTCCCCTGGAGTCCGATCTACTGAGACATAAGTGCCTTGAGTGCGATTCATACCGGGTAGCTCGAGGCCCCATATATTGCAGTGAAGGGACGAGTGGGCGTTGATGCTAACGACTCAGAAAAGGTGATGGTGATCAATATTTTCAGCCCAACGAAGTAATCCCACGCTAGACATGTTATAATACACATCTTCCTCTACTCGGTGATTAACAGCGTTATTAGTGATGTCATATAAGAAACGCGAGATAACAGCACACGTGTTTATCTGGTGTAAGCTCATATCTCTCTTAGTGCGCACCGTCCGATCTAAAATACTTCTAAGTGGCCAAGCAAACCCATTCCACGGGTTGTCGGAACACACGCCCCTGATGAGCTCCAGAACACGGGTGTTAAGAAGCTCTTCGACGGCGGCTCGAGCATGCGGAGGGAACGGTTGGCTTATTAGGGTATCAACCTCGTCGCTTGTAAAAGCTTCCAGGCACGGTTTAGAGCAAAAGGTGAGCGTGGTGTGTTTCCTAACCAATCTGAAAGGAAAAATGCCTCTATTTGGTTTGCAAGTACGCCAGCACTGGCCGCCGTGGCTGGAAAATTGGCATCGAATCTGTGGGTGGGGAAGATCTCCACGGGGGGGAGTCGGTGGTGGTGGTGGTGGTGGTGGTCTACCCCTACCGTCACCGTCTCTCTCTCTGTGCCCGTCACCGTCGTTGTGGCAATAAGGCCTAGCGGGGGTGTGTGATGAACGTGAAGGAGTGGCGTGAGGTAGACCAGAACGGTGTTGAGGCCCAGGGCGGGGCCCGGCACAGCTACGTGGCGTTTTGCACTTAGCATTACGACGGGGGGTGGTGGTGGTGCGGCTCCTCCTGCGAGACGTCCTCCTGCGAGACGTGAGGGTGCGTCTAGATTCCTCCCGTTTAATAGCTAGTTTAGCAAAGCGAGCGTGGTCGATGCGGCATTTGCGGTAGCCACCGGTTATCACCGCCGCCCAAGAGGGTGGAACGAAGGGCGAGTTTAATACCGGAGGGGTCGAGCCGGGGTCCAGAAAAGGCCCGTCTTTAGTAGCGATTAACCGCTTCTGCGTCTCAAGCAGATGGTTAAGGTTAAGGGTGGCGGCCTTAACGCGCCGGGTGGCGGCCTTGTATAGGCGAGTCGGATCGAGCGCCTGCATGCGTTTCCGAGTTGGTGGGTCGGGGGGTGAAGGCGCCGTTAGGCTAATACGATGAAAGAGCATCCTCAAGCTGCAGGGTGCGAGACGGGCTCCTGTAATACAGAGCAAATGAGCGTCTAGCTCCTGCACTACAGAGGCGCGTAAGACTGACGGCGCCGTTTGGCTAATACGGCGCGCTACAGAGGCGGCGCGTATGGCTAAGATTCGGGCATCCTTGAGCGTGGTAGCCTTAAATGTAGAAAGTTCGCTATTAGCATTGGAGAGTGCTGCAAGGTTACATTTCTGAAGGCGAACGTGTTTAGAACGTGTGGCGTGGGTGGTAATGGAAGTGCGGGCGGCGCTATTTAATGCCTCCAAAATCAGGAGTTCCAGGCTATTAAGACCCTGTCGATAACGGAATAGGCGCGCGGCATTAAGCGCCCGGTTACGGGTGGTGTTTGCGGCGGTAGTTTGGGCACCGGTGAGGGGAACCTGCGCCGGAGGAATGGCCTCAAGTGGGGAGGTAGTCGGTTCGGGGGTGGGGACGCCCGACGTCTCGATATCCTGGGGTAAGGGCGCGGGGTCAAGGGGGACAGGCACGGGTGGGATACCCGTGGTGGGTGCCTGCTCCGCCTCGACGACCTGGGGCAAAGGGGTGGGTTCAAGGGGGTCAGGTACGGGTGGAATACCCGTGGTGGGTGCCTGCTCCGCCTCGACAACCTGGGGCAAAGGCAAGGGGGCGAGAGAAGTATAAACCGCCTTCGGGGTGTTGCGTGCGTTCTTCGCAGCCTCCTTTGCTAACCGGCTCATAGGAGGGGTTGGTAGTGGAAGGCGACAGGAGAAGCGAGTGCGTTGTTTGGGGGTGGAAGGCTCTGACCCATCCGGAGTGGGAGCGGCCTCGGGGCCTATGGCATAGGCGTAGGTAGGGTAGAAATATTTGGTTTTCTTAAGATGCTGTGCGTGTTTGTAAGCACGATCATCTTTGGCGGTAAATAATTTGTAAATACGTTTGGGCCGTCGTATACTTGGTAGGTAATGGGTTCTAGCCTAGATTCTACGTAAGCACGTTCCTCCTCGGCGGTAAGAATTTCGTGGTCGGTACTGGGTGCTAGCACAGGCGGGGCCTTAATCCCGTCATCTGTGGGAAGATTCTTCTTCTTCTTCTCGCGCAGCCTCTTCTTCGACCTCTTGGCCTTTGTGGTCGAGAGACCGGGGTTGGAAGAGGTGTCGTCGGTAAATATGGTGTTATTAGCAGGCCGGGCCTTAGTCCCAGCAGCTGCGGTTAGCTTAATACCAGATTTGACGAGACGATCGACGGGCGAGGGAGTTGGACTCGTCCAGCACGCGCACGGTTTTCTGCTGGAGAGCGGGGTGCTCACGACAGAAGAGATGCTCTTGGGGTTGTTCGTTGAAGCGGCCGCCGCTCCCGCCAGGATGGGCGAGTCGTTCGTCGAAGCAGCCTGAGGAATGGCTGCGGGGGAAACGGAATAGACGACAGGCGAGGCAGCGTTACCTGGAGTAACGCCGGCGGAAGGGGCGGGCAGGGCCACGGAAGGGGCAACGGACGGAGCGGAGGGCATGGCAACGGAAGGGGCGACGGCGGAGCGGACGGAGCGGAGGTTTAGCGTCCCGCTTCTGTCGTAGTTGTAGGTCCCCCAGGGCGGGAGCGGCAGGGCAGCGGAAGGAATGGAGGGCAGGGTAACGGAAGGAGCGACAGCGTCAAAAGAAGTAACACCGGCGGAAGGACGGACGGAAGGATCGGAAGGAGCGGCAGCGTCAAGAGAAGTGGCGCCGGCGGAAGGACAGATGGAAGGATCAGAAGGGCCGCACACGGCAGACCGCCTGGCCTGACCGCGTGCGGTCTTCCCGAGGCAGACCGTCCAGTTCTCATCGAAGGAAGGGGTGGCATCGAACTTGCTCGAGCACTTGGAGATGGAGACCTTGGACGCGTCGGCGCCCGCATTCTCGATGGTAGATGGTTGCGGTACGAGCGCGATGGCCGCGGCGCCGGTGCCAAAGTTCTGTGCGTGTGGAGCTATGACCGGTCGTACTTGTAAAGGCGAGGTTGTAGGGGAAGGTACTCTGTCATCGCGCGCGTCGCACACGCTCGCGCCATCACACTTGCCGCGTGCGCTAACACACGCCGCGGCATTATGGCCCGCCGCCTCGCCCGCGCATGCGGGTGAGTTGATCTGCGACGGGATGTTCATGTCTCCAAGGTTGCTGTTAGGGCCGAAGCCCGCTGGTTGACTGGGAAGGGTTCTCTCCGGCATGCTAGCCGGAGTACGCGTCACAATGGCTGATTGGTTCTGTGGTAATGATTAGTAATGGTCCGTCGGTTCTGGTTCAATTGGTCGGCACCATGCGGCCATCTCTAGCCTGAATTATCCGGCCCGCGGTGGTTATTCATGGGAAGCTGGGTGTTAATCTATCGTTAAGGGTTCGTTATCTTAAAGAATAAGGACTAAGGTTTTACCCTTAGTCATTATTCTGGAAGATTGACGATAAGTCTGGGGGGTATGGGTGTCTGTAAATCGGGGCTGATTCCTGTGCTGATGGTGACTGAGGCCGGTGCGTACTGGCTTCGTCGTCGGGTTTGACTACGTCTCATCATCGGGTTTGACTGCCCGGATTACATCTCGGCATTACATATAAGCTGAGTGGCCGCGGTCAGTGTTCGGAAGAACACCAGCTCGCGCGGTCATCAACTGCTATATAAGGGGGATATTACTGTGTACCCTAGACGCTCTGCGTCTTCCTGTTCCTGTTCCTGTTCGTCGAGTTGGCCTTGTAGAGGTCGCCTCGTCGTGCCCGTGCCTGTAGTCGGCCTTAAAGTCGTAGCGTCGCCTCGGTGGCGGTACGTCTTGGTTTACTGTCTACTAAGTGCTAAATACTATGGTGATCCCGTCTTACCCCCAAGTACAGAGCTTAAGGTAATACCTTAGGACTCTATGTCTCTCGCGGATGCGACATACGCGCCACTAGGGCATTAGAGCTACCCAGTACTAAACGCCGCCTTGCCGCGCGTCGGGGTCCGGCGTTTCGTTTTTTTTGGCCTTGGCGCATTTTGCGTCGACAGCGTGCGGCGCAGCCCAGCTGGGACCGCATAGGAGCGCGGCATTGCTCCTGAAGAGCTGGAGCTGGGCAGTGTGGCAGCACCACCCAGGACCGTCATCTGGATGAGCTCAGTGCGATGCTCCCAGCTATACACCGACCGCAACATGGGTCGCTCTCACACCGTGGCTCGCTAACAGGCACTGCTCAACAATACGGCCGGTGCTGAGTTTGAAGTCTCTGTTCAGTTGTAAAGCTGTGTCAGAGGCACTTGCACTTGAGCTGCTGTGTCGGCCTGCAGGTATTGGGGGTACCGGGGGGTCCCTTTCCTCCACTGAGCCCAGGTCTGAATGAAGAGCTACGTGGCCCAAGTAACGGCCGATTCAAAATTCGTGGCTCAGTAACAGGCTAATGCCTCTATATCATATCATATTCCGCCGGAGGCGAAAAAAAATGGAAAATAACGGTATTCATGCCGGGCAAATCCCTCGGCGATCTGCGTCGCACAGCCGCAAAAGTTGTGAGGTTATTGCAGTTGTCAGTTGTCGCACGTGCCACGTGACGTGAGAGTCTCTCGGCGAGGTCTGTGTGGGGTGCTCACGACGGCGACCGATGATTGTGATATGGTGACAGAGCGACAGAGCCGCCCCACCCAGAGCCCAGAGTGTGGCGGGCCATATTTACTAGTACTAGCATATGCCCATATAGATAGCATATAGCATATAGCGCTTGCTTGGCCATATTCTTGGCCGGCACACACGGGATTTGATTCTGCGTCATTGCTCGGTCACCTCGGTGCGCCGCCTACGCAGTCCCGAGGCGTGCGAGCAGGGAGCAGGGAGCAGGGAGGGTGTCATGGTTCGCGCCTCGCGGCGCCACAATTCGCGCCGCCCACAAAAAAGGTATAGTTTTATGATTTTAAAAATTGATTATATATTATGTAATATATATAACCGTGAATACATAATTTGATGAATATTTTCCCTCGCTCCGCGTATGGCCAACACGCACAAGTACTCGTATATGCACGACGGCTGGGTCAAGAGTGGCCTGTCGATACCGCAAGGTCATCCTTTCTCGTCGACTAAAATTCACTCCATTTGACTTGACGCCGACTTTGTCCCGACTTTTGTGCGATTCCTTCGCGCCTTGCCGCGCCCGTCTGCGCCACCACACCCCGCTGAGCATGCACCCGCGCCCCCTCCGCACTGCGCGCATTGCATCGCATACACCAAGCGCTTCGGCCCAACTCTCCGATGCACTGCTCACCCGGGGTTCCGCCATTCGCCGCACAGACCTACAACTATGGCTGACGATGAGGTTGCGGCTCTGGTTGTCGACAACGGCTCGGGCATGTGCAAGGCCGGCTTCGCGGGCGACGACGCGCCGCGCTCGGTCTTCCCGTCCATCACCGGGCGGCCGCGCCAGCCGGGCGTCATGGTGGGCATGGGCCAGAAGGACTCGTACGTCGGCGACGAGGCGCAGTCCAAGCGCGGCATCCTGATGCTCAAGTACCCGATCGAGCATGGCATTGTCACCAACTGGGACGACATGGAGAAGATCTGGCACCACACCTTCTACAACGAGCGAGCTGCGCGTCGCGCCCGAGGAGCACCCGGTCCTGCTGACTGAGGCGCCACTCAACCCCAAGGCGAACCGCGAGAAGATGACGCAGATCATGTTAGAGACGTTCAACGTGCCCGCCATGTACATCGCGATCCAGGCGGTGCTCTCGCTCTAGGCATCGGGCCGCACCACCGGCATCGTGATGGACTTGGGCGACGGCGTCTCGCACACCGTGCCCATCTACGAGGGCTACGCGCTGCCGCACGCCATCCTTCGGCTCGACCTGGCCGGTCGCAACCTGACCGACTGGCTGGTCAAGCTGCTGACCGAGCGCGGCTACTCCTTCACCACCACCGCCGAGCGAGAGATCGTGCGCGACATCAAGGAGAAGCTCGCCTACGTGGCGCTCGACTTTGATCAGGAGATGCAGACCGCCGCCTCCTCGTCGGCGCTCAAGAAGTCGTACGAGCTGCCCGACGGCCAGATCATCACCATCGGCAATGAGCTCTTCCGCTGCCCCGAGGCGCTCTTCCAGCCCTCCTTCCTCGGCATGGAGAACGCGGGCATCCACGAGACCACCTACAACTCCATCATGAAGTGCGACATCGACATCCGCAAGGACCTCTACGCCAACATCGTCCTCTCGGGCGGCACCACCATGTACACGGGCATCGCCGACCGCATGTCCAAGGAGATCACCGCGCTGGCGCCCGCCTCGATGAAGGTCAAGATCATCGCGCCGCCGGAGCGTAAGTGTAAGTACTCTGTCTGGATCGGCGGCTCCATCCTCTCGTCGCTCTCCACCTTCCAACAGATGTGGATCTCCAAGCAGGAGTACGACGAGTCTGGACCCTCCATTGTCCACCGGAAATGTTTCTAATCTTGGTTGTGTGGTGTTTGTTGGTGTTTGTAGTTTTGTGATAGTTCTCGGGTTAACCCGATTTTGGGCCACTGCTGTGCGGCAGTTCATTGCGAACACCTGGCACCTGGGGCGGACCACGTTCATAATGTTCGAAGAGAGAGACACGCCACACACGACACACGGCACACACACGACAAAAAACGAAATCAAATTACCAATAATGGGCGCAGGGCGTGCTTCGCACGCTTATTCCCGCTCTGCACTCGGCCTAGCTAGTTAGTTAGTAGACACAGACAGTAGTAGACACAGACAGGCTGCACAGGCTGAGGCTGAGAGGCTGAGGATGAGGTGGCCTTGTCCCTAGTTACTTGTACTGCTCGGGTTAACCCGGGCTGGATATGCGCCTCTTGGTCTCCTCTGGCAAGAGGCGTATCGGCCAGTGCCGGTGCACTAAATAACACATTTTTACCCCACAAATCACAAATCGAATAATTGTCTGCCTGTGTGCGCGCCTTTGTTTCAAAAATGCGAAGCGGCTAATGCCGCCGACCCCTGAAAGAGGGTCGACCTCCTCCGCGCGTGCGCTATCCTGTACGTGCGCGCTGTGTTTGTGTGCGTGTGTGTGGTGGAAAATATATTAAAAAAAAAAAAAAAAAAAAAACGTCCAATCGCACCCCAGTGACCAGTGACCCCAGACCCAACAGCGCTGGTGGCCCATAGGTGTAAATTCGTTGATGTGGGCGCGCGACCCCATCGCAGGCCGAGTGCCTAGAGCCGACGCAGCCACATTGCCGCGCGCCGCCGTCGCGCACGCGCGCAGACGGCGCGAAAGAAGCAAAGCGCTGATGATGATGCCGCCATCAAAACCACATCGGTTCATCCCCCACCGCGCCGCCCGCGCAGCGCGAAGACGAGTCGTCCCGAGCCAGGGACGGATGACGCGTGCACTTTGAGCGCCGCGCGCGGCTCGCATGCGCCTGCAGCCGGTCGTCCGATTCGGCTGGCCGCGCACGCGAGGCGCACCAGCCCCAGAGGCCCCGCGCGGCGCTCCAAGCATCAACCCGCGCGGCGCCCGTGCCGGGGTCGACTATGACGGCCTCCCAGGCCCCCTGGGGGCCCCTGGGGGGCCGCCAGGAGCGCGCCAGCGTCGCCCAGCGTGTGCTGGGAGTGAAAGTCCGCCAAACGGCTTTTCGGGCCCCCTGGCTCGAATCTATTTTTAGAGCTTTTGGGGGTCCGGCCCGCCCCGAAGTGCTAGCAATATATGTTCTAATTCTGTTACGAGTTAAAACCGCATTACGGCATAGTATAAGAAAAGACGTCGGCGCTCATTCGCGCGCAAACTTCATGGACGTGCTCGGTCTTTGCTGTCGATGGATGCGCTGGACAGAGCTCGCTGCCGCCGATCGTTTCGCGCCTGGGATCACCTCCTGATTCCCAGCAGATCACCGGCGGCAGCCCGCCAAAGGCGGCTACAGTTGATACTATCGCGCCGGTGATAGTATCAAAATGCTGGGGAACCAGTGCTGAAGGCCTGTGCAGCCGCTCCCGTGGCCCGGAGAGGGCGTGCAGCCCTGCCCCACGACCTGAGGCAGGTGCTTCCAGCCGGTCACCGACCCAGCGCGGCGCAGTGCACCTCCCATACCGCTGCCTGGACCTTATACTATCACCGCTGCGATAGTATACCTTCGAGCGATTTCGAACTGGTGGTCACCTGAAGGATATCTCTGGCGCCAAGATGGTGCGCAATTACACCCACAATGAGTGGCCACGCTCTCGTACCGCTGCGCGCGTGTCCGGCCCGCGAACTTCGCGTTTTCATGGCGATTTCGGGGTGGCCGCAGCGGCACAGACAACACCTCGATTAAGAGGCCGTAGCGGACGAATTCGAGCCGCGTGACCCCGAGACCAGTGGAAGAAGTGTAGCAGGAGGATGAGAGGGGCTCCCTGTGTGGCTGGAGAAGGCGCTGGAGCCTCCCAGTCGCCGTTTGGGGCGGTTCTGGGAGAGGGCGCCGCAATGTGATTATAGAAATGATAGTATAAGGCCCCTGTTGGGCAGTGTAGCTCACGTTCTGCTTGGAATGGCGTGCTGATCTTTTTTTGCCCCATCAGGGACTACGTGGGACGGCCCCTGAGCCATCGGGAAGGGTCCCCTGAAGCCGTCTTGAATTGCTCGGACGATATGGGCGCCGTAATACGGTTGCAACCTGTACCTGTTACCAACGAAACCCCCCGTACTCATTATTCATGGTGCGATTCGCCAACCATCCCACGCCACTGCAACTCAACCGGCTGCTCAACGATGCAGGGAGTACGCGAGACCTGCTCGAACTGCACCGACAGCACGGTCCCGCCTGCGATGGACACAACCGCTCGATGTGCTGGGTCAAGCTGCGACAATCGCGCGACTGCGCTTGGCTTCGGAGCAATGGTGGGGAGCTTCTCTTCGCTCTGCGCGATCAGACGCACACCCAAGCAGGTACGCTCAATCCGCGAGGTGTGGCGAGCACAACGCACGCGCTCGCAACCCTCGATCTCAAGGGCCGGGCGTGGGAGTGTCTCTGGACGGCGCTCGAGCTGAGGGCGTTGGCCTGCGTGGATCAGTTGAACCCACAGGAGCTAGCCAACATTGCGTGGGCCCTCGTCAAAGCCAGCCGCCCCGCCCTGGCGCTCTTCGACGCGATTGCAGTCGAGGCGGCGCGGCGCGTGCGCGAGTTCAACCCTCAAGAGCTGGCAAACACGGCGTGGGCCTTCGCCACCGCTGGTGTTGCCGCCCCGGCGCTCTTCGACGCGATGGTGGCGGAGGCTGCGCGGCGCGTGCGCGAGTTCAACCCACAGAACCTGGCCAACACGGCGTGGGCCTTCGCCACCGCTTGTGTTGCCGCCCCGGCGCTCTTCGACGCGATTGGGAGAGAGTCTGCTGGGCGCGTGCTCGAGTTCAACCCACAGAACCTGGCCAACACGGCGTGGGCCTTCGCCACCGCTGGTGTTGCCGCCCCGGCGCTCTTCGACGCGATGGCGGCGGAGGCTGCGCGGCGCGTGCGAGAGTTCAACCCACAGAACCTGGCCAACACGGCGTGGGCCTTCGCCACCGCTGGTGTTGCCGCCCCGGCGCTCTTCGACGCGATGGCGGCGGAGGCTGCGCGGCGCGTGCGCGAGTTCAAGCCTCAAGAGCTGGCAAACACTGCGTGGGCCTTCGCCACCGCGGGTGTTGCCGCCCCGGCGCTCTTCGACGCGATTGGGAGAGAGTCTGCTGGGCGCGTGCGCGAGTTCAACCCACAGAACCTGGCCAACACGGCGTGGGCCTTCGCCACCGCTTGTGTTGCCGCCCCGGCGCTCTTCGACGCGATTGGGAGAGAGTCTGCTGGGCGCGTGCGCGAGTTCAACCCACAGAACCTGGCCAACACGGCGTGGGCCTTCGCCACCGCTGGTGTTGCCGCCCCGGCGCTCTTCGACGCGATGGCGGCGGAGGCTGCGCGGCGCGTGCGCGACTTCAAGCCTCAAGAGCTGGCAAACACTGCGTGGGCCTTCGCCACCGCTGGTGTTGCCGCCCCGGCGCTCTTCAACGCGATGGCGGCGGAGGCTGCGCGGCGCGTACGCGAGTTCAAGCCTCAAGAGCTGGCAAACACTGCGTGGGCCTTCGCCACCGCTGGTGTTGCCGCCCCGGCGCTCTTCGACGCGATTGGGAGAGAGTCTGCCGGGCGCGTGCGCGAGTTCAACCCACAGAACCTGGCGAACACGGCGTGGGCCTTCGCCACCGCTGGTGTTGCCGCCCCGGTGCTCTTCGACGCGATGGCGGCGGAGGCTGCGTGGCGCGTGCGCGACTTCAAGCCTCAAGAGCTGGCAAACACTGCGTGGGCCTTCGCCACCGCGGGTGTTGCCGCCCCGGCGCTCTTCGACGCGATTGGGAGAAAGTCTGCTGGGCGCGTGCGCGAGTTCAACCCACAGGACCTGGCCAACACGGCGTGGGCCTTCGCCACCGCTGGTGTTGCCGCCCCGGCGCTCTTCGAAGCGATTGCAGTCGAGGCGGCGCGGCGCGTGCGCGAGTTCAACCCACAGAGCCTGGCGAACACGGAGTAGGCCTTCGCCACCGCTGGTGTTGCCGCCCCGGCGCTCTTCGACGCGATTGGGAGAGAGTCTGCTGGGCGCGTGCGCGAGTTCAACCCACAGGACCTGGCGAACACGGCGTGGGCGTTTGCCCCTCGGGTTAACCCGAGCCACACCTCGCCCGCGCTGGTCAAGGTGGGTCGAGTTAACCTGCTCCCCAGCAGCTTCGGGTTAACCCACCAGCTGCCCGCAGCGTGCTCTGCTGGAGCGGGCGCATCGGGCGCGTCCAGCTCGGCAGCGCTGTCGCTGTCAGCCGCGCCATCACACACCCGCGTGGCGAGCTGCAACCCCTGGAACAGGCTGGGGCTCAAGGCGACGGAGCTGGCCAGAGTGCAAGCCAATGAGATAAGCACTGCGGCCGCCGCCGCCACTTCCGCCACCACCGCCGGCACGCAGGCGGCGCGCCTCTCAGGCGAAGGCGCCTCGCCGATGGACGTGGACACCTCCGCCACGCCCTCCCCGCCGCCGCCGGTACCCGCGGCGCCCAGCCTGGCCGCGGTGCCGGCGCTGGCCGGCGCTGCCGCCGCCTGGCCGCCCCCCGCCCTCGCCCACGCCACCATGGCTGCTGGCGCCGACGCGCAGGCGGCGCGCCGGGCAATGCCCAAAATGGTGGGTTTGGAGGTGCGCAAAAGGGTGTGTTTGTCGCCGCTGTGCCCGCAGCCACCGTCGCAGCCGCAGCCGCCGCAGTCTCCGGTTGATCGGACGGGGCTACCCGCCGGCCGCGGCGACATGTCCGAATTCAAGCGGCCTTGGCGGGAGGAGCAGAAGGAGCGGCAGCAACAGCAGCAGCAACCCGAGCTGTTGCTGCTGCAGCAGGCAGCAGCAACAGGGGCCGGCGCCACCGCCGCACCAGCCGCCGCCACCGCCGCACCAGCAGCTGCCGCCGCCGCCTCCGCTATACCGCAGCCGCAGCCGCAGCCGCCGCATCCGCTACCGCAGCCGCCGCTGCCGCAGTCGCCGCCGCCGCAGCATCGGCGGCGGCCGCAGCCGCAGCCGGACCCGCTGCTTGCCAGGGGGATGGAAGCGGCGAAACTGGTGCTCGGCGATGTCTACACCACCCCCGACGAAATAATCGCCGCGCTCACCGCTGAGCTCCGAACCCTCCGCGCCGGTGAGATGGCTGACCCGGTGGGGCTTCCAAGCATCCTGCCGGGGGTAGGCGCGACTGCTGGCTCGGGCAACGTCCACCCAAAGGACCGCGCTGACGAGCAAGCTGATGAAGGCAACACCTCGACCTTTGTCCCGGCCGGCTGCGTCGCAGTGGGCGGCTACACGGACCGCATTCGGCGGAAGGGTCTTGTGGGTGCGGAGACTATTGTCGGCTACTTTGTGAACTGCTACGCGGGCTCAGCAGGACTGCCCTGCGCGCTGACGCCGCTGGGGGGTTCCCTGCGAGCTATCAACCGACTGGTGGGAAGCTTGTTGGACGCTCCGGGTCACCCGGAGTGCTGGACGAAAAACAGCTGGCTCGACAGCATCGCCAAGGCGCTCGCGGACGCCGTGCTCACGCAGAGGGAGGCGGCGGCGTCGCACAATGAGCGTGGGTGCCTTGCCGGTTGGCGCAACATTGAGCGGCAGGTGCGCGTTTGGACTCGTTGTGCGGGGGGTAGTGTGGCAGATTTTTGTTTTTTTACCAGGCGATTGGTGGTGGATTGGGTTGAAATGGTGATATCTATCTATCTATCTATCCATCTATCTATCTATCTATCTATCTATCTATCCATCTATCTATCTATCTATCTGTATATATA
>Ga0209390_10007797_pt1 | contig 13520 bp, 10 predicted proteins | sample BON01_FD_187212 | JGI IMG/M metagenome (GOLD analysis project Ga0209390, IMG submission 187212) | Freshwater microbial communities from Lake Bonney liftoff mats and glacier meltwater in Antarctica - BON-01 (SPAdes) (version 2) | ecosystem: Environmental > Aquatic > Freshwater > Ice > Glacier... | reverse complement strand
GACATCTGGAACGCTGTTCGCTCCAACAGCGAAACCGCCTGCAAACGAATCTTGGGATAAGCACTGTTTTGCACCGCAAATTCCAAGGCCGCAATGGCCTGTGCTTCTTGAACATCCTTGAGTGCCAGCAGTACCCCTTCGCGCGTGCGCTCACTGGCAGCATTCACAAACGCGGGTGCCAGTTCCCACTCATTAATCATGCGGATCGCGAGCACCTTGGCTATTCGAGCGGTGTCATCTGAATCATCCAGTGAACCCATCAGTTCCACGGCTGCGTCCTTGGCTTTGAGATAACCCAGCGTCAGCGCGGCTTCCATGCGCACCTTGGTATTCGTGTCATTTTTAGCGCGATGAATCAGGCCTTTGATCGCGGGCTGCGTATCCACACTCCGCATCCGCAAAGCGCGAGCAGCCTCGGCCCGCATCGCATCGGGACCATTGTGCAGCGCGGTGATGAATGACTTGGTGGGGTCGAATGCAGTAGGTGTCTTTTGTGGATTACGTGCCCAACCAGTGCCATGATAATTGACTTGCCACTCGTTCGTCATATCTCTTAGTTGCCAGAGTGCTTCGATCCGACGTTCATTGGATTGCTTGCGATCGGCGAGGATTTCTTGCAAATCTTCCTTCGCGGCAGTGCTCGGTTTTGTTCTGCAATCGTCGGATGAGAACACCATGGATCGATCATCACGCTGCGCCTTGGCGGGCTCGCCGGGCGTACTGATGACGGTGGTGTAGTTGGGGCCGTGGATGATGTGTAATCGATCATCGTGCCAGTAGAGAAGTTCGATTTCATTAAACCCATCGACATAGACCATCACATCTGAAGTGTCGTTTGCTTTATCGCTCCCCAAACACAAAACCTGGCCCAACAAATGTTGCGGCAATCGCTTCGCTTGATCCTGCACATCCACGATGCGCAGAGCAGAAGCAAAGTGATTGCCTTCATCATCGCGGGTGGTGACGCTTGGAAGTCGCCGCGCATTCTGTCGATGAAACGCAAGGTGAATCGTCATCGTTCCTGCGAGTCGTGTTCCCTCGCTTTTGTCGTCAGATGAATCTGAGAAGGCTAGGCCGTTGTTTGATTTGCTCGCGTCAGTCGTACAACCACCAGCACCTACAAACAACACGATCAGCAGTAGTGCAAATAGATTCGCTTGGGCGATTTGTCGGAACCTCATGGCATCACCTTTCGTAGATCACTGGCACACAAGTGTATGATTGATCATAATGATCGCTCAGAGTTTTCTTCCCTTGAATTACAGGAGCATTTCAATGTCACGATTCGGATTTCTCGCACTGGCCCTTTCGCTTTCCCTCGCTTTTGCAGTGGGCTGCGATAATCGCACCAAAACTGAAAAGACCATGGACTCGCTCAAGGAGAAAGCGGGCTCTGCCTGGAACAGGCTCAAGGATATGAGGAACCAAGGCGAGTTTGTTGATGCCGCCAAGAAGCAACTCGAAGCGGGCAAAGATAAGGTCGAGGAGCTCACAGCCAAACTCAAAGAGGCGAATCCGGAAATGAAGGCCAAGCTCGATGAGCAGATCCGCAAGCTCAAGAGTAATCTCAGTGATGCGGAAGTGGCCTTGAAGAAGGCAGCCGACGAACCGGAAAAGACCTGGGAAAGCCTCAAGGCCAAGGCAATGGAAGCCCTGAAAAAAGCCGAGGAAGCGACGCAGCAGTAAACAGCACCATTATTGCCCCGGCCTCTGGCCGGGGCAATGTGCAATCATCATCGGCCAATCACGCCAAGCGCCGCCTCTGTACGGCGCTTGTTTTATTTCTCTTTCACCAGTCCGATGATCCTGACCCGTGTCATCTCGATGTGCATGCGTAGCTGGTAAAACTCCTGCATGTAGGACAGGGGCACGATGGTGGAGTTGACCTCGCGATCGAGCTGCCGGAGGCTCACGATTTCATTGTCCAGATTCGCAGCGGTATCGGAGCTGCTCAGATCATCATCGATCTTCTTGAGCACACGATACCACTTGTAAATCCTTCGCCTGATTCGCCAGCGGTAGAGCGGCGGAGCAATGCGGAACATCGGCAAGAGCAACGTCAGCAGCGGCAACAGGAAAATCTTCATGCGATCAATCAGCGACGCAGCCCAGAACGGCAGCACGCGAAACAGAAACGAAGGCCCATTTTCAAAGTAATGTTTCGCTGCGGGATTTATCGGGAATTCGGTGTACTTGAGCGACGGAAACATGGCTGCTTCCGAGACCAGCCCGCCGCGCTCGTGTGCGCTTTTGGCAGCTTCGACCAGCAGCGGCACCACCGAGGCGTGCACATCGCTTCGCACCACAAGGTTCGCCGCCGGCGCCAGGAGCGTCACCGTCTGGCCCGGCAGATTCGCTTTCATATCCAGCACGCCTTCGGGCAAAGTGACGCTGGTGAGATACGTCATGCGGCGGTGGTACGTATCGGCCAGCGCGAAACTCATCAGATGAATATCAGGCTCATCGATCAGATCGCGCACGATCGCGCTGGTCGGCGAGATGACGAACACAGCGGCATCAATCTCGCCTGCCTTGAGCGCAAGTGCGGCGGCCTCCCCGCCCAGTGGTTCAAAGCGCGTGGCGCTGCCGGTGGTGGCGTCGGGTGTGGAACTGGCGGTGACGCCGCTCTCATCAAAGAGCTGCTGCGCCATGACGCGCACACCGCTGCCTTGGGCACCGATGGCGATGATGCGGCCGCGCAGTTCTTCGATGCGTGTGAAGGGCTTGCTGCCGCGATGAAAAATCCAGACCGGTTCTAGGTAAAGGCTGCCCACGGCTTGCAGGTCTTTTGAGAGTGGCCGCGAAGCGGTACCGCCTTGCACGATGGCAATGGAGACATCGCTTTCGACATCTTCCAGCAGGGCGTAATTTTCCATGGAGCCTGCGGTCTCGCGGACAACCAGTTCGATGCCGGCATCGGCGAAATGCTGGGCATACTGTTTGGCGAACGCGTAGTACGCACCGTTCTTGCTGCCGGTGGCGATGACGATGCGGCTGGGCGGCGCAGGCTTGACGAAGAAAGACGCGATGGCAAATCCGATGATGACCAGCACAATGGCCGGCCCCCAGATTTTCCAATACTCGGCGCGGCTGGGGCGGAAACGATTCAATAATGAAAGCTGGTTCATCTTGGGCATGACACCTCCGGGACAGTTTCTGCAAGTGTATCGGAGGCAGCGGCCAATCGTGCGCAGCGCGGTAAGCTGGTGATGCACACCAAGCCCGATTGTGAGGCTTTGCGAACCGTCGGGGTATTGTGCTTTGGGGATCCAACACGACCCCGACGGCTCGCAGACTCGCCATCGGGCTTGGTTCTTTTCAACGAAAGTAATCAACATGCGAATTCTTTGCGTCCTGTTCTTTGTCTTATCTTTGGGCAGCATCACGATGGCGCAGGATGCCAAGCCGCTGCCGCCGATCAAGCCCATCGAGCGCGTGCTGCCACCCAAAGGCGTGACGATTGCTAAGGAAGAACGCGAGAAACTGGAAGCTCGCCTGCTGACGGTGACCAAGGCCATCGCCGCTGCCAAGCTCGATGCGCAGCTCAAGCCTGATGTGGAGATTTATACGAAGGCAGTGCGATGGGCGCTGGATTTTGATGAGTTCTACGATGCGAAAAAAGATGTCGCCAAGGCTCATGCCGCGCTCGACTCCGCACAGAAGCGACTCGATGAACTCAAGAGCGGCAAGGCAAGTTGGCCGACGCAGCGCGGCCTGATCGCGCGGGGCTATCGCAGTGATATTGATGATTCGGTGCAGCCGTATGGCTTGCACATCCCGGCGAATCTTGATTTGTCGAAACCGGTACCGCTGCTCGTCTGGCTCCACGGCCGAGGCGACAAGGAAACCGATCTGCACTTCATCGCCACGCGCGAAAAGAGCAAAGGCGAGTTCGCACCCGACTGGTGCATCACACTCCATCCCTATGGCCGAGGCACGATTGGCTTTAAGTTCGCTGGCGAAATCGATGTGCTCGATGCGATCAAGAGTGTGAAGCAGCGATACAAGATCGATGAAGATCGCGTGGCCCTCGCAGGCTTCAGCATGGGCGGCGCAGGTGTCTGGCACATCGGCGCTCACTATGCCGATCAGTTCTGCGTGGTGCACGCGGGTGCGGGTTTTGTCGAGACGGCGAAGTATCAGAAGCTGACGCCCGAGCAATACCCCGAGTGGTACGTGCAGAAACTGTGGGGTTGGTACGACGTACCCGACTACACGCGAAATCTTTTCAATGTGCCCGTGATCGCGTACAGCGGCGAGATCGATAAGCAGAAACAAGCCGCTGACCTCATGGCGGAGGCCTTCAAAGCGGAAGGTCGTGAACTGCGACACATCGTCGGGCCAGGTGCAGCACACAAGTACGAAGCGAAAGCGAAGGAGCAAGTGTTAAAGGAGATCAAGGCGGCGGTGGATAAGGGGAGAGATCGCTCGCCCAAGGAGGTTCACCTTCAGACAAGAAGCCTCAGGTACAACCGCATGCACTGGGCCCAAGTGGAGCAAATGAAAACGCATTGGGAAGGCACACGCATCGATGCCAAGGTAATCAACAAAAACCGAATTGAGGTCAAGACGCAGAACGTCCACGCGTTCGAGCTGCATCGCAATGACAATTGGACTTTGGGAGAAGCCAGCTATCTCATCGATGGACAGCAAGTGATTCCGCCCATCGGAGACCAGCGCGAAATAGGCACCGAGCGATTCGTCATGAAGGATGGCAAGTGGGTCGCCTCTCGATCGATCGATTACGTCTCAGGCAAAGCTAAGCAACATGACGTGCAGGGAACCATTGATGATGCCTTCATGGAACCGTTCGTCATGGTGCCTCCTTCGCAGCGATCCTCCAATGTGCTTGTCAATCGTTGGGTCGCGTTTGAATTCGAGCACACCCGGCAGCGCTGGCGTGCACTGTTTCGCGGTGATCCACGCATCATGGAGGAAGCTCAGTTGGATACGCCAGAGTTTCGCAAGTATCACCTGATTCTCTGGGGCTCGCCTGAATCGAATCGCTGGATGGGCATGATTATCAAAGGACTCGGCGGACAAGTCACGCCTATCGCATGGTCACAAGAGCAGATCGTGGTTGGCGATCAGAAGTTTGATGCGAAGAATCACGTGCCAGTGTTCATCGCTCGAAACACATTTGCACCGAACAAGTACGTAGTCATCAACTCCGGCCCGACTTTCCGCGAAGGGCACGATCGCACCAACAGTCAGCAGACGCCCAAGCTGCCTGACTGGGCGGTCATCAATATCGAAACCGATCCCGATGCACTGTTCCCCGGTGAGATCAAGGCAGCAGGATTTTTCGATGAGAATTGGAAAGTGAAACCGCAGCCGGAGAACAAGTGATGTGCTGATGCGATTTGTCATCCGAGCCGCGATGCGTAAGCGAGCGGTGGTTGGGCGCACAGTCAATCACGAGGCGTCCGCTCGCTTAGGCTTCACGGCTCGGATCGATCAACACATTGAAAATCGTGTCGTGTTGTCGCGGATTCTTTTTTTGCGTTTTTTGCGACTCTTTGCGGCCATGCCGCTCTTCGCTCGTCAAGGCGAATGGCGAAATATGTAGGGCATGGTGTTGCACTGTGATGAGTGATGTTGATGCGCATCTTCCCTGCTATGATTTCGCCGTGGCGTGGTTGCGGCGATCGCTCGTTGGTCACTCGTTGACTGGCGGGAGGAAAGTCCGAACACGACAGGATACGGTGGTGGGTAACGCCCACCGGCTTCACTGGCGACGGTGAAATCAGGGACAGCGCCACAGAAAATATACCGCCTGATCCGCCTTTAGCCCCGGGCTTAGCCCGGGGCTAAAGGCGGATCAGGTAAGGGTGAAAAGGTGCGGTAAGAGCGCACCGCTGCGGTGGTGACATCGCAGGCATGGCAAGCCCCACCGCGTGCAAGGCCAAGCAGCGCCTTCAATCGCAAGATCGACTGGCGATCCGTCAGCGTCCGCTTGTTCGGGGACGAGGCGCAGGTAGGCTGCTCGAGGGTGCTGGCAACAGCACTCCCAGATGAATGGTCGCCCCGGTGTTTCACTGGCAACGGTGAAGCAGCGGAACAGAATTCGGCTTACGTTCCACGCCACCAAGCCGCATCAGGCCGTCCGGTCAACACCGGGCGGCCTGTCCTTTTTGTGCAGTGATCGCAGCGATGTCGCTACGCCGCAAGCGGCGAAACTCTACGTGGGCGATGCGTGTGTGTGTTATTCGCTCCACAGGTTTCGCGTTTTGGCTCTACCAATCACTTGTCGCTAGAATGCAGCAATGATCGCAGACGATGACATTCTCGAAATCAAGCCGACGCCGATCTCGCGTACCGAGGCGACGTTTCTCCCGCAGGTTTTCAAAGGTCTGGGCACCACGCTCAAGCACTGGGTCGCCTCCATCGGCCGAGGCAAAGCCAGCAAGACCATGATGTACCCCGAAGAACGCCGCGAGGATATTCCCGTCGAAGAAGGCGGCCTCTTCAAGGACAACTTCCGCGGTGTGCATCGCCTCAATCGCGATGAAGATGGCCGAGTGCGCTGCGTGGCTTGCTTCATGTGTGCCACCGCTTGTCCCGCCAATTGCATTCACATCGAAGGCGGTGAAGCACCGTGGGATGACCGCGAAAAGTATCCGGTGAAGTTCGACATCGATGAACTCCGCTGCATCTACTGCGGCATGTGCGAAGAGGCTTGCCCGGTGGACGCCATCGAACTGACGCCGATCTACGATCTGGTCGGATTGACCAGGCAAGAGATGATTTTTGATAAAGAAAAACTGCTGGCTGTTTACGATCAGACGATTGCGATGAAGCCGATGTGAGCGAACACAACAGGGGGAGCCGATGCGCTACAAATCACTGTTTCGCGTGCTGGTGAAGGTGATTGGGGTTTACCTCATTGCGGCAGCAAGCGTTTCGTTTTTGTCAGAAGTGATGCGGGCCGTTCTGATACTAGTGTTTGCGATGCCTAGCCAATTGTTTTCATCCTGGTTGCAAGATTATGGATTTTTGGGCTGGGCGTTTTATTCACTAGTTCCCAATCTGATTCAGGCTCTCGTCGGCCTGCTTCTTTTCTTCAGAGTTGACTGGATCGCCAATCACGCGATTCCTTCCAACCGGCCGTACTGTGTCGAGTGTGGTTATGACCTGACGGGCCACACTGCCGAGAAGTGCCCGGAATGCGGCACTGCGAAACCGAACGGCGACATGATTTAGATATTCATCTTCCCCTTGCGCCGCAACGTAACACGTCGCGGACGCCTACGGAATGAAAGCGTGATCATCGCGCCGTGTACCCGCTGCATCAACGTCCACTCACTCCTTGTACCTACCTCCTTTGAGGCCTCTGACCTTCACGACTCGTTGGGTCGCGGCTCGGTTATCATGCCTTCATGAATGAATCCTTTGCTGTGATTTTTGATGTCGATGGTGTGCTCGTCGATTCGTATGAGCCGCACTTTGAAAGCTGGCGCGTCGTGGGCGATGAGCTGGGCCAGGTGATCACGCGCGAGCAGTTTGCTTCGAGCTTTGGCCGCACGAGCAAGGACATCATTCGCTTATGGTGGAGTGAGCTCTTTGGTGCTTCTCTGACGGATGCGAAGATTGCGGAATTGGATGAGCGCAAGGAATCTGCTTATCGCGAAGTGATTCGCGAGACCAAGCCAGTAATGGAAGGGGCGGTGGCGCTGATTGATGCGCTGCGCGGCGATGGGTTCAAGCTAGCGGTAGGTTCATCGGGGCCGCCGGAGAATGTGGCATTGTCGTTGGAACTGCTTGGTCGTGCGGAGAAATTTGATGCGCGGGTGACGGGCATGGATGTGACGCGTGGCAAGCCTGATCCGCAGGTGTTTCTCATCGCAGCACAGAAACTGGGCGTGGAGCCGAAGTGGTGCGTGGTGATTGAAGATGCACCGGCTGGCATCGCCGCCGCCAACGCCGCAGGCATGGCGAGCATCGGGCTTCTGGGCACCACCGATGCGCTGGGCCTCAAAGCTGCGAAACACATCACGCCGACGCTGACGGCGCTTGGGCCGAAGATGATTCGCGAGCTGATTGCGAATGCGTGAGTGTTATATCCTCGTTTAGCCGCTGGCCATAGGCTTTGCGGCGGCCAGCGCGGAGCGTCGGTCCGCGCGGAGCGTCGGCGGACCTTTGCTCCGCGGCTAAACGTCGAGCCTTCCTTCTCATCACTCACTAAACAAACACAACACCCCCGTCCAGTCCAGCGGCTGCACCGCGCCGCCGATCTGCGCGAGTTCCACGCCTGAATAAACCCCCAGCAGCGGCACGCCTTGCGGCAGCGCCCTTTGCACTTCCACCGCTTCCTCTTCATCCATCCCGCAGTAAGCCGCCGCTCGCCCGGCACAGTCGATGTAATACGCGAAGAGCGGTTTGCGTCCCTCCGCTTTCTTCACAAGCTCCCTCGTGCGTGGCCCGATGTAGCTGAAATCGAGCGCGCGGCGCATGAGTTGCACCTGCATGCCGGGCTTCAGATCAGTCTCAAACATGATCAGGCCTTGGCGCTCGGTATCAACGCCGATGCACATGCGGTTGGCGTAATCCTCTTCGCGGAACTCGCCGTAGCGATCGCCTTTGTTGACGCCCAGCGTGATGAAGAATGAATAATCTTCGGGAGTCAGCCCCGAGTCTGGGCCGAGCATGTCATGAATCATGGTGAGAGCAGGGCGGTTATCAATTTCAAGAACGACGGGGCCTTCGGTTTTGGTGATGGTGTGATAGCGACCGGTTGGCCGACAGCCGTGCATGATGATCGTGTCCATGCGCAGCTTGGTGGTTTGCTCGCCGGGCTTGTTTGAGAAACAGAGTGCCATCGCGCTTTGCTGCAAGACCTGATTGTCGAACCATTGAAAAGTTTCGTGGAGCTGCATGTCGCCGAGCATGCCCATGCCTGCGGTGACGGGCCAGGTTTTCAACTTCTCGTTCATGCCAGCCAGCAGTTGCGTGGCCATGTTGAGCTTGAGAGAACCTTGCGTGAGATTGACCGTGTCATAAAAAAGCAGCATGCTCGCATCGGCGGGGAGATTCGCAGCAGCGACTTGTGCAGCGAGTTTTTCGCCGGTGGCTGTTTCGTTGGCGGCAAGATTGGTTTCGACGAAGGCGGTGAGTTCGATGGAGTCGCTGGAAAAAACAGCGATGCCCACCTCGCAGCCGTCGTAAGCCAGATGATCGCGGGTGATGATGCCCACGCCGTAGCCGCCGAAGACGCGGCAGCTTTCGCCCAGCGCTTCGCGCACGCCTTGCAGCAGTGTTGTCGCATCATGTTTTGCAGTTGAGAAGAGCAGCGCGAAATCAGCGCGCGGCAGATTCGCTGATGACATAGCTGCCTTGGCGGCGGCGATGCCTGCGGCGCGGGAATCGGACTGATCACTGAAACCAACACCGACTTGCGTGGACATGGACAAACTCCTTGCGATGGCGATAGCGATGAAACGTGTAAACTTCGTTCGCCAAGGCGAACGGCTAAATATACAATCGCGCCCTTGAGTCCGCAGGAAGCCCCATCCTTTCCTTCAGGGTGAAGACCATATGGCGTGGAATCGCCCGAATTTTTCGTTGTCGTTTGTTACATGGCGCCCGTGGTCAGCCCGCGCTTACCTGCTGCTGCACACGCTGGCGACCTTGGTGGTCCTCTGCTTTTTCGGTGCTGTGGCACAGGCAGAAGCAATCGATGCGCCGCTGGGCCAGCCTGTTGTCACCGCTGATGCGAAGCTCTTTGGCAAGCGCGTGAATCAGTGGAAAGTGGAAGGCGTGCAGTTTGCGCTGCTTGATGGTGATGTCACAATCGACATCGGCGCCTATGCGTTTCGTGCCGACCGCGCCAGTCTGCGCATCGATACTCAAAACGCTGGCGGCAAACTCATCCGCCATCTTTCGCTCTATCTGGAAAACGCCCGTACCCGCGAAGGCGGCGGGCCCATCGCCGCGTCAGGCACCAAACTTTTCGTCACTGTTTCAACGACAGGCAAACTCGATCTCGCAGCAGACGCATGGAAAGATGAAGCCGCTGCTGGTGATCCGCTCGTTAGTGAAGCCCAGGCTCGCTATGCGCGCTACATCAGCGCGATGCGCCAACCGACGGGCGACTTGCCTGCTGATTTGGCCAAGCGTTTGCAGATCGGGCCCACAGGTCGGCCGGTCGCGCCGCCGCCGCCGCAAGTACCCACGCCGCGCATTGCCGAGGGCCCCGATGGTCAAGCGAAAGCTGATGACATTCCAAACCCGCTGCGCATCGCGCCGCAGGATGGCACCGTCGCTTTCAATGCTGACAAATTCGTCTTCGAGCGCGGCGACAATGGCGAAAGCTATGTGAGCCTGATCGGTAATGTGAAGGTCATCTTTCAGGATGAAGAGGGCAACAGTGCTTTGTCCCTTCGCGCTGAAAATGCTCTGATTTTTCTGGGCAACGTCGGCATGGAAGCCATCGCTGGCAACCGCGCCAAGTCGCTGGATGTGCGCGGCGTCTATCTCGAAGACAACGTCATCGCCACCAATGGTGATTACACCCTGCGTGCCCCGCGCATTTACTACGACCTCAAGCAGAACAAAGCCGTCGTGCTGCACGCCGTGTTCTACGCATGGGATGTGAAAAAGCGCGTGCCGCTTTATGTGCGTGCAGATCGGCTGCGGCAAGAGTCGAGCAAGAGCTGGTCGGCTGATCAGGCGGTGCTCACTACCAGTGAGTTTGCCGAGCCTCACATCGCCATTGCTTCGGATCGCATCACATTTCGGCAGCAGGAGCGCAGTGATGGCACGACCGCCAACATTTTCCGTTCGCAGAACACGCGCATCGAAGTAGGTGGGTTGCCGATTCTGGGCGTGTCTGATCTCAGTGGTGAAGGGCAGGACATTCCGCTTCGCAGATTCCAAGCGGGCTACAACAGCGGCAGCGGGCCGGACATTCGCACGCAATGGGATGTGTTTGCGATCCTCGGACGCGAGCCTTTGGATGGTGTCGATCTCACCGGCAATCTCGATCTGCGCGGCGATCATGGCTTCGCCATCGGTCTGAACCTCGACTACGAACGCCCCGATATGTTCGGTTATTTCGATTCTTATCTCGTCATCCATGACAGCGGCACCGATGACCTGACTGGCGATCGCAATGTCGAACAAGATGAGGAAATCCGTGGATATGTGAACGGCTTCCACCGTCACTTCCTTCGCGACAACTGGGAACTATCACTGCAAGTCGGCTACGTTTCTGATCCGACTTTTCTCGAAGAGTTTTTTAGCAGTCAGGCCGAAGCCGCGAAGCCGTACGAGACTTCGATCTATTTGAAGAAGCAGCAGGAGGAGACTGCGTTCACCTTTCTGGCGCAGTACGACGTGAACAATTTCACGCCGCAACTCACCACATTGCAGGCTCCGGGTTATGGCGTTGATAAGTCGCCAGAGATTGCGTGGCGGCAACTGGGCACCGCACTGTTTGGTAACCGCCTGACTTACTTTGGCGATTCGCGACTCAGCTACATGCGGCCACGCGTCGGGCAGGATTCACCGGCGGATCGCGGCTTCAATGATGCGCAGAGTCTTCTGAACTTCGGCATCGCCAGCGCTGACACCGAGTTCCGCGATGCACTGGCATCCACCGGATTCCCCACCGATCATCGGCTGCGCTTTGACAGTCGCCATGAAATCCAGGCTCCAATCAAGCTGTCGATTTTTAATGTCACGCCTTATGCCTCAGGTCGCATCACCGCTTACGACGAAGACTTCGAAGAGTTCTCCGGCGAGGATGAACAGGTTCGCTTCTTCGGCACGCTGGGCACACGCATCCACACCGAGTTCAGCAGGACCTATGACGACATCGATGTTCAATTGCTCGATGTGCATCGGGTTCGGCACATTCTTGAACCGGGTATTGATTTGTCTTATGCAGGATCGACGATCAATCCCGAGGATCTGCCGGTCTATGATGCGGATGTGGAGATGCTCAGCGAGGGATACACCATTCGCCTGGGGCTTCGCAATACATTGCAAACTCAGCGCGGCGGCGAAGGGCGCTGGCGCAGTGTCGATTGGCTTACGCTCGACACCGATCTGGTTCTGCGCGGCAACGATGCCGATGTGGACAGTCCCTTGCCGCGCTACTTCAGCTATCGCCCGGAGCTGAGTCTGGGCGGTGATCATTTCTACACCCGCCTGATCTGGGCTGTCTCTGACAGTCTGGGTGCTGTCGCGGAAATGACCTACGGCTTTGAGGATAATGAAGTCGCTCAGTGGCGCATCGGTGCTGATTTCCAGCAGACGCCGCACCTGCGATGGCACATGGATTATGCAGAGATTGATGAGCTTGACAGTCGCCTGCTGGGCTGGGGTCTGAGTTATCAGCTCACGACGCACTACATGCTCACGTTCAGGCACGTGATGGATTTTGCCGAGGATGAGGCACGGACGGTGGAACTGATGCTTACCCGGCAACTGTCGCGCTGGCGCCTTGCGCTGGTGTTTGATTACGATGAACTCGACAGCGAATACACCGTAGGCATCGTGGTGTTGCCCGATGGTGCAAGGTCCAGCAGACTCGACAGCGCCTGGCGTGGCTTTGGTCGCTGATTCAAGGGTGAAACTTTTCGGGATGTTGCTTATGACGCTTAACGCACCGCCGCCGCTGCCGGTTCCCGGCTCGCATACTGCCCGAGAGTGCGAAAAGTGTTACTACCCGCTTGATGGTTTGCCTGAGTACGGTCAGTGCCCCGACTGTGGCCACAATTATGGCACGCCGACGGTGAACAATTTCATCGTTCGATTGCAGAAGTGTCCGCAGTGCGATTACCCGCTGATGGGTTTGCCCGATGCGGGTCGGTGTCCTGAGTGCGGGTTTGTTTACGACAACGAAACCTTCGTTCTCGAAGGCATCTCGCGCGGCATCTCCACCATGCCTCTGCATCGCAAATTGCTGTGGGTTTTCATTGGTGTCGTCGCCACCATCGGCACGAACATGGTGCAGTTTTTTATCCAAGGCGTGATTCGCACAGATAGCGTCATGCTGGCGGTGATGGGGGCGTTTGGCATCGCGTGGGTTGCTGTGCTGATTTATCTTCTGACGACGGGCAAGAAAGAGAAGAAAGGCATGGAGCCTTTTCTCTTAGCAGGAGAAGAGATTAAACGTCCCGAGCCACGACTGCAATATCTTACTATCGGTGCAGTCGAACGCAAGTGTTACTTGTATGAGACTTCGCGATAATGTTGATGTGGATGGATGAAACACAAGGGCACTGACGCGAATGTGTCGGCGCCCTTGTTCATTTCAGTGCGGTTTAAAAGATACCTCGGGCTTAATTGCCGCCGACGGCTGTGATCGTTTGGTTCTTGGGATTGACGATGTACTGTGCCTGCGGGTTGCCTGAATCGACAGAGAAGAACTCGGAGCCGAACTGACCACTGAGGGATTGCAGTGAGCCGGTGAGGGACACATCGGCCCTATCGCCACTGATGTGGTTGACAGTCACGAGGAAGTTGCCTGAGGGAACCTGTGGGCCATACTGCACAGCCTCGAAGCCAAAGCCCAG
>Ga0209390_10007796_pt1 | contig 13521 bp, 15 predicted proteins | sample BON01_FD_187212 | JGI IMG/M metagenome (GOLD analysis project Ga0209390, IMG submission 187212) | Freshwater microbial communities from Lake Bonney liftoff mats and glacier meltwater in Antarctica - BON-01 (SPAdes) (version 2) | ecosystem: Environmental > Aquatic > Freshwater > Ice > Glacier... | reverse complement strand
CCAATAAGCTGCTGCTGCTGCTGCTGCTGCTGCTGCTGCTGCTGCTGCTGCTGCTGCTGCTGCTGCTGCTGCTGCTGCTGCTGCTGCTGCTGCTGCTGCTGAAGCTGTCGCTTGCCCTCCTCCTCCTGCTCTTCCTCATCTTGCTCCTCCTCCTTCTCTCCAGGCACGTCCTGCACGCGCCAAGTAGGGTCATCATGTTGAAAAGTCCCGTCGGCCACAAGCAAAGCCAAATGACCTTTATGCTCAGTATGGAGCAATTCCCGAATCCGCTGTAAGAGACGAATAAAACCCACATTTACAACGTGCAGCACTCCCTCCTCTTCTCGTCCGACCAACGCCTGGAGAAGACTTTGGTAAGGATAAACCTCTTCCTCTCCCTCTCCCTCCCCCTCCTCTGTTCCTGCCAACGACGGCACAAGCGTGAGTCGGCCCGTCTCCTCCTCCTCCCTTACCTCCATCAACCCCTGCGTCTTACTCTGCACGAATTTATCGACTGGAAACGAGTCCAAAGCATAATTACCAGTCACAAAGACAGGGCCCCGCAGACTCCCCGGCGCCAACACTCGCTTCTCCTTTCCCAGCAGCACCAACGGCTGTGCCTCCTCCCTCCCTTCCTCCTTCTCCCTGCCATGAGAAGAGGAGGAAGCAGCGTCGATCACCGCGAATTCCACAAGTCCCGCTGCTACCAAAGGCTGCATCCAAGGAGTATTCATTCGACTCTCGAGCAAAGCCTGGTTAAAGTCTGTCATCAAAACACAGATGGACCAGCAGGAGGAGGAGGAGAGCGTGCCCTCCTCCTGTGCTTGCAAGAGACGCTTGGCCAGCAAATAGCCGAAGAGGCAATGGCCCGCGGCGAGCTCGATGATGTACACTCTTGCTTTTGGTCGACTGCTGCCGTTGGCGGTGGTGTTTTGGCTGGTTGAATGAACGGGATCAAGGCCATCGCTGCCGTTTGTCTGGCTGCTGCCGCTGGTACTGCTGCAGGTATTGTCTCCACTCCCTCCGTCGTTGTAGTGGTGTCGGACGTCCGCCAGATAAGCTAGAATGCAGCGGACATAGGCATCAACAATAAAGGTGTTGGTGGTGACGCCGTAGGGCACAATGGCTTCGAAGGCATCTGCATTCTGCCGCGCGTAGAAGGCTCGGGAATCAACGTAGCGCCGGGAATCAGAAAAATGCTTTGTGTGCGAGCGTGGTTGTGGTGGTTGTGTTGGATCTTCTACTGAAGGTCCGGCAACTGGCGTCGGCGGTGGTTGGGAGGGGAGAGGAAGCCATGGAATGTCGTACATGAAGGGCGTCGCGCCTCCGCCGCTCCGAGCATCGTGACAGCCCAGCAGTTCCGTCTCAGTCTCGGCACGGAGGCTTGGGGAGGGTGACATTTGCTGCGACAGGAGCGTCGCCTTGCGGGCCATGCTGGCTTCAGGTATGCCCCTTGGTTGGCCCAAGGCCAGACCCCATCGATTCAGCATCATGAAGGCAGCCAAGGGGATCGACCCGCTGCCGCATTTCTGTTTGAGAGCGGCAAAGACGAGGGAGAGGTCGCTGTTGGGGGTTGTAGTGTTGGTGGGGATGGTGCTGCTGCTGCTGCTGCCTGGAAGGAGGCCATGGTCGTCGTCGTCATCGTCGTCCTGCGGCATGCCTTCCTGTGCGAAGGCGGAGAGCGAGGGTGGGGAGGTAAGATCATGAGCATGTGCGATTTCTTCTTGTCCTTGACCATGATCTTACAAGCGCGTACATACACCTCACGCACACATCCACCACACCGTCCACCTACACAGGGTGCAGGACCTGCCCAAAGCCACCACGCTCGCCGGCGCTCGCTCGAAACGGCTTCGTCGAGCCATCTCTCTCCTCCGCCCAGCCCACCCTCACAATGCTGCAGTCACTGCATCGAACGACACGCCTTACTGCGTCCAGACAGGCTCCTGCGTGCGTGTCTGTCGCCCCCTTTTCCTCCCGCAGCAGCAATAGCGGAGGCAAACAAAGCCCCTCCCCACCACCCTCCACCCCCCCAACGTCCCGCCGACCTCGCCCTCCCCCAGGCGCCCGTGGGGCTGGCCGCGCCGTGTACGATTATCTGCTGCTCTTTAAACCCTTCAACGTGCTGTGTCAATTCTCGGCGCATGAGGGAAAGCGGACACTGGCGGACGTTCTACCGCCCACTACACCCCGGGATGTCTATCCTGTGGGTCGATTGGATTACGATTCCGAAGGGCTGTTGTTGCTGACCAATGACAAGGCGGTGAATAACCGCATGCTGGACCCTGCGCACGAACACGAACGGAAGTATCTCGTTCAAGTCGAAGGAGAAGTGACGGAGGAAGCGTTGAGCAAGCTAAGAAAAGGAGGGCTCGAACTCAACCTAGGCCAAGGCAAGACCCATCGTTCCCGACCCTGTCCCCTCGCAGAGCACATTACCCTCGCGGAAGGAGAAGAGGCACCTGCAAGCATAGGCCCACGAGAGCCGCCCATCCGAGTGAGAAACTTAATTCCTACTTCCTGGGTTCAGTTGAGTATGACGGAAGGCAAAAATCGACAGGTCCGACGCATGGTGGCAGCGGTGGGGTTTCCTTGTTTGCGTTTGGTTCGATGGCAGGTGGAGAGGCTTGATGTCGCGGGCTTGGGGCCGGGAGAGGTGCGGGCGTTGACAAGGGAGGAAACATACCAGAAACTCAAATTGTGATGATAAAAGAAATTAAAAGTAAAAGTGCCAGTGATGACGCCGACAAGTTGTTTTTCTTCTTTCTCCTTTCTGAAACCTAACCCTCCTTCCCTCCCTCCATCTCTCCCTTTACCCCTTCAACGCACTCTCCAATTCACCAGCCGCCTGCAGTTCCTGCACAATATCCAACCCACCAATCAACTCGCCCTTAACATATAACTGGGGATAGGTCGGCCACTGCGAGAGCGTCTTCAATCCCTGCCTCACTTCCTCGTCGGTGAGGATATCGAAGGTATCAAAAGCCACGCCTGCTTTTTGCAAGATAGAAATAATTTGATTGCTGAACCCACATTTAGGTCCCGCCGGGTCTCCTTTCATGAAGAGCATGACCGGTGCCTTATTAATCAAAGTGGTGAGGCGTGTTACGAGGGAGGGGGAGGAGGAGGAAGGGGCGGAGGAAGCGGGGGGAGGAGGGACGTCCTTGATTCCGAGTTCCTCCTTGAGGCGACCGGAGTTTCCTCCTTCAACGACCATCTCCTTCACTATGTCAAGCCCGCCGACCAGCTCGCCATTGACATATAGCTGGGGATAGGTCTTCCAGTCCGAGTACGCCTTCAGTCCCTGCCTCACCTCATCGTCCTCCAAAATGTCAAAAGAGGCAAACGCGATTTTTTCGGTTTTCAGCAGCTCGACTAGGGATCGGGAGAAGCCACAACGAGGGTTGGAGGGAGAGCCCTTCATAAACACAACCACGGGGGTTTGTGTCACTAAGCGCTTGAGACGGTCGTTGAGGCTGCCGTCCGTGCTGCTGGCTTGCTGCTGGTGCTGGTGCTGGTGCTGATGGGGAGCGTCGACACCGGCAGAAGTGGGGGGAGGCAAGGAAGCAGCCGCTGCGGTGAGGGCTTGGATTTTTTTGGCCAGCTCGGCTGGGTGTGCCCCTTCTTGCTTGTCTGTGACCTTGCCTTCGCGGATGAAGACGAAGGTGGGGACAACGGCGATGCTGAAGAGGACGGAGACGTCGGGCACTGCTTCGGCTTCGACGCGGAGGAAGCGCAGGGCGGGATGGAGGGCGGCGAGGTGCGTAAAGACCGAGTCCATTTGCCCTTGGGGCTTGGAGGGTTCGTGCCAGTCGGCCCAGAAGAAGGCGACGGCAGGGCTGCCGTCTTGTGGGTGGTTGGGGTGGGGTGGGTGTGAAGGGAAATGCGTTAGGTTGAAGCTTTTATTGTGCACTTCACTCATAAAGGATGAAGGGGGACAGCCGCAGCAACAACCACACCAGCAGCAGCAGAACGCATTGCTCAATGTCGACGAGATTACCTCGCAATGGCGGGACTCCTGCGTCACATGGAGTCACGCTATCGTGGATGTCTTCAGTGATAGCCAACGCGTTCTGCTGCTGCTAGTGCTGGTCATGCTGCTCCTGCAGGGAGGACAACCACAAACAAGGGAAGAGGTGGCGAAACTCGCGACGATGTAGCACGTGTGTGTAGCCGTGGCCGTGGGGCTTTGGTAGAGCGCTGCAGCTGCGCTGCTTGTGCAGGCGCGCGCTACGATTTGTGTTCCATGGGAGGCCAAGCATCATCATCAGCAGCACTTTACCTTTGAGAAAGGCGTCCCATTGCGCCTTGGACATGACATCCACCACCTCCCTGGCGTTGCTGTCCGGCATAGTGCTGGTCGTGGTGCGGCTGCTGTGGGTTTGTATGGCGTGTGCGGGGCGTGAGTGGAGTGGAAAGAAGGACGAGGAAGCGTGCCTTGGGCGAGACGATGATGGGGGGGTGCTTGGCTTCCGCACATGGCACCCACAAAACGAGAGCGTTAAAAGCAACTCGATAACAAAGGCCGCTGAAAACAATACGATCAACAAGAGCCAAGCCTTTCAATTGTCTGTAATCTGCTTTGTTTAATTTACTGGTGATTTTGCTTTTTGTTCCCGAGAACTTTCTCCTCTGACCCCTCCCAATATCTACACTCTCGCTCCACTCCCCGACGGCACTGCCTGCGGGCAGTCAGCGCACACAACGTTCGTCATAAAGGCACGCTAACTCTCCTCGTCCCCCCCTCCTCCCCCTCCCCCTCCACCACCTCCCCCCGCTGGCTCCGACACGGGCTTGAGCAACGAAGACCGATGCTGGTAAGGCCGCCGTTGCGAAACTTCCGCCGACGCACTGCTTTCAATCGTCGACAACGACCCTGTGGAGTCATAGCTAGACAAGGTGGTGGCAATCGAGCCCACTGGTGCGACCAGACTGTCCACCACGCTCGGGGTCGGCCCTCCCGCCAGGCTACTCCCCCCTCCCCCTCCCCCACCGCTCGTCGCAAAGCTCAACACACTCGGCGCGACTGACGCCGTGCTACTAGCGCCAAACAAGGGCGAACCCCCTCCTCCCTCCCTTCCTCCCCCTCCTCCTCCTCCTAGCTCATCCAAATCTTCTTGCGAATTGAGCGTGCTCCCTCCCCGGCTCTCACCCTCATTGCAGCTGCTGCCATCATCGCTCCCTCCTCCTCCTCCTAGCTCATCCAAATCTTCTTGCGAATTGAGCGTGCTCCCTCCCCGGCTCTCACCCTCATTGCAGCTGCTGCCATCATCGCTCCCTCCCCCTCCACGGCTCCCGCTGCTGCTTTCATCGTCGCTGCTGCTGCTCAAATCCATTGGCGAGCCCATTACCACTGGTGATTGCATCATGCCTGAAGACACACTCAAGGGTGTGATCTGCTGCTGCTGCTGTTGCTGCTGCTGTTGCTGCAGATCCTCCCGTCGACGTGGTTGTGGCATGGGGAAGACGTTGTTGTTGCTGCTGTTGCTCTTGGCACTGCTGTGAGCGGCGGCAGAAGCAGCAGCAGCGGCGAGGTTTAGGGAGTTGAGGTCGGTGCGGATGGTGGAGGCGGAGGGCTCGCCTGAAAGTTTGGCGTGGTTGTTGGCCATGAGCAGGCTGGCAATTTCGGCGCGCTGTGTGAGTAGTGGGTGGTGGGGAGTGAGAAGGTAAGAGGGTGTGCATTTGAAGAAGGGACGTGCACGAGGATAAGAATAGCACAAAGGCACACCCAATAACGAGAAAAGCTCCAAACTTACGTCTGGTGCGCTAGGGAAGAGGTCGACGATGGCCTTGTAGTTGGAGGCGTCAGGGCAGACATAGGGAGCAAGGAGGAGGACGAGCGACTTCTTGGTCTCGAAGGAAGGCGTAAGAGCAACCAAATGGGAGAGTTGAGAGGCGGAAAGGTGGGCTTTGCGGTTGCCTTTGCCTTGTTCCCGTTCTTTGAAGAAGGAGAGAGCGAGCTGTGGCTTGGAGGTGTCGTCGCTGTGGTGTGGTGGGGTGTGCGGTGCGGTCGGGTGAGAGGAATGAGGGAGGGCGAGGGAGGGCGAGGCGGAAAGAGAGAGAAAGGCGGAGCAAGCACGGGCCAGCCCCGTTTCAAGGAGGGCACGACCCAAAACAAGAACTTGAAAAGAGAATAAGGGAGTGTTCAGTGTACAGGAGTAGGGTGGGTGGTCATGTCTTCTTCCCGCGCCCGCGACAAAGAGGACCAAGCCCGCTGATCAGACGCACGTCCCCACTTTCTTACCCGCTAATCACAACCACGTCCTGCAACTGCTGAAACTCTTCCTGGGAGAGGGCGGTGCCCATGTTAGGGACGGACATGCTTGTGTTGTGGTGGCGGTGGCGCAGTGGCGTTGGGTTTGACTGCGCTTGGTGGGAGCGATGCGAGGTGCCGAACAAGAAGACGGCGTGTGGCTTGTCTTGGCTGGAGATCAAGGACGACGATTAGGGCCTGCGCAGCATGATGAATACAAAGAAGAGATTAGTACGGAGGTTATGCATGGGTGGCGATGTTGTCGGGGTGTGACTGTAGCTAGGGGGGAGTAACCAAAGGCAGGCTGGCTAAGAAGCGAGGTCACGCAATTGAGGTCACGCGATGACGTTTGATGATTCGAGAGCCGAGCCGTTGTTTTGGGAGGGGCGTTGGGCCAGCTAAGTATGCACTTTTTCGTAAGCAAACAAAACAAGTAAGAAGCAAGAATGCGGATGTAGGTGACGAGAACTTTTCACACAACTTCGCTCATTCAGTTTTTCCAACCCAACTCATCCATCTCGCCACGAGCCCCCGTCGCCTCCCTCTCCCCCCTCCTCCTTTGCCGCCGCCGCCGCCTCCTGCTGCTCACGTATTCTGCTGGACCGCCGCATCCCTCCAGCAGGCGTGCCGTCGATGGAAGGTCGGGTACCTCAGGACGCCTTTCCAATTAATAATTTCCACACCCCCACTGGCTCCACCCCATGGATGCCTACGAGTTGCTTTATGTCTTGATCTTGACTGTAAGAAGCCGCTTCCTCGTCTCCTCCGTCTCGGCGTCTTCTCGTCTCAAATCGGGAAGTCAGAGAGGCCCGTTGCATGCTCGCAGGACGGCGTTTTTCGTTCTTAGTCTTCTCCTCTTTCTCCTTTGCTGTCTTGGACTTGATAGCGCCACGCTGCTTCGCCTTGTTATTTGTGCCGGCCCGCTGGTTAAGTGCTCGTCGCGTTGGATTGTTCGCGGCAGACCGGCTGGCGGGGAGGTCCCGTGTCGCTCCCGCACTCACGATAAGTGGGGAAGGGGGAGGGACCAGCGGGGCCTGCAGTCTGGGCCCCTCCTCCCGCCCCTTCACTCGGAAGACCATCACTGCCTCCCCCTCCTCCTTCCCGCCCCCCTCCTCCCTCCCGCCCCGAGCATGTGTGTGGAGCATGTGTCTCGTCTTCTTCTTCTTTCTTGCTTCTTTGTTGTCCTTTCCTTTCTGGTGTGGTCCCGCCTCTGTCTTAGCACTTGGGTCTCGCTTCCGCCCCTGGTGCATTCACCACTTCTCTCTCTTTCGTTCTCCCTCCCGCCCTTTCTGGCTGCTCCGGTCTTCTTCCATTGTTTCTGCTTGCTCCTTTTCTCTCTTTCATCTATCTCGTTCTGCTTCGTCGCGTTTCCCGTCACACGTATGTATTTTCTCTCTCCCATCAGCTGTCCTTCCTCTTTCTCTTCTTCTTCTGCCTCCTCAGTCTTTGCTGCCTCTCTCTCTTTCTCACTCTCTCTCTCTTCGTTTCTTCCTCGCTACTATTGCGTATGATAATCACTTCAACAACAAAGATTGCTTCCCAACTTCCATGATCTCTCTTTCAACTCGACCTATCAAGGCATGCAAAAACAAAAAAACACTCTTTCTCTCTCTCTGCCTCCCTCCCTCCCTCCCTCCCTCCCTCCCTCCCACTCTCCGTGCTTCCAACAATCAAATCATCAACCACTCCCACATCCACCAATCAAATTGATTCACTCCCTCCCTCCCTCCCTCCCACCTTCCCTCCCTCCCCTAACGGCGCAAGGGCTCCCAGCTGCTCTCGCTCCCGGTGTCGTCATCCACGCCCTGCTGCTGCGCGAGGGAGGAGGCGGCAAGCCCTCCACCACCTCCAGAGGAGGGGAGGAGGCCGGCGGCGGCGGTGGGAGGGAGGGCAGGAAAAAGGACATGATAAGTCTCCCACTCCCCGCTGCTCTCGCTGTCGCTGCTCCCCCCGCCTCCCTCCCCCTCCTCCTCCCACTCGTCCTCGTCGTCCTCTTCTTCGTCCTCCCCTCCCGCCTGCACAGCCACCGCCGCCGCAGTCATCATCATCTTCCCTTTCTACGACTTCCAAGCCATCAAGGAAGGAAATCATTCGCCATATACAACCATCCATCCTTCACCCATAGTAATCAATCGCGCTTCAGCCCTTCCCCTCCCTGCCATCACTGGAGCCGCCAAAGCAACCTCACATCCATCCACCCTTTCCAGTGCCTCCCTCATTTCCTTCACTGCCCTCCACCATACGGACAGACATTGCCACTGCAGGACGACACCCTTCCCCTCAATCGTCCCAGCCACTCCAACCTTGAGCCCCAGGCTCTGACCCTCAATCATTAGCTCCCCCTCATACTTCATCCGTAAAAACCCGATCGTCGACGTGTCTATCGTCTTGTCCTCGTTATACTCTCCCCGTGAAACCTTGTTGTTGGCCTCCTCCACTGCTCCCCTCACGATGTCCTCTTTGATGTTCCTATATAAAAGGACAAGGTTATTTTTCTAATGACCCACAGCCGAGCTGGCGGGCGTCACCTTCACCTTGAACACCTGCCCCAGCTTCGTCTCCGACAACTGCTTCTGCTCGTGCATCTTCTCCGCCAACCTAAACTGCTCAGTAAACTCACGGCCCTTAAACTGGCCTTCCTTCGGCCCAATCACACAACCGTCCTTCTTGTCACACACGATGGCCGTCACCTGCCACTGGCTCCGCTCGGTCTCCACGCCAACCACTTCCTCTTCCTCCGCCTCTTCCTCCTCCTTTTTGAGGCGTTCAAGGTGAAGGTGACGCCCGCCGCATTGGCTGTGGGCGCACGCATCAACGCCCTTTCCGTGATGGTGCCTGGGGTGTTGGCGGCAGATGTCGAGCCTCTGCTGGAGCGTTGCCTCAAGGATTGGGTTACTGGTACCAATGCTGCTGCTGCTGCTGCTGCTGCCGCTGCTGCCGCTGCGGGTGGCGGTGGGGGGATGGGTGAGGAGGAGGAAGAGGCGGAGGAAGAGGAAGTGGTTGGCGTGGAGCCCGGGCGGAGCCAGTGGCAGGTGACGGCCATCGTGTGTGACAAGAAGGACGGTTGTGTGATTGGGCCGAAGGAAGGCCAGTCTAAGGGCCGTGAGTTTACTGGGCAGTTTAGGTTGGCGCTGAAGATGCACGAGCAGAAGCAGCTGTCGGAGACGAAGCTGGGGCAGGTGTTCAAGGTGAAGGTAACGCCCGCCAGCTCGGCTGTGGGTCATCTGGGAAAAAGCCTTGTCCTTTTATATAGGAACATCAAAGAGGACATCGTGAGGGGAGCAGTGGAGGAGGCCAACAACAAGATTTCATGGGGAGAGTATAACGAGGACAAGACGATAGACACGTCGACGATCGGGTTTTTACGGTTGAAGTATGAGGGGAAGCTAATGATTGAGGGTCAGAGCCTGGGGCTCAAGGTTGAAGTGGTTGGGACGATTGAAGGGAAGGGTGTCACTATACGGACAGACATTGCCACTGCAGGACGACACCCTTCCCCTCAATCGTCTTAGCCACCCCAACCTTGAGCCCCAGGCCCCAACCCTGACCCTCAATCATTAGCTCCCCCTCATACTTCAACCGTAAAAACCCGATCGTCGACGTGTCTATCGTCTTGTCCCCGTTATACTCTCCCCGTGAGACCTTGTTGTTGGCCTCCTTCACCGCGGATGTAGGTAACGAGTACTTTCCACACAGCTTCGCTCTGTCAGTTTTTCAAACCCAATTCATCCATCTCGCCACGAGCCCCCGTCGCCTCCCTCTCCCCCCTCCTTCTTCGCCGCCGCCGCCGCCGCCTCCTGCTGTTCACGTATTCTGCTGGACCGCCGCATCCCTCCAGCAGGCGTGCCGTCGATGGAAGGTCGGGTACAGCTGGAGGAACGAATGCCAAGCGCCCCAAGAATGAGGCGAGAGGGGACGGCCGTGTCACCCTTGGGGCGTGGGGGAATAGCCAGTCCCGCTAAGAGAGTTATGTGTATATATGTGTATGTCAGCACTTATACACAATTCATACCATTTGATTGTATATTCCTCCCGCATTTTTTCCTGTCTCTATTTCTATTCTTCTTACCTGCCAATGCCTGCTGCTGCACCTCGGATGGGGCCCTCTTCAGACTCTGCGCCATCACACCGGCCGGCGCCTGGACCTGACGCAACGCACGATTAGCCGTGTGAATCGAATAAAACATGGCCACTGCACACGTGTCGTGCGGCGGCAACCATGTAACAAGCGCCCCAACAGCAGTCCAGGAAGCGGTTAATGTTTCTCGCTCAATGGCGGAGGAGGAAGAGTTGGGGAAGCCGTAGAGGTGAAGGCCGTGGGCGAGCACGTCTTCGGGGGGAAGGTCGCGGACGACGTCTGTTTATATGTGTGTGTTTGTTTGTGTGTGGGCGGGAGTTGCGAAAGAGAGGAGATGAATGCCAGACGAGTAGGCTGTGAAGGGCATAATAGGAGTAAGAGAGGAGAGTGCTAGCAGCAATCATCCGGCTAAACGAGTCTAAAAGAATCCGCCTCCGAGTCCCCTGACTAAAGGTTAGACACATTCCACGCAATTAACCCGGCACAAAAGAATATCCGCTGGCTAAAACGTACCTCGAATGTCCCCCAAATCCGCGCCGTATCTACTCAAGGTCGGAGAAGGAGTAGCTAGCTGGTGCTGGTATGACGGCGGCTTGCGTCGTTGTACAGGTGTCGCCGGGGCCCGTATAGGAGGCTCTAGCTTTGGTTGCTGTCCAGTGCTCGCTTCTTTTGCGGTAGCTGGTGGTGGTGGTGCTGGTGGTGCGGGAGCTCTTCTTCTTGATCTCTTGTCCTTGTCGTCGTCCTCCTGCTGCTTCTTCTTTGATTTGTTGCTTTCATCCAACGAAAGCTTGGCCAGCACCGCACTAATGTCTTGCACCGAGGCTTCCTCTCCTTCCCACGACGACGAGGACGGGGATGGTGCAGCCGTGGCTTTTTCCATCGTGGCCGGTGGTGGGACTGCTGGTGATGCTCAGGCGGGTTTGGGCTCGGCGTCGTCGGCCATGGTGGGGATGGGGAGTCTTTGCTTGCCTAGTCCTTTCGTAGTGCCGGCATGTGCTCAAGATGCTGGCCAAGCTTGTTGAAAAGGAATGAAAGGGACATGTAAGCGTGAGGATGAGGCTCTGGTTTGGAATGGCTGTGGCAAGACAGTGGTGGCAAAGGGAGCGAGGCAGCAGCATCATCGACCTCCCTCTCGCGCGCGTGCGTCTACGTGCCACGGCAAGGCCAATTTTCGCAGGCTTCCCACGGCGCCGCCCCAAACCCCACAAGAAAGTCACGACAACCGTCTTGCCGATTCATCCTAGACGAGGCGCACAGATAATTCTTGGTACTGGTGCCAAGCAAGACCCCACAAAAAGCACGGCACAATTTTCCTATCCAACAAATTTCTGCACTTTTCGCATCACTCACTTTCATCGCTTCATTTCGTTCATCCTCCTCAAAACCATGCCTGCAGCAGCAGCGCAGCACGCCTAAGCACAATGAACGGGCGGAAGCCCCCGGGGATCCCCCCTGTCCATCGACCGCCACCAACACCACCGCCACCACCGACGCCAACACAGGAGATGGGCCAAGCCGGTCAACAGCGCCGCCCCCCACGACAGCCGCCCATGGGCATGCTGCCCATCCAAGAGAGCTTACCCGAGACATTTTCGTCAGGCGGTGCCAGCATTGACGAGCCGCAGGCCGGGTCTGCCACAGTGCAACCTTTGCCACCCTCACAACCACCACTCAATGCGGCCGGCATTTCACCAGGAGGAAGCGCGGGGGACACGACGGGAGACGAGGCCGTGGTGATCCCCGCCGACGCCACCCTCTCCAAAAGCAAGCAGGCCATCCGGGAAGCCCGCCGGAAAATGATTGGCATTGGCAAGATTGCCAGGCACTTTAGCGTGCCCACCGTACCCGGCGAGGAGGGAGCAGGCAGCGGTGGCGAGGGCGCTGCTGCCGACGGCACATCCTTGCCTTCGGGGAAGCCTCCAGGAGACGCAAGCGGTGCAAGCAGCAATCACGGCAGCGGAGGAGGTGGAGGGCCAACAACCACCCCCACAAGCACCCCTATCAGCATCCGGCAGAGCATGGTGGGCCAGACGATTACCCCCCCAAGCATCAATATCAGCGGCAGCACACTCGTCATGAAGCGCCAGAGCGTGGTGGGCTCCGTGCTCGAGGCGCCCTTGAAGGACTACGGCCTCGTACCCGTTGCATCTAGCCCATCCCAGCCACCGCCTCCTCAACCGCCGGCACCCCAACCACCAACACAACCACCAAGCGCCTCTGCATCTCGCTCCACCTTCGCCAGGCTGGCACAAATGGCCGTCGTAGCCAACAGCAGCTCCGATGCCACAGAGGCGCCCTCACCTCCCACCGGTGCAGGGCGAACGTCTGTGGCGTTTCCCTCGTCTACGACTGCACCGGCAACCATGGCTACGGCGTCAACAGCGGCCGCGGCTGCTTCGTCTCGGAGGAGTTCAAGCCTCGCTGCCGCGGCCCCGCCACCATTGGGGGCCGGACCTCCAAGCGCCGGCGCTGCTACCGGAGCTGCTAGCTCAAGCAGTAGCAACACAGGGCCTGTGGCCGCTGCTGGGAACCGACGAACCTCGACGACAGCTGCTGGCGCTCGCCGGACGTCCCTCCTCACCCCTCCTCCACTGCCTCCTCAACGAACCTCGGCAGTCAAGCAGAAGTTCACGGTCACGGACGAGGTCCTGCGGCAAATCAAGACCAAGAACCGCGCCACCGCACAACGCGCCCAGGCCTGGTCACCACGGGCGTGGCAACGAGGCGATACCAAGAGCAGCTTGAGCGAAACCGAGAGCTTGGTCAACTCGTATGTCGAGCTGGTGTGCGAGGACTTGCGAACGTCTGAAAAGCGGAAGCTCTTGGCGCAGGACCAAGAAGGGAGCACCTGGATCATTGACCCCGGCGCTCAGTGGCGCATTCGCTGGGACATGATGATGCTGGTCTTGGTCATGTGGACGAGCTACAGCGTGCCGTACCGTGCTTCCTTTTCGACCCACAACGGTGGGATCGAGGCCTGGGCGGAGCTGTTCATCGACGTCGTGTTTTTACTGGACGTATTTCTTAACTTCTTCACGGCTTATTACGAGACGGAGGGCATTTTGCAGACCAACCCGCGCGCCATTGCGCGTCGCTACCTGCGGGGTTGGTTCTTCCTGGACCTTGTCTCCTCTATTCCGATCAGTGGGTTCTCGTCCGCGCTTTCTCCTACATTGGCCCGCTTCTTCCTCGCGCTCAAGTTTGTCAAGCT
>Ga0209390_10007793_pt1 | contig 13524 bp, 11 predicted proteins | sample BON01_FD_187212 | JGI IMG/M metagenome (GOLD analysis project Ga0209390, IMG submission 187212) | Freshwater microbial communities from Lake Bonney liftoff mats and glacier meltwater in Antarctica - BON-01 (SPAdes) (version 2) | ecosystem: Environmental > Aquatic > Freshwater > Ice > Glacier... | reverse complement strand
CTAAGCTAGCAAAATACTTTTGATGCGGCCAAAGCCCTTGTTCTTTTCTGTAAAGCGGCGTTTCAATTGCGACTGATGCTGCAACGGTAACAGGGTCTGGAATTGATTGTAATTCTTTAGGGGTAATAACTTTGCGGTTAATAATGCGTTTTAAATCTTGAGTGACAAAGGGGCAGCAGGCCAAGTCTATTGCACGCGCGTCGTTCCATAATGCGTCGAACTCTTCTTGTACCCAGTCAATCGTATCTGGGTTGTCGTCTTCCCAGAGCAATTCATAGTTTATTTTCCAAGCTGTAGCACTTTCATTAACGCTACCCAGAAAAGCCGTAGCGGTGCCGTCGGCGTAACGTACTACACCGGCTTTACCGTGTATGAGACCAAATGCTGAGTTTGGCAAAACTCGAACTTCAATTCTTTTATTAGTAAGCGCATCATATAGGGCTTGATACCTTGGTAGTGCAACTGGGGGCGCATCTTCTGGTAACCCTGAGCACCAAGATCGACGCAATGCAGCTTGAGCCGCCGCCGCTGTCACCAGATCTTGAGGGTCAAGTTCAGAGTTACAAATAATACGAATGGGGCCTTCTATTTTGGCAATAGCCTCCCCCGCCACCTCAAACAGACTAGAGCGAAAGTACCCTGCAATGCGGTCATAAGATACCGCACCCTCAAGACGTTGGTTGAGTACGGTATGGTCAAGCCGATTTCTACGGCTAGAGTGTCGCTTTAGCATTAGGCGTGGTCGTTGCGCAATCGGCCCGCAAGAATGCGGGCAGCTTCAGAATCAGCTCGCCACTCAGCCATTTCAGCCGTATTCCCTAAAGCTGATAGCCATTCAAGTAAACGGACAAAGCCATCGCGTTTGGTCCAATAGCCTTGACCGAATGTGTCGCGTAAGTATTGTCGACCGGGTTCAGGACTATTATCTGCAACTGTTGTTTCGCGAATGGCAAATAAAAGATGGCGAAGTGGCGTCGATGCAAAGGGGTGAGTTGTATCTGCACTTGCACGCCCGCGTTTAGAGGGCAAAGCCTCGCCAGAATCATTGCTACCTAATTGGGCAAGGCCGCTGGCAGCAAGGCCGCTTGGCGTATGCATGCGAGCACCATTTGCCTTGTCGCTTTTAAGAAGCGGTCTAATGTTTGCCACACCAAAACCACGGGCCAACTCTTCATACATACCTTGGCGGCGTTCGCCACGGCTCTCAATATCAAGGCCTCGAAGGTAATAACGCTCTACCAAAGACAGGTCACGCCAAGAGTTATCAAGACCGTTCGGAATGAGCGTGTCGCAGGCAATGCCAAGCGCGCGTTCAATCACGGCCTGAAAATCACTCTTTTCATTTTTGGCTCTTACTGCAAACACCTCGTCTTCGACATCACGGCCATCTAGGTTGCCATATTGGGTTAGCACCTTCAGAGCAGCAGCATATGCCGCAAGTTGATAATCTGCATCATTAAAGTTAGGTTCGTCACCTTCATCTAGCGCTTGCATCGAAGCGATTTGTCGCTTTACTTCGTCTTCAACAAGTGGGTAGACCTCATCAAGATATCCTGGCTCTAAGCCAATTCGTTTGCGCAAAACTAAGCAAACTGTGCCTTGAACATAATTGCCCTGCTTGATGCCCGCCGCTTCGGTTTCGGTGCTAATTGTCCAGGCAGCTGTAGCTTTGAGTCCAGCTGCCCAAAGTATCATGCCAAGGTCTGCCCAAACCGCGGGGTCTTGGTGGGTAAACATGACCATCTGTAGGCCGTTTTCAGGCATGTGGTGGGCTAGGTTCTGGTAGATATCGACCATGGAACGGCGGAAGTCTTCGCCGTCACCCCTAACCGCCAATTCTGCACGAGCATCAGGTGTCCATTCGGGGAATGCTTTGACAAGCTGTTTGTCAAACCACGCCAGAAAAAAATCGCCGAGTTCGTGATAATTGACCGCATCAGCGTACGGGGGGTCGGTAATCCAGATGTCGCATGTTTCGCTTAGGTCGCGGGCGTCCATCAGCATTACGGTAGTAGATTCAAGCCTCGGGAATTCATCAACGGAAGACTGCAGCACAAATACATTTTTGCAGAGTAACAACCCCCTGCACGGAAAATTAAACATGGTATTTAATGCTTGATTTGAAAACGTATTGTTGATGGTTTCACGGGTTGATGGGTACCGCGTCAACCGACTATTGAAATCTGCAAGATTACCTAATCTCGGTAAACTATACTTATGATTCGATGGCAAACGAGCCGCTAAACTGCCTATAGTTAACAACTGTCTCGGCGTAAACAAATGGTGCCAATGCGTCCAGCCGCGCTCGCGATAGAGTCTTGCAGTTTCATCGCCTCCCTCAGGTATTACGGCCGATGGTATAAAACCTTCATTTTGCCAGTTTGAAAATCGATCTTTTAAAAGGCCTAATACTTTTTTCTCACGCTCAATATCATGCTCGTCTGGCGCTGCGTAGCGCCGATTACCTTTAGCGTCTATCCAACGTATGCAGTAAAGTCTTTCTTGAAACACGTCACCTGGGCGTGGCACCACATCATTTTTAGCCCAACGTCTTAGACCGTTTGGCCCACGTAAAGATTCAATAGACCATGATCGATTAGCATCAAAGGGGTCAACCGCGCGACTATTGATTGCTGTAGCCCCTTTTTTATTTTTATAAAGTTTTAACTCGTCATCAGAGACCGTAAGAACTTCAGGTTGTAATTGTTCAGAGCCTTCAACTCGCTTCCATGTGCAGACGATGCGGTATTTTTCTGAAATAACCCAACTTGGTGCAAGTGGAATATAAAACTCACACCCTTCAGGTTTAACTTCTACGCAATACAAATAGGCTTCAGCACGTTCACCGCGGTCGTTATGCTCTATACCCCAATCGGTTATTTGTTTATCAGTCTGCGCAAAGACCTTTTCTTGCACCTGCCGCACTTCGTCTTGCACTTCTTTACCACCGCCGAGCAAGTTTAAACTTGCCCATGTCAGCAGGCCTGCGACAGGGTTAAGGTCTGACCCAAATGCATCACAACCAATTCGAGCAGCCTCAAATGGTATAGAACCACCACCACAAAAACTGTCGCCCACTCGAGGTGTATGACCAAAAGTACGCTGCCCTAGCTGTTCAACCAACTCTGAAATATTATTGGCAGTTGTACCAAGATGTTCGTTGATGTCTGCCCAAGCTTCTTTCGATGGCCCTTCAACATTTTCAGGGCGTTCACAATTTGTGATTCGATCAGCGTAAGGCAACGCATTAAAAGCGGCTCGACTTGTCTTGCGCTGTATTGCAGGTTTGCATCGCAGCCAAGTACCCTCATCGTCCATGGTGAGAATTTTTAAAAAGATTTCTCGATCGCGTTTGGCATCAGAGGAAGCGGGCATCAACATGCCAATAATTGAAGCGCGTACAAGAACAAGAGGTTTGCGACCCCACCATTTACCTAAACCAGTCAGTGTTTGGCTTGCACCCGCTTTACGTTCTTTGTAGCTTTCTGCTGAAAGTCTAGCAATGGGAAACTGTGTTTCGATAAAAGTTTGCATAGGGGGGAATTCTTTATCAAAGCGAGAGTGAGAGTTGCGAGTGCCCTAAAAGCTCTCGGCGTGCTTTGGGTGACAAGCCATCACCCTTTATAAAGGTATTGTCAGCAATGGCTGCTCGAAGCGCTTTGCGCCAACCAATGCCCTTTTGCATAGCTTGGCCCGTTGTGGCCACAGTCATTGTGAACAGCCACCAACGCTCTTCTGGTGCCAAAGCTTCCCAGTTACGCAAGGCATTGGGAATGTCATCAGGTGTCGCTTCTTCTACGGCCCAACACAGCACGCAAAGTTCTTTACCAAGAGACGGGTGAATAGGTACCGGTTTACCGGGGTTTTTTTGAAACTTGGCAAGTGGCAATCCATTCGCACGCAGTCTTCGGTTGGCTTCCTCCCAAAATGCGGGAGCAAGGCCAAGCCATCGATTTCGATCAATGATGACACGTAAAGACGGATCGTTTGGGGTAGGCGCATCGATTACACGAACACCTAAATGATTAAGGTCATTACCGCGATGCTCGGTAATACAAATCTTGTCACCCCCTGCAGTGCCCTTGGGTATATCAATTAGAAAACCATGACGTGCCTCATCAGGTAGAAAGCCTAAGCCTAATACTTTTCGGGCTGAAGGTTGTTTTGGGGTGGCACGTGCCATTGTTATTGACTCACTTTTGCTGCGTTGAATGGTTGATTGGTGGCGTTAAGCCAATCAAGTAAAGATTGGCCCTTCGGAAAGCCTAACGAACCAATTGTCATTCTTAGGCTTCCACCACCAACGATAGCTTGTAGTTGATCAGCGACCGCTTTTAATGAGGGCGCATCGTAGCCCTGATCTAGTGCACCTGAATATTCCACGTTTTGGTGACCGTCTGCGCTTTCTGCGGTCAAGCTGATATCAAAAGCTCGCAAGCTATTTGATTTTTCAAATCGCTGTATGAAGTCCCATACGGCACCAGAATCATCGAGCTTGGTTTGCTGATTCCAACGGGCTGGTGTTCCCAAATCAATTTGCGGCCGACTTTTTTCACCCCGTTGAGGTATGGCGATTCGTATGGGTTCTGAGTGCAAATCGTATGCTGGGTGCAGAGCAACTGCGCTAACGACACGACTAGACTCTGGCACCTTAAATTTACCGTTATAAGTCGCGTAGCTACCGGGTGTGGTCGGTAAAGATCCGTCGGTAGTGTAATGAATAGATATGCCGTTAGCTTTAGGCAAGACCAAAAATTCAATTTCGTAGTGATCACCGCGATCATGAAGTTGGTACTTTAATCGTAACTTTGCCAGCCATTCTTTGACATCACTAATGAGCGTAGGTGCTTGAGGGTCAAAGGCCATGAATCGGTAAATCAAGCCAGTTGCTTCAAATCTGTTTGGTGTTGGTACAGGGCTTGATGAAGGTGTCGGGTCGGTTTGACCTGTCTCAAAAACGACATTAGGCGCATGTAAAGGTTCAATTTTTAGGTAGGTCGTGCCATCGCCATCATCTTGAACCGAAAGTTCACGAATCAACACTTCAGGTACAGGGGGCGGAAACGGCCCTCTGCGAATATGGTTACCTTCTTCTCGCCAAAGACCTCGTCGCAAACACTCTGCCTTGAGATCGTCGAGCGCTGATACTTTGTGTAGCGGCCAGGCAGTATTGACAGCCGCTGCACGCTTGAAATCAGACCACAGTACGGATTTAGATTCTACAGAACCGAAAAGCCTTCCTTCGGCTTTAGAGCGAAAACCATCATCATCAATTTTAGTGGTGAATTTCTGTGCATCTTCTAGCGTCTTACGAATTGTAGCTTCACCGCTTTGATTGCCAGCAAAGGCCAGTACAACACCACTAGCCCGCAGGGCGGCGTTGATGGATGGGTAAACAATCTGGTCAAATGCCTCTTTAAGCGCAGAGGTAAATTGAAGGCCAACGCGGTCACGCAACGCGTCTAATGCGCGCCATTGCGGATCATCAGCCGCTGTACTCTCACTTTTAAGTTCATCTTCGATGCTTTGCAGCGCTCGAGTTTGCCTTGCAGAATCGAGCACTTTTTGAAAGGTGTCTCTTGAACCTGTTAAAAATAGTATGCGGTTTTTGTATTGTTGTTGTTCCCACCACGCTTGCCAATCGGTTGAAATTGGTAATTGATTAGCTTGGCCACCAGGGCGCACAATAATGAGCGTGGTCTTATCTTGTTCGACTTGAACCTGATCAGGTGGTGGCAGCACTTTAACAATTTGATAACAGTCACGCATCGTTGCCGAGAAGTAAGACTCTAAGTGCTCGCGCAACATTCGCTCAACCGTTTCAGAGTGTAACGATAAAGCAGTAGACCTTAATTTCGCGGCAAGATTTTGCTGGTTTTTGAAATAGAGTCGGCCATCAGGCGAGTTATGCAAATACCAAGCCCGCGTAGCCAGCTTATCAAGCACGTTAGCTTTGAAAGTACTAAGGTCTCGCCCGGGTCGTTGTAAGCAATCTACAAGTTGATACTCTCTTAAACCGTGAATCGCCCCTGGCGTTGTTGATAAAGAAGCTATCAAAATCAAACGGGCTGCATCAGACGCATCTGTGTTGCCGTTGGCATCATCAATTTGTTCGACCTCTGCGTCACCATCATGAGCAACATCGTGCGCAATTGCCTCACTTAGAGATGGGTTAATAGTACGAATTTCAGAAGCAATTTCATCCACATTTAGATCAAGATCATAGGGGTGAATCAAATCAATATTCAATGCTTTCTTTGTTTCCCATAGGTTGGCTATAACCATTTGCATCAGTCGAATGACGCCTCGTGTTTGTTGAAAACCATCGTTTTCTTTGAACTTTCCCACCAACTCGCGTAGATCTGGATGAAAAGGGTAAGCGTCCATCACCCGAGTAAATAGAGTTTCAGGCAATGTTGTTGTGAGACCCATTTTATGGGCCTCACGTAAAGCCTCGCGGTAGCCTTCGGCTACTTTTGTAACTTCGCTCTCAGGTGCAACTGACTCAAAAAGTCGCTTACGAAGAATATGGTAAAGCTCATCGCCGTTGGGGTTGACCGGGGTAATGGGAACGGCAATACGACGCGACTCAGCACTAATACCTTGGATAGCACGATTGAGCGCAGACTGTAAGTTTGCTTGACCAACGCTAAAATTAGTACCTGCCAAATCAGACAAAACCAAACAGACGTTGTCCATATCTGCAACCGCGATAAACAAATTAGCTAGCGCTGCAGTGGTGACAACACTTAAATCAGCATTGCCAACGGGAACAGCTACCGCATATTCTAGGTATGGTGGAAGCTCATCTATGAAAAGCACTAAGGGGTCACCCCCTAAAAGCTGCTTCCAGGCCTCAGGGCCAGGCGCACTTAACAACGGCGAAACATACATAGCGAATTGCTGCGCCTTACCCAATTGGTTAGCAATTGAGCCCCAAATACCTCCAGCTGCATCTGTGCTTCGACCGTTAAACCCAGCTACACGACAGCGCCCGAGATGGGGTGCAGGGTTATTTTCCCCAAGAATGTTTTTGCGTAGATCTGCGTCGCGCGCCAACAGACCAAGTGCGATCATGCTGTGCGTCTTGCCACCACCCATGGCTTGAGACAACATAAAAACAGATGAACCTGCCCCAGTACCCGAAAGGTGACGAAACGCGCGATCAATTAGCGTTGACATACCCACGGTGAAGTAGTTCTCTTCAAAGAACTCTTTGCCATGGACCTTATTATCCAAAAATGTATCAAGGCTAAGAACTGTAGCCCGACGATCTGCTGCAAAAACGGAAGGGCGAGGTTTGCAAAGGGTCTGAAGTGTCATAGTTTGATAGCCATCTTGATTTAATTAAGAGCAAATTGAACTTGGCAATAATGATATTTATTCTTACATACAAAGTATATTGGAAGTTAGGATAACTTAGTCTATACCTGAGGTTAACCACTAATCTATATGATTCGCTGTATCACCAGGTGCGACAGGATCGACAAGCGGGCCATGCGGCAGACAAATGATAGGCAGTTCTTCTCTTTCACCGCGATGGTGTGCAGCGTGTTGCATTTGACGTATGAGATCAATTTTTGCCACCTAAATGCGCGTGCAAATGGCTGTGACCATATTGCTGTCCACTTTGGCTACGCGCCTTGCAAAGTTCTGTTGCTGTCTGGGTTTAGCATTAAGGTCTTGATTTGACTTCATGATTGGAGTCAAATCAAAATCGCCTTCAATCCTCGCTCAAGCATATTCTTGCTCAAAACCTCACGACATAAACCGTGCTCAGGCACGCTTCTAAAATGTTGGTGAATTTTGCCGTACTGATTCAATGCAGGTTAATTTGACGTTAGGTCGCGGGATGCAAAAGTAAACCAAAAGCTAGCTTGGTTAGTCGTACTTTTAGAGCATTTAACTTACTTAATTTGATACGTCACTGGATAAAACATTTGTAAATTTTTTAACGAATTTCCAATTTTCATTCAGATAATTATTAATTTTATTTTGAAATTTACTTACCAAAAAGTAAAATTTGTATTAACATAATTATATGCATTTAGACATGGGTCGACGCCCATTCCAACCTGCCCCACCCGGGCAAGGTGGCACGCGAAAGCGAATGTGGCTCTGTAAAAGAGCAACCAAACGGTTAGCGTCGACCCTCTAATTATTGAGGGTTTTTTTATGGCTGATTCATCTCTAATAAATCTAGAAGCGCTTAGGGCTTATCAAGCTACCAACTATCGATTTGACGTTGACCAGCAAGAAATCATTTTAAATATTGGCAAATACTCAAACCAATTGGCCATGCTTTTTTATAGGTATGACGTGAACTGCGGAGCATTCATAACCGCATTCAACCCTCAAGGCAAGATTCAATCAGACCAAGCTAACGAGCTGGCACACGTGCAACTTTTAAAACAATTACAAGATCTGGGTTTAGAAAGTTTTGAGGGGTCTGGAAGCGAGCCCGGCACTCAGTGGCCTGCTGAGCGCAGTCACTTTGCCCTGGGGCTTGAGCTTGAAACGGCCAGTACCCTCGGCCGCCACTTTAATCAAGACGCTATTGTTTGGGTAAGTGATGATGCCATACCGCAATTGATTTTATTACGCTAATTTTTGCAGATTGGCCCGCTTTATGGGTTGGGGAATGTTGAACCAGATTGCTGCCCCGGATAATTTTTTTTATGGCAACTAAATAGGACTTAATGATGTCAATAAATAATGGTCTTTTTTCGTCAGAATCGGTGTCCGAAGGGCACCCTGATAAATTGGCGGATCGAATTTCTGACGCTATTCTTGATGAGTTTATTCGTCTGGAACCAAACGCAAGGGTTGCTTGCGAGACGCTATTAGCTGATCAGTGCGTAGTCGTGGCTGGTGAATTTAAAACACGCAGCCCAGAAACGTTTAGACATGTTCGAGAGCGAGCAGTTTCAATCGTATCTGGTGTTCTGCGCGAGGCAGGATATCAAAGTTCAACCACAGGGATTGACCCAGAGCGTTGCGAAATTCAAGTAAGATTAAATGGTCAGTCGACAGATATCAATCAAGGGGTAGATAGAGAAGACGGGGTACTTGGAGCAGGAGACCAAGGGCTGATGTTTGGGTACGCCTGTGACGAGACCCTAGAGTTGATGCCTGCAGCACACAAGTCATCTTAATTCACCAATTAGTCAAATGACATATCATGTTGATAAGTAAATTTGATTGAACGGCATTGAGGGCAGCGATGCAATAAATGAGGGCCATTAGTATCTTCGGCCCGCTGGTATTTTTTTTCTTGAGGGTTTACCCAAGAACCTCCACACTCACAAGGTCCTAAAATTAATTTGATTTGTTTTTTTTCAAATTCATTCCATTCGTCACCAGCGCTGCACCAGTACTTACGATCACTCAAAATAAGTTTTATATTTTCGTATGTAAAACTTTCTAATTTGTCTGGCGATGCTACTTTAGAGTTTTCAATAATTAGCAGTCTAGAGAAGCGACTAAACTTATTTAACTTATGTTTAATTTTTTTTACTAAAAGATGCATCAAGCCAAGCTTCTTTCTTTCCTTTTCATTTTTTCTAGGTGCATAACGGGGCAAAGATATTGTCTTGCCGCACTCGCCACAGCACCATTGTAAAAAAACAAATCCACCGCCTTGCGATACGTGGAATTTTTTATTACATTCTAAACAGTCACAAACAAAACCAGCGCCCATAGGTACCTCTATTTTATATGTGGGGCAAAAGTCAGACGATATGCCATTACATTAATTTTTATCTTAAAAAGTTTTAACAATTTTTCAAAAATTCAACTTGGTTATATGCTTCTGCAGCATAGGTAAATTCAAATTTACAGTATCGAAGAAGCAAATAACTAAGGCACAACTTTAGAAAAAAAGTTGCTGATTCGAAATTATTAATTACTCAAAAAATACTTAAAAATTAAAATTAACTACGTTGCGGTAGTTCAAAACAAACACCCCCCAATAAGCCGCGCCAACACGCCTTCTTTATGCTTTGCCTGAAACGCATCAGGTCTTGGTTGACCGAGTTTAGTGTTGCAATTCATTACTTTTTTTATCATCTCTTTGGGCAATGCCTGGTCACCCCATAGTGCACCAATCATTCCGCTAACAATACAGGCATTGGTATCGGTATCACCCCCACGTAATAGTGTGTCTGTTAATGCTTCTTCAAAATGGCTACGTTGCTTTAAATGATAGAACGCATAGGTGAACGCATAACGGACAAAACCTGCCAAGGGGTGTGCATCTGGTAATTGATGGTTCATGGCGTCATCAAGCCACTGGTTAACTTCCACATGACCGGTACTTAAAAACTCTGTTGCGGTGTTGAGGGCACCTTCGCTATCGCCTGGTGTTTGTATTAAGTGTCGTATGGCCAGCACATAGGCTGCCGTTGCATCTAAGCAGGCTGGGTTGGGGTGCGTTAAGGCACAATCTTGATACGCTATTTTGATGGTGTCTGTGATGTTTAGTTTGCACGCTGCAATAGCGAGTGGGGTCGCTCGCATTAGGCAACCATTTGCTTTTGAATTTGCATTATGCATAACGGCTTGTCGCGTAATCAGTTCGGCTATGCCGCTCTGGTTAATTTGTGCGTCACCGTATAGTTTAAGTGCCGACCGGGTTGCTATGCCAATATCAAAAGGTTTCGACCGTTCCCAGTTATAGTAGGCTTGGGCAACGGTGTTTGGTTTGTAATCGCCGTTTTCTGCGGCTAAGGCCTGCAAAAGCGCAAGGGTCATTTCACCATCGTCAGTGATTTGCCCTTGTGCCAAATTTAATACCCCACCCCCTGGCATATTGAGTGCGTGGGCCACTTCTACTTGGGTTGGGGCACGGCCTATAAACTCAAGAACACCACCCGCAGCATCACCAATTAAGGCACGTATAACAGCCCCTTTTGCACGGGCATGACGTTCTTGATTGTTAGGTAAGGGTTGTGAACGTGTGTTCATCGTTGTTCCAAAAAAAGGCTTTGTCAAAATTTCTATTATTTACTTAACAAACCAAGGTACCTAACCTTCGTTATTGGCATAGCAGGCATACCGTCACATGCATATTCCATAAAGGCTTCTTGTATGGTGCCTGGGTTAACAGGTGACCATTCATCATCGGTGCTTTGTTTTTTTAAGTCATAGCTTTCAATTAACGTGCCTTTGGCCCACGCTAGATCATAAAACTGCATGGTTAGTATGTTGAAGACCTGTTTTTCACATTCATATAAAGTAAGCGTAACCATTGACCGATATGCTTGCATTTCGTTTTCTGTTTGTGTCATCACGTAGTTTTTTAAAATGCGTACGACTGCAAACTCTTCTTCACGCATAATGCTTTTTGTATCAACGTAAGCTGAAAATTTAGAAGTGTATTCAGACTCAACCCATTCTTCATTTGCTAATAATGGGTTTGAAACAAAGCATAAGCTTGCAATAATTAGCCATCGTTTGCGTTTACAGATGCTTGCAAATGCTTTCATTGAAGCGGCCTGTGAGGGTTTTTTTAGAGTTTAATTTTAGTTACGCCACTGTCTCACCACATGACACAGTTCATCAGTCATAATTAAGTGCAATCAGCGTGATCATTTATTTTTCCACAAACAAAATAATTTGCAATACAATAACTTTAATACATTTAGACATGGGTCGACGCCCATACCAACCTGCCCTACCCGGGCAAGGTGGCACGCGAAAGCGAATGTGGCTCTGCAAAGGGCAACCAAACGGGTAGCGTCGGCCCTCACTTTATGTTGAGGGCTATTTTTTTGTACGGGTGATTTACAACCAACTTGCCAACCCGGGTGCTGCGCCCAAATGGCTAAACAGGAGCATTGCTATGTCTAAGCCACATAATTCTCAAGCTATTCCCGCCAGTTCAACTCAATACCGACCCCGTGATTATTTTGCACGTTACGACCTTCAAGCTGACTTACTTACACACGTTAAAGGGCGCGCAAGGCGTGAGTTAATCAAGCAGAGCCTTGAAAAAGGTGACCTTGATACCCTACCCGATTTTGTGACTGCGGCCGCGCTTGAAGTGCCCGACCGGCAAATGATTGGGCTCATTCACCCAATGTTCATAAGGGTTGATTCTCTTGGCATGTTCGTTTTCTAGCTAATTAATCTCATACTAGTACGGAGTAAAATGCGCTGATTTTTAATAGTCTGGCCTGCTTTAAAGACTGGGCTTAATCTGAAACAATGCCTGAATCTTGGTATGCATATTCTTTAGATCGACATTGAGGGCATCGGTGTAACGAGTGGGGTTTAAAACCTTCGTTACGCTCAGGCTCTACCCAGTTGCCACCGCAACTGCAGTCGCCTTGTATTGTCTTGATCAACTCAATCTCATCATCATCCCACTGATCGCCGCCTCGTGGCCAACGTTTACCTTCTAGAAAAGCTTTGATTTCTTCATGTGTAAATCGTTGAATATTTTCATTTTCAATACCTGAAAAAAAAACAGAACCATCATCATATAAAACGGCATTTTCGCGCCCTGGTTGCCCGGGCATATCTGAGTTTCTTAAAAAAGGGCGAGGAATAATTATCGACGCGCGATTAGGCCTTGGCGCATGTCGAGGCAGAGAAATTGATTGACCACAACCATCACAATAGAGTGCGTAAAAAGAAAACCCGTCCCCTTGTCGTATGTCAAACCTGTGATTGCAGTTGCTACATTGGCAGTGAAATAGTTGACCCATAAGTTTCTCTCAAATTTATCATCTAATTATCCTGCTTTAGTGTCTCACCAAGTGATACACCTATTTGCAAAACCCTTTATTGTTTTATCTAAGTTTAAAGTTGATTTTATTACCCTTAGCAACCACTCTTGCACCGCAATCAATTGTGCTGCAAGTTGTTCCGCTTCGCTGGTGATTTTAATAAGACCTTGAACAACATCTGGGTGAATTGAAGCTCTGCAGCTTGATGCGCTGTGCCGATCTTTGACAACTTAGCCTCAAAGTGGCCCGGAATTAAACTGCTTCCAGACCACTGCCTTTCAGTTTTTAAATTTCTCCAGGCATCGAAATCGTTATGACAGGTTCTTTGATATCACCGGGACCGATTTGCATAACCAGCGTGGTGCGAAGTGGCTTGACCCTTTTACCGGTCACGGGCACTCGATAAACATCAAAAACTGTTCGTGACATGCCCTCGCTCAGTTTGGCTGCCAACATGGCGGCATACACCACATCACACAACCTACCCTCTTCAGTCTGAATGATTACCTTATGGTTTGCTGTGGTTTGAGGCCACCACACACAATCGGCCCATGCATTTTTTGTCATGGCAACAGGTGCCCTGAACCCTACTTTGTTGGCAACTTCACTGATGTCAACGAGCATTCTGTCAGCCATTGCTTGTTGCCTTGTGTAGCTTTGGACCAGGTGATCCTCAATGGCGTAAAAGTCCATCTTTAAACTCCTTATTTATATTGTTGTTGTGACTTACGCTCCGGAGTTAATAAATTTGACACGATGCAGCATAAAGGTTCCTCAGTATTATCTTTTGATT
>Ga0209390_10007788_pt1 | contig 13530 bp, 15 predicted proteins | sample BON01_FD_187212 | JGI IMG/M metagenome (GOLD analysis project Ga0209390, IMG submission 187212) | Freshwater microbial communities from Lake Bonney liftoff mats and glacier meltwater in Antarctica - BON-01 (SPAdes) (version 2) | ecosystem: Environmental > Aquatic > Freshwater > Ice > Glacier... | reverse complement strand
CAACAAATGAGTAGTATGCCAACAACACACTGCAACACACTGCAACAAATGAGTAGTATGCCAACAACACACTGCAACACACTGCAACAAATGAGTAGTATGCCAACAACACACTGCAACAAATGAGTAGTATGCCAACAACACACTGCAACAAATGAGTAGTATGCCAACAACACACTGCAACACACTGCAACAAATGAGTAGTATGCCAACAACACTCTATGTGCACACTACACTTGTGGTATGTCCCCTTACAGCAAGTGTACCGTGTGTGTTTGTGTAGTTAAAAAGAGTACCAAAAGTCAGCCGACAAGGGCGACGGGCACTGCAACATACTGCAACTTGAAGAAATGGCCTCCTCCGTCTCCTCGAGCGACATGTAGGATCGCACCATCACATCCATGAGCAACACACTGCAACACATTGAAACACACGCAGCACACTGCAACCTGAAAGAATAGCCTCCTCCTCCTCCTCGAGCGACTTGTAGGATCGCACCATCACATCCATGAGCAACACACACAGCACACTGCAACACACGCAGCACACTGCACCACACTCAGCACACGGCAACCTGAAAGAATAGCCTCCTCCTCCTCCTCGAGCGACTTGTAGGATCGCACCATAACATCCATGAGCCCATCAATGTTGAAGTGTCCGTCGCCCTTGTCCACTGACTTTTGGTATTCTTTCACCTAAAACACACATACAAACACAAACACGAAAAGCGCGTGGTGAGGGTGTTGCAGTGCGTTGGGAGTGTGTTGCAATCCGCCACCCTTATCCACTGACTTTTGGTACTCTTTCACCTAAAACACAAACACGAACAGCGCGTGGTGAGGGTGTTGCAGTGCGTTGCATTGTGTTGCAGCGTGTTGCAGTCCGCCGCCCTTATCCACTGACTTTTGGTACTCTTTCACACACACACACGAACAAACACAAACACAAACAGCGCGGGGTGAGGGTGTTGCAGTGCGTTCCAGTGCGGTGCGAGGCAGGCATCTCAGTTGTTGTACGTGGTGTAGTGCGTGGCAATGTGGTTCAAATGTGTTGCCGTGTGTTGCAGTGCGGTCCAAGGCAGGCCTCTCAGATGGTGTATGTGGTGCAGTGCGTGGCAGCGTGCGGTGGTGTGTTGCAGGTTCTTGAAGAGTGTTGCAATGCGTTGCAGGGTGGTGCAGTTGCAACTTGTCTAAAGTTGTTTTGGTGCAGTTGCAACTTGTTTAAAACATTGTTTTAATAGTGCAGTTGCAACTGCACCACTTTAACACCGGTGGTGCAGTTGCAACTGCACCACTTTAACACCGGTGGTGCAGTTGCAACTGCACCACTTTAACACCACTTTAAACAACTTGCAACTGCACCACTTTAGCAGTGTGTACATGCACTTTAAAGTGGTTAATCAACTTGCAACTGCACCACTTTAACGGGATTATGTATTACACCACATGTACACACTGCACCACATAAACCCACCACTGCACTACACACACCGGTGATGGGTTTATGTGGGAGACTACATGGACACAATGCACCACATACACACACCACTGTTTATGTTGTGTAGTGTGTACTGCACCACATATGGGGTGGCTACAATTAGTAGGCTCCTTAAAATTATAAGTCTCTTTTGCGAAAGAGCCCTATAAAAGAGACGATATTCTGCAAAAGAGACCTATCATTTTAAGGAGCCTACTAATCGTAGCCACCCCATACACAAGCATCTCCGTTGATGTATGTGGGGCAATGTGGTGCAGTGTGTTGCAGTTGTCTGTCCCCTCGAGTTCCATCAGCATATGCCCGGTATGTTGCAATGTTTTGCAGTGTTGCAGTGATCAACACCTCGAGTTCCGTCGGCACACGCATAGAGTGTTGCAGCGTGTTGAATTGCATCACAGTGTATTGCAGTGTGTGGCAGCGCTCTAACCCTTCGAACCCCATCACTGCACGTCCCATGTGTTGCAGAGTGTTGCAGAGTGTCACAGTGAGTCGCAGAATGTCACAGTGCGTGGCAATGTCCAGTCACCTCGAGTTCCGTCGGCGCACGTCAGTGTATTACATAGAGTTGCAGTGTGTGCCAGAGTGTTGCAGTGCGTGGCAGTGCTGGGTATGGGGTGGCTACGACTTGTAGGCTCCTTGAAATTATAGGTCTCTTTTGAAAAAGAGTCCTATAAAAGAGACGATATTCTGCAAAAGAGACCTATGATTTTAAGGAGCCTACTGACCGTAGCCACCCCCGTAGGGGAAAATTCTCAACAAATTCGAGTCCTTCCGGGAGAATCCGACAGGTACAGAACACGACAAGTTATCATAATTTTTGTACGATGAATTAAATTCGATTAGAATTAGTACGGTGCGTGGCCACGCACCGTACTAATACCCTCCCTGCAATACTGTGCCAAAGAGCCCCGGTACAAATTCAATCCCGCTCCGAATCTCCTGGAGCGAAACTTCCTTTTCCCCTACGGATACCACTACTTCCGTCGGCGCACGTCTAGTATGCAACACACTGCAACATCACGACACTGCAACGCACACTGCAACACTATTCAACACACTGCAACACACGACTTCCGTTGGCGCACGTCTAGTATTCAACACACTGCAACACAAGACACTGCAAGACACGACACTGCAACACTATTCAACACACGACTTCCGTCGGCGCACGTCCAGGGTATTGCATAGCGTTGCAGTGTGTGACAGAGTGTTGCAGTTTGTGGCAGTGCGTGGTACCTCGAGTGAGTGTGCTCAATATCTCGAACTGGGCAGTGTGTTGCAGTGTGTGGCAGTGTGTTGCAGTGTGTTGCAGTGTGTTGCAGTGTGTGACAGTGCTGAGTACCTCGAGTGAGTGTGCTCATTACCTCGACTCCGTACCTCGAACTGAAGTGCAGGTGTTGCAGTGTGTGGCAGTGGGTTGCAGTGTGCTGCGTACCTCGAGAGTGAGTCACGTGTTGCAGTGTGTGGCAGTGTGTTGCAGTGTGCTGCGTACCTTGAGTCCGTGTGCTCAGTACCTCGACTCTGAGCAGAGTGTTGCAGTTGTTGCACACTGTTGCAGTGTGCTCAGTTTCTCGACTCTATACCTCGAGGAACTCGAGGTACTGTGCACTGCGTTGCACAGTGTTGCAGTGTGCTGCGTACCTCGAGTTCTGTCGGCGAACGTCACAGCGATCGCGTGATCAGTGTGTTGCAGTGTGTTGCAGTGTGCTGCGTACCTCGAGTTCTGTCGGCGCACGTCCCAGCGATCGCATGATCAAACCAAGCTCCTCCACCTGTGCATGTATACAATATATTCAGATATTATACATGTGTGCATTTATGATATATGTATAACACATTATACAATGTAGACATATATGTATGTATATAGATGTACATCATACACGTGTATGTGTATATGCGTGTATGTGCCACGATCGCAACAAACCCAGCTCCTCCACCAGTGCACGTATAGAATACGTTAAAGGGTCACATATATGTATGACATGTGTGTATACACACATCCATCATACATGTGTATGTATGATAAAAGTGTAACAAATCAAATCATATAATGTATACATGTATATATATATATCCATATATATCATACATGTACATGTATGCGTGTGCCATGCACCAGACGCCAGGAATTTAATTTTTCTTCTTCCTTTTTTCCTGGAATAATAGGCGTGTAGGGTGTGTATGACAGAACCTTTTGAACGGAAAAACGCGAACAACAACCCGTACATGCTGTCGTGAAAATCTCAAGAAAATCAGTGAGAGGATTTTTTTTTTTGCAGAGATACGCATATATATATATATATATATATTGATCGTGGAAGTTTTTTAATTGTGAAACATTCGCTTGTATGAAAATTGAGTCATATAAGAATTTGAAAATGTGTGACCGCTGATTTCATTTGATAGGACCTAGATTTTCTGATGTGATATTTTTAGGTCCAAATCTGAAATCTGCGGTCACATATATTCAAATTCTTACATATTACTCAACTTTCGCACTAACGAATGTTTCACAATTACAGAGCTTCCACGATCAATATATGCATATACATATATATAAACTCAATGAGAGAATTCGTGTTTGCGGAGATGTGCATGTATATATATATATGTACTCATGCATGAAAGTGTGTAGATATATATAATACATATATATGTATATGTATTTGCGGAAATACGCCAACAACAACCCATGCATGCAAAGAAAAATATGAGTCTGCATATATATATATGTATATATTGATACATGCAATGGAATATATGAGTCTTCTAAATACCACGAACTCAATGAGAATATATGCGAGAGAACAGCACACCATCATTTCTTTTTTCAAAAAAGGAAAGGATAGTGTGGAGGGGAGAGGGGGGATCCAGCCTGATATGTATATATATATATGTATATATACATACATGAATATAAATACACACCATCGTTTCTTCTGGGGGAAAAAAAAAAGGAAAGAATGGTATGGAGGGGGGGGGGGCAGCCCAGCCGATACGTTATATATATAGCATATATATATATTTAAATACATACCATAATTTCTTCCAACAAAAAGGGGAAAAGGATGGCGCGGAGGGGAGGGGGGGGGCCCAGCCCGATTTTTTTTTGCATATATATATATATATATGATTATATGTACATTTGGACCCGTGCTCTTGCTCTTGCTGATGTGTGCGATAAACCAATATATTACATGCTGGCTTATGTGCTATGGGCAATCAGAATACATGCTATAGGGTGGCAACAGTCTGTAGGCTCCCGTATGTGCTGTGTGTTTGCATTCCACATGCACTTTAAATGTGGACACAGCGCACTTGAGTCTGTTTGTGATATAAATCTATCTGCCACCCGTCTTCGGATGGAGAAGATACGTACACTTCATGTTGTACTTGTGCGAGTGTGGCACGAATGGATCCTTGCATTGGATTCCCACGCACTCCCACGTGAGGATGCACCCAATTGCAAATACATATTTAGTATTATCAAATGCATAATAATCATATTCAAGGACACATTCATTCGAACCAAACCGACAAATACCCACACAAACACAAAATATGAGGCACACCTTGATCTTGCCATCCTTATCGCGATCGAAGAGTGCGAAGCACTCACGAATTTCACTTTCTTCTTGCTCTGATAGCTTGTGCGTCTGCAGATCAGAGAAAGAGAGGAGAGGGGGGTAGGGGGGGGTCAAAGATCTGCTCCAGTGCAACCACACGCATCAAACGAAAATAAGTGGCAATAAATACTGTGTGACACGTGAATATGTGTGCATATTTATATGTTTCCTTGCTCTCTCTAACATGTGTATCAGGTCTATTTCAAGCTAGCTGTTGTTTGAGCAAATTATCCCATGGGATACAAGAGAATGGCATTCAACGAAATTTTGTGCACGCAGCAGCTATGGATCAGCTCTTTCCTATGCTTCTTCTTCTGAGATCCCACATGCCCCCACAATCTCAGCAAAGCGGTTGAGTATTGATGTTGCCACACAATCCTGTGCTCCAAGCAGCGGGCAAGAAACTGAAACACTAGCATTTTATACGCGCTTATGCAACTGCAACAGACACATTCAGCATTCATCTGCTCCTAATTTTGCCTGCGCTGCCAGCAACCGCCGCAGCTCAACGTTGGCGCATACATAGAAGCCGCCATGGGATTCTGCTGGTCCGCTGTGCGCCGCATTAACTGTGGCACTTCCGGCCAATTAATTCTGTGTAGTTCACGCAAGATCTGTGGCCGCCACCGTGCCTGTGCGCTAGAGGGTAGCGACATCACCCAAGTTCTCACCATGATCGCGCGCGTTGATTTCGAAAAATGGTTCAGTACAGATTAGTTTTGAAAAAAAACCCACGAAGCACCGAAAAAAAACTTTGACGCGTCGCCATCATGGGTGCGCAGGTGTGGCCTGCAAACTTGAGCACCATGCGTGGTGATGCATGATGGTGCCATGGGCATGCCACCGGGTATGGATGGCGACGAGTCGATGTTCCGTGCTTTTTTTGGCGTCGTCAAGTTGACGTTGCGTGCCTTTTGGCGACTCCCTCATCATGCACTTCTCTCTACACTCTCACACTTTTCACCTCCCATCTCCTCTCCTCCTTCTTCTGCTGCTGCTGGGGAGCCTATCTGAGATCCAGGAGTTTTCACTATCATAATCATCTTTTTCCCCTTTTGGTGGTTGTCTTATAATAAACTTTTCTATCTATCATGCAAGTACTTGCCTGATGAGGACCCAGCGCAGCACCAGCTGCGACCAGAAAGAAATAATGGAGTCGACAAAAGTCTCCACCTTCGACCCACTGTGTCAACACTTTGGTATATTTAGACACACTGTCCATGTCATGTTGCTGCACAAACAACACTGCAGCTGTGCGAAGCGTGTACTAGAACCGCATGCTTGCGACTAGAACCGCGGGCTGCATGGGGCCGACTAGAACCGCATGGGGGCGCTCGAGCGCACGTGCAAGGCCCATAAAGTCCCACTGACCGCATTTTTTTCAGGTGTCCCTAGAGGCACCAGACATCCAGAAAGTGGCACCTTCTGCCGACTCTGCCTTGTCGGACCAACACATGACTCCTGACTGCGACCAGCAGCTCTCCGCCGTGATGCTCATGATGACGATCTGGGGGGAAACGAACAACCGCCATTGGTGGCGCTAGGTCTCGGCCAACATGAGCATTGCGAGGAAGTACGACATCTCGAGTGATGAAGTACGACATCTCAATGAGCGTTGCGATGAAATGTGACATCTATGAGCATTGCGATGAAGTACGACTTCGCAGTCAAGACGGTCTCGCACCGAGGCAAGCTTCTCGACTAGCACGGTGTGCAGAGAGAGTTTCACGCAACCACCACTCAGCCACACCACGAGGGGAGTTTGACAGCAGATAGTCGCATGGCCCGGGTGCCGCACGAAAAGCTTCTTGGAATATTGAGGGTGTCGAACCCGGCAACCAGGAAGGACCTGGCTGATAGGACCTGGGGCGGTTCTGGTACTCATCCAAAATAACACGTAGTTCAGAGTAGTGGTACAAATCAAACTAAAGGGTGTTATAGAGGTAGAAAGCCCGTCTCCAAGAAGCTCGTGGTGCGGGGTATCGTGAATGTGCCGCCCCGCCGGGAATGTGCCGAATTTGTTGTGGGTACTGTGCCATTTCATAGGGGTGCTCAACTGGTTTGAGGTGGACGTAAATGCGTGCCAAACTGAATTATTCAGGGTGATTTGTGTACCACGAGTGGCAGAGAACAACACTGCAACACACTGCAACATACCTGCAACACACTGCAGCACAATCCAACACACTGTAACAAACTGCAACGCACTGCAACACACTGAAACACACTGCAACACACTGCAACACACTGTAACACACTGACGCAGTCGTCTGCTTGAGGGAAAGCCTGAGCTGGATACGCATGACGAGGACTGCACGGCAGGACGCTAGAAGGTCGGGAAAGGAAGACGCAGTGCATTCATTGTTGTTCTAGAGGAATGCCTCTTCGGATTTTGCGGGGAACACAATAGTAAAATTAGAAAGGGGTCTTGTAGGGACGTGACGTGAAGGGATCTTGTAGTGACGTGACGTCTGATTCGGGACTGAAGTTACCTTCTACCTTTCCGTGCTTGCACCGCAATACACTGTAGCACACTGCAGCACAATCCAACACACTGCAACACACTGCAACACACTACAGCACAATCCAACACACTGCAACACACTGCTCGCACTGCAACACACTCGAACACACGGCAACATACCGCAACACACTGCAACACACTGCAGCACACTGCAACACACTGTAACACACCACTCGCACTGCAACACGCTGCAGCACAATGCAACACACTGTAACACACAGCAAGACACTGCAACACAATGCAACATACTGTAACACGCTGCAACACACTGCAACACACTGCAACACACTGTAACACAATGCAACACACTGCATCACACTGCAACACACTGCAACACACTGCAACACAATGCAACACACTGCAACACACTGCATCACACTGCAACGCACTGCAACCCACTGTAACACACTGCAACACACTGGAACACACTGTCACACACTGCAGCACACTGCAACACACTGCAACACACTGCAACATACTGTAACACACTGCAACACACTGCAACACACTGCAACACACTGCAACACACTGCAACAGCACTCAGCATGCGATGACGAGCGCGCGAGATATGGCACAAGCAAGCCGATGGGAGTTTGTTGCAGTGTGTTGCAGTGTGTTGCAGTGTGTTTCAGTGTCACATCGCGAGATATGGCACAAGCAAGCCGACGGGAGCCGATGAGCTCTCCGCCGAGAACCTCTCACCGTACGCTCACGCCGGCGCCGAATCCGTCGTAGCCCTACAAAACAGACGATATTCTGCAAAAGAGACGTATGATGTCATGTGTGACATGTAGAGCATCTCGTATGGGGTGGCTACGATGAGTAGGCCCTTAAAATGATACGTCTCTTTTGCAAAAGAGTCCTACTAAACAGACAATATTCTGCAAAAGAGACATTTGATGTCCTGTGTGACATGCAGAGCATCTCGTATGGGGTGGCTACGATTAGAAGGCTCATGAAAATGATAGGTCTCTTTTGCAGAATATAGTCTCTTTTATAGGGCTCTTGTGCAAAAGGCGACATATGGTTTGAAGGAGCCTACTAATCGTAGCCACCACATACGACGCGGCGGCGTTTTGGCATCGCATGCAGTGCAAGCGTCACGAACTCCACATACAGTCACACACTCTAGAGAAAGCATCAACCCCGAAAGTAGGCGCTGCACCCGTTGTTACATAAATCAACGAGTCACGAACTCTACACATGAATGTGTCACGAACTCCACATACACATGAGTCACACACTGTCACACACTGGGGCTGCACTTGTTGTCGAGTCTACACATAATTGAGTCACGAACTCCACGTACACATGAGTCACACCCTGTCACACACTGGGGCTGCACCTGTTGTCAAGTGCTTCAGCGCGTTGTTATGTATCAAGTAGTTACGAACTCTACACATAAATGATTCACGAACTCCACATACGCATGAGTCACACATTGTCACACACTGGAGCTGCACCTGTTGTCGAGCGCTTCAGCGCGTTGGCGGGGAAAAACATTATGTCAAGGTGTGCACTCACGCAGTGACCATATCCAACGTCGCCTAGGAGTTCGTGACTCGTTTGTTTGTAGAGTTCGTAACTCGTTTATATATCATGTGCTTCACAAACAGGACCCAATCTGCGTGTCATCAGATATATTCGTATTTTGAGTTCGTGACTTATTCCGATGTAGAGTTTGCGACTCTCACATATAGAGTGCTTCACAACACTCGTCGCGTGGGTATTTGGAGTTCGTGACTCATTCCTATGTAGAGTTCGTGACTCGCTCATTTATACTGTGCTTCACAACACTCGTCGCGTGGGTTAGACATCATGGAGAATATCTCCAAAAAAAGATCATTTGGAGTTCGTGACTCATTCATATGTAGAGTTCGTGACTCGCTCATATATATAGTGCTTCACAACACTCGTCGCTTGGTCGGCGAAACAGACATTCATGTTCTATAAGGGTCGGCGACACACATAAGCTGTCCCAGACGGAATTCAAGGTCTCTTTCAAATTAAGAGACTAGTGAATCCGTGGGTATTTGGAGTTCGTGACTGATTCCTGTGTAGAGTTCGTGACTCGCTCACACATAGTGTGTCACAACACTTCTACATGTAATTCCAGGGCTCCTTCAAATTCAACGACTAGTGATTCAAAGTCTTTGCGTCTAGTTTGTGAGGCACTTTATATATCAACGAGTCACGAACTCTATATAGGGATGAGGGTACACAAAAGCACATTCTATGTGGGTCGTTGACCCACATAGAGTATCCTAGACGGAATTCAAAGTCTCAAATTAAGAGACAAGTTAATGCGTGGGTATTTGGAGTTCGTGACTCATTCCTGTGTAGAGTTCGTGACTCGCTCACACATGTAGTGCTTCACAACACTCGTCGCGTGGGTATTTGGAGTTCGTGACTCATTTTTGTGTAGAGTTCGGGACTCGCTCATATATATAGTGCTGCACAGCACTTCTACAGGGAATCCAGAGTCTTTTTCAGATTAATAGACTTGAAAACGGAAACGTTTGAAAAACGGGGCTGAGCGTTTTAGATTGGGTCCAGTTTTTGAGACACTTTATGTATGTATGAGTCGCGAACTCCCTTTGTGTTGTGTGAGTCACAAGAGGGACAGAGGCAAAAAAACGCTCAGCCCAGCGACATTTGATCACATAGAAATTCCCGGGTCTCTTTTCATTTTGCAATTTAATATCATGGTTTCCCACCACAAATAAATATCATATGCTTTCAAAATCTCGCGCAGTTTCGTGCACGCCGCACGAGTTTTGGCACAGATATGTCATCGGGACGAGTTTTTAGTCATCGACTAATATTGGTTCTGCGCATCCTTTCTGCTACTTTATTTTGCGATCCAACCACATCCACTCACATCGACCACTCACACAACCAAGATGTGTGTGATGTCACGCACATGCAGGCACATGATGTAGAGTTCGTGACTGATTCATGTGTAGAGTTCGTGACTCGTTGATTTATGTAACCTGTCTCACATCAAGATGTGGTTGTATCACACAACCAAAACCCTGAAAACGCTCGGTACCAGAATTCAAACCTGGCACCTTCAGCAAATGCCGGTCAAAACCGACAAAAAAGCCTGGCACCTTCAGCAAATGTCGGCCAAAACCGACATTTGCTGTCGGTGTGTTGCAGTGTGTTACAGTGTGTTGCAGTGTGTTGCAACACAAACCTGGCGCCTTCAGCAAGTGTCGGTTTTGGCCGACATTTGCTGAAGGTGCCAGGCCAGAAAAAGCCTTTTTTGGGCGTTCTTCGAGCAGAATCCGTTTTGATGCTCCAAACTATAATAGACTGATTTTGAAAGTCGGCTTGACTAATTCATAAGAACGCACTTTGTACTAGGATTGCGCTCTTACCTCCGTGAGGTCCCAAATCCTGCAAATGCTTACAGCGTCTCCACGAACTCATTATTAGTACGAAAAATTGGGTCTCAGAATCAGTCTATTACAATCAAACCCATTACAGGAGTGCAGTAGAGGGGTTTAATTGTAATTACAGTTTGGAACATGGTCCTCTACTGCACCCAGTTATTTTCGGTCCTCACTTTCGGTCCCCCACTGCACCCCTGGGTGCAGGACCGAACGTGACGTACCTTGAGATACATGATATTTGTATATGGATTTCGTGACGCATGTGGAGTTCGTGACGTATGTGGAGTTTGTGAGGGGCTCTTTTGCTATCAATAAACATTTTTGTCATCTCTTTCTCTGTCTCTGCCTCTGTTTCTGTCTTTACCTCTGTCTCTGTCCATATGCAACTGTCTCTGTCCATATTCAACTGTCTCTGTCTCTGAATCACTTTTTTTCAAATTAAGAAAATGTCATTTCAAATTAAGAGCATATCAATTCAAATTAAGAGAATATCAATTTAAATCAAGAGAATGTCATTTCAAATTAAGAGAATATCAATTCAAATTAAGAGAATATCCATTCAAATCAAGAGAATATCCATTCAAATCAAGAGAATATCAATTCAAATTAAGAGAATATCCATTCAAATCAAAAGAATATCAATTCAAATCAAAAGAATATCATTTCAAATTAAGAGAATATCAATTCAAATTAAGAGAATATCAATCCAAATTAAGAGAATATCAATTCAAATTAAGGGAATGTCAATTCAAATGAAAAGAATATCAATTCAAATTAAGAGAATATCAATTCAAATTAAGAGAACATCAATTCAAATTAAGGGAATATCAATTCAAATTAAGAAAATATCAATTCAAAATTAAGCGAATATCAATTCAAATTAAGAGAATATCAATTCAAATTTGTCCCCATCTCCATCACCGTTTACATCTCAGTCTCTGTTTCCTTCCCCATCTTCATCGCTGCTTTTGCCTCTGCCTCTGCCTCTATCTCTGCCTCTGCCTCTATATCTGTCTCTGTCTCTGTCTCTGTCTCTGTCTCTGTCTCTGCCTCTCTCTCTGTTTCTGCCTCTGTCTCTGTCTCTGTCTCTCTCTCTGCCCCTGTCTCTGCCTCTACCTCGGTCTCTGCCTCTATCTCTGTCTCTGCCTCTGCCTCTGTATCTGTTTTTGAATCACTTTCTGAAACCAATGAGTCACGAACTCTACATACATACAAATGAGTCATGAACTCTACATATTTGAATCACTTTCTTCGCCTCTGCCTTTGTCTGTGTCTGTGAATCACTTTCTTTCAAATGAAAAGACTTGTCATTCATGTATATATGAGTCACGAACTCCACATACAAATGAGTCACGAACTCTACATACATTTGAAAGGCATAGAAAGACTTGTAATTCGAACTCTGGTACACCACTCACCAAGATGATCAGACTTAAAATATTTGGATCTCCAAATCTATACAGTTTTCCTGTGCGATCTTACAGGATTTCTGGTACAAATGTACCTGATATCCCATAATATACATCCGACAAAGAATTCGTTATCTACGATCTCCTCCTTCCGTGGTCTATGCGCAACACTCGCGATGAGCGCCCAAACACAAATTCAAGTTCTATGTGGATCCACGACCGTGACTCACACAACCAATCCCAGACGGAATTCAACGTCTATTTCAAATTCAGAGACCAATGATTCAAACTCTGGTACAACTACGCCTAAGCCACGCGACGAGTGCCCAAAGAGGACGTACTTGTACGTGGAGTTCGTGACTCATTCCTATGTAGAGTTGATGACTCATTCATATGTAAATGTCTAACCGCCCAAACAGGACGCATTTGTATGTGCAGTTTGTGACTCATTCTTATGTGGAGCTGGGGACTCATTCATATATGAATGTCTAACCCACGCGACGAGTGCCCAAAGAGGACGCATTTGTATGTGGAGTTCGTGACTCATTCCTATGTAGAGTTGGGTTCTTATTCATATATAAATGTCTAACCCACACGACGAGTGCCCGAAGAGGACGCATTTGTATGTGGAGTTCGTGACTCATTCCTATGTGGAGTTGGGGACTCATTCATATATGAATGTCTAACCCACGCGACGAGTGCCCGAAGAGGACGCATTTGTATGTGGAGTTCGTGACTCATTCCTATGTGGAGCTGGGGACTTATTCATATATGAATGTCTAACCCACGCGACGAGTGCCCGAAGAGGACGCATTTGTATGTGGAGTTCGTGACTCATTCCTATGTGGAGCTGGGGACTTATTCATATATAAATGTCTAACCCACGCGACGAGTGCCCGAAGAGGACGCATTTGTATGCGGAGTTCGTGACTCATTCCTATGTGGAACTGGGGACTTATTCATATATAAATGTCTAACCCACGCGACGAGTGCCCGAAGAGGATGCATTTGTATGTGGAGTTCGTGACTTATTCCTATGAAAAGTTGGGGACTCATTCATATATAAATGTCTA
>Ga0209390_10007779_pt1 | contig 13552 bp, 12 predicted proteins | sample BON01_FD_187212 | JGI IMG/M metagenome (GOLD analysis project Ga0209390, IMG submission 187212) | Freshwater microbial communities from Lake Bonney liftoff mats and glacier meltwater in Antarctica - BON-01 (SPAdes) (version 2) | ecosystem: Environmental > Aquatic > Freshwater > Ice > Glacier... | reverse complement strand
CGGCGCGGCCTGCAGCGTCCGCAAAGGGTAGAAATGGGAATTTTGAACCTTCAGACATGTATCCGTTGATTCACGCTTGAGCCGTTCAGTCAACAATATTCCTCAACACAACATGCTGGGCAGTTACATTGGTTTTACGTTTCATGGCAGATCCTTTCTACTGTTTTGCGCTGCAGGCCGCAGCCAAGGACCAAAGCCTAGCACGCAAGAAATAAACTGCTCGGTTGCAAGCGCAGTTCCATCCCTCCCGTGATTGTGTCCTAAATCAGAAGTTTTCGCCTACTTTTTAGGAACCCTCACCTGATCAACTTCTTTTTGGCCGACCGTGCTGTCACCTCGATCGGCGCACTGTCGACAGTAAGTAAGCGAAGTAATTATTGTTCCCTTGCGGTCAGGTTGGTCTGGTGAACAATGAACGGTGACGAGTGTGCCCCGACTCGGTCTGGTCGAGTTTGAGCGCGTCGGCTAATCAACACATCACGTACAGCCGCGCGCTCATGAAGGATTGTGACATGTTTTTCGACAGCTCTATTTTGGATGCCATTGCCAAGGGATTCCTGTTGAGCACCTTTGGACTTGTCTGGATCGTCCTGCTCGTTCGCGTTGTGGGCCTGAGGTCCTTCTCGAAGATGACAAATTTTGACTTCGTGATGACGGTCGGAATGGGATCACTCCTGGCCGGCGCATCACAGTCCAGCAATTGGGCCGGGCTGTTGCAGACAATGGTCGCGATGGCGAGTCTGTTCGCAGTTCAGTATTTTGTCTCAAAGATGCGCCAACATTCAGATCAGTTTGAAAAATTGGTGCAAAATACCCCCGTTCTTCTCATGAAAGACGGAGCGATCTTACATGATGCATTGCGCGCGACCCGTGTCGCTGAGGACGATTTGGTCGCGAAGCTTCGCGAGGCCAATGCGCTTGATTTGTCAAAAATCCGGGCCGTTGTTCTCGAAACAACTGGGGACATTTCCGTCCTCCACGGCGACCACGTGGACGAGGCGCTGTTCAAGGGCGTGGCTTGAGAACTGATTTGCCACTTTTCCATAGGCTCTTTCACGGTCGTGTCGCATTAGATCGTGTCTTAATCGACTACGGCCTTGGTCGCTCGCTTGGTCGCAGATCAACAATAGAAGACATGTTGGTGGTTACTTTACGCCGCCAAAATAGCGCCACTGCCATGTGGTCGACCACCGGCGCGATCAATGCACCCGTCCGACCCATCCAGTCAGCCAGCACCGACCGGTCGATCGGCACGCCAAGCCGCGCCATAACGACCGTCTGCCGGTTCAACGGCATGTGTTCGGAATACTTGGACACGGCGATCTGCGCCAGCAGCGCCTCGGTGGGCCAGCTGCTCTCCAGAAGATGCGCCGGGGCTTTCGCCTGCACCACACCCGTGCGCCCCTTGGGGCAGGCGTATTTCGGGCGGATCGTGACGATCACCTGATAGCGCGCCGGGATGTAATCCAGCCGATCGACCCGATCCTCACCAATCCGCACCATGTCCCCACAACCGCATGGGCAAACGATGCTGCCGGGCTCTATGACGCGCTCGACGCGCGTCAGGTGTTCCGGCAAGGCGCGCGCCTTGCGCTTCTTGCGCGGCGCCTTCTTCTCGGGATCGGTCTCGCTGGCCGCGATCTTCTCCTCGACCGCGGCAATCTGTTCCTGGGTTTCCGCGATGGCGGCTTCCAGATCCTCCAGCGCCAGCTCGAGTTGCGCGGGGTCCAGCTTTTCCGATTTCGGCCCGAACTTCGCATGTCGGTATTGTCCGACCTGACCTTCCAGCTTTTCGATCAGTGCCGTCAGTTCGGTGATGAAGGCGTCTTTCTCAACCCCCACAGCCTGTTCATGCAGGCGGGCCGCACGCTCGACAGAGGCTTCAAACCGTGCCGATGTTGCGGGCGCCTGTCCAACAGTCGATTTTGACCATCGCGTCGGTCCTACACTAAACCTTTGAATTTTGGGCGACTGACGGGATATGATGATTCCGGCAACCTGTTTGCTGCGTACCAGATCGAGGTTATTGTTAGCGCACGGAACTGATGTCAGATGAATGAAGCTGCAAGACTATGATTTAAAACGATGTTTTGGAAAAAGCATTAGGGAAGGAGGGGGAGTAACGTCATGGTCCGATCGGAACTCATACAAAAATTGGCTGCGGAACGTCCGGACTTGCAGTTGGAAACAATGGAAGCCGTGGTCGACGCGGTTTTCGACGCAATCACTGACACTTTGGCGCGTGGAGGCCGCGTCGAGATCCGCGGTTTCGGTGCTTTCGTCGCCAAGACCCGGCAAGCGAGGACCGGCCGGAATCCCAGAACAGGCGATGCTGTTGCTATTACTGAAAAGCGCGTCCCCACGTTCAGAGCCGGCAAAGGTATTCTGGCACGTTTGAACGAAAAGCTGTGATGCTGATAGTCTGCTGTGATCGAAATTTTAACATTCTTAGAAGGAGTGGCATATCCTATCCTCGGGATCCTCGCAGCAATAGGATCAACACTTAGTAGGGTCAGCAATGCTGACACAACGCATAATGATAATTATGTAATATAACTTTCCCCTAAAGCGGCGAAAAACCTAGTTCCAATTTCCTAGCGCTCGAATATCTGGGGTCGCGATCAACCCATATTGGACGTTCAACCATTCGAGGTGTCCGTGACCGCTCGCTCCCGCCTTTGTTTGCCATTCGATCCAACGACCGGCCGCAATTGCCTCTAATCCTAAGTTGCGATTGGGGGAGCGCCTTGCCCCAGCCTCCATCGGTAGGCTGCAAAGTCACATCAATTCTATCCAGCTTAGGGGTACGCCTGAAGCCCGGCGACGACGATTTCGACCCTCTCCCTACAGTCTTGCGGGAGGCTCGCGAGATCTTGCACCATCTGCCCGACATAGTCTTTGCCGCCTCGCTGTCTGCTCACCCGACCCAAAATTTTGCCGACCTCGTTGATGCGGCATGCAGTCAGCAAGAGATCGCGAGGCGGCCATGACGAGGACATAAATGCGTCAATAAGTTCGTGCCGAGCAGCCTTGCACCGATCCCAACTATAGAACGTGAAGAGTTTCAAAAAGTCGGGCACGTCGTCGGCCTTCGCAAGTTCGCGGTAGATCGAAGGGAACGCCGCCGCCACTATAAGGGAAACGGGGCGGCTGCGCGAGCGCATCAGCTTCGGGATCAAAAGACCTGCGGCGGACAGCAGGCCGCTGGGCGTTACCTTCTCAGCATCAAATATAAAGGCCGCGCACGCCTCCGCCGCTGGTGCGTCAAGGTCAATCTCATGACGGTTGCATAGTGCCTCGGCGACGTCCGCTATCGACCACACCACCCTCAGCCGAGCCGGCTGGCTTGCCTTTCTAAACGCGAGCATGTTGCGGTTAACAATCTCCGGTTCGATGTCTCGCGTTAGGCCGATCCTTGCTACCCACCCCCCATCGAGCTGGTCTCCGACGATGTCCAGCATCGACGACAAGAAACCGATTTCATCGACACCAAACCTTTGTGGAAGACAACGCCTAAGCACATGCGTGGCAAGCTTTACCGCAGCGTCGCCGGACAGTCGGTGGACTACGATCGGCACGATTTCGACGAAGACGGCCAGCGGCAGCGTCTCGCCGGAGACGGACCGCAGTAGTAAGTCTGGCGCCTTCTCATTCAGCGCCTTCAAGGCTCGCTCCCCCATCTCGTCATCAGCCACAATGGACGCGAGCTGCTGGTCGTCCGCTTCGTGCAGCAGACGAAACAGCATCCGATCGGAAGTGGCAGCGTCGATTGAGTCGCTCGTAGCCACCCAGCGTGCGTCCGCGACAGTCGGCTTGAGGGTCTGCGCGACGATTTCATCACGCCGGATCGACTGGGGAAGCGAAGCTACAGCCAATCTCACTTTCTGCGCACCTGCCGTCGCCAGCGCGCGCTTTAGAACTATGCCGGAGAGCTGCTCCGCGGCGAAGTCATTGGCTACTCCGAGGTGTTGCAACACCTCGACCAACTCCTGTCCCTCCAGTCGCGCGAGCAAGGGTTCTGCCGCAGGAAGCTGCCAGTTCTCAGTGAGCAGGGGCAGCATGTTGCGACGGATAATATCTAATGTAGCTTGGTCAAGTTGGGGGAGAATCCAATTCAAATGATCGACGAGCGCTTGATCGGAAGCCACCGCATTAACCAGCGGCCCGCCCTGCGCAAGCAGTTGCCCAAGCAGTTCTGGATCGGCATCGAGAAGCGCGCGCTCCGCTTTGTCGCTGAACGCGCCACCGATTCCGCGGGCAACATGCGGAAGGAGGTCGGAGACCACGCCACGGGGGTCGTCTTGCATCAGGAGCGCCACCGCCCCTTCCGGTGCTTGCCCTGCTAGTCGTTCGACGGCGTCGGCGACCGCGGCGCTGCCCATAGGCATGCGCTGTGTCTGAAGCTTACGCGAGATGGCACCAAGGAAGCTCCACGCCTCCGCCTCCGGCATCACCGCCGATGCCTCGTGGGCGGCACGCGCGAGCGAGGGTTCAATCGCGGCCAGTACGGACGAGTTGCGTACTTTACCTGAGTTGGCGATGTCCAGCAGTCCGAGTGCCGCCGTGGGCATGGTGTCAAGCTTGACGGTGAGCTCATCCCAGAGAAGCGCAATGCGAAGTGCTGCTGCGTTGTCGACATCCGTCCCACCGCCCCCTACAAGTTCAATCTCGTCGGCGGAAAGAAGTTGCGGAAATGGGGCATCAAAGACCTTGCCGACGATCGGTCTTGTCCATCTATGCCGACCTGGGTGCGCGGACCGCCCGTCGACCTTCCGGCCGTTCCAGTCGGCGAACTTAGCCCGCGCGTCTTTTGGGGCGAACACAACGTCGAAATCGCGACCGGCAACCTTCCGCGGCGAGAGCGCAAAGCTACACAGCGCGAAGCGGCGTCGCAGGGATGGCCAAAGAGCCGTCAGCAGCCGAGTGGCGATCAGCTCACTGTCGGCGGCCTCGAACACAACCACTGGACGCGGATCTTCGAGGAAAAGCGCCTCGAGAAGCTCATTCCCGCTGAAACCTATCACTGGAGGGAGCGGTTGTGGAGGGCCAACCTCGACCTCCACCGCCGTCGCGTCCGCCTCGCTCGGAAGCCCTTCGGTTGCAAGATGGCTGAGGAAGCGCGACAGGTCCGCGGCTCTCGCCCAGTCGTCGGTTTGGATGACCAAGCTCACTGTACGAACACACCCGGCCCGCGCGACTGTCAGATCCTGCCAAGTCCGCGCCAATACCACGCGTTCGCCGCTCGGCAACGGATATGTCGTAAGATACGACGAGAACCGCTCTCGCGGACGCAGCGGCCCGGCGACGTCGGAAAGGCGGTTGATCACCGCTTGATCTTCTTTTGGGAGTGAGATCGATGAGGCGAGAAGCTGGTGCCCTTGCTTGTATCCGTGGACTTGGCGCTGGACGACCGTCACGTGGGATCGCCGATCGCCCACGCGATCGGCAAGGTGAGATCAGGCTCTCGCAGCCAGTCGCCGCGTTCGCCCTCTACTGCGACCCAGCCCCGCCCGTCGAGACCGTTCTCCTGCACCTCTTCGCGGCAGGCGGGATCGGCCTTTAGGTCACCACCTACCACGCTAAGGCCGAAGACTTGCACATCGATGTCCTCGATGTCGTCCAGGCGCCCCGCAAACATCGGATACTCGCGCCTAAGCCATGCGACTGGACCCGCAATGAACTTCTGAGCATCGACTAGATCCCACGCGCTCACGACCAGAGACAGCCGCGGGGGCTCCCCGCTCCGCCGACGCGCGAGCGTCGTCTCTAAGTAGCGCAGGAGTTCGCAGAGCATGACCTGGGTAGGCATGCCGAGATCTTCGTCGTTTCCGATTTTCGCCAGAAGATTCTTTGAGGTAACCCAATTCAGCGGACGAACGTCAGATTCCGAGTTGACGCGGACGAAAAGGAGCGCTCCGTCGGCCGAGCGCATCTCGTCCATCAGTGACGGCTCGACCTCGCCATGCTCGGCGGCGTTCAACCATAGCTCACCAGAAATGTCCGGGATTACGATCGTGGTTCGTTCGCCGCCCTTCTCAGCAGCCACGACCACCTCGAAGTCGCGACGCTCGTCGGCGTGCTCGGAACGTGGCGCGTAGCTGCCCGAATTCAAGTGATCTGTGACTTCTAGCACGAAGCGAATGTCGGTGGGCTGGACCGCGGCGTGGAGCCGCCCCCTGCCTTCGTCGAGCGCGGGCCACACCCGGCCGACGTAGTTTGTCTTTCCGGAGTCCGGCCCACCTAAGAGCACTATGGAGCGGCTCATCGATCCCTCCTGTAGCGAATGTAGGACCTCGCCGCGGTTTCCGGATCGGAGGGCGGCCAGAACTCGGTCACCAGAAGCGCGCTGGTGGTGGTGGCGGTGATCAGGTCGTCGAGGCCGAAGCCAGCGACCGCCTGCCGGTCGTCGTCGGAGAACGGGGCAACAGGATACACGACAGCTTGAACGCCGCGCTTCGCCAACTCTGTCTCGATCCGCCTGAGAACGGTATCGGGCAACTCGCCGGCATCGCGGTGGGTGACCACGATCATCAGTTTGGGCGGGTCGCCCTCGAAGAGCGTAACGAGTCGCCCAGTTAATTGGCCCAAGCGCACGATGACAGCCTGCCGGCGCTCCTTGCTTAGCAGCGCTCGCCCATCCAGAACGATCCATACGGCCTCGGCCGAACGGAGGAAATCAAACCGATCCACACGGGAGGTCCCGACGAGATCAGTTGTCCATTCACCGGGTAGGTCGGGAAGGGCGAGATCGACGCGCCGCCCGTCCGCATCGCGGACGAGGCGGACATGCATGAACCCCGGCCGCCGGTCATCCGACATCTCGGTATGCATGGTCATCTGCTCAGGTGGGCTGCCCGCGTTCCAGTCCCGCGCACCACGCGCAATGTCCTCGAAAGCCATAAGGCTTCTGCTGTCGGCGAACGTCCAACCAGTCAGTTTGGCGTTGGAGATCAGAAGGTAGAGGCTGGCGAGACACGCGGTCTTCCCCGATTCCGGGTCGCCGAGGATGCCCACAACCGTCATATAGCGCGACCCCATCATCCTGGTGATGGCATCCGGGTCTAGGGCGCGACTCGAGGGGAAAGACGACGTGCCCTTCTCCTGTTGCAGAACTGGCGCGCCGATCGCCGACACGGTGTTGGGAGCCTCCACTTTCGAAGCGGGCGTCACAGCATCAGCCGCGCTGCCGACGCGGTGCTCGCAGTTATTCGGATCACGCTCGAGTGCGCAGGTGCCGGTCTCGCCTATGGTGCAGCCGTCAAAGTTACATGTGACACTCATAGATTGGAAGGCCCGTTATCCCACATTACGTTAAGAGCTGCCTCAAGGAGTGCACGACCTCCCCATTCTGACGCTCGGCGCTTTACCTCGCCACCCGCCACGTCGGTCTCGCCCGTGGCCAGCGCGTTGAGCAGTGGGAAGACGGAAGCGTATTTCTTCGCCCGAGCGGTGTCGAATGATGCAGTCAGTCGCGCGGTTCCGTCGCCAATTGCGCCTAGCAGTTCCTCTAGATTCAGCTCCGGGTCAGCGTCAACGGTGCGCAGTACGAGGTCGTAATGTACCTCGGCAGGTAGCCTCCTGAGATGACCTGCCGCCTCGATCCCCGATGCGACGAGCCGGACCGGCTCGTCCAGAGCGGTGAGCGGCTTGTCTAGTAATCGGCTACGGCTCAATTGCACCCACCAAAGAAAGTCGAGTTCCTCGCGGTCGAGCGCAGCATTCCTCCGCAGTGCGTCAATCGTCGCGCCCGTCGTCTTCTTGAAGCTTGTGCTAGGCTTCGCGGGGGCCTCAGCGACAGTCACGATCAATTCGGAAAAGTCGGGAACCTTAGACCGACTGCGCGCTAGGTCCGCCGAACGGCTGCTCCGCCTTTGGGCCCGATCAAGCACCTCGCGCCGCAGCTTCTCCCGCTTCTCCTCCGTCAGGATCGGCTGAAATGCCAAGGCCGACCAGAGCGCATTTGAGTAGATGTCGGCGATAGTCCAGCCGCTCTCGCTTGGCTCTGGTTCCAATACGGAAAGGGAGGCCATACCAGCGCATAGGCCAACATCCAGTGGGCTGTCCTCGTGAAGAAACGCAGAAGCGTGCTCTTGCAGCGCTTCCTGAACCTCCAGTCCGAGATCTTCATATGGAGTACCGTCGCCACCAAGGGAGTCAGCGATCATTTCCGCCTTTTCCACAATCGACTGGACTGATTTGATTTTGCCCCACGCGTCCGACAGCGTTGCAATCGCAGCCCGACGCGCGTTCACGTCTTCATTCGTCGGCGCAAGTGTCGTAATTCTCACGTGCACAGGAAGATTGTCCATCACGCATTCCCCTCTTTTCGTTCGCTCAAAAGTCTATCCGTCATGGAGACGATCTCAGGCAGCCTGTTTTGTCCCACTAGCCAGTTAAACAGCCTGAGCTCCAGCCCTTGGTTCATCTCCTCGTCTAACCCAGGCTGGAGCGCATCGAGGTCGACTAAGATTCTAAGCCGCTCACCCTCGTAGAGATCCCGGAAGAACCGAAGTAGTGCCAGGTCGTAACCTTCGACAGCCATTGTTATGGCAGCCTCCTCCCCTTCGGCATCCTCGACCGGGACCACCTCCATCATTTGCTCGTGCGGACTTCCGCTTCCCGCGGCGGATTGCTCGCCTTGGCCGATAGATGGGTCGGCTTTCTTAAAGTTTGGTGAGCCGAGCGTGAAGCGAGGATTCTTTCCCCCTAGACGCTTCTCGTCCGCCTCAAAGCAGGTCTTCGAAGCGTTCCAAGCCCGGGGGTGTATTGTCACAACGAGGCTGTCCGCCGCTTCATCCCAGTCGAACTCAATCACGTTGTAGGTGTGGGTGTAGGTGTCGTCCGATTTAAACGGAACGGCCGCACCGGCTGCCAGCATCATAACGTCGCAGTCCTCCGCGACCTCGTCGATCGCTACCTTGGGATCGTGCTCATGCCCAGAGATGAAAACGCGCGCCCTGCTGCGCACATAGTCCCTGACGTCCTCAGCGTCCTTGTACCAGTTCAGCGGGTGATGCACGAGGACGACGTTCTCCTCACCCGCGTGACGAGGAATGACGAACTGCCGCTCGCCTATAACTAGCTCTGGCTGATCATCTTGCTCGGCACCATGACACAAAAGCGAAGAATTAAGGCGAACGAACCTGATCCAGCGGCCGGGCCCGACCTCGACCCGCAGATTAGTTGCCAGCTTCGCCTCCGCGTCCAAGCCGCACTTGTAGCCAATTGAAAATCGGCCATATTCCTCGAAACGTTGGAACAGGGTCGCCCTATCAAAATCGTTGGACATCACCTTCTCATATTCAGCTGGTCCGCCTTGGCGGATATAGGCGAGCAGATGCTCTCCACCCACTGAAAGTTTCTCACGGTCAACGTCGTGATTGCCCGGGACCAACTGCACCTGGTGGATCGGGCATCCGATACCATCAGCCAATGCGTCGAGCCAATGGCCTGCTACGTCGTACTGCTCTGCCTTTCCTGAGTAGGCCACATCTCCGGTAACAAGGACCCCCTTGACACCGCTCGGCGACAGCGACGCGACCACCTCGGTCGCGTCCGCGATAAGCTCCCGCTTCACATCTTCGTGGATGTAAACGCGCTGGTGGCGTTCCTGCCCGAAGTGAATGTCTGATACGTGCACAAAAATTGCCGACATTACTCACCTAAATCGCGTCTGAATAGCTTATCATCACTATAGAAAATCGGGCAGGAAAGCGATAACCTGTTTCCCGCAAAGCCGCATGTTATAAGGCTTGAAAGATAGGACCCGTAGAAACGTACTGAACCAGGTTTCGATATCGTTGCAAGGTATGAGCTTCGCCACAACTCGCGATCGGGTCGTTTTAACTGCTTCGCTTACGTTGATGAAGGTCTGCAATCTGCATCTGGCCGCAATACGTTGACAGGTTGCAGCCGACAGCGAAGCGGACTCTGTGATCCCTGCAGCGAATGACGTTTGTCGCCCTTCCATGACTGCTTAGCCGTGGCGCAGCTAAAGGTCAGCTCTCCGCCAATTTTCCACAAGGTCGAGCATTTTTAATTCCGCTACTGCTCCCTAGCCATCATCGAAAATGTTACTTCTTCACGTTGCTTGAGACGCGCCACCATTGCCAGAAGATTGTCCGCCCTCGGATTGCCCTTGGCGCTCAGCATACGCATCAGGCTCTTCGGATCTTTCTGCATGTCTTGGGCGAGGGCGTCGAAGCCAACAGTTGCGTTCACGTAGTCTCGCAGCAGTAGTTTGCCGGTTTCCAGATCGTCACTCAACAGGGCTTCGATAGCTTCCTTGAACAACCCAACGCGAAACGCAGGGTCTCGATCTGCGCGAGCCTTGATCGTATCCTTGAAACTTCTGGTCAGTGCCATGTCAGTCTCCTTTCGACTTTCGGGATTTATATTCGTCCCAATGGGCTTTCGCCTGCTTGATGTCGTGTGCCTGGCGCCGCTTGGTGCCGCCACACAACAGGATCACAAGCTTATCGCCGTCTTGCCCGAAGTAGACACGATACCCTGGACCAAAGGTGATGCGCCGCTCCGACACGCCTTCTCCGACAGGTTTCACATCTCCTAGGTTTCCAGTTTCGATCCGTGCCAGTGCCGTTCGAACTTTAAGAGCGGCGGTAGTGTCCAGCCGGTCGAACCAATCGGCGAATGGGACCTTACCCGCTTCGGTGACATAGATAACGAGTTCGATCATAAGAATTTATGGTGACATATGTGTTACTAAACGTCAATGCCTACTGCCTCTCACTTTCACAACATAGCGGTTGGTTGTGACCCTCCCCTGCTCCGGTCATTGTGTGGCCGTAGACAATTTACGGCGCGCCGTTTTTCAAGGCTGCATAGAGGGCGGACTTACTGATCTTCATGCGTGCGGCCGCCTCGCGCACGTTCAGTCCTGACGCTATGAGTTGGCGGGCGCGCACGATTTTGTCCGGTGTTACAGCAATAGGCCTACCACCCTTGCGCCCTCTCGCAGCTGCGGCCGCTAGCCCAGCATTCGTTCTTTCACGGATCAGATCGCGCTCAAACTGGCCAAGCGCCCCGAAGATGTGAAAAACGAGCCGCCCGGTCGGCGTTGTGGTGTCAATATTTTCCGTCAGCGATTTGAAGCCAACACCGCGCCCTTCAAGATCGGCGATGGTCTGCAGCAGATGTGTCATCGACCGACCAAGGCGGTCAAGCTTCCAGACAACCATTGTGTCGCCTTCTCGCAGAAACGAAAGTGCAGCGGTAAGCCCGGGTCGCTCGGTCTTGGCACCAGAAATACCTCGGTCCTCGAAAATGCGGGAAGCCCCAGCGGCATTCAAAGCGTCGAGCTGAAGGGCAAGATCTTGTTCAGCGGTCGAGACCCGGGCGTATCCAATGAGCGACATGAAAATTCTCTGGGCTTGAAGGCGCTATGATCCGCCCCCGCCAGACCCATCTGTCCGCAAACCCATCCAAAAATCAAGATGTCCAGTTACCCGTTGGAGGGGCGTTGTCGGACCGACTTAGAGTTTGTCCATCAAACGCACGTTTGACGGAAGGGGGTTGGCGAGTGTCCTATTTTTATCAAAAGCAGACTTTCACACCATGGCGTACGAAGGAACGGTGAGCGGACAAAATGAGCTTTAGCGGCGGCTGCGCTTAGGCCTGCTTTCGGTAGCTTTCAAGAAACGGTCGTATTTCGCCTACAACAATCCGATACCGACGGCATCCAAGTGTCACGTCGGGTTATGCCACCCTGACGCCGGCAACCCAAGTTGCGGAGACGCGCGGCCGCACATCTGCGACAGCCACACGGATAATATCCGCGCGCAGGCCGATGGCCAAAGAGCCACGATCGGTCAGGCCGGTCGCCTGCGCGGGGTTCGCCGTCACAGTGGCGATCGCACGCGGCAGGTCATTCCAGATCTCGCCCAGTGCGAAGGCTGCCTGTACCAATCCAGCGGGTACATAATCCGATGACAGGATATCCAGAAGATCGGCGCGCGCCAGTTCGGCAGCCGCAACATTGCCCGAATGAGAGCCGCCCCGGATCAGGTTCGGTGCACCCATGATGACAGCGATGCCTGCGGCGCGGCAGGCGCTTGCCGCCACAATCGTCGTGGGAAATTCGGCGAGCCTGATACCCAGACCCGCCGATGTTTGAACCTGTGCGGCCGTGGTATCGTCATGACTTGCCAGCACCGCGCCCATGCGCGCCGCTGCTGCAACTGCGGCCGCCTCATGCGTGGCACCCAGACGGGCCTGCAACGCTTTCTGACGGGCGACATGATCGGCAAATCCAGCTTCTGACAGGCCGTGCTTGCCGCAGACATAGGCGCGCAGCTTTTCCAGATCGCGGAACTGGCGCTGACCGGGGGTGTGATCCATCAGGGAAATCAGGCCCACCGCATCATCGGTGCCGAACTCGTCTAGCTCCGCGATCAGCGTTTCCGAACACACCTCGGCGCGCAGGTGGATCAGGTGATTGATCCGCAGTGCACCAGCCTCGCGCAGGGCCAGCAACTCGCTGACCAGCCCCCGTGCATATTTGGCGTAATTGGCAGAGGTATCCGAGACCACCGACCCGACGCGCATTGCGTCAAAGACTGTCGTAATTCCGCAAACGGCCAGCTCGGCGTCGTGGGCGAGGATGGCAGCATCGTGGGGCCAGTCAACGCCAGGCCGCGGCTGGATGTGCCTTTCAAGGTTGTCCGTATGCAACTCGATCAACCCCGGCATCAGGACATCCCCGCCGCAGTCGACCGCCCCCGCAGGCACGTCCGGCCCCTCATCAATCGCGGAAATCCTGCCATCCAATAGGGTCATCCGCCCCTGCATGACGCGGTCCCCCAGAACCAGCCTCGCGTTGGCAAGACAGACCGGCGCTGTCATGGCAGTGTCACATGGATCAGTCACAGCCGCGGCAACAATAATAGGGTTTATGTCAGAGGTCATGCGATACGCCATTTATTATGTGCCCCGGATTCAGCCCCTTGCCGCTGCCGGAGCAGCGTGGCTGGGCTGGGATGTGGTTGCGGGTTGCACCGTAGCGCAACCGGACGTGCCCGGCATCGCCGCGTTGACGCAAGCCCCGCGCAAATACGGTCTGCATGCCACCCTGAAGCCGCCCTTTGCATTGGCGGACGGAAATTGCGTCGATGACCTTGACGCCGCCCTTGCGCAGTTTGCCAAGGCGCAAGCCAGCGTCAGCTGGGATGGATTGCAGCTGGATCGACTGGGCCGTTTCCTTGCACTGGTCCCGGTTGGTGACCAGACGCATCTGGCCGCGCTGGCGGCAAATTGCGTGCAAAACTTCGACATGTTTCGTGCGCCCGCCCCTGACGCAGAGGTTGCCCGCCGCCGCGCCGCCGCGCTGACGCCCTCGCAGGACGCGCATCTGCTGCGCTGGGGCTATCCCTACGTCTTGGACCAATTCCGCTTTCACATCACCCTGATCGGGTCCTTGGGTGACGACCAGTTGCGTGTAGCGCAAGATTATCTGCAACAGACGCTGCCCGCCCTGCCCGCGCCGTTTTTGATCGACCAGATCGCCCTTGTCGGCCAGCGGGCGGACGGCTTCTTT
>Ga0209390_10007773_pt1 | contig 13564 bp, 15 predicted proteins | sample BON01_FD_187212 | JGI IMG/M metagenome (GOLD analysis project Ga0209390, IMG submission 187212) | Freshwater microbial communities from Lake Bonney liftoff mats and glacier meltwater in Antarctica - BON-01 (SPAdes) (version 2) | ecosystem: Environmental > Aquatic > Freshwater > Ice > Glacier... | reverse complement strand
GATAACATCATCGCGTGGCCCCACCAAAAGCACGCGCTTCCAGCCCCGCGATCAGCTCGCGCAGCGTAGCCCGTGCGATGAAGAGTGGCAGACGGCGTTCGTCAATGCAAACGTCCGGGATGGGACACATAGAGCCCAAATTGTTGATTGATGCATGACATTGGAAAGCCAATTTGAGTGACTGGATCGCTTTATTTCAAATCCAGTTTATTTTGACTCTCGAATATTAAGGGTATCTGCTTTTAACCGTCGGGCGCGCATCTGGGGGGAAAGAACGATGACACTGAAAGTAATAGGAACAGGTTTCGGTCGAACTGGAACAGATTCGATGCGCAATGCGTTGAATATCCTCGGCGTCGGACCAACCCATCACATGTTTGAGCTTGGTGAAGAGTCACCTCTCCGCCCCCTTTGGCTCGATCTGGCAAAGGCAGGATATCCCGATTGGGAAAAGCTGTTCGAGGGCTACACTGCCTGTGTTGACTGGCCGTCTGCCTACTATTGGCGCACCTTGATCCATGTTTATCCCGAGGCAAAAGTTATATTGACGATGCGGACCCCAGACAGTTGGTGGACAAGCTTTGAAGCGACAATCTTGAGGTACTTGCAAAGCGGGGATGACCCAGAAGGGTTGGCGCATTTGCTGGTCGCCAATCAGGTCTTTGATGGGCGACCAGATGATCGCGACCATGCCATTGCGGTCTACAATAAGAACGTCGCTGACGTTATTGCCACGGTTGCGCCAGAACGGCTGTTGATTCACAACCTCGGCGACGGATGGCAACCCTTGTGTGACTGGCTGGACTTGCCTGTACCAAGTACCGATTATCCAAGCGGCAACACAACGTCCGACATCCTGACGCGTTTGGCGGATGAGGGAGTTAACCTGTCAGATCAAACGTAGGCCTACCGAACCCGTTATACGCTGCAAACCCTGGCAACCCCACGCCATCGACGGGTCTCGAAGCAACTGTACGGTGAGCAGCGCCGGGTCCGATGGTGTTAACGAGTCGCACTGATCCTTTTTGACGTTTGCATCGGCCACGCGAATGCTGCATTCGGCATTAATTGGAGTTGGTTTCTTCTTCTGTCATAATCGATAAGGTGAAAACTTGGACATAGTCGTTATCGGTGCAGGCCTGTCTGGGCTGACAGCAGCAGCAACACTTTGCGACGCAGGCGCCAAGGTTCAAGTCTTCGAAGCCAACGCGTACATCGGAGGCCGAATTCGCGCGCTGCGTGATCCTGTCAGTCAACGCGCTCTTGCCGATCTCGGCCCGACCTGGGTTTGGCCAAGGTATCAACCCGTAGCCGCGCGATGGCTCGAAAAGCTTGGTCTGTCGACCTTCGAACAATTTAACGAAGGAGATGCCGTGATCCTAGGATACGGTCCGGCTCCAGTTCGCAAACCTTTGCCTGGGCAGGATGGTATGGTTCGCATCGTCGGCGGTCCGACGGCCTTAATCGAAGCCCTCGCCAACCGAATTGGCAATGCCCGCATTCGGACATCGGTTCCGGTCACTGGAATTTCTGAAGTTGGAGAAAAACAAATCGCAGTTCAGCTTGGTTCAGGTGAAGTCGTCACGGCGGAAAAGGTGATTGTCGCTGTTCCGCTTCGGGTCGCCGCCGTGACCTTGAATCTTCCTTGGGCGTCGCCGAGCCTGATTGGCGCCATGCTTAGCACGCCAACTTGGATGGCCACTCAGGCCAAAGCCATTGCCCTTTATGAGCGCCCTTTCTGGCGAGATGCCGGGCTGTCCGGCAGGATTGCAAGTCGTAGCGGACCGCTGATGGAAGCGCACGACCATACTAGCGTCGACAACACTTCTGCAGCGATATTTGGTTTTGTCAGTTGGCCGCCGGAACAACGGCGAAACGACCCTGAAGGCCTAAGACAGGCCATTTTGAAACAGCTTTCCGAATGTTTTGGAAAAGCTGCGCCACGTCCGACGAAGCTTGTAGTTGAAGACTGGGCGGCGAACCCTCGTGTTGTGACAGACTTGGACCTCTCCCACCCCTCCGCCCACCCCGACGTCGGCCCTGCCGTGCTCAGACAACCGCATCTTAATGGCCGAGTTCGGTTCGCTGTGTCAGAGGTGTCGGAGTTGAGCCCCGGTCTAATTGAGGGCGCACTTGCGATCGGCGAACGCGTAGCTGCGGACGTACTTGGAACGAGTGCTTAGCGCCGGGCAGAACGGCGCGAACGTTGCCTATGTTACCAGTCTCCCGGCGGTGAAAATCAGTTTTCTAAGAAAAGTCTTCGTAAACACGATAGCGTTCGAAAACCTTGCGAGTCCGAACGCCAACACCGGTTTCAATCATCTGCTCCACCAGGCGCGCTCCATCAATGATGATCACCCTGGAATTCACAGTTCTGAGATACTCCAGTGCTCCACGTGAGAAACGCGAAGTCGTTGTAAAGACGCGTGTAAGATACTCGAACAACGGTACCACGGGTCCAAGAGGCATGATCGGTGCGCAGCACAGTGGTTTTGTGAGCGGAAGGACATTTTACGTAGAGAATGTTGTTTGATGCGCAAAAAAATCACCTGCCCGATTTGAATTATGCGCCGCGTCAGGCTTGCCTAGCGCGGGGCTTGCCGCCACAGTCCGCGCATCACCAAAGGGACAATACCATGCACAATCGTGTCGACCTTATCCGCCCTGACGCGCCAAGCCTTGCTGCGCGCGGGCAGCATTTGATTGGGGTCACCACCCGCGAGATCGACATCTATGCAGGTCGGACGTTGACGACAGAAATCTGGTACCCTGCCCATGCTGATACATCGCTTGGCACGGTCTATCACACGCTGCTGCGCGATGGTGTCACGCCCACCATGTTGCACGGATCGGCCAGTCGCGATGGGCAGCCTGCGCAGGGGGTGGCACCGTTGATCGTGATCTCGCACGGGTATCCGGGCAACCGGTTTTTGCTTAGCCATCTTGCTGAGAGTTTGGCCGCAAACGGCTTTGTCGTGGCCGCTGCCGATCATGCGGGCAGCACCTATGAAGACCAGCAGGCGTTTGATGTTACCTTGGTAAACCGCCCGTTAGACCAGCGCGGTTTGATTGACGGGATGGCAATGCTGGGGGGGGATCTGGGCAATCTGGTGGATTGCGAAAACGTCGGGCTGATTGGGTATTCGATGGGCGGCTACGGTGCGCTGGTGCTTGGCGGCGCGGGTCTTGCGGCAACCGCTTTGGATCACCCGCGTGCAGGGGACAGCGGCGCATTGGCGCAGCATTTGGCGGGGTCGGACAGCCACGCGCGCCTGCGCGACCATCGGCTCAAGGCGATCATGCCGATTGGCCCTTGGGGCAACGCGCAAGGCATGTGGGATGTGGCGGGTATCGCGCAGATGAACACGCCGATGTTGATGATGGCGGGCACGTCTGATGATGTGTCAAACTATGCCGCGATGCGTGGCCTGTTCGAGGGTGCTGCCAGCGACCGCTATTTGTTAAGCTTCGCGAATGCAGGCCATAACGCGGCTGCCCCCATTCCGGCCCCGACCGAGAGTTGGGCCATGTCCGATGTGCTGGGCTGGGCCCCGTTTGACCATTATGCAGATACGGTGTGGGATACCTTGCGCATGAATAACATCGCCCAGCATTTCGCGGCGGCCTTTATGGGTATGTATTTGCGCGGCGAGGATCGGACAGCCTATTTGGATAGCAGCACTTGGCAGGGGTTTGCCCCCGGCACGGCATTGGGCCTGACACTGGAACATTTGCCAGCACGTCTGCCTTTGCGCCCATGGCAGGATGCCGCTGTACGCCCCTAACCGATGTTAGTGGCTTCAATTCCAACCCGGATGCAGCACTCATGGCAGACCTGAAGATGCTGCGCAGCTTTACCTAAGGAAACGCTGGTACGTGGCTAATCCTTGGCCGCCTGCGTCTCGAAAAGCCAATCGCCCATGAACGCAGCAAGAGATGAGCTTACGTCTTGTGCGTTGCCTTCACATGCAACACATCGAGAACCCAAAACACTGCGCAAGCTGTAATGTCTATTCTTGCACATTCGTCCCGTAAAGAAAAAATCCAGCCCAGCCTTCAAGGCCCTTGGCCGGGTGCGCGGAAATTCCATCCACTCCGGATGCCCGGCAAGATTGGCTCTTCTTTTCCGCTGACCTTCTTTGTGGTGTTCTGCCATGCTCACATTATCAATGCTCAAGAAGCCGCCTACAACACTAAGATTTCTGCTGCCCAGGCAGCCCTCAACTAGGCCTTAGTGACCACGTTAAAAGCCGGTGCCGTTCATTCATCGTCCACTGTATTCCGCGGTGCAGCCTGCGCGAGATACCCAAAGGTGGCGTGATTGTACGGGGTGGAGCGCATGTCAGCGGGCGTTCTAAAACATCGGGTGGTGTCAAGGGCCGAGGACCCAGAGGACCAGTGGAATTGTGGCGATGGCGGCAATGGTCTGAGAGGTGACGATACCTGCCATCAGCGTGCCGTCGCCGTTCAGTTGCCGGGTCAACACATAGGAAGTGGGGGCCGTGGGGATGGCTGAGAAAACGATCAGCACCAGCGCCTCTACCCCGCTAAGGCCGACGGCGCGCGCAATGAGCGCGGCGAGCAGGGGCATCAGCAGGAGGCGCAGGGCGCCGGTTGCAGCCAGGGTTAGCCCGTCGCGACGCAGGGCGGAGGGTTGCAGGGCGGCACCCACGCAGAGCAGGCCAAGCGGCAGGCTGGCTTGCGCTAGGAGGTCAAGGAAGCGCCCAGTGCCGAAGGGTAGGCCCCATCCGGTCAGCGCCAGCGCGATGCCCCCCAGACAAGCCAGGATCAGCGGGTTGCGCGCCATGGTGCGGAGCATGGCAAGGGGGGTGCGGGCCTGACCGGCCTCGGTCAGGGCCATAATCGACAGGACGTTGACCAAGGGCACAGCGATGGCAAGGTAAAGCGCCGCCCGTTCGATCCCCACGGGTCCGGCCAGGGTGGCAAGGATGGCCAGCCCCAGATAGGTGTTGAAGCGCACCGTGCCTTGCAGCAATGGGCCGAAGCGGGCCGCGGGCATGGGGTGGACGCGTCGGGTCAGGGCCAGGGCGAGCGCGGCGAACAGAATAATTATGACGGCCGTGCCGCCCAGACGTAGCACCTGTGGGTCGCGGACGGGGGCATCGGCCAGACTGCTGACCAGAAGGGCCGGGAAGAGCAGGAAATAGTTGATCCGTTCGGCGGCGGGCCAGAAGCCGGGATCAGGAAAGCCACGCCGGACAAGGATATAGCCAAGGCAGATCAGCGCGAAAAGGGGCCAGATGGTGAAGAAAAGCAATGTGATATCCCTTTGGCTCTGACCTGCGCAAACAGGGAGCCGCGCAGGTGTCGTTGCACCACCCGTTAAAAACTGAAGCGCAGGGAGAGGCAAGCGGATTGCTGCAGTATTTGACTTTGAGATCCTATCGAATTTCCGTTGTATAGTCGCGACCGATCGTCTTTATGCGTCCAATAATTTCCGAATTCGCGATGCACACCTGCTAAGGGCCCTCCCCCGCCCGTTATGTCTATCGATGGGAACGGGACAATGCTGCCCTTAGGTATATGATGCCTAAAAAGCGCTTGCGGCCCGGAGCGGACCTTCGGAATCATCGCAGCGAAAGGAAACTTCGAGCCCAAAGCAAACTTCCTTGACTTAGCTTGAGTTAGGCTATTCTTGTCAATCATGACTGACCTTTCAACCCAATTGCTGGATGAACTCAGCCTCAACGAGGCTGGCCGACCAAAAGCGCCGCCAGTGCCGGAGGCAACAGACATACACCGTCGCCAAGGACGACAACTGGCCGCTATCCACCGTCATTATCTGATGGAGATGGCCCAAATCGGTGCTGTCTTGGGCCGGATCGAAGCGCGGGACACTCCATCTGAGCACCTGAAGCGTATCGTGCTTTCACTCGATATGGCTGAAAATCTTCGAGCGTTCGGATCGCTTTGCGGGCGCGAATGCCAGGTTCTAAAGTTTCACCACGACATTGAAGGCGCCGACATGTTTCCCCGGATCGAGGCAGCGGGCGGAGGTAAGTTCCGCGAGATTGTGGCCAAATTGAAGGCAGAGCACGAGGTAGTCCATGAGTTAATCATCCGCCTCGGACGTGCAGCGGAGGCATTGGCGGAAGATCCTCGAGATGCAAATTTCGTTCAGGCCGCCACCACATTTCGAAAATTGGAAGAGGTCGTACGCTCCCATTTCGGCTACGAGGAAACTGAATTGGCGGAGGCCATCGGGTATTACCTCGGGGCGATCTGATGGCGCACTTTAGAGGCTTCAGCATCTTCGACATCAAAGGGCTTTCGTCGCTCAAGGTAGCATATCTTCATATCTGAACACTCGCTTCGCATCCGCATTGAGAGTGTTCGGGCAGGGTGCCAAAATCTTGAGGATTACTGTGGGGAGGGAGCGTAGAGATGGAATTGAACCCGAAGTGGGAATACGTCGCTGACGGAGTTATGGGCGGTGTTTCTAGAGGCGGGATGCAGCAAGAGATGTTTCGGGGGCGCATGGCCACTGTGTTGCGCGGTGGCGTCTCGTTGGATAACAACGGTGGCTTTGTTCAGATTGCCTTCGACCTCCGCCACGATGGTGCTGGATTTGATGCAAGTGATTGGGATGGCATTGAGCTAGAAACCTGCGGCAACGGCGAGCGCTATGACATTCGCTTGCGCACGGACCAACTGACGCGGCCTTGGCAGTCGTTTCGATCTGACTTTATTGCCGCGCCGGAATGGCGCAGCCATCGGGTCGCGTTTGACGCGGTTGAGGCACATAAGACCGATGCCCGTTTCGATCCTGCACACCTAAGGCGGATCGGTATTCTTGCGATAGGTCGAGAGTTTCAGGCTGAGGTGGCTGTCGCGAATATACGCCTATATCGATCAGTCTGAACGCTGGCAGAGCAGTCAGAGGAAAGCCAAATTCGCTTAGTGGCAACGCGTAAAGATAACCTGCGACGCAAAACTTGCGCCGCAGATTTAGGATCAGGTGTAAGGCTTTATCCCAGCAGGACCAAAATTTCCTGTGCCGCTGCAGCCGAGGACGCAGGATTTTGTCCTGTTACAAGCTTGCCATCGCGCAGCACAAAGCTTGCCCAATCAGCGCCCTTTTCATAGGTGCCGCCATTGGCTTTCAACATATCCTCGACCAAGAATGGCACGATGTCTGTCAGGCCAACCGCATCTTCTTCGGTATTGGTAAAGCCAGTCACGCGGCGCCCCGAAACCAACGGCTTGCCGTCCGTGCCAAGAGTATGACGGAACACAGCTGGTGCGTGACAAACTGCGCCAACGGGACAGTTCGCTGCTGCAAAGGCCTCAATCAGACGCTTGCTGTCGGCATCTTCGGCAAGGTCCCAAAGCGGGCCGTGGCCGCCGGGGTAGAAGATCGCGTCAAAGCCGCTCTCGGTCACATCCGAAAGTTTGAGGGTTGTCGCGAGTTGCTTTTGCGTCTCCGCATCAGCCTTGAAGCGACGCGTGTCATCCGTCTGTGCACCGTCAGCATCACTGGACGGATCAATGGGTGGTTGACCGCCTTTTGGCGATGCGAGTGTGATGTCTGCGCCCGCGTCTTTGAAGACGTAATAAGGTGCTGCGAACTCTTCCAGCCAGAAGCCAGTTTTGTTGCCTGTGTCGCCCATTTCATCGTGCGAGGTGAGAACCATAAGAATTTTCATGTTTTTATCTTTCATTTATGGCCAACGCGGATCACGCGCTTGCCGAAGTTTTCGCCTTTCAAAAGCCCAACAAAGGCCTCTGGTGCGTTTTCCAAACCGTCGATGATCTCTTCGCGGTATTTGATTTTGTCCGCAGCAATCCATGCGGACATTTCTTTGGCGAACTCAGAATAGAGATGTCCGAAATCGTCAAAAATGATGAAACCCTGAACCTTGATCTTTTTGCGCAGAATTTGGCCCATCAGCCAGTTCATGCGATCCGGCCCGTCGGGCAATTTTGAGGCGTTATATTGCGAGATAAGCCCGCAGACGGGTATGCGCGCGTTGGGGTTCAACAACGGGATAACGGCGTCTAGCACCTTGCCGCCAACATTCTCAAAATAGATATCAATGCCATTAGGGGTCGCCTTGCCCAACATATCTGCAAAGCCATCCGCCTTGTGATCAATGCAGGCATCAAAGCCCAACGCGTTCACCGCATAGGCGCATTTATCTGGCCCACCTGCGATGCCTACGACGCGACAGCCCAAAAGCTTGCCGATTTGACCAACAGTCGCACCGACAGGGCCAGTGGCTGCGGCGACAACAATCGTTTCCCCTGCCTTTGGCGCACCAATACGCGTCAAACCAGCCCATGCCGTAAAGCCGGGCATCCCGAGGATACCAAGTGCCCACGACGGGTGATCTGGCGTTTTGCCAAGGTTTGTCAGACCTGTTCCATCCGATAGGGCATAGTCTTGCCAACCATTAAAGCTAAGCACAAAGTCATCCGCTGCAAATCCGTCGACATTGGATGTGACGACCTGCGCCACCGTGCCGCCAACCATCACGCCACCAATCTCAACAGGTGCGGCATAGGAGGGTGCATCACTCATCCGCCCGCGCATATAAGGGTCGAGCGAGAGATATTCAGTGCGCAACAGCATCTGGCCTGCGCCAGCAGTCGGGATCGCGGTTTCATTAAGGGTCAGCGTATCTTTGGTCGGTTCGCCCTTTGGACGCATTGCCAAAACAAGCTGCCGATTGGTTGTTGATGTCTGTGGCATATGCCCAGTCCTCCTATAGCGCTGCGTTAAGGATGCGGCGCGCGGTTTCGGGCGCAATGGCTTGGGATTCACCAAGGGCTGTCATGCCATGGCTTTCCAGAGCCGCCACAATCAGGTCGATATCGGGCGATCCAAGGCCGTAGTCGCCAAGGCGGGTGTCGATTCCCATTGTGTGGAAAAACTTGCGGGTCGCATCAATCGCGGCATCAATCCGCGTGTCATCGTCACCGTCACGGATGTTCCAGACATTGGCCGCATATTGCAGCAGCTTTTCGCGTTTGGGGCCACGTTGATCTTGCATCAAAGCGGGCAGAACAACTGCCAATGTGCGTGCGTGATCCGTGTCGTTTAACGCCGTAATTTCATGCCCTATCATATGACTTGCCCAATCTTGCGGGACGCCCGCGCCGATCAGCCCGTTCAAGGCAAGTGTTGCGGTCCACATCAGGTTGGCGCGAATATCGTAATCATTGGGCGTTTCCAGCGCCTTGGGACCAAGCTCGATCAGCGTGCGCAAAAGCGTTTCGGCAAAGCCGTCCTGAACATAGGCCGCGACCGGGTATGTGAGATATTGTTCAATAATATGCACGAAAGCATCGGCCACACCATTCGCGATCTGGCGAGGGGGGAGCGTGTAGGTAAGCTCTGGATCAAGGATCGAGAAAACCGGATAGCAATGTGAGCTCATAAAGGGCAGTTTGGCGCCCTTTTCGGCATGCGTAATGACCGAAGCTGGGTTCATTTCGGATCCTGTTGCAGGCAACGTCAGCACAGAACCAAATGGCATCGCCGCTTTCACAACGCCGCCCATTGATGTCAGAATTTCCCATGCGTCGCCGTCGTGCTTGGCAGCTGCCGCGATGAACTTGGTCGCATCAATCACAGAACCACCACCGACGGCCAGCAGAAAGGTAATGCCATTCTCGGCAATCACATCCACAGCTTTGATCGCAGTGGCAAAACGGGGGTTCGGCTCAATTCCACCGAATTCAACCACTGAGCGATTGCCAAGTGCTTTACGGACTTGCGCCAGAACGCCGGTCCGTTCGGCACTACCACCACCATAGAGAAGCAGAACCTTTGCTTGCGCCGGAATTTGGGCATCAAGGTCTGCGATGCGGCCTTTGCCAAAAAGAATATGCGTCGGGTTGCGCAAGTCGAAATTGTTCATAGCTTGGTTTCCTTTGATAAAAATATGCAGGCAAACATCAATTTTGCTGCGAGATGTAAGTGCTTGAGCGGCGATAACATCGTTCATCGCCACGGAATTAGACCGGTCGGCTAGACCTGAGGAAAAAAAATTATGTCATGCGGGTGGGATGGCGCTAGCCGTGGATTTCAGAGCCGTCTTCAAGGGCGTGCTGTCCTGCGTTAGCCCCGCAATAAGACTGGCCCCCAACCACTGGTAATAGATCGACTGGGCGACACCATTCGGGTCTTGAATTGGGGCAATCGAACCCTCGGCGATGCCTTCCTCGATCGTTTTAGTCAGGCTCGCGATGATTTCCGCAACTCCGTGCTGCAAAATCTTGCTCATATCGGCAGAAAGGTCGGCCACCTCCGCAGAAAGCTTCACGACAAGGCAGCGGTCTTGAAGGTTTGGCCCAGTTTGTTTTCGAAGCCAGCTCTCAAAATAACTCATCAGCCGCGCACGCGCATCCATCTTTGGATCGAATAACGTTTCGCCAAGACTTACGCGATATTGCGCGACAAAGTCTCCGAGCAGTGCGCAACCGTAAGCCTCCTTGGACGCGAAGTAATGATAGAACGACCCTTTCGGCACGTCCGCCGCTTTCAATAATTCATTGAGCCCCACGCCAGAATACCCCTGCCGCGCCGTTAGGCTGCGCCCGACGGATAAAATGTGACTGCGTGTATCTTTTGTTTGATTGTCCATGCTGGCTAGATAGACGCAATTAGACCAGTCGTCTAGAGGGTGAGTGACTCTTTTTTCATCGAAAGCAGCCTTCGTGCCAAAAGGGGGCGCGTCAGAGTGCCAGAGCGATCACGCAAAGCAGTTCGAACATTATCGACGCCCCAAGGAACGCGGTATTGCCCGAGGAATCGAATGGCGGAGAAACCTCGACCACGTCGGCTCCAACGATGCGAACGCCTGATAGATGGCGGACCACTTCGAGCGCCTGATAGCTGTTCGGGCCGCCAATCTCTGGTGTGCCCGTCCCGGGAGCGAAGGCCGGATCCACAAAATCGATGTCGTAAGAGATATAGGTGTCGCCGTCGCCTGCAATCTCACGCGCTTCGGTCATGACGTCGGCGACGCCACGTTTGTGAAACTCATCAATCGGAATGACGCGGATACCGACGCTGTCGGCAAAATCGCGGTCCTCGTTGTCATAGGTCGTGCCACGGATTCCGATCATGCAGACTCGTTTTGGGTCAAGCAATTCTTCCTCCACCGCACGGCGAAACGGCGTGCCGTGGGTGTATTTCGTGCCGCCAAAATAGCCATCGAACAAGTCGGTATGGCTGTCGAAATGGATCATGCCAACGGGTGCCTTTTCCGCAACGGCACGCAGGATCGGCAGGGTCGACAGGTGATCACCGCCCGCGGTCAAAGGAAGGATACCCGCCGCCAGCACCTTGCGATAGAACGCGGTGATACGCGCCATGCTGTCCATGATATCGGCTGGATTGGGCGGAACATCGCCAAGGTCAGCACAGTTTGCGACTTCGAAAGGGCGCACACCGGTTATGCCGTTCTGGGCCCGGATCATTGTCGACAGGTCGCGCAACTGACGGGGCCCGTGACGCGGGCCGGGCCGGTTGGTGGTGCCACTGTCCCACGGCACGCCGATCAGGCCGATCTGAACCTCACTCAGTCGCGCATCACCGAGCGGAACATGTGGCAGGCGCATAAACGTAGGAATACCCGCGAAGCGCGGTAACTCGAAACCGGAGACTGGTTGGAAAAACGGATCGCTCATTTTAACCCTCTCTGATTTTCAGTCCTCCGTCTTGGCCTGACGACAAAGTCAATCGATATCGATGTTGCCCCACTCACACAAGAGCGCCATGTTTGAGGCGGTCTTGTGACGATTTGGTCAAATACCCAAGTGCGTAAGCGCCCTTATGTTAAAGGGTCGGTAAGCGCCCTGATGTTAATGTGGGGGCAGCGCTGCGCTGGCTGCACCAAACACGGTAAACTCGGGTACACCCCACACCAAGCACGGCCATTGCTAACAGCCCGGTCTTCGACGACGCCTTCGCCCTCCTGCTCCACCCTCTCTTGGCGGTTACATTGGATATCCAAGGCGACGGGTCTAAACCTGCCCCCGTGTTGGGGCTCTCTGGCTTCGAGTGACTTGGAGAGCAACCTGTGATCGCTATTGTTCGCTGGCTCCTTCCGAGAAGAAAACTACGGCAATGCGGGATGCAATTTCCGGTTCATGCCCCGCTGAAAGACGGTGCGCTTCCTCTAGAACTTTCAACATCTTTTCACGAATAAGTTCACGGTTCAGGTAATCAGCTTCTAACTTCTGAAGGACTTGCTCGAGTGCGATATAGCCTTGCGGAAGCCCGTCGTATGCAAAGCTCGTCCGCACTTCATGCTTTACCTGTTCCCAGAACGGATCGATCAATCTGCCCTAACTCTCGGCAATCATCTCGAGCGCTTGAAGAGAGAGGTTTCCAAAAAGTTCTTGGTCGCTCATTCCGAGTTCGTCGCTCGTGGCATTTTTGGGATTGTGCGTACCGCTTAAGTTCGGTGCCCGGGTGATAGAATGGAGCTCTACGGGGCGTCGCCTAGGTCTTACAGCTGGATGAAAGTTGACAGAACCGGCGATCAAGCGAAGCATATCGCGTTGGGTGGCTTTGGTGTGCTAATGGTTCCCGTCCGGCTTCCTCCTGTGAGCGGGCCATGGTCTTTTGTCTGACGTCAGCACCCGTGGGACAGATTTGCGGTCGCGGATCAGCCGCGCCATGTAAATCGTGGCTTCCACATCCGCCAAAGCATCGTGGGCGTTTTCATGCGCGAACCCGTTTGCCGGGGCCAGTGTGTCGAGGCCATGAGGCTTGATCGATGTGCTGGATGGCTGCAACATGGCGGGCAAGACGAGATACTTGGGAAATGTCGGTTAGGGTTAGGAACAAATAATGAAAACTGAAAACAAGGCACTGATTATTCTGACCTCGCACACCGAGCTTGGCACAACAGGTCGAGGAACGGGATTCTACTATGACGAGATGGCAGCACCATACTGGGCATTAATTGATGCTGGATTTGAAGTAGATATAGCATCGGTCAAAGGCGGTGAAGCCCCCCCTGACCCTAAGACTTTAGTCGAGCCAGATAAACGTCCTACAATGGTTGCGCGCTTCATGGAGAATAAAGAAGCGATGGAAAAACTTCGCAACACAATAAAAGCGGAAGAAATTGATGGCACGTCATACCAGTGTGTTTTTCTGCCCGGTGGTCATGGCACAATGTGGGATTTTGATACGTACACTATCGGTAAGATCGTAAGCGATGCATGGGCAGCGGGTGCTGTAGTCGGTGCTGTCTGCCATGGTCCGTCTGGTCTGCTTCAAGCCAAACGTCCGGACGGAGAGCCACTTGTCAAAGATTTAAAGGTAAACAGCTTTACAGACGCGGAAACGGTTCAGATTGATCTTGTGGGAATAGAGCCGTTCCTACTCGAAAGTAGGTTGCGTGAACTGGGTGCCAAGTTTGAATGCAGTGAGAATTTTACAAGTCACGCAGTTCGTGGTCTTGTCGCGCTTACGTTCCGGTCCCTCAACTCATTTATGCGGCCTTTCGTTCGAATGCCAATGGGCTTTTGCCACCTAGCGACGAGTGCCTGCGGCGTGTGTTATAAAAACCATTGATATACT
>Ga0209390_10007769_pt1 | contig 13572 bp, 10 predicted proteins | sample BON01_FD_187212 | JGI IMG/M metagenome (GOLD analysis project Ga0209390, IMG submission 187212) | Freshwater microbial communities from Lake Bonney liftoff mats and glacier meltwater in Antarctica - BON-01 (SPAdes) (version 2) | ecosystem: Environmental > Aquatic > Freshwater > Ice > Glacier... | reverse complement strand
AGTAACTGGGCTGCCACCGTAAAGTGCTGCACGTAGTGCGGGGGCCGAGAAAGCGATAGCGCAGCTACACACGTAGAAGGACGGAAAAATCCTGCACGGACCCGGGTTCGATTCCCGGCATCTCCACGATTACGGCGTTTCCCCCACAAAACACAAGGGAAACGCCTTCTTTTTGCCCTCATATAGTGGTAACGCCGAGTGGTAACGTAAATGGGCCTCGAGTGGTAACGTTGCCGCTATGGTCAGACGCGTCGCAGGTGATGGGGGTTTAACGCGTAAGACACGCCTTTTTACGGACAAAGTGACCGGCGAGGTAACGAAACATCTTTACTGGGAAGCATCCGCTGAAGTGGCTGTAGAGGACCTGCCAGCGGGTATGAACCGTAAACGAGTCACCGGTTCGGGTTCAAGCAAAACTCAAGCCTTAGAGCGTCTCAAGGTCAATATGGACTCCTTCACGAAAGGGGAAGCGCGACGTGGGAAGACCCGGCTCTCGGCGAAGGTCACGCTGCAGAGGCTTTTCGATGAATGGGATACCAATAACAAGTCTGGTGCGGTGAGTCCCACGATGGCGTGGAAATACGAGGGGTATTTCAAGAACCACATTCTCCCTTCCCTCGGGCCACGAAGGCTCGATTCCCTCAGTGAAACTGACTTCAACTTGTTTTTTAACCAAACGCTGCCAGTAAAAACTAATGCCAAAGGTGGGCAGCTGCTCTCGGCACCTTCCCGGCGAAATATTTATATGGCCCTCTCCGGATGCCTGCAGTTTGCGGTCAGAAGTAACTACATCGCCGTTAATCCCTTGCGAGCGGTCAAAGCACCAAAAAAGGTGAAACCGAAGGATGACATTGATGCAGTTCTTGTTGATTCCCGGAAACTTCTCGACGCCATTCAGGCAGGTGAGCATCCGGATGAGGCGCGGTGGCTGCTGGCATTCCTTGGACTGCGAAGGGGCGAACGATTGGGTGTTTCGTGGGATAACGTTCGAGGGCTTGATGGCGATAACCCCACTTTGGTTATCAATCAACAACTCGCGTGGGACAAAGGCACCGGTCTTCATCTGAAACCACCCAAGAATGGGGCAACTCGTATTATCCCGCTTTCAGAGCCCTGGGTATCTGCTTTGAAGCGCTATCGCAAAACGTGGGATGCGTTACCTAGCAATCCGCTGTGGAAGGAACCGAAGGAGGAGTACAAGAATCTATTGTTTTTGCAAAAGAACGGTTACGTGATTGATCTCAATGATGACAACGAGGATTGGAAAGCCTTATTGAAGGGGCTCGATATTGAGCCGTGGCGGGCGCACCTTGCCCGTCACGTCACGGCAACGATGCTCGCCGAACGGTCACTAGTCCCTATTTCCACTGTGATGTCGATTCTGGGTCACAACACTGAAGCAATGACTATTTACTATTCACATATCGGCTCTGGCCGAAATGCTGAATCGATTCGCGATTTTGGTGAGGCGATAGCGGGCAAAACAGCGACTGCAAGAAAGCCTCAAGCGGCAGCCAACAATCGGTAGCGCGAGATGAGTGCATCTATAACTTCAGCGTCGCTGGCGTCCCCGGCAAGGTCGAATAACTCATTCACAACCGCATCGAGTTTTTGGTGCGCCCATAACAACTGGGCGGGGGGAATGTCGTACAACTCATTTAATGATGTCTGCAAGAAATGACCTCGAGAGCGCAACACAGTGTTAGCTGCTGATTCCAAAATTGCTTTTTTCTTGGGTGATGAGAGTGCCGGTGCCGGAAACGAGTTGTATGCCATGTAAACCGTTGCTGAAGGCGCATTCGAGGAAACAACCTGAGTCCACAGCCAGAAAGCGTTACTGCTCAGCCAGCCAAAAGTTGCCCCGCTATCGGCATCAATTACGAGAAGCGAATCAAGTGGCAGAACATCACAGTCATAAGTTGAAACGGATAAATAATTCCGCTGATTGGAAATCGTTTTGGGTACAGCGAGGTACTTCTCTCTCCGTAACAAACTGGAAAGTGGCTTATCCAAAAGGGGGTTGTGCCCCTCTGAAACGCCTACATCGCCAGAGCGCCTAGGCACGATGAGTTGCTGAAGGAAAGTCGAATCACGGACTGATTGGGGTAGGGCCCCTCGAACGCGAATGCCCCAACTGATCCCGCGACTGGATACGACCTTTGTGAGATATTCATGCTTCTCGATCGGGGCGACTCTCCGAGCTGACTCGACGACTAATTCGTCAAGATTGATGATGAGCCCCGCGGCTCCTGCTCGAGTCCCGAAATGAGCAACAGGCAATTGACCTAGCGGTTTACGTCTACGACTGAACGACAGAGCCCCCACAAGTAAGGACCTTAGCGAAGTGAGGATCCGGCGAGGGAATCCGTGTCTGAGAAGCTATTCGGTCTCCGTGGTGTGCACAAATGGGCAGTTTCTTGATTTGGGAACCCGTCACTTTTTGGTGGTTGTTCATTAAGCTGTGATGGTGCGCTACTGGTGGGTGAATCAGAACCAGACGTACCAATTTGAGGTGCCGGGTGGTTTCTTGTGGTCACCGAAGCAGCGTAAGGATGGTGGGCGCAATCAGTTTTACGATTACATGAGTGAAGTTCGTCCCGGGGATATCGTTTTTTCGTTTTGTGACACGCTGATTCGAGCAGTTGGTGTTGTCCAGCGCGCGGCGGTAACGGCGCCTAAGCCTGACTTTCGTAATGCGGGTAGTAATTGGTCGAACGAGGGTTGGTTTGTTGAGGTGGAGTTTGTGGAGCTCGATGCTCCTATTAGGCCAAAAGATTTCATGCCACAGATAGCACCATTGTTGGCGGAAAAGTATGCGCCTCTGCAAGTAAACGGTAATGGGCTTCAAGGTGTCTATTTGACGGAGATTTCACCAGAATTCGCTCGGCTCCTCACGATGTTGACGTCCGCGAATCTTCCGAGTATTCAGCATGAACTCGCGCCGAGCGTCGATACGGAATCTGATTACGAAATTGATCTTGAAATCAAGGCTAGGCATCTCGAAGGGGATCTTGAAAAAATCCAGTTAACCAAGTCCCGGAGGGGTCAAGGGATTTTTAAGGCGAACGTGCGTTTGTTGGAAACGAAATGTCGAGTTACAGGTGTCGCAAACGTTAAACACCTTCGCGCGAGCCACATTAAACCGTGGAAGATTGCCGACAATCATGAAAAACTGGACGGTGCCAACGGTTTACTCCTTTCCCCTCACGTGGATCACCTCTTTGATCGTGGCTTCATTAGTTTCAACAATTCTGGAGAAATACTCGTTTCACGTGACCTCAACCCGGCAGTGCTCCAGCAATGGTCAATTCACACAGCGGGCAATGTTGGGTCCTTCAGGAAAGAGCAACAGGAATACTTGGAGTATCACCGCGATGCAGTTTTTGTGGCATAAAGGCGATCTCGTTACTTGTTGTGGGAGTGCGAGGGTGTGAGCCTTCCTTACAGACTACGTCGACGTCGCGGATACAACAGCCCGAGAATATTGCGTCGCGATCTTGTTTCGCATCTGCAATTGGTTCTCTAACTGGTCGCATAACGCCATGAGTTCGTCAACTTTTGCGACAATCCGTTCCTGCTCAGCCGACGGCGGGACGGGGACGCCAATGCTAGCCCATTTGGACTTATTGATTATGGGTAAGGTTGTGGCTGAAGTCAATATTTTACATTCATCGCGGAAATAAGCTGATGAATAGGCTATGCATAGAAATTTACTCTCCATGACATACGGTGTTGCGCAGTGTATCTGTTGGTTAAATGTGGCCTGAGTATCTGTGACGCCACATTTACCTATGTTTCCTATGCCCACGAACAGGACCGACCCGGCGGGGGCTATTCGCATTTTTCCTGTGTCACTCCCGATGAAAACCGATGTATCTGACGTAGCCTTGAATTTTTTGATATCCGCTGAAGTGATGTATAAAATTGTTTCGCGGCTCTTGGAATACGCCTGCTTTGGTGTCGCGCCTGTTTGGGTTAGACAAAGTGTTTCGGTTGTCGCCCAAGCCCAGTGGCTCGGTATTTCATGATACTCCTTTGGTGAGTCCTTTTTGTATTGAATTTTTCGTTCAGGTCGCAATTCTAAGGAGAGGTTGATGACGTCCATCCCATTGCCGCTAGTTCCATTACTTTCGACCAGTCTGCCCGTCACCGCTAGATTTAAGATGAGTGAGCGAAGTGAGTTGATACCTCCTGGCGCTTCAACAAGGACATTGAGGTTGTCGAGAATGCTGTCGGTGTTCATGCTAGTTACCGAGCGATTCGTAAAGGCTTACTTTAAGTTGTTCTTGCAATACTTGAACGGCCTTGACTGCGTCCGCGTATTTGGCGAGTAGTTCGTCGGGGTCCTCGTGGGTTTCCATGGGTGTATTTGGGTTTTTAATGTCAAGGTTGTAGTTGTTCGCTGCAATGTGTTGAGCTGACACTTTCCATGCGTATTCGTTCTCTTTGCGCTTGTCCCACCATTTTTTCTCAACAATGAATTCTTTGAGTTGCATGGGTTTTGTTTTGCTGTACGCCTTAACCCCGACGGGTAGTGGGTGTTCGTAATACCAGACTTCGTTGGTTGGTTCGCCCTTTGTCAGAAAGAGTACGTTGGTAGCGATACTTGTGTATGGGGCGAATACTGATTTGGGCAACCGAACAATAGTGTGAAGGTTGCATTCCTCAAGCATTTTCTTTTTAATGCGTGTTTTGATGCCTTCACCAAAGAGTGTGCCATCGGGAAGAACTATCGCTGCGCGGCCGCCGTCTTTGAGTAGTTCCATGACCAGGATGAGGAACAGGTCAGCGGTTTCACGGGTTCGAAATTCCTTCGGGAAGTTATTTTCGATGCCGTCCTCTTCGACTCCTCCGAATGGAGGTTCCTTCTATAGTCTGTCCGTGTTATAAACAACCCTCTTTCAACGACGACGGGGCACGGAATACCGGTTGGCTGCTACTTAGTCGATCCGTTTTTGAGTCGGCAAGTCACTTGTCCTTAGTCCGTCTACGTGACACCTATTGATATTTCAGACACTAGATCTTTGCTCGCACTTTTACGCTCACTTTTTGCCCTATGCGGATGTCAGCTTTGACTCGTGCCCCTAGTCACACCACAGGTGTAGCTTAAATGTGGATCTAAGGGACTGTCAGTTTTGCCAAGTGAGCGCACAATGTACCTATAGTTGCAGAAAATAGTTACCAAAAACTGTTAGTTTTCGGAGAGGGGTTGAGTAGTCTTTGTTTAGAGAAAGATGGGGACTAACCGGACAACTTGTCGACCGGAATAGACCAAGAAATCGGGGGAAGTTCCATGGCCAATAGTAGCCAGCGACCTTGCGTCGCCTCGGACTCTTCTTGGAGCGCCCCATCTTGGATTGAAGGAGCACTTGAAGACCCTGATTTTGGCTGGACTACGACTACCTCTGGGCCCGAAACTGGGATAGCAAGTTGGTCTGTGGCAGATTCTACCGAGCCATTAAGTGACTCAGAGATTCTCAAACCGCTCATAGAACAGTTAGGCCAGACAAGGTCAAAAGACCGAGTTCGAGATTTGGCGGAAGTATTTACACACCAACGTGAAGTAAGCGCGATGCTTGACTTGATTCCCGACGCCTTTCTCACTATTGACGTTAAATTCCTCGAACCAACGTGCGGATCTGGAAACTTCTTAGTAGAAATTTTGAGTAGAAAATTAAAACTGGTAACGAAAACTAACTGTGTCTCCCAACAACAATACGAACATCAGTTGCTGCGCGTGCTTGCCTCAATTTACGGGGTCGACATCTCACCAGAGAACGTAACGGAATCTAGGGCGCGTTTAGCCCATGTTTTACTGAGCCACTTTCAAACAGACGCAAACACGGTGAAACCAAGTGCAGGATTTCTTACGGCCTCGGCACTGATCCTGGGTGACAATGTTGTCATCGGTGACACGTTAAGTAGAGCGAATGAAATTGAGTTGTGTGATTGGCAGCCACGCTCGCATGGCTGTTTCCAAAGAGTCTGGAGTCCTGCCCTGGTACCAGAAGGCGATCGTGACTTGTTTTGGGAAGAGCGCCAACAAGACGAGCATCCAGTGCACTATTCAGAACTGTCGAAGAAACGGTCTGCCGATATCACGAGAAGGGAAGGTAAGCGAAAGTGAACTCAAGCACTGAAGTAGCGAATGCAACTATGCGAAATCAGCGAGTGCCTGACATCCTCGACGTTATCGCCGCACTTTCAACAGATGCCGTTCCAACACCACCTCTTCTTGCCAGAGCACTACTGGACCTGCTTCCAGAGGAAGTCTGGTCCAAACCTCACTATAAATGGCTAGATCCAGCTACCAAGTCAGGTTCTATTCTGCGCGAAGCTGCCCGTAGGCTTATGGAAGGTTTAGCGGAATGGGAACCCGATCGGGAGAAGCGAGCAGAGCACATTTTGCGCAACATGCTTTACGGATGTGGCATGACGCAAGTTCACGGAGAGATGACCCGCAGGAGCGTTTACGTCTCGAAAGATGCGTCAAGCCCCGTATCCATAGTGCATTTTGATGACGCGGAAGGAAACCTACCTTTTGTTGTCGCAGAGCACGATTACCCGCTCAACAAAGACGGTAAACCCTCTGGGCCATGCAAGTCCTGTTCTGCTCCTGCAACGCTAGAGCGCGGGGACTCACGCGAGAACTATGCGTATGCATTTATACACGATTGCTACCCGACAGAGGAGATGGAAGAAATGAAATTTGATGTGATAATCGGAAATCCGCCCTATCAGACTGGTGATGGGCGTACCAGTGAGTCTCCGATATACCAGCACTTCATTGAGAGATCGATTGAGCTTGAACCTAAGTATCTAGCCATGATTATTCCTTCACGCTGGTTTACCGGAGGGAAAGGACTGGACTCTTTTCGAGAAAAAATGATAAAGGATCGGCGCATAAAGTCAATTGTTGACAACCCAAAAGTTTACGATTGTTTCCCAGGGGTAAAGATTCGCGGCGGAGTTAACTACTTTCTCTGGGCCAGAGATTACAACGGCGACTGTGAATTCTCGACACGCATAGATGGCGTTATTACTTCTACAACAAAGCGTGACTTACGCTCCGGTTCAGGTGTTCTAGTGCGTGATAACAACGCATCTCGGATTATCAAAAAGGTGAGTCCAAAGATTGCAAACGACTCATTGACACGAATTGTTTCGTCGCAATTCCCCTTCGGTCAAACGCTAACCACTAACTACGCAGGGTCCCAGATGGAACCATTTGAGGACTCGATACCACTCGTCTTTGGGGGTTTCATCGGGTACGTACAGCGAGGAACAATAGAGAAAAACGTCGATTGGATTGATAAATGGAAAGTTCTTTTACCAAAAGCCAGCAGTGGCGACACAGCACAAGACAGCCAGGGGCGCATCATCGACGTAGTATTAGGAGAGCCCATTGCTTTGGCTCCGGGATCCGCATGCACACAAACCTACCTAGTCGCGGGAGTTTTTAATACGCGCAAAGAAGCCAAGAATTTTGCAACCTACTTGGCAACAAAATTCGTTCGCTTTCTAGTTTTGCAACGAAAAACGACCCAAGATGTGAATCCCGATCGTTTCCGTTTCGTCCCTGAATTGGATATGAAGAAACTCTGGACTGACGAAATTCTCTACGCACATTTCAAACTGACAAAACTTGAAATTGAGTACATTGAGACTGTGATCAAGCCACGCTCCGTCAACCTCGCGCTCAATGGCCCAATCCCAGCGTCGCATTTGCCAGGTGGCTCAAAATACCGCGAACCAGGATCAAGAGAAGAAACAGAATCGCCCGAAGCAACAGTCGATGACGGTGACGAGTAACAATGACACGGAAGAAAACAGCCGGTCGAATATACGTTTACAGTGCTCCTGGCTATGACACCAAATGGACACGAACAACTGGAAGTACAAGTGTCGAAAGTCAAGGTAGGTTCAAAGTCGGTTATACGGGCAGGCCAGATCCTCGCGTCCGCATCAAGGAACAAACGGGAACTATTTATCCTGATGGCGAAGGGATAGTTATTCACCTTGATGAACCAAGCGTTCGATCAGACGGGACCGTGTTCGACGATCATGCAGTCCACAAAATACTGACCGGAGCAGGAGTTCAACATAAGAGCGAAGTATTCGAGGCAACGCTGGAGGAAATCAAGTCAGCCATAGCCGCGGTGCGTAATGGGCATAGTTTCGCGTCTGGACGAACGGAAGACTTCGGTATGCGCCCCGAACAAGCGCAAGCGGTATTACAAACCGCGAAATATTTCGAAGATCACGCTACCGACATTCATCCGCCACGCTATCTGTGGAATGCGAAAATGCGATTCGGTAAAACGTTCTCTTCCTATCAACTGGCGAAAACGATGGGTTGGACACGCGTTCTAGTCCTCACTTACAAGCCAGCCGTTCGAAACTCGTGGCAGGAAGACTTGCAGAACCACGTCGATTTCACTGACTGGGTTTTCACTGACCGGGACACGCCCTGCAACCCTGACACTGATTCTCCACTGGTGTGGTTTGCTTCGTTTCAAGACTTGTTGGGCACCACCACAGACGGTGAAGTTAAGGAACATAACGAGAACATTCACTTGATCGACTGGGATTGCATCATTCTGGATGAATATCATTTTGGTGCGTGGCAAGGAGCGGCCAAAGAAGTAACCAACCCTGCGTCAAAAGCTGTTCTGGACGGTAAGCAGGAACTCAAAGAGGTCGAAGAAGCCGTTGAGCAGTCCGAAGAAACCATGAGTCTTGCCGAGTTAGGAACACCAAGACTTTACAGCGATACAGATGAAGCGAGCATAGGTTCAGATCTGGATGCTGCTCAGCTGCGCCTGTCTGCTAAGAACTTTCTTTACCTATCTGGGACGCCTTTTCGCGCCCTGACCGAAGGTGAGTTCAATGAAGACGCGATTTATAACTGGACTTATCCTGATGAGCAGTACGCAAAAGAACAATGGCCGCTGGTTAAGGGACGCGATCCTAAAAACAATCCATATAGCGAGCTTCCACAAATGCAAATGTTTACCTATGCGTTAAGTGAAATAGCTTCCGTAGAACTAGATCAGCATTCTGATGGCATGTTCGACCTATCCGGATTTTTTGAAGCAAAAAAAGTAGGCTCTGAATATCACTTTACGGACCCGTCGCGCGTTAACGAGTTCCTCAATATGCTTCGAGGACGCATGACTCAAAGCGCGACCGACAAGTTGCTAAATAACTTCAAACCGCCGTTTCCTTACAGCGATGCACGCTTCAGTGCAGCGGTTGAACACAGTGTTTGGTTCCTCCCCACAGTGGCTTCGGCTAATGCAATGAAGGCATCTCTAGAGTCTCACCCTTTCTTCAAAGATTTTATCGTGCACGTAGCTGCGGGTAACGCAGCTAAAATGGGTGCCGAAGCAAAGAAACCAGTCGACGCGATGCTCGCTAAAGCTGCGCAGCTGAACAAGCAAACGATCACGTTGTCCGTCGGCAAACTAATGACGGGCGTAACCGTTCCTCAATGGGGAGCGATACTGATCTTGCGCTCGTTGAAATCGCCAGAGTCCTACTTTCAGTCATCTTTCCGAGTTCAATCGCCATGGGTGCAACGTAACGATGATGGAACCCGAACCATCAAGAAGGAAACCTGTTTCGTATTTGACTTTGATCCAAATCGTGCGTTGACGCTCGTGTACCAGTACGGCACCAAATTGGCTGGTGGAGCAGCAAAAAGTGTTCCTTCGGGCGTTATCGAGGAACTGATCAAGTTCCTTCCTATCTTCGCTTTCGACGGTGGAAGAATGGATCCAGTCGATGTTAATGCGGTAATGGACTGGGGAACTGCCGGAGCGGGAGCGGCGATGCTCGCTAAGCGCTGGGGAAGCCCGCGCCTTATCGATTTGTCGGAAGCGGTGCTCACCAGGCTTCTAGCTGATGACGATCTTATTTCAAGACTGGAACAGATGGAAGACTTCCGTAACCTGAGGCAAGACGCATCGAAGATAATTTCAAAGTCGAAGAAAATACGCACAGGCAAGACTCCCAAAGGGACCGAGCCCGGCAGTGAGGAAGACCCAGAAGTCAAAGCGGCGCGTAAAGCCAAACGGGAACAGGTAAAAACCCTCAGAGCGAAACTACTTAAGTTTGTGCAAGCCGTTCCAGTGTTCATGTACTTGACCGACTTTAGGGAAGAGGCACTACTTGATGTTATTGAGTCCTTGGACACGCAATTGTTTGAGCGAGTAACTGGACTCACACTCGCAGACTTCCATAAACTCTCGGAAGTTGGAGTATTTCACCCCGCTCACATGAACGAAGCCATTTGGCAATTCCGACTCTTTGAACGCGCAAGCCTAGATTACCTAGAAACCAGCGAAGAAGAAACTGGTGACGGGAAGGTCGGGCTGTGGGACCGAACGACAACTGTAAGCGAACTAGTTGATTCGCAAGGTTGAGTTCCAACTAAAACACGAGGCAATGTCATTTGGTCAAGATTCGTTATGAATCATTCTAATGTTATTGACTTGACTGTTGCTTCGAAAGTCGTCCAGTTCCAAAGTCAACACCTGAACGACTCGTTCTTTGCGGGTCAGGGGCGGCTGATCGAAGGCGATGTGACAGATAAGGTCGAATGGATCAATATCTCGCCCAACGGACTCGTGGAGTGCTTCCATGATGACGCCTTGTTCGAGGAGTTCATCCAGGATGATGCGTTTGCGCTCGGCTTCCCCCCACTTTTTTAGGAAGTTACCAAGGCTTCGATATTCCCCAGTGACACGATTCTTGGTGAAATCTTTGAGTGTTTCGGTAATGAGTTTACCGTCTTTGTCGTAGTACTGGATCCGTTCGGCCAATACATGAAATCTGACACCTCCGACAACATATTTTATTCCGGGTTCGTCATCGTCCACTGTTACTGGCTCATCCCCCGTAACCAGGATCTCATCGTCAGGCTCAATGTTGTCGAGTCCAGGTTCGGATTCAAATTCAGTCTCCTCACCATAAGCATCAATTTCTTTGATAGCGATGGCTGGACCGTCCCAGTCCTTGTCAGCGAAGAGTTCTGTGGCTTTGCGAAAGTCAATGATGGTAAAGAAGTATTTTCCGTAATCGGGCCGCAAGCGGGTTCCGCGTCCAATGATTTGTTTGAACTCTGTCATGGACTGAATTCGTTGATCTAAAACAATGACGTGGCATGTTTGTGCGTCAACTCCAGTGGACATGAGCTTTGAGGTCGTTGCGATGACGGGGTAGGGCCTTTTTGGGTCGATGAAGTTATCGAGTTCAGCCTTGCCTTCATTGTTATCACCGGTGATGCGCATGACGTAGCGGTCATCTTGTTCAACAAGCTCTTTGTTCAGGGGGTCATTGATAAAGGCTTGACGCGTGCGTTCCGCATGATCAATATTTGCGCAGAACACAATGGTTTTGTCCATAGGGTTGGTTTCGTGTAGAAATCTGCTGACTCGGTTGGCTACGGCTTTTGTGCGCTCGGGGAAAACGATGGCTTTGTCAAAATCTTTCTGGTTGTAGATCTTGTCATCGATTACGTTGCCGTTATCGTCAAGCATTCCTGCTTCCGGTCGCCATCCTTGAAGGTCAAGGTCGAGGTCAACTCGGATGACTTTGAATGGTGCAAGGAATCCGTCGTCGATTCCTTGCTTCAGGGAATACTCATACACGGGTTTGCCAAAGTATCCAATGTTGGAAATGTATTTTGTTTCCTTGGGTGTCGCGGTCATTCCGATTTGGATTGCTGATTTGAAGTATTCAAGAATGATTCGCCATGCGGAGTCATCTGCTGCGCTTCCGCGATGGCACTCATCGATAATTATCAGATCGAAAAAGTTTCGAGGGAATTTGTTGTAAATCGCTTCACGGTCTTCTCCACCCATGATCCCTTGGTACAGGCCAAGATAGATTTCATATGACGTGTCTACGTGACCGCCTTCTTTGTCCACGAGACTGCGATCGAGTTTGGTCATGACGGTGCCGAAGGGTTTGAAGTCATTGATCATTGTTTGGTCAACCAGAATGTTTCTATCGGCGAGGAAGAGAACTCGTTTGGCTCGACCTGTTTTCCAAAGCCGCCAAATAATGTTGAACGCCGTGTATGTCTTTCCTGTTCCTGTCGCCATGGCGAGTAATACGCGGTCCTGGCCTTGTGCGACCGCCTCAATAACTCGGTTGATGGCTATTTGTTGGTAGTAGCGGGGGGTTTTATCGGTTGTTTCTTGATGGTTTTGGCTATTGACCAGGGTTTGGGCCTCGGCACCGAGTTTTTTCCGGGCAACGTATTTATTCCATAATTCTTCGCGAGTGGGGAACTCATCGAGTGAGAGTGTGGTTTCCACCTGGGATGATTGGCCTGTTTTGTCATGGAAGAGAAATCCATCGCCGTTGGATGAGAATATGAATGGCACATCGAGCGTGTTCGCGTATCCGAGACCTTGCTGCATTCCGGCGCCGAGGGAATGCGTGTTGTCTTTCGCTTCAATGATCGCGATCGGCATGTTGGGTTTGTGAAAGAGCAGGTAGTCGGCTCGTTTTTTCTTCCCCCGCGCGACCAGTTTTCCTCGGACAATAATGCGTCCGTCTGTAAAGGAGTATTCGCGACGCCACTGGTTCTGCTCCCAACCTGACTTCGTGAGGGCCGGTGTGATGTATCGGTCACAAATATCAGATTCACTAAGTTGCTTTTTACTCATAGCAGGCCCTGATTTTTCTTACTCACTACCACGCTGTCCCCCAATTCTCAAGCTGTCCTCGAGACTGGGCTGGCCATCAAGCCCCGTATCTTCGTTGCGCATCACACTATAGCCGCTAGGGGTGACATGTTCCTTCGTCTCAGTGGCTCGCGGCGGCTCCATGAGCGCGATACATATTGGTACTCACATGCTGACCCGCCCATGATATTTGGTGTTAGCTCGCATTTGCCGGGTCATATGCAGGGGGTTCTATCCGCTAACGGAGCAGGGCTCTCGTTCATGCTTGGGGTTTACCGGATTAGGTATTCCTTGACGGTTGCCCAGTCGGGGAAGCGTTCGCTTCCGAAGTGGAGCCATTCGCCGATGAATTTATCTGCTCCGTTGGCCTCTCTGTCATCTATGAGGTAGTCGCCCATGTTGAGATGCTTGTGGTGGCTGAGGATGAGCCGCTTGTGGGCGGCACCATCGAAGCCGAGATGTTGATGTACCCATTCGATTTTGTCTGACCAAGCCGACGGGTTTGCCCATGGTGCCGTGGACAGGATGTATGTGTCATGCGCCGCGGCGATGGCGTGATAGGCCTCGATGGCTCCTGGCATGGGTTCCATGAGGCTAAAGATTCCTGGCACTTCATCGAGTCGTTTTTTGTAATCTTCTTGTGTTGCAGCGTCGAGCTTGTCGATCCCTGATCGGAAGTCGACGAGGACGTTGTCCATATCGATGTAGACGATCTTGCTCATGCGAACTCCTTTGAGGTGCGTGATCCGGGGGTGCTGGGGGGGTGCACCGGAAATAGAAGGGTGAACTTGAACGACTGCGACCACCGGAAGTTCTCTTAGTCTTCTTCCCAAATGTGATGAGGTGAAAACGGTAGCATCTGGATGCGACGTTG
>Ga0209390_10007768_pt1 | contig 13574 bp, 12 predicted proteins | sample BON01_FD_187212 | JGI IMG/M metagenome (GOLD analysis project Ga0209390, IMG submission 187212) | Freshwater microbial communities from Lake Bonney liftoff mats and glacier meltwater in Antarctica - BON-01 (SPAdes) (version 2) | ecosystem: Environmental > Aquatic > Freshwater > Ice > Glacier... | reverse complement strand
TAACAATTGCCGAGCTGGAGGATCTTGTGGGTGAATTAAGCTATGAGGCTAATCATAATCGAAAAAAACGAGTTGCCGCAGAAGCGTGCGATATTGCCGAAGATCTTGAGCATCAATTATGGTCTGAAAAATTCGCCAAATAATACAGGGGGGTCTGAACACTTACCATTGGTGTATACTGTAGGGAATAAATGCGTTATGAGTACATCATGCAGTTTTTTCTACAAGGCACACATCCCTCGTGGCACCCGAGACTCACACATGCGCTTGGTGCGATGGATTCAGATTACTTGTTAAGTTTGACGCAATCAAATACCTGGTTGCCTGGCATGCACCATATATTGGCTGCATTCTCAGAACCTTTGGCTTCAACACGTTATATATTATTCGGTGAGTCTCCATATCCTCGCGCCGAATCAGCCAATGGCCAGGCATTTTGGGACGCGGCTGTCGGGCCTATATGGCGTGACACGGGTTTTAGTAAAGACGTGAATCGAGCGACCTCGCTTCGAAATATCATGAAAATGCTGTTGCATGCTCGGGGTGATTTAGAGTCTGATTTTTCACAACCTGCAATCGCAAAGCTCGATCATACGCGCTATCATCAAACGCTTGATGCTTTTTTTACAAACATGATGCGTCAAGGTTTTTTATTGCTTAATGCCTCTCTGGTGTACGAAGATAAAAAAATTCCTTATCATGCCAAGCACTGGGCTCCGTTTATGGAAGCTTTGTTAGATAGTTTTAGTTGTGATAGTGACAGTCATCAAACCAATCAAATTAAATTAATTTTGTTTGGACGCGTGGCAGAAAAAATCCCAGGGCATACGCGTTTTACGAGTGTTTTAGCGGAGCATCCGTATAATCTAAGTTTTATTACGAATCCAGATGTGATGAATTTTTTTAAACCCATGGACTTGTTATTACATGATAAATAATATGAGTAATATTGAAGCAAAAGGAACGACCGACCCACGTGAAATTGCACGTTTTGCACAGCATGCAGATCAATGGTGGCAGCCTGATGGCGCGTTTAAGACGTTACACGATATTAATCCCACACGTTTGGATTGGATTTGCAAATATATAACACCAAACAATCTTAAGATGCTCGATATCGGTTGTGGTGGTGGTATTTTAACTGAAGGCCTGGCTAAATTGGGGGCCAATATAACGGGGCTTGATGTTGAAGATCATGCACTCAAAACAGCACGTGCGCATGCCAAAGCATCTAATTTATCGATTCAATACGTGTGTGAGCCGGTTGAGTTATTTGTTGAGTCGTGTGATATCAAACCGTTTGATGCAATCACCTGCCTTGAAATGCTTGAGCATGTTGAAGATCCAGAACTTGTGATTAACTCAGCGATGGCTTTACTTAAGCCGGGTGGTTATTTGTTTCTATCGACGGTTAATCGTACTGCCAAGGCTTATGCAACGGTTATATTAGGCGCTGAATATATTTTATCGCTCTTGCCTCGGCAAACCCATAGTTTTGAGCGCTTTATTAGACCGAGTGAATTAGCCGCGAGCGTTCGTCAGGCTGGCCTTGATGTGGTGGGTGTTACCGGACTTGATTATCATCCGTTTAGTCGAAAAGCCGTCCTTCAAGAAAGCTGTGTTGATGTTAACTATCTATTGGTAGCTCAAAAACCTGTTTAGCTGCTGATGAAGGTGTTTTTTTCCGAGGGGATAGGTATTGGCGCTCGTAGCGTTGTTGCGCGTATTTGGCTTGCTCTGGGGTCACGAGCTCGGCTTCATTGCCAAAGAGATCTACACGTGCCGTATCGACTTTTTGGCAGCTGAGGTAGGCCGGTGAGGTGCAATAATAAGAAAGCGCGTCACGCAGTGCTTTTTTACTAAACGTAGGCTCATCTAAACGGTTATAAAAATCATTAATTTCTTCAAAAATGCCGATTCTGAGGGGTTTGATCGAACGTGTTTGTTTAAAAAATGCTGCGGAGAAGTGCTCTATCAGCCAATCAATAATAATTAATTTCTCTTTTCTTTCCATTTTTTTTGATTGATTTATTGTATTCATGTGCGTCCTTACATGCTTTGATATGAGCTTAAAGAATCATCGTGATTCTGCAAATTTAAAATAGCATATTTTTTTTTGAGATTCGACTGCTTAAGTCGGAATTTTTTTAAATTTTTTTAAGCAGTCGAGGCAGGAGGGGATGGGTTGTAGGATTGAGACTTATAGATAGTGTGATGTTGCAAGATATTTTCGATCGGGATAGTAAGCAAAGACCACAGAGCCATCTTTAATCGTATTAATCAGTGGTTTTGCAAGACTTGCGGCGATAGCAGGACAACCCCAGCTTCGACCTGCACGACCGGTACTCTTGATGTACCCAGGTTCAACATAAGGTGCGCCATGGACAACCACGCGGCGTTCATAAGCATTATCATTGAAGCCTTTCTCTAAACCTTGTAAGTTCAAAGAGTAACCGTTTGAGCCGATATACGTACTTTTGGTTACAAAGGCTCCCAGGCTGGTTTCTTTACTCGACATCTTATTCGAGAAGTGTGTAGGAACCGTTTGGCCCGAATTTTTGCCATGCGCGACATGCATATGATAAAGAAGTTTTTCTTTACGGACATCAAAGACCCATAAACGTTGCTTTGACGAAGGCAATGAATAGTCAATTACGGTTAATATTTGTTTTTTCGCTAAGCCGTAATGTTGTGCTTTTTCGTAGGCAGTAAGGGCAAGTTTTAGAACTTTTGTATTAAGCTCCGGCGCGACTTGACTTAAGTGTCGTGTTTCTGTGTTAATATCACCCGTTGGCTTGGAAACAATCACGGTACTCGAGGCAATAGATGAGCTAAAAAGGGCCATGATAATAAGGGTAATCAATGCATTCATATATGCTCCTTAGTTTTGTTAAATTGGACTAAATATTACAAGGCAAAAAATGTAGTATCAGTGCCAAAGTTGCTGGGTATTATACGATCAAACTAGGTAAATGAGAAGCATTTTATTTTTTTTGGGCTATATTGTAAGAAGCATACGTGTTTCTTTTTGGAGATAAATATATGTTATGTCAACAAAAAATAAAGGCCCCAGATGGGTTAAGAGCTGAAATAAACAATGCGTATCGTTTGCGAGAATTCGATGTAATAACCATGCTTTTAGACCAGGCAACGCTTACTAGCGACCAAATATTATGGATTAAGCAGCGTGCAACACGCTTGGTTGAGGCGGTGCGTGAAGCATCCAAAGATACTACGGGTATCGATTCATTTTTGGCTCAATATTCTCTTTCCACGGAAGAGGGCATTATCTTAATGTGTCTTGCTGAGGCGCTTTTACGTGTTCCAGATAGTAAAACGATTGATTTACTTATCCAGGATAAATTAACTAAAGCTGATTGGAATGCACATCGCGCACAAAGTGAATCGGTTTTTGTGAATGCCACAACGTGGGCACTCATGCTCACCGGTAAAGTGCTCAGCCCAGAAAAATCAGTGTCGGTGCTTGGTAAAAGTGTCATGAGCTTGGTTCATCGCACCAGCGAAGGTGTTATTCGGAAAGCTGTCAATACAGCGATGCGCATTATGAGCCGTCAGTTTGTGATGGGGCGCAACATAAAAGAAGCACTCAAGCGCGCCAAAAAAGAAGAAGCAAAAGGCTATCGTTATTCGTATGATATGTTGGGTGAAGCAGCCTTAACCATGGATGATGCCACAACCTATTTTAAAGCTTATTATGATGCGATTAAAGCGATAGGTGACGATGCCTCAAAGAAAACGGATATTTATGCCAGAGCAGGTATTTCCGTGAAGCTTTCGGCGTTGCATCCAAGATACGAAGAATCTCAACATGAACGGGTGCTTTCTGAACTTGCGCCTAAATTATTAGAGCTAGCCCAGCTGGCCAAGCAATTTGATATTCAGTTGACGGTAGATGCGGAAGAGTCGGAACGCCTAGATTTATCACTCGATGTGATTGAATCCGTGTTTTCGGATGCATCGCTTGCGGGTTGGGATGGCCTAGGTTTGGCTGTGCAGTCGTATCAAAAGCGTGCGTTTTATGTACTTGGTTGGGTGGCAAGCCTTGCGAGAAAGCACAACCGACGTATGATGGTTCGTCTGATTAAAGGTGCGTATTGGGATAGTGAGATTAAACATGCACAGATGGAAGGGTTGCATGACTACCCTGTGTTCACACGTAAAGTGTTTACAGACGTTTCTTTTCAAGCGTGTGCTAAAAAATTATTTACAATGCAAGATGCTATCTACCCACAATTCGCAACGCATAATGCGTATTCTGTCGCAGTAATACTTAATTTAGCGGGTAAGTCACGCGATTTTGAGTTCCAATGCTTGCATGGTATGGGCGAAGAACTCTACGCTGAGATTGTACCTGAAAATAAATTGGGAATTCCCTGCCGTATTTATGCACCGGTGGGTATGCATGAAGATTTACTGCCCTATTTAGTTCGGCGATTATTAGAAAACGGTGCAAACTCATCGTTTGTGAATCGTATTGTGGATCGCAATGCACCGGTCAGCTCATTGGTTGAAGATCCGATTGAACGGGCGCATAGTTTTTTAAATAAAATAAATAAAAATATTTGCTTGCCTTCAGGAATTTTTGGTCCTGATCGTGTTAATTCGGATGGGATCGACTGGAGTGATCGCGCTGTTTTATCACAACTCCAAAGTACGTTTGAAGCGATGCAACCGTTAGAATGGCAGGCTTCGCCTTTACTTGCAGGTAAAAAAACCAAGAATTTAGAAAAGCGCGAACTTTTTTCACCTCAGTCCTCAAAACTTCGTGTTGGCTCGGTGATTGATGCACTTCCAGATGATGTCGAGTGGGCTTTAAGTCAAGCAACCAAGACGTTTCCAAGCTGGTCAAAAACACCGGTTGCTGAACGCGCGGCTTGTCTTCGACGTTTTGCTGATTTACTTGAAATACATGGAACAAAATTTCTAGGTATAGACTGCCTTGAGGCAGGAAAAACGTGGGCTGATGGTATTGCTGAGCTGCGTGAGGCGGTTGATTTTTGTCGTTATTACGCGAACATGGCCGAAGAACTTATGGCCGAGCCGAAAGAACTGCGTGGTTACACCGGTGAGCTTAATCAGCTTTCTTTACATGCCCGTGGGGTGGTTTTATGCATTAGTCCCTGGAACTTTCCATTAGCGATTTTCACGGGACAGGTTGTTGCTGCACTGGTTACAGGTAATTGCGTGATTGCTAAACCAGCCGCCCAAACACCGATGATTGCCTATGAAGCCGTGAAGCTTATGCGTGAGGCTGGCTTTCCTGAAGGGGCTATTCAGCTTGTACCTGGGCCTGGTCGTTCGATTGGAGCGCTCTTGGTGGCTGATAAACGTATTAAGGCGATTGTATTCACCGGTTCAACAGCAACAGCAACAGGTATTAATCAAGTGATTGCGTCACGTGGTGAAATTATTCCACTTATTGCTGAAACAGGCGGTCAAAACGGTATGATTGTTGATTCGTCAGCTTTGCTTGAGCAGGTTGTTACCGATGTTGTTTTATCGGCGTTTGGAAGTGCTGGACAGCGTTGCTCAGCATTACGGGTGTTATATATTCAAGATGATGTGTATCCACGATTTAAAGATTTGCTTCAAGGCGCTATGGCAGAGCTTGCTATTGGCGATCCACGTTGGCTTAAAACAGATGTGGGACCTGTGATTGATGCGGGCTCGTTAAAACAGTTGAAAGCACATGTTCAGGATATGAAGAGCAAACATAAGCTTATTTACGAGTGCGCTTTAAACTCAAGCTGTCAAGATGGGCACTTTATGCCACCTACAGCGCTAGAGATTGATAGTATGCATGATCTCAAAGAAGAAATGTTTGGACCTATTTTGCATGTGATTCGTTTTAAACAAAATAAATTAGAACATGTGATTGATGAAGTGAATAGCACGGGGTATGGGCTTACGTTTGGCATTCATAGTCGTATTAAACGAACGATAGATTTTGTACGTGAACGCATTCATGTGGGTAATTTTTATGTGAATCGCAACACAACCGGTGCTGTTGTAGGCTTACAACCGTTTGGTGGTGAAGGACTCTCAGGAACTGGACCTAAAGCGGGCGGTCCACAGTATTTGCTTCGGTTCTGTCATGAACGTACGTACACAGAAGATACGACAGCTGCGGGTGGTAATGCGAGCTTGATGACGTTATCGGATGATGAATATGATTGATGTTAATCTTACTGTCTCCCGCCTGAGGGCGGGAGAGGGGTAATTTAAGCGTTCGCTTTTTCTTTAGGCTCTTCGGTTGTTGCTAATGCTTCTTCAGGCATGGTGATGTTGAGCTCTAACACAGCACTGTTACCGTTGGCGCGGTCTAAACTAACGACGACTTGATCACGATCAATCGGAATGTATTTAGCAATCACGGCAAGAATTTCTTCTTGAAGTTTTGGCAAATAGTCAGGTGTGTTGCGCTGAGCGCGTTCGTGAGAAATAATAATTTGCAAGCGTTCTTTCGCAATGGATGCGGAGGGTTCATTACGTTTGCGGAGGTAACCAAAAATACTCATGCCGTCATTCCTTCCTTGTTTTTACTGAATAAGCGTCGCAGAATTCCTTTCCGCTCCGCATTAACAAATCGCATAGGACGTTCTTCACCAAGAAAACGTGCAATGGCGTCTTGATAGGCAATACCTGCATCACTGTTATCATCAAGTACAACGGGCGTTCCTGTGTTCGATGCTTTAAGTACAGATGCAGACTCAGGAATAATACCAATTAATGGAATAGCCAAAATATCTTGAACATCATCAACAGACAGCATGTCACCTTTCATGACGCGCTCAGGATCATAGCGGGTCAGTAATAAATGTTCTTTGATAGGGGAGCGGCCGTCAATTGCACGCTTGGTTTTACTGGCCAAAATTCCTAAAATACGATCCGAGTCACGCACGGAAGATACTTCAGGGTTGGTTACGATAATAGCATGATCAGCAAAGTGCATTGCCATCATAGCGCCAGCCTCGATGCCTGCAGGTGAGTCGCATACAATATAGTCAAATGTTTTGGAAAGCTCGTCAATAACACGCTCAACCCCTTCAAGTGTTAGCGCGTCTTTATCCCGTGTTTGTGAAGCTGGAAGAATAAATAAATTAGGTAGACGCTTGTCTTTAACTAAGGCCTGCTTAAGTGTAGCATCGCCATTGATGACATTGACAAAATCATACACAACGCGTCGTTCACAACCCATGATAAGATCGAGATTTCGAAGGCCAATATCAAAGTCTATGACCGCTGTTTTATGGCCACGCATGGCCAGAGCTGATGAAATGGCAGCAGAAGATGTTGTTTTTCCAACACCGCCTTTTCCTGATGTCACCACAATAATGTTGGCCACGGTGTTTTCCTCGTAATAATATTTATTAATATGCAATCATATCTTTTTAGTGTACACGCGATGCGTAGAAACATTCAACAGCTGAATGAGCAATGGTTTAATTGATTTCACCAAAATGAGAAAAAGATCTTAAATTCAGCTCTATGAGCTTATTATTTTTCGAAAATTGAACGCCTGTACCGTCCTGAAAATTTCCAATAGGTATTAAATCGTATCCAAACGCTTGTTTAAATTGATGCATGATCTGCGTAGAGGTCTGAGGTGATACACTCACCATGAGGCTATAATCTTCACCGCCCGTGAGTTGTGTGGTTGTGGGGTCAAGATTGAGTGCATGACAGGTATTTTCAAAGCGTGTATCAGCTGTAAGCGCATCTAGATTGATATATGCAGCAAGCTGCGAGGCTTCGCAAAAACGTTTGAGATCAAGATATAAACCATCTGAAATATCCATCATGCCTGTAATATTAGCTTGTTTGCCCAACCAAACACCTTCACGAAGACGTGCTGTGGGTTGTAAGAAGTTTTGTTTGAACTCCAAAATATCGGCGTGAGAGGTTTCAAGTGCCGTGAATCCAAGGTGCGCATAGCCTAGATTTCCAGCAACGCAGATTAAATCACCGGATTTGGCTTGCGATCGAAGTTTGATATGCTTTTTAGGGGCGATACCAAGCGCTGTGACGCTAATAAATAAATTATCAGAGGCATGGGTGGTATCACCTCCAATCAGTATGACCGAGGCATGCTTACAGGCTTCGGTGAAGGCCTGTATAAATAATTCGGTTTGAGATTCAAAGTATTGGGGTATCGATAAGCCCAGCAAAACAAATGCGGGTGTTGCGCCCATGGCGGCTATGTCACTGAGATTAACGTGTAATGCTTTGTGCGCAAGACTCGCGGCATCTTGGTAATTGAGCCTAAAATGTGTGCCTTCGACAAGCAAATCTTTGCTTATCACGTAGTGATTATCTGCATTAAAATCTAAGACAGCGGCATCATCGCCAATGTGTGTTGGAAACGCTGTTTTAAGGGTATGAATGATGTTGGATTCGTTGAGCATGATAAGAAAAAATTACGGATTTATATTTGATTTATTATTACACAACCTGGTGTTGTGGGCTAGATTTTTTTCAAAATAATTTATCAAATTCAATTGATTGAATCATGAGCTGCGATTATCTATCAAAGATAGTCGACGTTATGTTACCTTGTAAAGGTGACGTTTTAGTAAAGATGATTGGAGCAGGCGTATGTCATATTATGAGTAATAAATTATCTAATAAAACGTCTCCAAACGTCATAACGCTTGATGATCTGGCGGTGTTGTCAAACTATGCGTTCATGGATAAACTCAACTGCGATCCTGATGCAAAAGCAAACGGCGTCGACCACGCGCCACGACAAGTTTTCACGGGCCATTATGTCCCGGTTAATCCCACACCCATTGCAGACCCGGAGTACGTCGCACACAGTAAACACTTTTTTCTTGAACTTGGCTTGGCTGACAGCATGGCAACGTCAGATGACTTTATGCGGATGTTCTCCGGCGATATATCGCATGCTCCTGATCCTATGCGTAAGGTGGGTTGGGCTTGTGGGTACGCACTTTCGATCTTCGGCACAGAATATTACCAGCAGTGCCCGTTCCAAACCGGTAACGGATACGGCGATGGTCGCGCAATATCTGTGCTTGAGGTTGTTATCAATGGCAAGCGTTGGGAAATGCAATTAAAAGGCGGTGGCCGGACGCCATACTGTCGTGGCGCGGACGGTCGCGCTGTCTTGCGGTCGAGTGTCCGGGAGTTCTTGGCACAAGAGCACATGCATGCGCTCGGAGTCCCCACGTCACGCTCGCTCTGTTTGTACGTTTCAAAAACGGAAAAAGTCGAGCGGCCGTGGTACTCGGAAGGATCGTTATCAAAAAATCCCGATCAACTTATCTGGGAGGCGGTGGCCATTTCGACACGTGTTGCACCGTCGTTCATTCGGGTAGGCCAACTCGAGCTGTTCAGTCGCCGAGTTCGCAATAAAGCACATCCGAAAGCGATGGAGGAGCTCGAAAAAATTGTGTTGCACTTGATCGAGCGTGATTACAGTGAGGTGATGAGCACACAAATCACGACCGCTGAAAAAGTCGTGTTGCTCGCACGGGAGTTCCGCAGCCGTCTTACGTCACTTGTAGCGAACTGGATTCGTGTCGGTTATTGCCAAGGAAACTTCAACAGTGATAACTGCGCGGCCGGAGGTTTCACCCTTGATTACGGCCCATTTGGCTTCTGTGATGTGTTTGACCCGTACTACCAGTCATGGACAGGGGGCGGGGCTCACTTTGCGTTCTTGAATCAACCCGTGGCAGCAGAGCGCAACTTCCATATGTTTTGTACAGCGTTGCGGCCTTTACTCATGTCGCATCCGGGTTACTTACGACAGTTTGATGAAATTAACCATGGATTTTCGAATGTGATGCAAGCGGAAATGGAACAAATGTGGGCTGCTAAACTTGGGCTCGACACGTTTCAGGCAGCGTTATTTAGCGAGCTCGAAGCGCTCATGGTGCAAACGCCCGTTGATTATACGATCTTTTTTCGCGAGCTTTCGACGGTACCCGACGATATTGCTCCACTCAAAAAAAGCTTTTATAACAATCAAGAAAAGATGGACAAGCGTTGGTCTAAATGGCTCGTTCAATGGAAGACGCTGATTAAGCCCCGAGATCATGAGAGCATGTCGAGGCAGATGAAGCGTGTCAATCCAAAGTATATTTTGAGAGAGTGGTTTGTTGTACCGGCATATCAGCAAGCGAGTGAAGGAAAATACGCGCTCGTTCGAGCGCTTCAGGACGTCATGACACAGCCTTATAGCGAGCAATCGAAGGATGTAGAAGAAAGATACTATAGGCTGAAGCCATCCGAGTTTTTTGAGGTGGGTGGATTGTCATATTATAGCTGCTCATCATAAGAAAGGCGTGAAAGCCAAAGCTAAGTCTCATGCTTTTGCCCGGGTCCCTATACTGAGTTAAATTGACAAGGCCTCATGCATTCATTACGCTGAGATTAGACTTCCGGATAAAATGTTATTTTTTTGATGCTAATAAAGGGATTTGATCATGAGAAAAAATAGATTAAAAAACGTATGTAGTCATCCCATACATGCATGTTTAGCCTTGATGTTAGCATCTTCTGCAATACATGCAGGAGACATGGGTAAACCTAAGCTGGATTGGCTATCGGGCGTTTATGTTGGCGGTGAAATCGGGTACGATTATGCAAAAGTTTACAACAATTATGAATATTCTTTTACCACATCTCATGGTCCAAGTGTCACAACAGGTTTTAATCATCTAGCAGCCACCGGTTTTGTTGGCGGCGGGTTTATTGGTTACAGGCAAACGGTCCATGATATCTTTTATTGGGGCGTGGAGATTTTAGGTAATGGAAGCACAGCATCTGGTGTATCGGAAAGTGTGTACACGCATTCTCATGCAAGCGGTGCGTATGATAGTAATGGTTACAACAGTGCTATATCGATTAAAAATAATTTTGGTGCCAGTTTCTTGCCGGGTATTAAGCTTAATAAAAGCGCTTCGCTCTACGGTAGAATTGGCTATAGCCAAGCGCATATTAAAGGCAATGATACCCTCATCTTCTATAGCGAACCTCTTGGCGTTCCCCAGTCAAGAACGCCGCACACGTTTTCTTCTTCTCCCAATGGTTTGAGTTATGGGTTAGGTTTTGAAGCGGCGGTGACCCATACATTAGGTGTTAGAGCGGATGTGATTCACACGGATTATCAGTCATTTAAAACAAGTTTATCCAATAGAATTTCCGTCTCTGATAATCAAGCCATGATAGGGTTTATTTACCATTTTAATCAAACACTGATGACCTAATCAACTCGTTTATGGAAGATACGTGATGATACGCAACTTACGAGTTTTGGCTACTGGACTGTGTCTAATTTTAAGCACAAGTATTCATGCTAACGCACAGCCACTTTTTAGTTTAACGCCGTTAACACCGACAACCTTTGAACTAGGGGCAGATGAAGCGGTTGTTGTTCAATATCGGGTGACCAATAATACAGCCATGACGCGGCAGCTTACGATGCAGCCTATCGCCGGAATCACTCAAATGATATCAGGTGCAGGATATTGTGCTAATTCTTTGTCACTCACACCGAATCAATCATGCATTCTGACGTTATTATTAAATAGCAGCCAGCTTCCGCGGACTGTGAATCATGTACCTGTCATTTGTAAAACAGATGGACGAGGCAATAACACACCTGATCCTTATCTTTGCTCTAGGCCCAGTGATGCGAATAGTTTAAATATTACTGTTTTTCCAACCTCATCACCCAGAATTATTATACCTCTTTCAGTTAATCCTGAAATTTTGAGCTTGCAAACAGGCGGTTCTTCCGTGAATCTCACGGTGACTAATCATACGACCACGTTATTTGCAGGGAGAAATATCTCATTAAAACTACCTGACAGCTGGTCTGACGTGACTCAAAATGCCGAAGGCTGTGCGCTTGTAGCGCCTAATCAAAGCTGTACGATTGTGTTAACGCCTGGTCATACGGATCATGCTTCGGAGGTTTTACCTGTCATAGGCGATAATACACAACCGGCTTACGTCACCTTGTCAAGCCAAACATCTCCGACTGTATTATCTGAGTCTAAATTAAGTTTGGGTCTCTCTGTTAATAATACAGCGTTGAATGCAGCTCTCACCGGGACTCCAAGAAAATTTATTATTTCTAACACTGGAGACGCAACCGCAAATAATGTGGTTTATTCTATTTCGCCAAGCTTGCCAGCAGGAACCGCCATCAGTCCTGCAAGTTGCGGAAGCATTCCAGCTGGTGGGACATGTGAACTCACCGTTACACCTGCTTCAACAGAATCTTCATCAGCCAGTACGCTTACGGTATCTGGAAATAATACGAATGCAATTGAATCTCAAATCGATGTGCTTACCTACGGTAGTATTTATCAATCGGGTTATGTTTTTGCGGTAAATGATACGACACCTGATACAGAAAGTATTGCTGGAAAAGCGGCTGCGCTTTCTGACCAAGCGTCCGCTGGAGCTCCCTCTAACCCCAATGGAATTGTATGGAGTAATAATGGTGAGCGAATACTTATTTATGCGGTGAGTTTTTCATCTACGTCAACAGATCCTATACCAAGCGATATTCAAGCGCCTGGCCAAACCGCCTGTGATGCAAGGACAGATGGTTTATGCACGACGACCAATATTATTTCATATTACGATTCAATCACAGTCCCAAGAACCAATTATGCGGCAGGGCTTTGCGCAGCACAGATAGATGGCCACAACGACTGGTCTTTGCCTGCCATTAATCAATTAAGCGGTGGTGGGCAAACGATAGGACGTAATTTGGACGCTTTGGGTCTTGGAAATATTGAGCTTGGTTGGTATTGGAGTTCGACCCAAGAGAATCCTGGTGTAGGAGATAGAAATGCATTATACGTCGGTTTTAACGGTGCTGGCGGAAGAATTGGCGGCGGCGGTAAGAACGGTCGTCTAGGGGTTCGTTGTATCCGGGATTTAGATTATTAATACCCGACTTTTTTTGATTTAATTAATAATAGCATCTATAGTTTGAGTTATATTAACGCATATGGTGTTGTTATGAAGCCTTTCATAAGACAAGGATCAACATCGAGACTCCTCAACTCGCTGGGGGGAGCAAAAGTTACGTCACGCGAGTTCAGTGCAAAGCCTTATATAAAAATGTATAAAGGCGATCCTGACATGGAGGCGCATCGAAAAGAAATGTACAAGCACCCACAGCTTTTTGAGGACTTGGATCATGTCTATACTCAACACTTATCTTCAATAAAAAATGGCGACGAGTTGCGAGTAGCCTATATGAATCCTGCCCTCAAAGAGGAATGCAATCAAATCATTCGGGAATATAGTACGGAAAGCGGGCTTTCATTTGAGGACGGCGTGTCATTTTCCCGTAATCAGTCTAAAATGTCTGCGAGAACATATACGATAGAAAATTGTCCTGGCGGACAAGAGGGGATGGATAATATACATCGTGAGGTGTAATGCCTCAATTTATTTAATCCGATCTCTAATGGTTTGTACCGCATTATTTGTGGTTTATTGTCATCATAATAGTTACAGAGCATGAGACAATTATTTTTTGATACAACATTTTTTATACTTTC
>Ga0209390_10007761_pt1 | contig 13589 bp, 10 predicted proteins | sample BON01_FD_187212 | JGI IMG/M metagenome (GOLD analysis project Ga0209390, IMG submission 187212) | Freshwater microbial communities from Lake Bonney liftoff mats and glacier meltwater in Antarctica - BON-01 (SPAdes) (version 2) | ecosystem: Environmental > Aquatic > Freshwater > Ice > Glacier... | reverse complement strand
TATATATATATATATATATATATATATATATATATATATATATATATATATATATATATATATATATATTTATATATATATATATATATATGTATATGCACCTCGTGCAGAAGTGACCAGCGCGCGGCCGCAAGCACATCTGCTACGGGAACGGGCAACCTATGTGTGTGTGTGTATATATATACATACATACATATGTGCATGTGTGTGTGTGTGTATACATTTATATATATATGCGTACCTCATGTAGAAGCGACCAGCGCGCTGCCGCAAGCACATCTGCTACAGGTACAGGCAACATGGCCGGGCGGGATGGTAGCCGCGTGACCAGTCTGTAGTCCGGCGCGTGCAGAGAGAGTGACGGAGCACGAGCCCCTTGGATTGGTTGCCCTGTAGGGTATGGATGGGTCGCAGGTCAGAGGGGGGGGGGCTGCCTGCATAAGCCGAAAACAAGCTAAAGTCGTTACAGGGAGTAACAGCCGCGTCTAGCGGAACAAACACACACGCTGGTGCGGAGAGCAGGCGTCTAGGCTGGCGCTGTCTGGCGCGCCCGTCTGCGGGTCACGGAAGGTACCGGAGGGGAGCCGCAGAGATACCGGCGGGGGTCTCCGTGACGAAAGGTGCCCTGCAGCTACTAAGCAAGCGCAATCGGTAAATTCGCTTTGATCGGGTACCTGAACGATCTTTGACGAAGAGTTTCGTCGTTTTGATACAAAGAGACTCGAGAGTCGAATCACTTAGTCGCACAGGGCACCTTTAAGCGCGCGGGCGTGCGCCATACCTGCATACTATCTGTGTGTCTTCTGTGAGGGCCCTCCTGTGAAGTCCCCTTTGTGTGGGTCGGTCCCTGTTGGGCCCTCCCTCCTGTGTTCGGGTTGGGGGTCAGGGTTAACCCTTAACCCAATATATATATATATATATGTATTGCTCCCGTGGCATCTTTCTCTCGTCATGCCTCTCGCTCGCGCTCCCGCTCTCGCAGTTGGAACTTGGCTTTTACACGATATGGCAATCACCAATATTGTATGGTGTATGGCATACAACAGGGGGGTCGGTGGGAGGCTTTATATTGCGCAATGGTCGTGCAATAGTATTGCAGTAGGATAGGCTTTGCAGGGAAGGGGGGGGGCAATAAAAGGAGGGTTGACTCCCACGATAAAGCTTTGAAGTGAAACACTATCTTGTGAAGGCTAAGTTGTTCTGCCCCTTGGCCAACAAGTATGTAGGATAGCTCACGGAGCTCAGATTGGCCTTTACGAAATATTCTTTCACTTCGGGGCCACCCGGGCGTGGGAGGTGGCACGCACCGTCGTCGCGCCACCGTCGAGCGTTATTAAGTGCTTGTGGGAGGTGTTCGTTTGGGGGTCTTGTCGTGCGCGTGTGTGTGCCGGTGTCGGGGGTGTTTTCTCTGTCGGTGTGTCCTGTGTGCGTGTGACCTGTTGATTGTTTTACTTCGGGGCTTTTGTGTACGAAGCAATCCTCCCTTTCTCGCCCTATCCCGCTTGCATTGCCCACACTGTTGCAATACTATTGCACGACTATTGGGCCATATACGACCCCTCTTCTTGGGCCATATACGACCCCTCTTCCGACCTCCCTTTTATATGCCATACGCTATACAATATTGAGAATAACAATATCGTGTGAACGCCAAAGCTCAGAGCGCATACCTACGCACCTCTCATTTGCAAGACGTCACTCGTGAAGTTAAAAATAACGACGGACGCTCTGACGATTTTTCTCTTCGAGGACCTTTTAGGGAGAAGAACCTCTCGATACCGGCGGCGGCCGGGTCTTCTTCTCCCTCGATGCCTTTTCTGGTCTTCTGGCCACTCGCCGGCGCCTGGGGCGCCGGGGAGATTCTTCCGCCCTGCGCTCAGCTTTTGTGGTGTGAGTTGTACATTATGAAGGATTTACACACAAAAAATGACGTGGCACGGCAGAGGGGACAGAAGCCGTGGCTTACAATCGAACGCAACAAAAAGAAGCTACGCGATGATTGCCTCTAGATCTCACGACACTCTGAACACGACGAAGTGGCTCTCAACCGGAAGAACTCTGCCGGTTGATGAGTACGTGGTGCAAGTGGTTAGCATATCTCATTGGGTTAAACCGAGATAAATCCTGTGCAGTGGACAATACCAACACACCCCTCTTCTGTGAGTCCTTATACGTAACCCTACAGTGCAACGTTCATGAAGACGGCCTGTAGCGCTAGGTCGTAGATCTGTAAAGGAAGATGGTTAAAGGAAGATGCTCTCGTAGTAAAGGGAGATGGTACGATTCGCAAGTATTTAGTAACGGTGTGTGGCCGTTACTATTACTACGTCTTCTACACACTTACAACAAAACTACTTGTCTGGGGGGGGGGGAGGCGGCCTGATGTCTCCAGCGTACTGGTGATGTTACGAGCTCGACTGCCACTCCTACCAAGCCTCCCGAGCCTAAGTAGAGGATACCAACACACCCCTCTTCTGTAAGTCCCCATATGTACACTACAGTGCAACGTTCATGAATCATATGGTGAGCCGCTGTGGGTCGGCTGCTGCTTTGGGGGGGGGGTATAGGTGTTTCGTAGGGGTACACTTATCATCCCTCTGGAGGATACCAACACACCCCTCTTCTGTAAGTCCCCATACGTAACCCATTATATATATATGCACACACACACACACACACACACACACACACACACACACACACATATATATATATATATATATATATATATATATATATAGATATGTATATATATATATGGATAGATAGATAGAGATAGATAGATATAGATATAGATATAGATATATACAGTGCAACTCACCCAAATCCTGTGCAGTGGAGGGCGACACGGAAGCCCCACCCACGCCTCCGCCTCCATCTTCGCCGCCACCTTCACCCCCTCCCCCGCCGCCGCCACGCACGCCGCCGGCGGCGGTGCGGCGGCGTGCGGCCCTGCCAGGCGAAGCGGAGGCGGGGGCGACTACGCCGTCGCCTCCCCCGCCACCACCGCCGCCGCCACCGCCACTGACACCTCCATCGGCACCGCCACGGCCGTCACCACCGCCGACGCCGCCTCCTATGCCGCCCTTGCGGTCACCGCCCTTGCCACCTTCGTTGGCAGCGCCGACACCTCCACCACCACTGACACCCCCATCGGCGCCGCCATGGCCGTCGCCACCATCAACGCCGCCGACGCCGCCCTCGACACCGCCCTCACTCCCGCCATCAACGCCGCCATCGACTCCGCCATCGACTCCGCCGTCGACTCCACCGTCGCCCATCTTCTCGGCCAACTCTGGCGGCGAGCGCTCCTTCAACAGGTACACAGACAATTTAAATATCACAGACAATTTATATAGCACACACACATAAGCACACACAGAGAGAGAGCTGATCCGGAGTCACCGTCGCCGGTGCCGTCGCCGGTGGCGGCGGCTGCCACGGCGGAGGAGGCGTTGGTGGCGGCCTGCGCCTACGGACGTGACAGATAAGCCTTGGTGAGGATAACCTCGCGAGGGGGGACTTTCGTCGCTTTGTGGTTAATTCAAACACTTTTTGTGGCTAAATACCCCTTGTTCACCTCGGGTTAACCCTGGGTAAAGCAGATAAACCAGGCTTATTGGCCTTTACATAATATAGCCAGTACCAATATTGTATAGTGTATGGCATATAAAGGGCAGGTCGGGTACACGTAGGGGTCGTTCATTGCGCAATGGTCGTGCAATACTATTGCAATAGTGTGGGCATTGCATGTGGAGAGGCGGGCAATAAACGAATGATGGACTCGTGCACAAATGCTTTGAAGTCAAAGAATTTCCTTTGAGGCAAAGGGACAGACGATTGTATTGAGTTAGTTGTTGGCCTTTACACGATATTACAATGCACAATATTGTATGTTGTATGGCGTGGAAACGGGGGCTCTGAAGGGGATCGAGTATTGCCCAATAGTCGTGCACTAGTATTGCAACAGTGTGGGCAATGCAGGTGGGCGGGAGGAATGAAAGGACGATTGATTCTTGCACAAACGACTCAAATAAAAGAATATCTTGTAAACACCAAGTTGGTTGACCTACATGTTGAATACGAGGAGCAAAGAATAAAACACGGTATTCTAATCATAGTTGGCCTATTCTATGAATATATGCAACCTTGAATATTTAGTGTTCCTGTCTAATACAGGGATAACCAGGCGGAATATCGTGTGGCGGTGCCACAGGGATACGTGAATACCGATTCAACGCGCAGGTTGGCTGGGCCTGGGGCAGCGGTAGATTTGAAAGACAACCACGAGAATAAGTTGGCCTTTACAAGATATTCTTTTTACTTCGAGTCGTTTGTGCACGAACCAATCGTCCTTTCATTCCTCCCGCCCACCTGCATTGCCCACACTGTTGCAATACTATTGCACGACTATCGGGCGATATAAGACCCCCGCTCGACCTCCCTGGTGTTTGCCATACACCATACAATATTGGCAATAACATTATCGTGTAAAGGCCAAAGAAGAAGGCGTCGGTGTGGGCCGGCGAGGGTGGGCATGGGCAGCGGTGGAGTTAAAAGATAACTACGGGAAAGCGGCATTGGCGTTCCCCAGCTTTACTGGGCACCAGGGAGCGATGCGTTTAACCCGGCCACGGCACGTGGTCACTTCTGTCCCGGGCACTAGGTTCACTATTGAAAAGCCGCCGAAATCGTGGTTTTGTGGTGTTACGTACAATCTTTTATGAGTGCGTACATGCGTGCGCGCGCCGATTTTGGGTGCGGCCACCGCCTTTGCCAGGTCCAGAATCGACATGCGCACAAATCGAACGACGCTGTCCGGCTCGCGATCGGAGGGACCGAGGATGACCCCAACGCCCTTGGTGTCCGAGGGCGCGCCGAAGAGCTTTATTGTCGGGAAAGAGCGGACGTTGTGCGTGGAGCAGTCGCTCGTGTGCGAGGGGCAGTTGACCGCGCCCACCAGCACGCTGGGCTCTTGGAGATGCATGAGCTCGGCCACTCTGACGTAAGTTGGTGCGTAGTGCTGGCAGTGCCCGCACCACTCGGCATAGAACTCGATGAGCGCGGGCGGCGAGTCGGAACCGACCACGTAGGCCAGCCCGCCCGACGAAAGCGACAGCACCGGCGAGTCGGCCGGATACAGGCCGTCGCCGTCGCCATGGAGCCAGCCTAGGGTCGTCTCCGCAGACACCAGGGTTAACCAGACCAGCTGCGTCACTACTGATTTTATGCGCAGCATTGGGCAACCGACTCGGCGTCTTCACAGCGGGAATTCACAGACGGTGAGGTAGGTAGCTCTATCTAGAATCTAGAGTGGTATTTCTGCAGCTGCAAACAACTAATAAATGCCCGGCTCTCTTTTGGAAAAATGCTCTGCCTGCCCTAGGCATGATACCCGGCATTGCCCCAAACGCAGAACAAACAAAATCCAGTTACACAGAAATATGCACATCTGCCCTCCTAACTAATAAAAACAAAGAATCGCACGGTCACCATAAACAGTAACTGGTCCCTCTTAGAACTTATAAGCGAGCCGATTCACTACAACCCTAACATAAACGGACGCTTCGGGGCAGCCCTAATCGACATTCCCGAAACCATCCTAGCCCTACGCGACGCCAACCGGTCCCAAGCACGCCTGCCGCCTGGTCCGCACATCAGCCGAGCGAGAGGATCAGAGCTAGCTAGTCTGCCAGGAATACTATAGCACCTCTGTCAAAATGGCCAAAATGAAATGCACCCATTTCATACACCTTCTCAAGGGACTCCCAAACAAAAATATTGGCCGTGTCTCTATTTTGACCTTTGAACAGTTCACCAAACGAGCCGTGCATTACCTTGGACTTGGATGTTCTGTAGCATATAGCATCTATAGCATCGGGGGATGCTATACATGCTATATAGTATAGTACACTATAGTACTACACTCTGTCCTAGATGCACATTTTGGTATTTGAACACATAGTTTTTAGCATTTGGGCCCGGCCGGGGCGTAGGCTAGCAGCCAGCAGCAGCACCAGCCAGTAATCGGGTCAACTCGAAATGGAAATGGTTCAAATATCAGAAAAAAATAGAGCTATGCTATATAGTACTGTAGCATCTGATGGAGGCTATATAGCATTGTAGCATGCTATATAGTATGCTACAGAGCAACCAAGTGCATTACGGCCTTCGTGGTGCCCCACTTACACTTAGCAAAACAAACAGTATGATGAACGACTACTCAAGGGCATTACTTCTCAAAAACCGTGGCAAACACTGATTACATGGCTATTATGTAATAGCTACCACAGCCGGGTCAGCCTACGTGACCTCGTAAAATCTGCTCCTGTCGCGGGACACAAATGGTACCGGTTCCACAAAGACGACACATACGGGCGCACATAGCACATAGACATCGTAGACAAAACAAAAAAATTATAGAGCTCCACCGGAAAACACCCACAGGGGAACTCCTGCACGACACATCCTTGCCCCCGCGCTCCCTCCTCCCCAATCACGAATACGAACAAGCCCATGTATGGGAGACTATAAGAAAATCACACGCCCCTCCCCGGTTTGACGGAGACAACCAGAACCAGCAAAGCCACTCAGCAGAAGAGGGCGGAAAAGCCGAAAACAAAACCATACTACTCACAAACGGTATCGTGGCAAACTGGTGCCTGCTACTCGACGATACCAAAACTACTCAGCCCACCCCACGGGGGTCGGACCCCTCCGCTTTCCAATACCTGCCGGCACCCACAGATCGACAGAGAAAGGCGCAGGTCCCGTCAATCGCAGAAATGGACATACAGGCCCTCAATTGGGAAATAATCGGCAGTCAATGGCTCATCCCACGCACCCTCGACCCAACACACATTCCCTCTACCACCACAAGTAGCTCCTGGGTGAGCTTTTTGAAACACCCTACACTCAAAATACACGAAATAAGAAAAGCCCTCCTCATACCCATATATTCCCACGGGATCACTCAGACTCTACGTGACTCCATGTACCATGTTCAACAGGATGCACTACCCATAGCCCATAGGCCCCAGGTGCGAAAAAAAAGGGGTCACAAGAAGCCTATGCGACCTCTGCTGGTATCTAAGTGGGCAACGCCAGGAAGAAACCACCAAACATATCCTCTTTGACTGCCCACATGCTGCATCAGTACTAAACGCTCACCGAGCCTTCATCCTCGCCACCGCCTCGCCACCAGGCGTAGCCAGCGTACAAATTATGGACAGAGCCTCTTTCATAAAAATCTTTGCCCGCCGCATAGTCTTTGGCAGCACCATAGGAGAGGACCAAATGTACCACGCCCCTTCATCAGTATTAGCCCATTTCACCGCGGCTGTTCACCAAACTGCCATCGAACGCCGCAAACGTAACTCTATCCAGGGAACCCATGCCTCACCTTTATCCTTTGACCCAGACACTTTATTTTCTATCAGCATGCATGGCCCTTTTTGCCAGATCCGCCAAATCCACACACTTCCTCGCCGAACGAGAAGAAAACCGCCTTAAAATCCAGTACTATAACTGGACCCCCAAAATATCATCCTTAGATAAGTGGCAACACGAACACGACTGGATCGCCAGTGGCGTTTTCGAAGAAGGGGCAAACTCCTCCCGGCATGCACTCCGCTGCCTCATCCCAACCACACTCCAACAACTTTTAGGAGCATTCAGCTCACCCAGACAAATCAACGGCAATTCTATTCCTGGCAGCCCCGGCATAGATATCGGCACCGCCCCCTACCACCCCCGGCTCCTCCTCCGCCTCAACCCTCTAACCCCCAACACCACATGTCCGGTGGCACCAATGCAGGCACCACCCACCAACCACATTACCACTACCATGCAGCCCCGCCCATCCCACGGAGGCTTCCCGGGTAAGCCCCGTACCCTATCCTTATTTCCCCTTCTCTTCTCGCCTGCTCGGAATACCCACCCAGCGATACCTATGCCACTAGGACCCATAAACCAAATTGCAACCACTACCGGCCCACGCCCCACCCACGGCGGCTTCCCCCCTCCTGCCTTACACCAACCTGCTAATCACCCACAAACCAATAACAGTGCATACCCTCGCGCTCTCAAAAGAGGAGGGAGAAGGAGGCGCACGCCCCCCACCAAAACTATTACCGTCAATACATCCACCCGTACTCAAACCATAAAATCTGGACAGCTCACTCTACTCAACCTCTCTCCCAGACACCAAAACTACACTACCCCTCCTCCTCATCATCATAGGGGGTTGCCGCCTGGTGCAGCAACACCCCCTATCCCTCCCTATCCGTGGTTTCCGCAACAACGGTGGTCTCGACTTGAGTGGGCTCGGGGTATTGGCTCTGCCACCCTCCGACCCCCCTTACGTCGCGATGCCGTTGGACTGCGGCGGGCAGCCACCCCACACCTGGCACGATGATTTGTGCGGATTTTTGAAACTTTGTTTCAACGCCGTGTGGACGGGCTAAAACCAGCGTCCACGTGCCTTTGGACTGTCCCCCGGGCCCAGGCCCTCCTTCGGGGGCGAGCTTGGGTGGCCCAACTATGGGCCAAATCGGTTGGGGCGGTCCGTCTACGGGCCCTACCCTTCTTTTTGGTGCAGCAGGCGTGTCTCCGTTTCGGTGTGAGCCGCTGCGGTCTGGCTGCTGCTGTGGTGGGAGGGGGTGTTAGGTGTTTCGTAGGGGTAAACTTATCATCATGAGCACCCGAGAACAAGAGCCCATCGCCGCGCCCGGCCGGGTTAACACGAGCCTCGGAGGGTTAAAGGTGCCCTGTGCGCCTAAGTAATTCTCAGGCAGTTTCTCTTATTCAACATGTACTAATGACTTTGGTGCTGCGACTCATAATGAACGACGGTTTCAGTTTCGACTTTTCAATCGCTTGTTCCGAGTTCTTCCGGGTTTCATGGGTAAATCGCTGGTGATCGCCGTCAGAAGTTCAACAAAACGTAACAACTTTTAACAACAAAATTCGCTCATGTACATGAGCAAAGCGAATTTACATATGGCGGTTACTTAGTAGCTGCAGAGCACCTTTAAAGGTGCCCTGCAGCTACTGAGTAGGCGTTATAGGTACATTCAATCTGCTCATGTACATGAGCGAGTTATTTTTTGAAGTGCTGATGGCAATCAACAGGGATCTATTCCAGGTTTACCCATGCAACCCGGAACAACTCCGAACACGTGACTGAGAAGTCGAAACTGAAACCGTCGTTCATTATGAGCCACAGCACCTAAGTAAGCAGAAAGAACTGCGAAGAAGGGCGATCTTATTAGTACAGCTTGATGATGAAAACGCGATTTCGACTCACTTAAAGGTGCTCTGCAGCTACTAAGTAACCGCTCTAAGTAAATTCGCTTTGCTCAGGTACCTGAGCGAAATTCGGTGTCAGTTCTTGACAGCGACGTATCCGCGATTTACCCATGAATCCGGAACAATTCGGAAGAAGCAAGCGATTGACGTGTCGAAACTGAAACGTCTTTTATGCTATGAGTCACAGCATCAAAGTCAAAGTAATGAGAAGTCATTAGTACAGTTTGATTATGAAAAAGCTGTTTCGAATTACTTAGGCACACAGAGCACCTTTAACCCGGCTCAGGGTTCAGGGTGAACCCTGAACCCTAACTCCTAACCCTGAGCCCCGGGTGAACCCGGCTCAGGGTTAAAGGTGCTCTGCAGCTACTAATGAACCGCTATGGTTAAATTCGCTTTGCTCATGTACATGAGCGAGTTTCGACGAAGAGTTTCGTCGTTTTGATTAGAGGAAACTCGAAGTCGTTTCACTTAGGCGTGCAGAGCAGCTTTAACCCGGCTAGCACCCGCGGGTTAACCCTGGGGGTTAACCCGAGCACCCTAGCCCTAACCCTTTAAAGGTGCTCTGTGTGCCTAAGTAATTCGAAACAGCTTTTTCATGATCAAACTGTACTAATGACTTCTCATTACTTTGACTTTGGTGCTGTGACTCATAGCATAAAAGACGTTTCAGTTTCGACACGTCAATCGCTTGCTTCTTCCGAATTGTTCCGGATTCATGGGTAAATCGCGGATAAATCGCTGTCAAGAACTTGAAACCGAATTTCGCTCAGGTACCTGAGCAAAGCGAATTTACTTAGAGCGGTTACTTAGTAGCTGCAGAGCACCTTTAAACCAGAGGGGGAAACGACGCACGCACCAACGGCAAATGTCGGTAGTACAAACTTTTCCGTCGGTCTCTTTTCATCGATGCCGCTGTGTGAGTGTGAAATGTGTTGAGCGAGTGCTGTCAGTGCTGGAAGCTCGTGTGAAAGTGTGTAGAGGCGAGTCGCTCCGTAGGCTCGAATTTTCTTTTCGCGCGACTAACGCTAAAAGAAAACCCCCTCGATCATGTTTGACCTTGCGGTATAGTTTGTTGCTCTCTGTGTGGGTTGACCCATCCGCCGAGCATACAAGAAGGAACATTCGCCGGCGCGCCGCCCTCCTTCTCTGCCGCCACGGTCGCCTCGTACCTATAGAATAATATTGAAGTTGACACCTTAAAGGTGCTCTGCAGCTACTAAGTAACCGCTCTAAGTAAATTCGCTTTGCTCAGGTACCTGAGAGAAATTCGGTTTTAAGTTCTGACAGCGATTTATCCGCGATTTACCCATGAATCCGGAACAATTCGGAAGAAGCAAGCGATTGATGGTCGAAACTGAAACGTCTTTTATGCTATGAGTCACAGCATCAAAGTCAAAGTAATGAGAAGTCATTAGTACAGTTTGATTATGAAAAAGCTGTTTCGAATTACTTAGGCACACAGAGCACCTTTAAGGGGGTTAACCCGACTTATCAGGGGGTTAACCCTTAAGTTTACCTCGGGTTAAGGGGTTAACCTCGGGTTAGGGGGGGTAACCCGACTTGGATTAACCTCGGGTTTAGGGGGTTAACCTCGGGTTAAAGGTGCTCTGCAGCTACTAATTAACCGCTATGGTTAAATTCGCTTTGCTCAGGTACCTGAGCGAGTTTCGACTAAGAGTTTCGTCGTTTTGATTATAGGAAACTCGAAGTCGTTTCACTTAGGCGCACAGAGCACCTTTAACCCGTCTTCTCCCTCGATGCAGCCTCTGTTCTTCTGGCGACGCGCTGGCGCTTTGGCGACGGCGCCGAATTTGTTCCGCCCTACGCACAGCGTGTGGTGTGAGTGGTACGATATGAGGAATGTAAAAGAAAAGCGACGGCCGGGTCTTCTCCCTCGATGCAGCCTCTGTTCTTCTGGCCACGCGCTGGCGCTTTGGCGCCGGCGCCAAATTTGTTCCGCCCTACGCGCAGCGTGTGTGGTGTGAGTAGTATGATATGAGGAATGTAAAAGAAAAGCGGCGGCCGGGTCTTCTCCCTCGATGCAGCCTCTGACCTTCTGGCCACGCGCTGGCGCTTTGGCGCCGGCGCCAATATGCGTTTGCTCTGCGCTCAGCTTTTGTGGTTTGAGTTGTATGCTACGAACTATGAAAGATATACACACACACAAATGATGTCCATCGAATCCACGGTGTGGGTTTCACAGAAATTGTTCCACGGCCATTTTCGCGCAGGGCTACCGCGCAATTTGGGGTAAAATACAGTTGTACTTCAAGAGTGAGCAGTTTAGCCAGGGTTAACCCCAAACCCCTCTTCGGCTCTAATCTGGATTCGACGGCACGCACATGATGTGTGTGACGAGCGCGATCATCACTTGACCTTTACACGATATTGTTATTACCAATATTGTATGGTGTATGGCATACCAAAGGGAGGTCGAGGGGGGGTCGCATATTGCCCAATAGCCGTGCAATAGTATTGCAACAGTGTGGGCGATGCGGGCGGGCCGGACGAATGAAACGACGATTGACTAGTGCACAAACGACTAGAAGTAAAACAATATCTTGAGCAGGTCAGATCCTCACACTCACGCAGAAGGGTTAACCCTTCGACTCCAAGTACCCTATAATCGAAACGACGAAACTCTTAGTCGAAACTCGCTCATGGACATGCGCAACGCGAATTTACCCATAGCGGTTAAATTACTAGCTGTAGTGCACCTTTAACTCGGACTTATTTCGTCTCGGGTTAACCCGAGGTTAACCCGGGGAGGTTAACCCCGAATCAGTCCCTACGCAAAGGATATGCGAAGCGACGAAACTAATCGGGTTAACCTCGGGTTAACCCGAGAATACGCAAAGCGTCGAAGTGTTAACCCAAGAATACGCGGAGCGACGAAACAAATCAGGTGAACGGTTTGACCCTTAAAGGTGCTCTGCAGCTACTAATTAACCGCTATGGTTAAATTCGCTTTGCTCATGTACATGAGCGAGTTTCGACTAAGAGTTTCGTCGTTTTGATTAGAGGAAACTCAACGTCGTTTCACTTAGGCGTGCAGAGCACCTTTAACCCGAAGTAACGAAGAGTTAACATCGAGGACACAGAACGTGAGGTTCGAGAGGTAGGAGCCAGGGCAGCAGGCCAAGGGCGTGCGAGAACCAAAGAAGAGACACAGTAGTGTACTCAGCGAGACCAGTTGGATATAAAGGCTAACCCTGCTCGACGCAACGGTGATTATAACTCATAGTATGGAAATATGTGTTACGGTAACCCGATATATTTCTATACTATGAGTTGCCTTAACCCAGACATATGTGTTAGGGTTAACCCGACAGATTTATAGTCTATGAGTTATACTTACCGTTGCGTCGAGCCGGGAGCCGCCAGGCGATGCAATACCGGATGGGGCCCCCGATGGAGACGAGATACCGGAGGGGGGCCGCGCGGCCGCAGTGGGGGTGGCTGGCGTCCGTCTCTCCGTTTCGGATTAACAGTTTACTATGAGATACCATTTATAGCGTACGTTTGCGGTGTCAAGGGAGCTCCCCTTAGCCCCAAAAGCCACTTTCGGATCAGTTCCTTGTGCGTGTGTTCTCGTGTCCCCTTTGTATTATAAACCGTCTATGAAACTTAGTTAGTATATACATACTTATATACTTTAAGTATTCATACCGTTGCGTCCAGCGGGGAGCCAGGTGATGCAATACCGGAGGGTGCCCCCAGCGGAAACGAGATACCGGAGGGGGGCCGTGCGGCTATGTCTATACTATGAGTAAACATATCAACAGGTCACACACACACACACCGACAGAGAACAGCACCCCCGTCACCGACACACACACGCACACGACGAGTACAACAACCCAAACGAACACCTCCCACACGCACTTCACAACGCTCGAAGGTGGCGCGACGACGGTGCGTGCTATACTATGATTAGTATTTACCGTTGCGTCGAGCGGGGAGCCGCCAGGTGATGCAATACCGGAGGGGGACCCCAGCGGAGACGAGATACCGGAGGGGGGCCGCGCGGCTATGTCTATACTATGCGTGATAATTACCGTTGCGTCGAGCGGAGAGCCACCAGGCGATGCGATACCGGAGGGTGCCCCGATCGGAGACGAGATACCGGAGGGGGGCCGCGCGGCTGCAGTGGGCGTGGCTGGCGTCCGTCTTTCCGTTTCGGACTCCGTATCCCGCGTTTGTTGGATTTTGTTTTCGCGCGCCCGCAGCGCAGCCTCGCGTTGAATGAGGAGGGCTTCCTGCGCCTGGACACAGAA
>Ga0209390_10007755_pt1 | contig 13604 bp, 8 predicted proteins | sample BON01_FD_187212 | JGI IMG/M metagenome (GOLD analysis project Ga0209390, IMG submission 187212) | Freshwater microbial communities from Lake Bonney liftoff mats and glacier meltwater in Antarctica - BON-01 (SPAdes) (version 2) | ecosystem: Environmental > Aquatic > Freshwater > Ice > Glacier... | reverse complement strand
CGGTTGGCTATAGAATCAGGGTATGGAATGCAGGACCGAGCGATTCGGATGTACTCCGTGCGGTGGATGTGTTGGCTACAGGGCTGGAATATATTTCCTCGGAGAGTGGCATTTACGATGGGTCAAATCGTCAGGTGGAATGGAATGTTTCAGGACTTTCACCCGGCGATACGGTAAGTTATCTGCTTAGTGTCCGTGTTTCTCCGTCCGCAGCGCCGGGCTTTATCGGCAATACCGCAGTGCTGCGCAACAGTACCGGCGAGGAACAAGACGCTGATACTTCGGAAGCGGTAGAGGTGGTTCCGGATAACCGAACAGGCTTATTTCTTCAAAAATCTCTTCATGCTGGCGAGATACGGGTGGGGAGTGATTATCAATACAGAATTTTCTTAAAAAACATAGGTTCTAAAAAACTTACAAATCTAGTTGTCACAGATACATTAGATCAAAACCTTTCTTATATTTCTTCCAATCTACTGCTTCAGAGCAATGTGGATGGAGTATTGAGATGGGAAGTAGCTGAGTTGGATCCAGGTGACTCGATTTCAATAGACATCTTAGTTTCTTTGGAGTATCAAAAGGAATTAATTGGTAGTGTTATCAATAACCAAGTTTGGGTTTCCTCAGTCAATTACGAGCAAATATGGTTTGCAGAAGTCAATTCTGTTATCCTTCCTCCAAATCCCACAGAATTGATAGCTTCAAAAATTCTGAATCAAGATTTAGTCTCTGTAGGTGATCTGATCGACTATTCTATCTCGGTTCGTACTACTGGTGAAAATATAGCATACGATCTGATCATTAGAGACCTCTATCCCAAAGGTTTACTGTATGTCGGTATGCAGGGGCCTGGCAAAATTGAAGTGTATGCTGATTCGCTACTAGTCATGATAGACAGGATATTGCCAGGGGAAGAAGTTAAGATTCAGCTGAGCTTTGTCTTGACGGAGTTTAGCGAGCAAATGGTCAATATCGCACAGCTGACTTCTGAAAATACGCCTGATGTTGAGGTGGTTGCCGATGCTATTAAATTGAAAGAGGTTGAGCTTGAGGTTCTGAAGACAGTGTCAGATGAGTTTGTCGAGGTAGGTAGGGAGCTTAGCTATTTACTTAGCATCGCCAACAATTCTAAAGTCAACGCGACAGAGGTGATTGTAACCGATATTTTGCCTTCAGAGGTGGAATATATCAGGTATGAAAGCTCAAAGGGATCAGTTTCATTTTCTATCTCCGACAGGAAAATCGAATGGCTGTTGGATAGTCTTCAGGCAGGTGAGCGAGCGGAATTGAGACTTTTTGTGAAGGCTGTCAAAGTTGAAAGTCAGGTGATGAACTCCGTGAATATAAGTTCAAAGGAGCAGGATTCAGATTACATTAATAATGAAGACGTTATCTTCCATTCACAGATTGAACTTCATTTTCCAAATGTATTTACACCCAACGGGGATGGCGTGAATGACCAATGGGAAATCACCGGACTGGAAGCCTTTCCTGATAACACGCTTCAGATTGTCAACCGTTGGGGAGTACGGGTATTTGAAGCCAAACGATACACCAATAATTGGACAGGTGATAACCTCTTAAAAGGGACCTATTTCTATCTATTTAAATGGAGAGATAATGCCAATACCAGTTATGAGCAAACTGGTTTTATCACCTTGATTAGATAAGATTCCTTACAGTTTAAAGTAGGAGGGAAGATTCGATCAGAAGTGTGGATGATTAGGTGATTAACCACTAGAATTAAATCCCCAATGAGTTATCTAGGTAAGATTACTACTAAATTAATTTGTAGATAAAAGATGAATAGACTCAAAGCAATTATCGTAATACTATTGATTTTTATGGCAGTGCAAGGTGCAGTAGGTCAGCAGATTCCGCAGTTTAGTCAATATCTGTTTAATCCCATTTACATCAATCCTGCCTACACAGGTTATAAAAATGATCTTTTTGTACAAAGTTTCTACAGGAGACAATGGGGAGGAATTGATGGAGGCCCACAAACGTATGGGATAGCGGCCGATGGAATGCTGCCCTCTCAAAAGCTGGGGATCGGAATGATAGCCATGAGTGATAAAATTGGTCTGCAAAGCACACAGTCACTGTATGCCAATGTAGCATATCACTTGCAGTTGGGACGTGATTCGTATTTGAGCTTTGGGACAGGTTTGGGGATAGTGAACTATCGAATGAATATTGAGGATTACGACCCTACAGTAATAGATGACCCTACATTGAGTGCTGGTGGAGGTGGTATATTCTATCCCGATCTTCGCTTAGGTTTGCTGTTGTACTCCGATTATATATTCGTTGGATTATCCGTGGATCAGGTTCTTGGGGACTTGTTAGATTTTGAAGACGAAGATTTAGTAGTCAACCCACAAAGATCATATGCTTTTAGCCTAGGAGGTATGATCGATCTTACAGACCAAATCTTGTTAAAACCCAGCGTGCTTTTGATGGATGATTCCAGAGCGATGACTCGAGTTGATTTCAACTTACTATTGATGTATGACGAGGCGATTGGTGTAGGAATAGGCTACAGAAGGAGTTTTAATCTATTTGATCGGTCAGAATATGTGTTTAATAATAATGTGGGTCTGCTGCTATTAACAGAAATTCGACTGGGGGAAAGTTTTCGGCTAGGCTATTCATTCGATTATCCAATGGGTGATTTGAGGCTTGGTAATTCCCATGAATTGTCCTTGGGATTTCTCGTACCGTCTAGACGTTCCCGGTTAAGATCACCCCGTTATTTTTAATGAGAAGCTATGAAAGTCAACCTTTTTATCGCGTTTGGTGTATTGCTGCTAATTGGTTGCTCGACTAATAAAAGAGCTTTAACTGAGGCAAATGATCATTTTGAAATATTTGAATATGATTTGGCTATAGACGGTTATAAGAAGTCTTTTGACCAAAATCCAAGCCAAGAAGCATCCTATAAACTTGCAGTTTCCTATTGGAAAAAAAGAGAGTTCAGAGATGCGGAATATTGGTACATATTGTATCAGCAAAAGGGCGAAATGGATGTCAGTAAACTTTATGAATTGACGGAGATCTATATAGGAAATTCCAAGTTTGAAGATGCCAAATCTGCGCTTACTTCAATAGCGACACTGGACAGTACTCAGACAGAAACAGGCAAATGGAACATGCTCAACAAGTCTGCTTCCGAAGCTAAAGACCTGCTCAATGTGGATACGGATTATGTATTAATGCCACTGAAATCAGTAAACACTGAATTTTCGGAATTTGGCTATACGCAGTTTGACGGGCGAAAGTATTTCGTGTCTGATCGTATTACTGCAGGCCCAGGCAGCGCTATGGACAATTCAGCCAAGATGTATGGATGGACCGGAAATGGGTATTTGCAGGTATTTGAAGCAGATTTCGACAGTCTGAGTATGGATTTGAAAAATATCACTGCATCTGATGAGTTTCAGGGCGAGCTTCATATGGGTCCGGTAACTTTGGATAGTTCCTTAGCCTTCAACACCTATACTCCCAAAGATGAAAAGGCAAGAGTGGGGAAATTGGATGAAGTAATTCCCAAAATCAATTTCTCGGATCGTCTTACAGGGAAAGAACAGTTAATTCCTTCTTTAGCTGAAAATTTCCTGACTGACCCTTTTTGGGATACCAAAGCTCAAAGATTGTATTTTGCCGCTGATTTCTCAGGAGGGTTTGGTGAGTTAGATCTATATTATATTGACTTGATATCCGGTGAATGGGGAGTGCCTACTAATCTAGGAAGTAGCATAAACTCCTTTGGTATCGAGCGAAGTCCATTTATCCATCAAGATACGCTTTACTTTTCCTCAAATGGTTTGGGAGGTTTGGGGGGATTAGATATTTATAGCAGTCCATTACAGCAGGAGCTAGTGACCCAACCAGTTAATTTGGGAGTTCCCTTTAATTCCAATAAAGATGACTTTTTTTTCTATATCGACGACTCGTTGCAGGGGATTAAGTTTCTTTCCTCAGACAGAGATGGCTCCATGGGTATGGATGATATTTATTATGTCTTTCAGATTCCTGAGGATTTGATTCGACGGATAGTTGTCATAGTCACTGACGAAGATACTGGCGTTCCATTAGAAAATATGGTGGTCGAATTCCAAAGACCAACTACTAAATTGATCCAAAATCTGATCACTTCCGAGCTGGGGCTAGCTGATTTCAATCTTGATTTATCTGATTCGTTGGTTAAAATTAAAGTTTACGGCTCGGGATATCTCAACTATGAAATTGAAGCTCACGACGTACAGGCATCGGATACTGTCTTCGTTGCACTCCAGAAGTTAAAGTTAAATACCTCGATAGTGCTGGAAGCTATCAATTATGATTTTGACGAACATACTATCAGACTATCTGAAAATGAATCGTTGATCAAATTGATAGATAATTTACGTTTCAATCCGGATTTAAATGTTGAATTGAGATCTCATACAGATACTCGGGGAACCCCGGCTTACAATCAGAAGCTTTCAGAACAAAGGTCTGCTTCTGCAGTAGACTTCCTGATCGAAAAAGGAGTTCAGAAATCCAGAGTTTTTGTGCAGTCTTATGGTGAATCCTATCCTTTGGTCAACTGTGGGGATCAATGCTCTGAGGAAAAACATGCACTTAACAGACGAACGGAATTTGTCTTTTTCTATGGTGAATTTCAAGATAGTCCTTACACTTACCCCATTTCTGAAATCGATGAAGGGCAATCGATTCAGTACGATAATGCAGGCCAAAACGCATTGAAGCTGGCACACACAACAGACAATAGGAGTGAGGGGACTAAGACTGTTTATACTCCCAATCTAGACCAAGTATATGATTACGATAGCACCACTACGACAAAATATTTCGGGCTTTATTACCTGATTGTTGGAAGCTTCCAAACCTTTGTGGACGCACAGGATAAAATTGCTGAACTTAAATCTAAAGGATTTACTACCAATCATATTATCGCACCCACGGATGCTGAAAAGCGCTATTGGGTAGCCATAGATAAGTTACTTACCTTCGATGAAGCATCTGAAAAAACGGATTACTATAAGGAAAAAATGAATAAAAAAGATATTTGGATTTTATATCTGGATAAGGCTGATTAGCTGGGAATCGCTACAAAACAAATGGTTCTACCCCAAATTTAATGGAATAGCGATATTTGAAAAAAAGATATTTACAGCGAATTTCTTCAGGGTAGTGCTCAATCCGGAAGACGGATGGAGCGTTCAGTCAGTCAAATCAGCCGTGGGCAAAGGTGAGATTTATAGCGCTCTCAATCATATTTTGAAGAAACTTGAAGACCAAGAAACGGGTGAGATCTGCAAGGTATATGATCAGGATCCACCGTGAGTCTGGAGGTACTTAGACCGCATGCAATATAAGACTTAAGATAGGTAGACTGCCTCGGATTACTACTTCATCGGGCAAGGTTAAGACCATTCATCACTTGAGTATCCGGTTATGAGCAATACAGCTATTTGTTTGAACATGCGGTTATTGACTTACTAAAAGCAAGTAAAAATCAAACCAAGACTGCTCAACTGATGCGCCCTGGATTCAGGGTGGCAAATCGGATATGCACTTGAGCACAACAAGGGCATGGAGAGAAGAAGCTACAGCAAGCTGGTTTTTGTATCTAATACGTATTGATGAAAAGTCCTTTCAAAAGACCCATCAGTACCTCCACTGTCCTGAGTATACTTGATGTGGAAGGAGAACAGATGAAGAAGTGTTTTGTACTGTTCATCTCTGCTAAGATGCCTCGCTTTGATGGCTTAGCAGGTAATTTATTTTAATCCGCCAACTAGCTGCTTTTGATATCCCAATAAATCAGAGTAAAATTAGTCTGGGTACACGTGGAAGGATCTCCTTTCCCCAGTTCTTGGATTTATTAATTTAGGAGGTTTGTCTCAAGGGATAACCGAATTGAATCGTTTTTAAACAGACTTTCATACGCTTTCCATCGACTGTAATCAACAAATAAAGGAGTAAGAAATCATTTTTTTGCTTGGTGACATTGAGCCAAAAATGACTGTAAAAAATATATGAGTTGTACGTAAAGTCTCGTTTAAAATTAATGTTCGAGTTGACCACTAAGGCTAAATCATCACTAAAGTTAAATTCTTAATAATCCCCGAGTTTGTTACAATTCCGGTAATAAATGGGTGGACTTTGATCTGATGATAAAGCCAATCTTATAATTTTTAAGAAAAATGAAAATTCTTAATTTTTCTAAGATTGGCTCTACTGTTACATCTTTTTTGTCGGGGTGGCAGGATTCGAACCTACGACCTCCTCGTCCCAAACGAGGCGCGATACCGGGCTACGCTACACCCCGGTCGGTATCTTTCTTTACTTAAGGATGTGTAAACATAAATAAAATTGTCTGTTGATCAACTTTACACTAGGAATTATTGCGTTTTTTTTGTCAACTATCTCAGAATTTAAAAAAAATTAAAGAATCAATTCTCTGAATGGTTTGAAAGCGAATTAGTTGTCAGTTTATGGAAAATATTCAGCGTTTTGGCAGAATACTAAGTGTGTCCAGTCAATAAACTCGAGATTCTGCTTTACGGGGAGGTGAAATTTTCTCATCTGACGGAATCGTTTGCGCAGCTTATTGGGCAACTCAAGTAAAACCCATTGAATAGTAGTGAGAGATTGGTTACATTAAATAGCTGTTTAAAAGTCAAAAGCTCAAATGTTTAAAAGATTTAACATGTACCCGCAATTATGCCACCAACCTAATTTTCTTTGCTCAACTGGCAGGCAGGCCCGCCACGGCGAGGCAGGCCCGCCGCAGCGAGGCAAGCCCGCCGCAGCGAGGCAAGCCGTTGACGTTCCGGTAGCCATCGGAAGAAGTACCAGTAATGCTTTGTCTTACCATACACTAAGCTACTTTCTGATTTTTACCAGTGCGATTACGGATAATCACAAAGATTTAATACCTCTTAGTTTACTCTTTATTAAACCGATCTATATAACCCCAAAAAACAATCAAAATGATCCAAAGACGAGAATTTATCAAAAAAAGCCTCCTCGGTACAGCTGGCATAGCTGTGGCTGGAATGTCAATGAGCGCCAAATCTTACGCTGCGATTATCGGTGCAAATGATCGAATTAACCTTGCTGTAATTGGAATTCGTGGTCAAGGAGGTAATCACATCAACCAATGGTGTGCCCTCAAGGACAACCGGAATGTGAGACTCAAGACCCTTTGTGATGCTGATGAACAATACTTTGCGGCGAAGTCTAAGCTAGTTGTCGATAAAACCGGGCTAAGTCCGCTTACCGAATGGGATATGCGAAAGGTCCTGGAAGACAAAGAACTAGATGCAGTCTCCTTTGCGGTTCCAAACCATTGGCATGCACTCGGTACCATCTGGGCCTGCCAAGCTGGGAAACATGTCTATGTCGAGAAACCAGCCAGTCATAACGTGTTCGAAGGAAGGAAAATGGTGGAGGCTGCCCGGAAATACGACAGACGAGTTCAAGTAGGTTTCCAAAATCGATCCATAGCCAATGTCATGGAAGCGATCAAATTCCTTCATGAAGGTGGAATCGGTGATGTCTATATGGCGCGTGGACTTTGCTACAAGCCGCGTGGTTCCTTTGGCCGAGTGCCTGATGATGCAGCTCCAGCCTCACTCCATTATGACTACTGGAGAGGGCCGGCACCCATGATTTCGTATAACGAAAAGAAGGTGCACTACAATTGGCATTGGCATTGGGACACCGGAAATGGAGATACCGGAAATCAAGGTCCTCACCAGTTTGATGTGGCTAGATGGGGGATGAATAAAAATGAGCACCCGGTTTCGGTGTACTCCTCAGGGGGAATTTATGGGATTGATCCAAAGGATTGCTCCCAAGAAACGCCAAACACTCAAACTTCGATATTCAAGTACACAGATGGAAAGGTGCTAGAGTTTGAGACACGTGGTAGGTTCACCAATGGGGAGTCAGGAATGGGTATTTCTATTGGTAATATGTTTTATGGAACTGATGGGTATATGGAAATTGATGGTGACAATTGGAAAGCTTTCCGTAAAAATGAAGCTGAACCTTTTGCGCAGTCCAAGAAAAATGAAGCAGCTTCTACTCAAAACAATAACCTTATGGCTGCACCGGGTGGAGCGGAGCATTATGCCAATTTCCTCGATGGTATAAGAAATGGAAATGCTGCGCTACACTGCGATATCGAAGCAGGCTATATTTCTTCTGCACTTCCTCTGCTAGCTAATATTTCATATAATCTTGGGCGTAATCTGAAATTTGATGGGAAAAGTGAAAAATTCGTCAATGACAAAGAAGCGAATAAAATGCTGACTCGAGACTACAGAAAAGGCTATGTTGTTCCTTCAAAGGTCTGATCCATTTAAAATTAAAAATGGATAACTCGAGAAGATCGTTCATGCAAAAAAGTATGGCTGCCGGGCTTGGCTTGGCAGCTTTGCACCTTCCCGTTGAGGCTCTTTCAGCGAATCACTACCAAGGGATGAAATTTGGGCTAGTCACGTATCAATGGGGAAAAGGCTGGGATCTTCCCACCTTGATCAGAAACTGTGAGCTTTCCGGATTGTTGGGAGTCGAGCTAAGAACTGAGCATGCTCACGGAGTGGAGACCAATCTGAATACTTCTCAGCGTGCTGCGGTCAAAAAGCGCTTTGCCGACAGCCCCGTCACCTGCTTGGGATATGGAAGCAATTTTGAATACCACAGTCCGAATCCTATTGTGCTTCGAAAGAATATTGAAGAGACTAAGGCTTACACCAGACTCTGCAGTGATATCGGAGCTACTGGGATCAAAGTGAAGCCAAATACCTTACCGGCTGAAGTTCCCCAAGAAAAGACTATTGCACAAATAGCAGCTTCACTGAATGAGGTGGGGGAATTTGCGCAGGATTTTGGACAGGAAGTGCGAGTAGAGGTGCATGGTACGCTGACCCAAAATTTGCCGATTATGAAGCAGATTTTTGATCAGGTTACTGCCTCAAATGTCAAAATTTGCTGGAACTGTAATGATGAAGATCTCCTTGCGCCCGGCTTGGTGGAGAATTTCAATTCTGTAAAGAAATGGTTTGGGGACACGGTGCATGTCAGAGAATTTAATGTCGGCGAATATCCCTACGATGAGCTGTTCGGTCTCTTTAATAAGATAGAGTACAAGGGCTGGATTTTGCTTGAGGCTCGAACGGAGCCAGAAGATCTTGTTGCGGCGATGAAACAGCAACTCGCTTATTTTAATGATTTGGCAGCTGGAAAGTCTATAAAGTGACCGCATGCCGTCCGAATTTCATCACTACTCACTACTAAATAGCAATTCATGCATCGTATTAAAATCGCTTACATTCTTCCAATAATTACGCTCTTGGCTAGCCTGGTCTGTTTCAACTCCCTTGGTCAAAATGCTCAGCGCATTGATCAACTTGCTAGTGGCAACTCAGGGAAGGAGCGCATCAGCCTAGTGCTTAATGAGGATCAGAAAAGTGTGGATGTACATATTGAGGGTATATTTTTTACCTCATATATTTTTCCCGATTCCCTAGAAAAGCCAGTTTTATACCCAATCATGACCGCTGAAGGGACTCCAATTACCCGAGGATTCCCAATTGCTCCACGGGCGGGGGAACGTTTTGATCATCCGCATCATATTGGACTTTGGTTCAATTATGGAGATGTCAATGGGCTCGATTTTTGGAATAATTCATCTGCGATTCCGGCTTCAGAGAAAAGTAAATACGGTCATATCGTTCACAGATCCATCAAGTCAATCAGTAGTGGAAATGAGGAAGGAAGATTGGAAGTCGAACTAGAATGGCTCAACCAAGCAGGGGAGAAGCTGCTTACCGAGCAGACTACTTTTATATTCTCCGGAAATAAAGGAAAACGCATCATCGATCGAATCAGTACATTGACGGCGGGTGAAAAGGAGGTTTCATTTACTGACAATAAAGAGGGAATGCTTGGGCTACGTGTCGCAAGGGAATTGGAACATCCTTCTAAAAAGCCGGAGCTTTTCACAGATGCGGCTGGAAAAGTCACCGATATCCCTACAATGACTAATGAGGGAGTGACCGGAATGTATCGAAGTAGCGAGGGAATCGAAGGAAATGAGGTTTGGGGTACGCGGGGAAATTGGGTGAGTTTGACTGGGAAAATCAAGGAAGCGCATGTTTCGGTGGTGATCTTGGACTACCCTTCTAATCCAGGATTCCCAACCTACTGGCATGCGCGTGGCTATGGCTTATTTGCTGCAAATCCTCTGGGGCAAAAGGCATTGAGTGGCGGTAAAGAAGAATTGAATTTCAAGCTTAAAGCAAATGGGTCTAGTGATTTTAAGTATCGAATTATGGTTCTTTCAGATGAGCTTGTAGCGGATGCTGCGATTAAAGCGGAATATTTGAAATGGGCGAAGTAGAAGGAGTCACAATTAAAAATCTGTAGAATAGCACTGCCAACTATTTTGGATCACAAACTAGCTACTTTATCCTCAATGGCGATTTAGTGGCATTTCAAATTTCTCAGTTAAACTTCTCCGATTTTTTTTCATCACTTTGGATACCGTTTGTCGCATCAATCCGGTCAGATCTGCCAAGTCCTGACAGTGATGTACCGATCATAATCTTCAGGACTCCTGGTACAGTGCTGGGATCATTTCGGTAGCTGATAAAGTCCGGAGTAGGTACCAATGGACCTGTCACATCAATCGCAGCGAGCATCAGACCGGAGTTTTGAATGCTGTTCACCTGCGCGTAATAATGCGGCTGGGCAGAGAAAAGACCGGCACCAAATTTCAGAATATCGGTATTTTTCCCTTTGATATTCCAAGTCATCTGCAGACGGGGTTGAATGCTATTCCAGTCCGATGGAAGATTATCTGATCGGATACCCAATTCTTGATCCAACACAGGGTTATAAGCAGCAGCTTCCGTAAAGGCAGTGACATCATCTCGTACTCCCAAGACTGTCCAATCAAATGTAACAGCTCCAAACAGGTGTATGAGTGTACTTACTTATGGAGATTAGCAGTCCAGCGTTATTCACTGGTACTTCAAACGCTAATTAAGCAGCTTTATCAAGCTATGGCTGTGGTGGGATATCGTTGAAAAATAAGGAACTCACATCTTAATAAGGGATGAGGACTTAGGTCTATGTATTAGTTCCTTTAGTTTTTCGCAAATCATGAATATAGTTTCTCTGGTCAATGCACTTCCTGATGGTAAACATAATCCCGCTGTGAATAAAGCAGCACTTAAATTAGTACCAAAGTATGGATAGTGACAATAAAGTGGTTGAAGATGCATAGGTTTCCATAGCGGTCTGGTTTCTATAGCTTCACTTTCCAATTCTAGTGCTATTTGCTCCGGTGTGAAACCTCTGTCTTTATCGATCAGAATAGTGGTGAGCCAGCGATTGCTTTTGTAAGCTACCGGTTCTTCTAAAAATTGAATGCAACTTTCATCCTTTAAAAATTCTTTGTAGGCGCTGAAGTTTTCTCTTCGGCTTTCAACTCTACTATCCAATACCTCCATCTGTGCAACTCCAATTCCCGCAGATATATTTGACATTTTATAGTTATACCCGACCTTGGAATGTTGGTAATAAATATAGCTATCTCTAGCCTGAGCGGACAGATTTCGCGCTTGTTCAATTGCTTTTTTATTGTTGGAAACTAAGGCGCCGCCTCCGCTGGTAGTTATAATTTTATTGCCATTGAAGGAATAGATCCCATACTCACCAAAGGTTCCACACTGTTTCCCATTGATACTTGATCCAATAGCTTCAGCAGAATCCTCAATTATCGGAATCCCATATTTTTTGCCTAATTGGCATAGTTCATCCATTTTTGCAGGCATTCCATAGAGGTGTACCACAATAATTGCTTTGGGTAGTTGTGGTTTTAATTTTTTGACCTCGTCTAATTCGCTGTGATTTCCCAACTCACCGGCTAGTGTAGTCTCGATTGCTTCACGAAGGGAATCAGGATCCATATTCCAAGTTTCTTCCTCGCTATCTACAAAAACAGGAGTAGCACCCAAATATTTGATAGGATTTGCAGACGCCGCAAAAGTAAAGGACTGGCAGATGACTACATCTCCTGGTCCAACTCCTGCGAGAATCAAAGCAAGGTGAATTGCGGCGGTTCCTGTATTTGTGGCAAGAACATTCGGGATTCCTACAAAATTTGCAATTGAACTTTCAAATAAATCAACATTTTCTCCAATTGGTGCGATGTAGTTTTTCTCAAAAGCATTGCCGATATAGATCAGCTCGTTTCCACTCATGTGAGGAGGAGATAGAAATATTCTTCCTCTTCGATTAGGTTGATCCATAGGTAAATTTTTAAAAAAAGGATTCGCTTTCATACTATTTGTTGGTGAATGTTAATGAACGGTAGTTATATGCTGTGATTATCCGCAATGATGCCAGTGATGGCTCTTTCTTTATGGCAAGTTCGTTAACAGCGAGGCAGGCCCGCCAAGGCGAGGCAGGCCCGCCACAGCGAGGCAGGCCCGTGACATTCCGATAGCGATCGGGAGAATTACCTGCAATAGTAGTCTTTACCATATATCAAACTGCTTTTTGTCCTTTACTGCTGCAATTGCAGACACACATACAAAACTTTCCTTCTAACGTTCTTACGCAGTTTATTTCTTTGACTTTGTATGCATTTTAATTACAAATAGACGCATTTCATTTACTTAGTATAAATTTCTGGCATTCGATGGAACAAATAATTTTGGCAAATTTTTACTAAAGTCATTTAATTTACTTTTTGTTACTTTTAATTTATAAAGTGTCAAGACTTATTTATCACTCTTTAATTTTTCACTACTTGCGTTGAGATCTAGTTTTAATGTTCTGGGTGTAGATTTCATCGTTGATAAAAATTAGTTCCAATAAGTTATTAATGAGTTCATTAGTGGATGTCAACGTGACTGAAAGGGCGAAGCTGTATAAAAAAAGCTTGTGTGGAAGAAAATTGAAATCATCCACAAGGCTTCGATAAAAATAAAGTCAAGCGCTACAGCTGCTGTACTACGATAGTAGCAAAAATTAGTATAGTTAAAGTTTCGTTTTTAAAGTAAAGTGTTCGGACACAGTAAACTAAAAGGTAAAAGTGATAATAATTTTACAAGCGAGCTAGCTAAAACCCTCAAATTAAAACATTAAGTAGTATCGCATAGTGTCAGGAGCTTACACAAAGTGTAATTTTCATTGTCAAAAGACAGTCTTAATAGGTGTGTACAGCATATCAGTTTCTTTTGAGTTTCAGATTTAATAGTTTCAAAAAAAGTATTGGCCGGCTAGAAATAGATCCAGCAAACAGTAGGATTTATATTTTCACGGTAAATTGAATTGCAACAGTTTAAATCAAACTAACAATTAAAAATAAATCTCTGAATAATGATTCAGGATCTTTAATTCAAAGAAAATGTTCCAGATTCTTGTAATACAAGCGACGTCGATCTAAAAAATAATAGGTGTAGCTGCAATTGCACCGGTAAAAATCAAAAAGCAGCCTAGTGTATGGTAAACAAAGCGTTATTGCTACTTTCTTCCGATGGCTATCGGAATGTCATCTGCCTCGCCGTAGC
>Ga0209390_10007752_pt1 | contig 13605 bp, 23 predicted proteins | sample BON01_FD_187212 | JGI IMG/M metagenome (GOLD analysis project Ga0209390, IMG submission 187212) | Freshwater microbial communities from Lake Bonney liftoff mats and glacier meltwater in Antarctica - BON-01 (SPAdes) (version 2) | ecosystem: Environmental > Aquatic > Freshwater > Ice > Glacier... | reverse complement strand
TATTCATCTTGCCCGGCGTTAAGTTCCTCGACCCTCTTTAGCTCCATTCTAAGAAAAGCAATTGCAATCGATAGCCGCGAGGCTTGCCCCATTGAGCAAAGAAGAGCCCAAGCGTCGACGTCCCAATTGTAAGGTGGTTCCCATTGATCGTCCATAATCATTTTATCCTTTGACATCACTTGGGCAGCTTGGGAAAGTTGGCCGTTTTTAAATAGGATCGATCCACTTGAGCGCCTCAATATGGATAAGAATTTTTTAATAAATGATTTTTCGTCCATGGTCTAATATTTTAGTTATTTACAAATGTAAATAAAAATTTATAATCTTTGTATAATATTTCCGGTTTTATCTCGCTTGGCCCTAAATACGACCGAGCAACGGCAATTGATTACATTCTCGGCGCTCAATGTAGAGTCACAAGGATAACGCCCGGGCTCGATCCCCCTTTTGAGCGAGTCGAGCCAAAACAAAGCGTCGATATCTATCCATGGGTGATCACTCATTGCGGCATGGGTCGGCCTTGTACGCGGCCCCGGAGTCGGTACCCAATTCTTTTCCAATACGACCGGACTAGTTAAGGCGGCCATATATTTCCCCTGATTCGAGGCCGTAACGGTTTCGGTCCGGGCAATGGCCCGCGCCCGGTTCTTATTGAATCCGGTTTGTTTTCTTATTAGCCTCGCCGTTTCACGGGATCCAAGGCCGTCGGCAATGGCCTTTTCGATTATTCTGCTTATAGCTCGCTCGGTGGTGGCGTTGATATCGGTAATACGTCCGGTTAGCCTCACATTAATATAACCGTCGATAAGGCCCCGCCAAAGCTTAATCGTATTTCCGTTGCCAAAGGGAGTTGATAGGTCGTCAATAACGTCCTTATGTCCCATTTTTTGGCCGGGCAGTACGTCGCTTTGCAATACGGCCTCTTTTATCAATATCTCTTTGTATAGGCGCCTCAATATGGCCTCAAGGCGAAGGCCTTGCATCATTTTAGATTGCTGGGACCTATAAGCATCGACGCCGCTTTCGGCGATCATAGCGGCCGCCCTTGTATAGATAGAGTTTAAGTATCTATACAATGGGGCATAGTATCGGGCCTCATAAACCTCTTGCCGCTTTAAAAATGCTCTATGTGTCGTTATTTCGCTCGGTGCTAGTTTGGCCATTGCTTAAGGTTTTTTGCTTGGGTCCGGGTTGCCAGGATCCGGGGCCGGGTCCGTGTCGTCGTCCTCAAGTTCCAAAAGCGGATCGGGGTCGACGTCCTCGGGTTGGGCGTTAAGGCTGTCAAGTTCTATCAAATTGCTTGGAATGTAGTATTTTTCCATGTTTGGGTTGGGGTCCTTGTCATAATTGGTCAAGGCCCTTTTTTCGTTTAGGTTGATCCAATACATATCTTTGGCCGTTGCAACGAGCTTTTCGAGTTCCTCGCTAATTTCTCCAAATACCGTATAATCATACTCAATTATCAAACCCTCGCCAAACTTGGGCGCGAGCCATCTGTTAAGATGGTCTTTTCGAGACTCGACCAAAGGCATTACGGCGTCCGTAATTAGCATTTTGCGGCTTTCGGTCATATTGTTCTCGGTCGAATTAACCTTCGTGAACATACCGATCGGCACGTGATACACGTTGCAAAATTCTCCTAATATTTCCTCTTTTGCCTCAATGGTCTTAAGGTCGACGGGGCTAAATCCTATTTGCTGCCAACGTAGGGCGGCGCTTGTCACGATTATCTCGCCCGCTTTGGTCGGTCCACTATACAATTGTTTAAAACGGTCCTTAATGGCAACGGCTTGCGGCTCGCTAATACTTGCGTCTTTTTCGCCGGACAAGATCCCAGCGGGGGCCATATTTTTAAACATGGTGCCCTGTGAAATATCGGCGTCCTTGTATTTTTGCATTAAGCGACGGCAAGACAATAACGGGCTCATGCCATAAGCGCCATCGTTTGGACTGTCAAAGCTCGTCAAGGGGTTCCATGTCTTCAAGTGGCACATATCGCCGGGCAATACCGGATCGGCCAAATAGCTCAATTTGTACTCGCTTACAGGGTTTGATATGTCGCCCGTTACAATGGAAACCATGGTTGAGGGCGGGACGTGTAATTGCATGGGCTTGTCCCTGTCCTTTCCAACGCCCGGAGTCCATGCCCAAAGATACGCGTTGCCCGTCAATAGTTTATAGCCGTCGAGTTGCTCGTTTAGCTCGGACGTTGTTTGGTGATCGTTGGGCTTGTTTAATAGGGCCTCTAGCTCGGTACCCTCAACCTTGTCCATTGCTTGGGACTTAAACAAAAGGGCGCGGGCAACGTCCTTTGGTGTCTTTGCGGACCCGATAGCGGCCTTGTATTTATTGTATTTAGATCTGTTTTTGACTTGGTAGATCTCAAAGGGGACAATTGAGCTTTTTTGTATTATCAAAGATATTATACCGTACAGGTTTGGGATATCCTTATAACCGTTCGTTATGTAAACGTTTTGATTGTCGTCGGGCCATATCCATTGCGCCGCCGAAAAGACATATTGTAAACGGTTGGAAAAGGCCCCAATTGCGGCCGCCGTAATTCTCTTAATGAGGTTCATATACTTAATTTTGGTAAAAATACTAACTTTAATTCATTAAACGACAAAAAATTGATTTCGGCCCAATAATCGCGTGATCGCTTGGACGAGGGCATCGTTGAGGTCATTATGTTCGCCGTTGGGAAAAATCAAGATCCCTTGACGGTCGTCAAAATGCAGTTTTTCATAGACGGATTGTGCACAAAATATCATGCCGCTTTCGGCGAATGGTGTCGCTAAGCGGGTCCGGGCTATCTTATCGCCCCCAATTACTGGCACTTCAATTGCTGGGATCCCGGACCTTACAAGGGTTTGTTTTGCCGACTTTCCCGAGGCTTTTTGCTCGATATGGTGAGGAAAAGTTTTGGTTTTCATCCAATTGACGAGCTCGGGAAATTCCAACCATGCCCAATCTAGGCCCGTAATATACATCGAATTGCCCGACTTGCCCGCCGTCACATAGGCACAAGCACTATTTTTTTCGTCTTTAGTATAAGCGAGATCCCAATCGGTCCCTATCTCGCTTAGGTTCGGGATCAGGCTGTCTGTAATTGGTATAATCCACTTTTGCCAAATCCCGCCATCGGCCGGGGTCGGTACCTGCATAACTTGGCCCGCGTAACCATAGGACCCAAGATCAATAGACATAATGTCAAGGGCCTTTCGGCTTAATCTCTTGGGGTCCAATAGGCCGCCGACATACCTTTCCTTGAGCTCGATCGGCTTGACGTTGGCCGATATCTCGCCGGGTAAACAGATATGTTTGATAGGCTTGTTTTTCTTGTCCAACCAATTACCCGTCGGGTCTTTTTGGTGGAGGCGCTGCATAACCAAAACGGTCGGGGTCAACTCCTTATCGACTTTACGGCTCGAAAGGGTTTGGTCCATGAAATTATTGGCCTCGTCCCGCTCGGCGTCCGATTTGGCGCCCTTGGGGTTAATTGGATCATCTACTATTTGAATATGCGCATGAAATCCCGTTGCCGTTCCCGTTACGCTGGTACTATATCTTTCGCCGCTTAGGGTGTTTATGTAGTGGGTTTTGTTGTTTTGATCCCTCTTTATACGAATATGAGGAAACATATTTTGATATTTGGCGCTTTGTATAACGTCCCTACTTTTGACCGAGTGATCTGTGCTAAGCGAGGCGCTATATGACACAGTCATAAGCCTTAAGGTCGGATCCAGGACCCAAGCCCAAGCGGGTAACATGATAGTGCAAATTGTGCTCTTGGTGGTGCCCGGTGGTATGTTAATAATAAGATCCTCCAATTTAGCCTCGCGCCGGGCGACGCGTTCTGCAATCTCTTGCAATTGCGAGCAAAGATATTCTATATGCCAATTATACACGATCTTTTCCGGTATGACCTCTTCAATGAACATTTGCACAAAGTAGAAAAACGAGCGCTTGCAAAGTTCGGCGTCGAGTTGCTTGCTGTCAAACAAAGCAAAGTTATCCAATTTGGGGCTATTTACTTTCATTAATCTCTATGATCGTTGCCTTGCTATACAATTTTTTAAACGTCATTAGCTCGGCCGTAGTGAGCTGGGAAAAGTCCAATTTCGGCCCGGTGTTAATTTCGCCCTCATGTTGATTAATTACCCGGTCGCCGTACTTTGGACTATTCAATTTGCCCAAGATCCATTTGTCCGTGTCGATCATTAATCGACGGTGCCCGAGCATATCTCCTTTTGTCGTTTCGACCTTTCCATCGTGCTTGGTGGTTCTCGTTTCGCCAATGATCGGGGTATTTGCGACCTCGCGCATATTATCAAAAATACACTCTTGTCTAATTTCCCGGGCGCGCGTATATTCTTTAACGCGGACGGGGCTTGCATCGACATAATTCGTAAACGAATTGTAAGACATTGCCCCCCTTTGCTTCATGGCTTTGGTCAAGGGCATTAGATCCTCCGTTATATGATCCAACATAATTCTATAAGCCTTTTCTTTTTGCCCGTCGCTTAAATTGGCACTACTTCTTTTTTCCGGTATGTTATCAAAATTCGGCTCCATTATAATTTATTATTGTGTTAGATCCCTCTAACTTTTTATAGATATATTTATAGTCCGGGGTAAAGTTAATCCTAAAGCCCTCCAATTGGTCAAAGCCCTCGGTTATGAATTCCGTGACAAAATAAATAAATTTTTTGCGGGTTTCCTCGCTCGATAAATCTTCTACGGAAAAAATTTGACCGTCGTTAAGATCGTAAAGGTAGGAAAAAATAGAATGTCGATAAAAAAAGTCCTCTTTTGATATGCCCAATGTTATATGCTCGCTTGTATCATGTAAAATGGAATCGACAAGCATTTGGAAGTCGCTCAAATTATCGACAAGATAAACGACAAATCTTTGCAGATCGAGTTGAGCGTGAATTTTGATTTGTGCCGGGCTGGGACTTTCGCCGGGCTTTTTGAATTCAAAAAAATAGGTCCTCGACCTAAAGTGCAAAACAATGTCAGGAATTCCGGCAACGACTCCCATAGCCTTTAACTTGTTAGCCGTTATCTTGTCCCGGAGTTCTCCATTGGGCACGTGGTACAATAGCCCTCTTAAATGATGGTACGTATTGTAAAACCATTGATAGGCCTCGGCTTGTATTCTGCCCTCGCTCTTTTTTTGCTCTTCTTTTTCCATGTTCTTGCGTTTAAAAATATTATTAGCCTCCATTTAATTAAAATCTTTGTTCCCTATGTAGTACCCTTTTTCTTGGCGAAAGTGCTTGAGCTTGTCCCCAACGTCCTCACGGCGATAGTCTTTGATGTACCCAAGTCCCGACATTACTTGCCCAAATTTTTGTACCGAGCAATTGACCCCCGACCCGGCCAAGAGTTGGCCCGTTGTCACAAAGTAGCCGACCGGGCACAATACGCCGACCGTGTTTAAAATACGCTGTCGCAAGATAAACTCTTTAATATCATTTACGGGATCATTTTGGGCCTTTAACCTTTCGCTTTGTTTTTCTTGGGCATTGGTCAACCTCAACAAATCGGCCAAAAGGCTAAAATATTGGTGATCCTCCAAATTCGACTCCTTTACGACTTTTAAATACTCCTTTTTCGCATCCATAATTATAACTATTTGATTATTAACGTTTTATGTATAGGGACCTTTTGCAAATGGTCCATTTTAGCCTATTGGTCTTGTATTTGGTCCTTTCGCAACCCCTATATTTATTACCTTTTAACCTTTAAAGACCAATAGACCAATTAATAATTAAGAATAAAGATAATAATATAATATATATATATAGTAAATATACAATTATAAACAATAGTATAAGATTTATAGAATAGTATAGTTTCAGAAATGCCCCCCGAAAATGGTCCAATCGGTCAAAAAATGATCGCAAGCCCCGCCCTCATTGGTCTAAGCCCCGGACCGTTAAAAGGTCCGAAAATCTCTAAATAATGTTAAAACTTTGTTAAAATGCATTTTTCGTCAATTTTACCCAAAAAACAACGCCCCGAAAAGAGGCGTTTTTGATGTTTTTTGGTGGTCTTTAGTGGTCTTTAGCGGTCCTTTTTAGAACATTTTTGGGGCCGTTGAATAGTTTCCTTTTATTTTTATTGCATAAAAGCCTCTAACTTTATGATTATTTATGGTCTTTCGGTCGCCCAAAAATCCCAATTGGGTCATAATCTTGCCGATAAAATACGAGTTTATTTTGGCGCTTGGGTAGGCCTCTTCTAAAATTGTGCAAATATCAACGGACGAATAAAACGCCCCCTCGGACGCTTGGCAAACTTGGAAAAAGGATTTTATCATAGTTTTTTCCTTGTCCTCTATCTCGTAGTTTTTATTATCAATTTCCCTTATTTCCATATCGCCCTTGGTGAGCTGGTCATTAAATTCAGGATCCTGGTACAGGGCATATGCTTGCGCCCAAACGTCGTCAATGTTTATTTCGGTACTATAACCCCATTTTATGTCTTGCACCTCGAAAATGAGCCAGCGCGTATTTTCCGTGTCCGTCAAAAATTCGAGTTTATTGGTAGAGGCAAAGAAATTTGTCCGGCGTGGCACTTGTATAGTCTCGCGGGCATATGGCTTTCGCTCGTTTATGCTCGCCGTTGATATTATCGATTTAAGTCGGTTGACGTCCAAATTTGAAAGGCTGGCAAGCTCTTCCAAGTTGTATATGAAATTTTCGGCAAGTGCAAAGGTGGTATCTTTGTCTTTTGCATGGATCACGCTTTCGGTATAATATTTCATCCCGAAAGGGCTTAAAAAGCGTATAAACGTGCTTTTCCCGGTGTTTTGCTTTTCGCCAACAAACACAAATACAATTCTATTTTCGTGCTCGCCTAGTCCGCAACGTATGCAGCGTACTAAGCATTTTTTGAATTGCTCGGCAAAAAATGGATCATTGTTGGTCTTTACGTAGCTTGCTAGATCGCTTATGGGGTCGGTGGATCCGTCCCAAGGCTCAAGAGCGTCAAAATAATCAAGAAAGGGGTTATATGTCTCGATAAAGTCCGAGGCCATTATGACCCTTAATTTGTCTAATGGGAATTTTGACCCGGTGTGCAATAGTTTTCGGTATATGCTGTCTATGTCGCTTTGCTCGTAGTGCCTATCCTTTTTCAATTTTTGCTCGACAACTTGCGTTATCTCGTTTCGCTTAAAATCCCAATTCTTTGACAGCCATAACTCGACCTTAAAAATATCGGTCCTGACGTCCAAATTAAACTCGTCGGCCCGCTCGGTATAAACCCGCTCGAAAGCCTTTTTGACCTTGTCACGGTTCAATAGGTGCATTTCGCATAGGTTCGTTACGTCGGCCTCGGTCCACTTGTGGCCCCGGTGGTTTGATTTATGTATGTAAGCATAAACCTCGCGCCAGCGTTCTTTTTCGCTTTCGCTTACCTCTTCCAAGTTGGCCCCGTCGGGCAAATAGTCACTTACAAAAAAGTCGTCCCTAATAAATGACTTTTCGTCAACCTCATTTTCGTTTTTCATAGTGTAGCGATTAGCAATAAATATACAATGGCAAAAAATACTCCAACCGTGCCAAAGACGCCGACCAACCAAGCCAAGCAATAAACAAAAGAGCCGATTATCAATAAAATTTTATCTTTCATTTTTAAGTATTTTCTTGATCTTGAATTTAAGGTTGTCGCCGTCGTTATGGGCTTCGTTCTCCCATGGTTTGTCGGTATAGTCCATGCTAGATCCATTATACTCTTGACCGTCCCAAAATACTATATTTTCCGGCAACGTTTTTAATCTTTCGTCGTTGATCTGCTCAAGGTGTATCAATTCATGGGAAATAACGCGTAATAGAGACGTATTTTTAAGATCCTTTAGGTATAAGGTATAAGCGGACCCCCCGCCCCTTATAAATCCCTCTAATTCGTCGCCGTGGCCTTTAACGAGCCCTTTTAAATAACTTGGTATTGGCATAATCCTAACCTCAACGCCCTCAATGCCCAATTCGATAAGCCCTGCGGCCACCATGTCCCGGGCCTCTTGGGTATCTTGTCCGATTGCATTTAAACTGATAAGGGCGGCAAATATAATTATTAATTTTTTCATGATATTGTAATTTACCCCGAGGCTTTCGCCCCGGGGTTGTTGTTTTTATAGTTTAATTTCTTGCTCGATTTAAAGCAAAGGCGGGAGCCGGAGCCCGAGGAGCTACAACCAACACACCGCACCACCCAATGTCCTAGATTAGGAAATAATCTTTGAACAGCTCTAAAAACTGCTCACCTGCATATTGCGCCAAATATCTACTTTTGAAGCAAAGGCGGGAGCCGGAACCCGAAAGCGAAAACCAGTCATCGCAGCCGATGAACGAAAAGCCGGAGCCCGAGGAGCCACCCATATTGAACCATGGATAGTATTTATCCCATTCCCTATTTACCCAATCCGGTGTCCAACCATCGTTAAGGGCTTCCGCTATAATAACAAGCTTTGCATGGGCGGTCATGGCCTTTTGATGCTTTTCAGGAAATAGGGAAAAGTCCGGAAGCACTTTTTCGCTGTCCAAGTTCAATGCCTTACAGGCATCCTCAAATGTTTTGATATTACTGGTAGTATTCATGATATGATATTAAATTAAATGGTGAATAAATCTTTTGTAAATGTCCTCGAATTGCTGTCCGGCGTTTTTGGCCTCTAAATTTGCGGCTAGTTCTGCCCAGGTAATGGCGGCGGCATAATCAAAATTTTGGATCTCGTAATTTGTGGCGTTTGACATAATTTTTATTTTTTATCGTTATTGCTTATACAAATATACATAACTTTAGTACATAACAATAATAATAAATGTTAAAATTTTATGCAGTTCATCGATTTATAAAATTATCGCTTTTTCCTGTCCTTTCCCTATGGCTGCTTTGGCCGTCTTTTTGTAACCCGAAACCCCTTTGGATAGGTAGCCGTTCGACTCGATTAAATTATTTACGAATTGTATTGCCTCGCTTTCGTCCAAATATCCGGCGGCAACGTAGCCCCCCAAACTTATGCAGGCGGCCCTCATTTGCGGGTGTCCGTTGGTGGTAATGGCCAAAAATGCCTTTTGGCAGTTCTCAAGGATCCGTTTTTTGTCGGCGTCCTTTGTATCAATATTTATTGTCCCGGACGTTTTGGCGGCGTAAAAATCGGCCTTTTGCCCTTTTTTGGTCCAAACCTCCGGATCCTGGCGATACAACAAATTCTCGTCCCAACTCAAAAAGAGCGGCAATATGCAATTTTGCCCGGTACCGTCCCAACCTTTATATCGATCCATTTGACAGCCTAGGCCGTAATAATAGCTTTTAAATTCGTCTGTTGAGGTGCAAAGCGGGATCGATACCAAAAATTTGACCCCTTTTTTTGAGGGGCTAAGATAGGCGCAAAAAATGGCCTTGTATTTATTGAACATATAAATTTTGAATTGCTCGGCGTTCTCGATATGATCAAAGTCAAGTACTGCGATTCCATTCCATTTTAATATATTGGTATAGGATCGGCCTTTGCCGTCGGTGTATACGCAAGGCGTCAAATAATATAAATTTTCTTGCTTAAGTTCGGCCTTTCGTTTCATGTCGTCGGCCAACTCGGCGGCCGCTATGGCCTTAAAAGTATCTTTTATCGCCTCGCTTGGGTTCTTGGTCGCCTCCATAAAATAGGCTAAATCCGTCTCGCCAATGGGGCGCTTTGAATTGACGCGGGCGGGGTAGTATTGAAAAATTATCTCGGTCGGGCTCATTGTTCAATTTTTAGGGCAGTTGCTCCCAATGCTGTCAAAAGGTAGTTGTATTGGCCATCGGACAAGGTTATAAATCCGTCGGTTAACAATCGGGTAATATAGATCTCGTCGATCAAATATATCAATTTATCCTTTGCCTTTATCATTATTAACAAACGAATGACAATATGATCCATTTCGGTCTGACTGAAGGGATTTTTCATTTTTATCTAGTTTTTTGATTTGCATTATTAACCATAATCGCCGGGGAGTCCATTTTTTGGGCGGCCAATTGTATATCGTAGGACTTAGGTTTGGCGCGTTCTCTATAATGTAGTTTATTGCCCCGGCGACCTCGTCGGCGTTCCAATTGTGTCTCGACGACAATTTTGTGATCATGCCGCAAAGTCCATAATCAAACGATTTTCCCGACCTCACAAGAACGATAAAAATGCCCTTTAAGGCTGTCAACAGTTTGAAAAATTGGTTGACACCGAGCAGGTCGCCGAGCAAAATCCGCCGATATGGGTCGCGCTATCGCGTCCATTTTTTCTAATAACGTCCTCGGGGTTGAAATCTTGGCCGCAAAAATTGCACTCGGCCACTATATCGAAATCGGTTGCAAAGATCCGTATTGGTACGTTATTGAATACAATCCAAAACTCGGCCTTGTGGCGCCCCTTTGGCGGCGCTATAAGGTTATAATGTTTCTTTGTCCTGTGTAATATTATTCTTTTTCGCATGGTCTTAATTTATTAACGTTATGTCGTTGATCCGTTTATAATATTTCTTTTTCCCTATCCTAAAGAGTACGTATAATTTTTGGTCACGGGCTTGCTTGTGGCCCCATTCTATACGGCCCGTCAAAACCTTGTCGCTCTTGTAGGGGCTAAAGGAGGCCATACGACCGACTATTTTTTTTAGTTCGGGGTATTTGTCCGGGTTCAAACCTTTGACAGCTCTTGCACGGTCCCGGGGGCTGCCCGGCTCGATAGGGTCCTTGAGCCTTGGCCTAGATCCTGGATCATATTTGGGCGCCGCTGGGGGGAATTTTGGCGCCGCTGGGGAAACTATTTTTTCAATACCAAATTTAACTATAATAAGGCCATCGCCGGGGGTTAGGACCTCAACGCCGTAAAAACCCTCCTTTCGCATTTGGGCGGCCATTATGCGAGCTGCATCGACGGCCGGGCGGTTTATTACCTCGACCCCGGCCGGACCTCGTAGGGGCCTTAATTTTACATTATATTCAAATCCGTTTTGGGCGAGGGTAAATTTTAGGCCCTTGCTAATTCTTAAAGGTGTCGGCGTTGGCATTATTTTTTGTTTTTGTCCATGGTTAAAACGTAAAGTATGTCAATAATTTTTTATTTCATTCCAGTATTATTTAATGTTATTGTGGGTTACTGCATCCAACTTAAACAGTTATCAGTATTGCATTTTCCGTGAATATGCCCATTATAAGTTGACCTAATAAAATAAAGTTCACCTTTACATTTTGGGCATTCGATTTGTCCGTCGTTTTCTTTTTTTTCACCTATCAATTTATAGGCTTCAAGTATGTATTTTATATTTCCCATTTCCTTACCAGTTAATTAGATAGTTCGTCAATTTCATTTTTAAGTTCATCAACGCTCTTTGAATGCAGCATAAATGCATCGCAATCCTTTAGGTTCGTTGCTTCATAATATCCGTAATCCGCTTTTTCTATTTTCCAGTTCTTGTATTCCATAACTACTGATTTAAATCGTTTCCCTTTTCCTTTAACACCTCTTTAAAGTCCTCAATATCTTGGTAGAAGGTAGATATTAAGTTGTCCATGTTGTTGAATAGTTCGTTCATTATTTTTTGTTTTTGTCCATGGTTAAAACGTCGACGAGCACATAAACCAAAAGGATAACAAATGCTAGATCGTGACGGCCCTTATAATAAGTGTAAGCGGCGAGGGCTGTAATTGCCGTTTTGGCGTATAGTGTAGAAATCAATTTAAATTTATGCATAATACTTTTTATTGCTGTCCTTGGTTTCAAATCTTAGCTCTTTTTTGGCCTTGTAGTTTTTATCCAAATGCAGCCGGGCGATACCGTTTGAAGCAATGGCAAAAGCGAAAATTATTATTAGGTTTTTCATGGTCTTGAATTTTATCGTTTATCAAATATACATAACTTTAGTACATAAAACAAATAATAATATGTTAAAGTTATGTTAAAGTAATTAATCCTTTGTAGAACTATAAAATATGGCGACCCCAAAGACAAATCCCAAATCGTACATAAAGCCCGAATTATTGGCCGAGTAAATAGCTATATTATCGCTAAACATGGACCCGATCAAAGAGAATAAAATTGTGACCCCATGCCAAAGGCCCGCAAAAAATCCGCTTTCCTCGTCCGGGTTAAATGCCTCTATATTTACTTGATCAGCACAACTAGAAAAAAGCAAGAACACTAAAATAACGAATAATATCAAAATTATCTTTTTCATAATATTACAATTTAAATAAGCTGGGTCTATTTAGGCAAAAATCGCATTGCTTTGTGCAAGTATTTTTACCTTTGAATTTTTCAATACATTTCAATTTAAAGTGTCCGTTTTTGGTTATTCCACCTTTGCGGCGCCAAGCCCCGAGCCCTATTAGATTTCTTGGGGCCATTCCATTAAAGGCCATATTTACGACCGTTAAAGAGCCTCCAAACGCGTTATTTTTTACAACGATAATATCTATATTTTTGTCGGGTCCTGCATAATTAAGATTTACGGCCTTTATTCTCATAGCTCCAATTTTAGGTCGAAATGCCTTACCAGGATCCCGAGATTTGAGTTTTTCTTGTTTAGATAGTCGTACGACTCCTTAACCGTTACCGGGACAGCAATTGGGCGCCTTGCCGCTTTGGAGGTCTTTTTTACCATGGCATTGAATTTAGGTTTACATACTCCTTTATTATGGCCCAAATAAGGGACCCGATAGCCAGCGCCAGCAAGGCAATAAAAAACCCGGCCGTTAATTTTTCCAAGGCCTTGACCCAAGAGGCCCGGGACATGAATATAATTGACAAAAATGAGGTCCAAATAATTTTAATAGTGTTCATAGGTTTGATTTTTATTTATTAATAATTTCTATATTGGCGGCCATCCATAAACAATATGAGGCGACGACGAAACAAGCGGCGAACAAGGCCCATAATATAGATTCTTTGTTAAGGTTTTTCATGATCTTGTAATTTATCCCGAGGCTTTCGCCCCGGGGTTGATTGTTTTATTTTTTAGTATCCGCAAGCTTTTAACATTCCAACGGTTAAATGGTTTAGATAGTGGAAAACATCGCCGTTAAGAAAGTCTATTTTAACAAGGGTGGCCCTAATTTCCTTCATTCCATAGTTTACCTTCTTCGTGAAGCTTTTTAAGGTCTTGGATAGTTTTCTCATTATCTCCTGTTTCTTCATTGTCTGATCCTTCGTCTATCCCGTTATTACCTTTAAGGGTGTTTACAGTTCTCCATAGAGTATTGCCGTCTTCATCTACTTTAATTTGAACATGATAGTTTTCATTTTCCCAAATTTTAGCTTCTTCGTCTGAAATATTTTTTGCCTCTGCAACGTCTTCATAAGTAGGATCAAATACCCATCCTAATTTTTCTAGGTCTTGAATATCAACATTTGCAGTAAAGTTTTTTTCGAAGTTTAAATTTTGAATTGCTCTTACTTTAATTGATTCTGTTTTAGTTGTCATAGTTTCTAGTTTTTAGCTTCATTGCTTATACAAATATACATAACTTTAGTACATAACAATAATACAATATGTTAAAGTTATGTTAAAATTAAAAAGGACATTCAAAACTATCGCCCAAAAAGCCCGACCCCTTTGACGC
>Ga0209390_10007746_pt1 | contig 13618 bp, 13 predicted proteins | sample BON01_FD_187212 | JGI IMG/M metagenome (GOLD analysis project Ga0209390, IMG submission 187212) | Freshwater microbial communities from Lake Bonney liftoff mats and glacier meltwater in Antarctica - BON-01 (SPAdes) (version 2) | ecosystem: Environmental > Aquatic > Freshwater > Ice > Glacier... | reverse complement strand
ATTGGGGTGTAGATGGTATATGGTCTGATGGATATTTTGTTTCTACGGTAGGTGTTAACGAAGAAATAATTAAGAACTATATTGAGCAACAGGGGAAAGAAGACAGCGGGCAAGCGCAGCTTGTACTCGGCTCGCCGACTTGATACCATGGGGCTTGCCCCGTGGAGGTTCACTATTAACTTGACTTAAGCATTAAGAAATATTATTGTTAAATACACCAAAAGGTAAATATAATTTAATTATTTTAAATCAACAAAATTTAAGAGAAAACTATGAAAACAAATATAATATACACAGATAACCTAAAAGAATTCTTAGATGCGCCGGGTTATTATCAAGAGGTATCATTGAGGAATAGGAAGATTACAGGTGACGATTGTTTAGAAATAGGAAAGGCTTTAAAAAGTGCTGATAGACTTACTCAACTATATCTTAATTATAATGAGATTGGGTATGAAGGAGCAAAAATACTTGCAGAAGCTCTTGATGGTAATACTAGTCTTGTCGATTTGATGCTCTGTAATAATAAGATTGGGGATGAAGGAGCAGAAGTACTTGCAGAAGTTCTGGGTAATACGGAAATTGTTAATCTCTTCCTTGATGGTAACAATATTAGTGATCAAGGAGCAGAAAAGCTTGTATATTCTCTTGCGCTTAATACGACTCTTAACAGGCTTGACCTTACTGATAACTATATTAGTGATCAAGGTGCAGAAAAATTTGAGCTAATCCTTGGGTATAATACCAATCTCAGAAAATTAGATTTGGCGTATAACATAATTACTGATAAAGGGGTAAAAGCACTAATGAAAGGAGTTGCAATCAATGATACACTTACAAGTCTTAGACTGACTGGCAACAAGATTGGTGATAAAGGAGCAGAGGCGATTGCAAAAGAGCTGATAGTTCATAAAACTGTTAACCTCAAGGTGACAAACGATATTACGGTTAACAAGAAAATAAATCAGGCGCTCTTAGTGCAATACAAAATTCTGAAAGAGGCGGGTGGTATTGAAAAGGAAGGTGCTTTTATACCTTTTAGAGAGCTAATAATAGAGGAATTATTAATAGGAAACGGTATAGAGATTCCTGAGTACGAAGACCCTTCAATCGAAGTTGCCGGTGAAATCGTGGAGGATATATTATAAAACTAATAACTTGAAAAACACTTTATGTTGTTGTATAGTGTTATTTGAATTAGATATATATATTTAAGGGTGGGCCTCTGGCCCGCCTTTTTTATTAGCATAGGCGGTAGATGGAAAGTAAAATTACAAAATTAATAGAAAGTACAGTTAATGACTTAGGCTTTGAGTTGGTTAAGGTGACAATTCACGGCACTGCACATACTACTCTTGAAGTTTTAATAGAACGTAAAGACGAGGAGAAATTGCAGGTAGGCGATTGCCAATTAGTTAGTCGTAATATATCTGCTGTACTAGATGTTGAAGATATACTTGCTGGAAAATATTTCTTAGAAGTATCATCAACAGGTTTGGAACGTCCGTTAGTAAAATTGCAAGATTTCGAACGTTTTATAGATCGTGAGATTAAAATACGACTGAAGACTGCTTTGAATGGTAATTTAACTTACACTGGTAAATTGTTAGGGCTAGATGGAAATAAAGTGAAATTAAAATCAAAGAATATCGAATTATCCTTTGATTATGATGATATAAAAAGGGCAAATTTAATTTTTACTGAAGAAATGTTCAGAGCGTTATTAAAGAAGAAAAAATAATTTAAAAATATTATAGAGAATTTATATGGATAACATGGGTAAAGCTGAAATATTGCAAATAGTTGATTCAGTATCGCGTGAAAGGGGGGTTCCAAAAGCAAAACTTATAGAAGCTATGGAGCAAGCCGTGCAAGTGGCAGCGCGAAAAAAGTATGGTATGGAGCAAAATATCAATGCCCAGATTGATCAAAATACAGGTAAAATTAGTTTGTTTCGTATCCGTGAAGTGGTTGAAGTTGTTGAAGATACTTTTTTAGAGATTGCGTTAGATGAAGCTATCTCAATGCAGCCAGATGTACAAATTGGTGGCGAAGTTTATGAACCACTGCCTCCAATTGATCTTGGTAGAGTTGCGGCTCAGACTGCAAAGCAAGTGATTATACAAAAAGTCAGTGAAGTTGAAAGAGCTCGTCAATATGAAGATTATAAAGATCGTAAAGGCGATATCTTAAATGGCACAGTGAAAAGAGTTGAATTTGGAAATATTATAGTTGATATTGGTCGCGCTGAAGGTGTGTTACGTCGTAATCAACAAATTAGAGGAGAAATGTTCCAGGTAGGGGATAGAATTAAATCCTATGTGCAGGATGTTCGCCTTGAACCTAAAGGACCACAAATTTTCTTATCCAGAGTGGATGATAATTTTTTGAGAAAGCTATTTGAAATGGAAGTTCCCGAAATCTATGATAATATCATAGAGATCAAGGGTATTGCACGCGAGCCTGGTTCTAAAGCAAAAATTGCTGTTACAGCAAGCGATAGTTCAATAAATCCGGTTGGTTCATGTGTCGGTGTTAGAGGTAGTAGGGTGCGTGCTATAACTAATGAGCTGGGCGGTGAAAAAATTGATATTATCAATTGGGATAAGAATGTTGCACAATTTGTTATTAATTGTATGACTCCAGCAGAAATTACTAAAATTGTATTTGATGAAGAGCGTGGTAGAGTAGAAGCTGTAGTCCCTGATGATCAACTTAGTATGGCGATCGGAAGAAGGGGGCAAAACGTACGCTTAGCTTCAAAAATCACGGGTTGGGGCATTGATGTCATGACTGAAGAACAAGAATCAACACGCCGTGGAGAAGAATTTACTAACACAACAGTATTATTTGTAGAGCATCTTGGAATAGACGAAGTTATTGCACAATTATTAGCTTCTGAAGGTTATAATACTCTAGAGCAAATTGCATATGCAGAAGATTCTGCGCTAGCTGCAATTGAAGGTTTTGATGAGGAATTAGTTGCTGAGCTTAAAAACCGTGCTATAACATATATTGAACAGCAAACAGAAGAAGTTATTTCTGGTCTTGAACAATTAGGTGTAGAGCAAGAATTGCTTGATGCATTGGATTTACCAGCTGAATACATATTAAAATTAGCTGAGTTTGGTGTTAAAACCATCGAAGATTTAGCTGAAGTAACTGTTTACGAATTTAGAGGCATTGTTCCGGAAAATGTAATTTCTAAGGAAGATATTGAAGCATTAATTAACTTTGCTAAAGAACAAAATATAACTCTCGAAGAAACTCTAAAGGCGGAAGAAGATCTAAAAGACAAAGAATAATCTTTAGAAAAATATTCTGAGTTAGGTTTTAATAAATAACTATTTGGAAATAGAATAAATGACAGATAAGCAAGACGAAACAAAGACAAAAAAACTTACGCTTGGTGGATCCAAATTGAGCTTAGGAAATAAGTCTGTCTATCCAAAAAAACCAGGGCAAACTCTAGGTGGAGGCTCTGTTGTTGTTGAAATTAAACGTGGTAAGGTTACCAGCGGTGGTTTGTCTTTAAACAGAGGTGGATCAGCTGGACCCGTTAATCAAGCTCAGGATGATAGAAGACTTGCTGCCTTGCAAAAATCGAAAGAAGAAAAAACAGACGATGTACAACTTAGTACTCTAAGCAGACTTGCTGAAATAAATCAAGAGCTACAAATTCCTACAACTAAAGAAGAGATTCCTGTAGAAGAGTCAGTTTCTATAGTGGAAAAAACTTTGAAAAAAGAATATACAAAACCGGCTGGTGTTGAAGCGGTTAAAGAAAAAGAAAAGTCTGAAGAAGAGGCTGCAATAGCAGCAAAGCCTAAAAATATAGAGCCTAAAAAACTCAAAAAGTCTGATATCATAAATATGCTGGATCAAGATGCTGGCAATATTCCCTTTAAAACTCGTTCATTAGCCTCAATTAAACGGGCTAGAGCAAAAGAAAAAAGGAAGACAACAGGTGATACGAAAGCAGATAAATTATATCGTGAAGTAACATTACCTGAGGTGATCACAGTAGCAGAATTAGCTAATAGGATGACAGAGCGTGCAGCAGATGTAACGAGAGAACTTATGAAACTAGGCGTTATGGCGACTAGTACTCAATCTATTGATGCAGATACTGCAGAATTGATCATTACATCTTTTGGCCACACTGTAAAACGTGTTAAAGAATCAGATATTGAAAATATTCTTATAAATACCCAAGATAATCCAGCAGACTTAAAACCAAGAGCTCCGATAGTTACAGTTATGGGGCACGTGGATCATGGTAAAACATCACTACTTGATGCTCTGAAAGAAACGGATATTGTCGCTGGTGAAGCAGGTGGTATTACTCAGCATATTGGCGCTTATAGTGTTACTATGTCTGACAATAAAATGATTACGTTTATTGATACTCCAGGTCATGAAGCATTTACAGAAATGCGTACTCGTGGTACCAAAGTTACTGATATTGTTGTATTAGTGGTAGCTGCTGATGATGGAATTAAAGCGCAAACAATTGAGGCTATTAATCACGCAAAAGCAGCAGAAGTACCGATCATTGTTGCGATTAATAAAATGGATAAACCTGATGCTGACGCTAATAGGGTTAGGAATGAGTTATTGATGCATTCACTGGTTCCTGAAGAGCTAGGAGGTGATATTATGACGGTTGAGGTTTCAGCTACTAAAAAGTTAAATCTTGATAAGTTAGAAGAGGCAATCCTTTTGGTTGCTGAGGTGCAAGAGTTAAAAGCAAACCCTAACAGCGTTGCAGCTGGCGTAATTGTTGAAACAAAAATAGATACTGCCAAAGGTGTAATAGCTACAGTAATCGTTCAGCGCGGTACTTTAAAGAAAGGTGATATAATAATTGCCGGTAATTCATATGGTCGTGTAAAACGCATATGTAATGATAAAGGACGTACAATCCAGGAAGCTGGGCCATCTTTAGCAATAGAAGTATTCGGCTTAAATGAATCTCCATCCGCTGGAGATGTATTTAATGTTGTTGAAACCGATAAGCAAGCGCGTGATATTATTGATTATAGATTGCGTAAAGCTAAAAATTCAAAAGTTACAGCTTCAAAAACTAGCCTAGAAGAGTTGTTCCTAAGAGCTTCAGGTACTGGCAAAACTAAAGAGTTACCTCTGATCATTAAAGGTGACGTGCATGGCTCAATTGAAGCTATTATTACTAGCCTTAATAAAATTGAGAACGACGAAGTGAAACTAAAAATTCTACATAATGCAGTCGGTGGAATTACAGAGTCAGATATTACTTTGGCGAAAGCTTCTGGTGCATTAATTTTAGGTTTTAACGTTAGAGCTAATAATGCGGCAGCTAGAGAAGGGGATGAAAATAAAATAGATATTCGTTATTATTCAATAATTTATAATTTGATTGATGATATAAAAGCAATTATGAGCGGTATGTTATCGCCAATTATTAGAGAAGTATATATTGGTTCTGTAAGCGTTAGAGAAGTCTTTAATGTCTCTAAAGTTGGTAAAATTGCCGGTAGTTACGTCACAAAAGGTGTTATTAAGCGTGGTGCTGGTGTACGCTTGTTGCGTGAGGATGTTGTAATCCATGAAGGCAAATTAAAAACTTTAAAGCGTTTCAAGGAAGATGTAAAAGAAGTGCGTGAAGGATTTGAGTGTGGTGTAGCATTTGAAAACTATGACAATATAAAAGTTGGTGATTCATTAGAGGTGTTTGAAATTGTCGAAGAACAACAAAAGCTTTAAACTAAGCACACGTGAAAAAGAGCAGTCACAACGGCAACTTAAAGTATCGCAGGTAATAAATTCTAGTTTAGTGGAATGTTTTAGAAAAGGCGGTAAATTACCGCCTGCTCTTGATAACTGTCCGCTGAGCATTACCAAGGTTACTGTCAGCCCAGATTTACGTGTGGCAAATTGTTTCTTTTTGCCATTTAATACCACGCTCACTAGTGATGATATCCTAGATGCTTTAGAAGAAGCAAAATATGTAATACGCGACTATGTAACCCGCCAGGTGCATTTAAAATATTCTCCAGAAATTAGATTCTATTATGATGCTGGTTTCGAAAATACTAATTTAATAGAAGAGCTTCTTAGAAAATAAGCAGCTCTTTTTTATATATTAGTTAGCAGCACAACAAGCATCACTATAAATATTATAAACACTACAAAAATAGCAGTCTGTTGGTTATGCAGTGATGATAGTTTTAGGCTTGTTTGCATTTCTAAGCTTTCAATAGCTAGTGGTTCTGACGAGTCTTTTTGTGGTTTTTGGCTTAACCAACTTGCATAAGAATAGAATAATAGATCCCCAATAGCTTCAATAAAGTTTATTGGCTTTGTAATCATACGCTTGGTCTTCCAAAGCATTGCAAGAGATAAAGCTAATAGAATGATTATAGTTTGTTTGAGTACATCTATACTTGTGAAGGATATATCTTCAAATGTTTCTATATGCGATAATACAGGTATATATTTACCCCCAACACTAATTAAAGTTAAAGCTATTATCATAAATAAAACACTGAGTTTTGCATGTATGTTTAGTTTTATATCAAAGTATTCGCGTGCTGAGAAATATTGTTTCCAGGGCAGAACAAGTACTGTCATGAAGCTAAGGAACAAAATTACAAAATAAGTTGCTGTGCCATAAAAGACGTGTGCTATAGATGATTTTATATAAAATGATGATAGAATTGGTAGGTTAATCATAGCAGTAATGCCGATAATGAGTCCTGCTATAATAGTTTTAGATTTAATTTTTTTAAAGTCGGAACAATCATAAACTCCAGTTTTGTCAATCAAGCTAACGATAGAAAGACTTAGTAGAGATTTATAAATTATATGTACAAATAAATAGCTTACAGTAGCTAGAATTATAGTATCACTACCATTGCTAATGCCAATTAGCATAAGCCCCATAGCCATTATAGATAAGTAGCAAAGTAAACTAAGTATATTATCTTCAAAAAGAACTTTTACTGAAGCATAAATTATCATAATAATAGCCATGTATTTTAAAATTTCATAGCCTGCAAAAAGTTTAATTAATAGCATGACTGAAACTTTAGTAGTAAATGAAATTAAGTATAAAAATCCTGCTGGAGAAGCCTTAGGATAGTAATTTACCATCCAACCACTAAATGGAAATGCGGCTATGTTGACTAACATGCCCACTAGCATTATAGATAACATAACAGTTGAATATTCTGGGTTGTCTAATAATTCCGTGATAGGGATTATAGCTAGACTATCTCCTTTGGTAATTAAATGAGCAATACCAATAATAATCATATTGCTGCTCATTAAGTGAGTTAAAAAGTATTTTTTTGCTGAGCGTAGACTAGCCCTGATACCGCCAATAAAAATAATAAGGGAAGAAATAACCATCATTAATTCTAGACCAACAAACATAGAAAGAAAGTCACCAGCTAGTAAGCAAAAAAGGGCAAAGGCTCCATAGCTACTGCCAAGGATAATTTCAGGTTTTTTATTTTGACCAAGGGTGTATAAATTAGCTGCAAAAATTACTAATATAAAGGCTGCTCCAATGAGTTTATTATATGCGGTACCCTCGTAAATTAGAGTGAGGTTAAAAATATCAATAGTATTTTTGTCGGGTAACGTATAAAGAAAATAAGATGCAATAATCGGCATTAATAAAGCAATTGAGCTGAATATAGTACTCTTCTTGTAAAAGAGGATTAACATAATTACTGATGCTAATATTATTATAGCTGGATGACAAATCATATTTTCCTTCTTATATAAACATCAAAAATTTATTTATGCCGTGTTGAATCAAGAAAAATCCAACGACTCCAGTCATACACAGTGCAATACTTAGTATCATGAATATGGGTAAACGTTTTTCTGCTTTGTGTCTAGAGCTAATAATTCTTTTTGAGCTTTTATTTTGTAAATTTTCATCAAAATATGGCTTTAGTTTTAGGTGTAAAATAAACTTCTCTGAAGTTGGCCTATAGATAAAGATAAGCATTTTGATTACATATAGAGCCGAAAATAAAGTACTAATACCAAGTGTTGCCATGACTAGTATATTTTCTTGTTCTGCTGCAGCCAGCATAATATAGAATTTACTTATAAATCCAGCAAATGGAGGAATTCCCATTAGCGATAAGCCAGCTATTAGCATGACAAAGCTAGTTTTAGGCATAGTACTTCGTATGCCAATCAGTTCACCAATATGATATGAATTTTTTACGCTATAGATATTGCCAGCTGCGTAAAAAATACATATTTTGGTAAAAGAGTGAGAAATCATATGCATGACGGCTGCAGTCATTCCTTTTTGTGAAAGTAAGAAAGCGCTCATCAATGCTATGCTTAGTTGGTTTATTGTCGAATAGGCTAGCATCATTTTTACTTGTGTATATCTAATAGCCTGTATAGAGCTATATAGAATAGTAATAATAGGTAAAAATACTAGCCAATTATAGCTTGCAAAAAGAGTTTGCAAATATGCCAAGCCAAATACATAGATTAGGACTTTATATATACAGAATAATCCAGTTTTGACAACTACAGCAGCATGAAGTAGGGCGCTGACAGGATAGGAAGCAACCATTGCTGCAGGAAGCCAACTATGGAGTGGGTATATAGCAGCTTTGGCAATACCAAAAATAAACATTAATAATAAGATGATAGCATATGTATCAGAGAAATATCCTGCAACAAATCCACCAGACGTAAAATTTCCATGCCCAACATATGCATAGATTATAATAATCGCGGGCAAGAATAATACCAAGCCACTGAGCATTAGTATTTTTAAGTACTTAAATAGTCCCTTAGAAACTTTTTCTCCACCTTGGTGTGCGATAAGTGGAATAGTACATAAAGTAAGAATTTCATAGCCAACAAACATTGTAAATAAGTTGGCAGAGAGTGCGATAATGCTGCCAATTATTATACAACAATTCATAAAAAACAAGAAGCGATCGCTGTTCTTTATATGGTTAATTTCTAGAAACTTTATCGTGTAAAGTAGGGCGCATACCCATAATACACCTAGCAATGTTAAGAAGATCATCCCTAAAGGTTCAAGGTGTAGAGCAATAGAATATTTGCCTAGATCTAATATAGTAAAATTTGTTTCGTCTCCGCTCAAAAACAACCAGTCTAGTGATAATATACTAGTTAGGAACAGAATACTAACGGCTAACATGAGACAGCTACGAAAGTTAGTATCTTCCCTAGAAGCAAAAGGAGTTATTAAATTCAGTGTACCAATAATTAGGGTTGATATAACTAAAAAATGAGGAGATATGAATTGCATCATTGTTATACCCCAGTTATTAATGATTCAGTATATCCAGCAAAGCTAGCTAGCTCTTTGCCATATATTAGGGTTACCATTTGTATTATAATTATGGCGGTAAGACCATATAATTTTGTTTGTATTTTGATAGTACCATTGTTAGCTGGGCTAAAAAATAGAACTTTTGCCAGTCTGAAATGATATAGTAGGCCTAGGACTCCTCCGAATATTACCACGATAAATTCTATGATTAATCCACGGCTTAACAATAAATCAAATAATTTAATTTTAACTAAGAACATACTAGTTAATGGTAGACCTGCGCTAAATATTAACGCAAATGCTACAAGTATTTTAAATACAAGGTGACTTTCAATGGCTTTAAAATTTTCAAACCTCAGATCATTAGTTTTATTTTGTATGTGAGCTATGATTGTAAATAGTGCAATTTTATTTATTGCATCAAGAATTAGTAGTTGGAATAATAAATCTCGTGCTGCCCATATGGTTATCAAGAGAAAAACGTAGCCTATCTGAGAAGCGGTAGAATATATAACCACTTTCTTTAATGTGTCAGCTTTGAGGGCAAGAAATGTACAAATTGCAATTGTTGCTATTGCAGTTGGACGTAACACTATGGTCAAGGAATTATGTATTACTTCTCCTTCAATTGTAAAATGCATAAAGCGCAAGATTATATAAACTCCCAAGATGCTAGAAATAGCAGCTAAGTAAGTCAGGATAAATGGCGCCGCTGAAGAATAAGCTCGTACCATCCAGAAATGCATAGGAAAAAATGCCATTTTTAAAATGGCTCCAGTTAAGAAGAATACAATTGCGGTGGCAACTATTCTAGAATAATTACTGTCATTTAAGATGTTGGAGATATCCGTGATATTTAAACTCCCAGTCACTGCTAGAAAGAAACCAATACCTATCAAAATAAGCGTTGCACCAATAGTACCGAGTACTAGGTAGTCAAAGGCACCAACTAATGATTTTGCTGTTCTCCCCTTGGACATTAACACATATGTAGCCAAAGAAGATATTTCAATAAACACATAAAGATTAAATAGGTCGTTGGTGCTAATTACCCCTAGGTAGCCTACATGAGCAAATAATATTAGAGCATAGAAAATATGCTGGCGTTTATCATCAATATATTGAGTAACGGTTGTTGTTATCAATTCCTTACCGAAAAATAAGAAGAACAATAAGAGCGCATTAATAAACACAATAATTGGTTGGTTAAGCATATCTAAACGATATTCAATTCCTATAGGAGCTTCCCAACCGCCAAAAGAATAAGATATACCTTTCTGTGCAAAGGGCATGGCGTATAAAGAGAGTGCAAAACCAAGTGCTGCAGCAATTGTAGCAATTAACCAAGCAGCAAACCTATTAAAACTTATAGCAGATAATAAGGCTGCAAAAAAGAATATTAGAATCTGTAAAATTGGTATGTGCTCGGATATAATCATTAGTTATTCTTCTCCAGCTTGTTCGATTTCACTTTCTAAAATAGTGCCATACTCTTTATGTATCTGGTAAATTAAAGCGAGGCCAACTGACATGGTAGCAAAACCAACAACAATTGCGGTTAGCATTAATACATGAGGTAAAGGGCTTGAGAAGATATGTGGGCATATCTTTATGTTAGCGCAAATATCTATTGGAACTATACCATCTGAGGTTTTCCCTAACGCGATATAAAAAATTAAGACAGAGCTTTGGAACACTCCAAGGCCAATAATTTTGCGTATTAAATTATCACTAGTTAGCATAATAAATAATCCGCTAGTTAGAATAATGACAGCAAAAAAATAAATTAAATTTTGCATATTACGCTTCCTTCAATAATAAATATATTAAACACATAATAGAAGCAACTGTTAGACCAACACCAAGTTCAATAGAAAATATACCAATATGTTGACCCGTAATAGCATGGCTAGAAATTGAGCTATAATCTAAGTAATTATCATTAAAAATTAGTGAAATAACACCAGTGCCTGCATAAAGAGCTACTCCCAAGATGCCGCAAATTATTAGACCGTCTGTAGAAAAATATTTGTGTAAATTTTTGCTACCAAATACTAAATCATAAGCAATGATGCCAGTAGCAAAAATAACCCCTGCTTGGAAGCCTCCCCCAGGTGAAACTTCACCATTTAATTGTATGTATATAGCATATAAAATAATGTATGGCGTGATAAAAGGAATAACTGTTTTAATGATTTTGAATTCTTTAAGCATTAATCTTTTTCCTCCTTGAAATAATAACTAGAACGGCTAGGCCAGCGATTAAAATTACAGTGGTCTCTCCCAGCGTATCATAACCTCTATAGCTGGCAAGTATAGCTGCCACCATAGATGGTATAGCAATATCATTTTTGGTATTTTCTAGGTAATATCCTGTTAAATGTTCTTGAAGAGGGGAATTATCTGCACCAAATTCTGGTAAATCTAAGCTAGCCCAGCTAAGACATGCTATAAAGATAATACATAATATAGCTGACATTATTATTTTGATTTTTTTAGGTTTTCCTATGTCATCGCCAACTATTTTTATAATATTAAGTAATACACATGTTGATAGACAAGCTCCAAGCGCAGTTTCGGTCATTGCTACATCTGGGGCGTCCATAAATAGATAACAAATACCAATAAAAAGGCTAAAAACTGACATAACAATAACTGATTCAATCAAACTTTTACTTAACATGAGACGGATGCAAGTGATAACCATTACTAATGCTGATATCACAAGCAAGATTTCATCAACAGCGAAACTTAATTTGAAAGGTAATTCGAAAAACTCAGTCATTAGTTTATTTTATTCTCCCTTTATCATCAACTTTGTAGAGTAGGGAAGCCCGGCCTAATGCGTGCGTAGAAACTGGATTTAGTAAGAATACAAGCGCTGCAATAGAAAGCAATTTAAACGAACTAGGATAGTCTGGTTGCAAAATTGCTAATCCTATAAAGCATAACGGTCCACCGCAACATTCGATAACGCTTGCCGCGTGCAGCTTAGTGTAGAAATCTGGAAAACGAAATAAAGCAATAATTCCAAAGGCGATAAAAAACATGCCCATTAAAATTAGTGTCCAACCTAAATAAATCATTTTACGCTTATATTCTCATACATTTATATTTTATTTTTACCCCAAATTAGAGCAGTAAACAAGAGATATAAGGGGTCTAGGTCATCTTATATTCATAAATAGTGTATGCAGGTACTTAGTGTTGATAAAAGAATCAGCTATAGCTAGTGATATCTAACTAAAATCACATGGAGGTAGTTTTGGAAAAAGGTTGGATCAGTTCGGATTTTATTGTGAAATCAAGAAGAAAGGACAATACGGTTATCTCAGGTTACGCAAGCGTTTTTGGGGTAATAGATACTCATAATGACCTGGTTGTAAAAGGAGCTTTTAAAAATGCAGAAAGCCATAAAGTAAAGTTGCTTTGGCAGCATGATGTAACTAAGCCAATCGGAATAATTAGTCTTCTAAAGGAGGATGAATATGGCTTATTGCTAGAAGCTGAAATCAATATTAATACAGTAGCAGGGGCAGAAGCGGCAGAGTTGATCAAGCAGAAAGCTGTTGCTGGCCTTAGTATTGGTTTCTCTATTAACTCTTCGGATTACAATAAAGAAGGTTCCAGGGTAATTAGCGATGTTGAATTAAGGGAAATTAGCATTGTTACTTTCCCAGCTAACCAACATGCAGAAATTCAATGCATTAAAGAAATAGATGTCACAGATTCTTTATTAGAACAAAAAAATCTAAAGGAGTTAGCAAAATTAATAAAGCAAATAGAAAATTATTAGAGAGATATGTATGAACAATAAAATAGATGAAATTTCATTGGATATAAAAAAATTTTTAGGTCGTTCAGCGAAATCAGATCAAAAAATCATGGAAATAGAGGGTAAAATTAGTAAGATGCAGAATTATTTTTCAAGACCAGTCATGGCAACTAATGTAAATTTAGAAGAAAAATCAGCCTTTAATAATTTTATTAGAAAAGGTATCAAGTCTGATTTAATAACAAAAGCTTTTAATGGCGGAGCAGAGGATGGTGGTGTATTGGTTACCTCTACGCTTAGCAAACAAATAATAGCAGGAATTAATGCTAGTTCACCAATGCGTCAACTATCTTCTATAGAGTCAATCTCAACAAGATCATTGGATATAGTGTGGCATGTCAACCTTTTAGAGGACACATTTTTTAAGGATCCTCGCACCTTCTTCAAACTCAGCTGGAGCAAGGTATCCAATGGTCGAATGCGCTCTTATTCTGTTATAAAACACCTCGATGTATTCA
>Ga0209390_10007738_pt1 | contig 13625 bp, 11 predicted proteins | sample BON01_FD_187212 | JGI IMG/M metagenome (GOLD analysis project Ga0209390, IMG submission 187212) | Freshwater microbial communities from Lake Bonney liftoff mats and glacier meltwater in Antarctica - BON-01 (SPAdes) (version 2) | ecosystem: Environmental > Aquatic > Freshwater > Ice > Glacier... | reverse complement strand
GGCAGGTATCGATTCTTTCGAACGCGACCGTCCCGTAATCGATGTTGGTGCGCCCACCGCGCGCCGACGCGATCAGCGAATTGTCGATCCTTCCGTCGAGCAGCCTGCGCACGTCCTTGCAGCCCAACGTGCCCAGCGGAAAGACGTAGTCGAATTCGCTCTCCACGAGGTCGAAGGCGAAATGCTCCACGAGAATCGTGCTGTCCCGCGCGGCGTTCGCGCGCAGCCAACTCGAGGCCATCAGCCGGGTGTCGTTCATCCGCTCACGCCCGTCGGCAAGGGCGGCGAGCAGCAGCGGGACGAGCGTCGCGGTCAGCAGCGCGCCCGCCGCAAGCTGCGCGGCAGGGAATTTCAGTTCGGCACCTGCCAATGCCGCGACCCGCACCAGCGCCAGCGCCACGAGTATCGCCAGCAACGGTACCGTCGCGAGGATCCAGCGCTCCCACACGATGTTCTGGCTGCTCGAGAGCACGAACATTGCGATTCCTGTTACTAACACGACAGCAACGAATTCGCGGTTCCGCACGGCGAACACGGCGCCGATTGCGGCCAGTGCCAGTCCGACGACACCGAGGGCGCGCACGAACGGTCCGTGCGTGTACCAGAGCGCGTTGTCGATGAGGCCGCCACCGGTCGCGCCGAGGTGATAGGGCTGCACCTCGCCGTGGAGATTGGCGACGACCATCTTCCACTCGATGATCAGGAAGGGCGAGATCAAAACCATTGCCGCCATCGTCACTGCGGCAGCGGCCGCGAGCAACACGAAGGTGCGCCGTCCGCTCTGCAGCCCGTCGCGCCAGCGCAGCACAACCGCGCCGGCGAGCGACAGGTAGGCGACGGTGAAGGGCCATTTGGTGGTAATCGCCAGCGCCACGCAGAACCCGGTTGCGACGAGCGCACGAATGCTGCCGTGACGCGCATAAGCTAGCGCGCTAAGCATTGCCGCCAGCATGAACACGGTCGCCATCATGTCCGATCGCACCAGCTGCGAATAGGCGATGTGTACCGGGCTCACCGCGAGGATCGCCGCCGCCATTAACCCGGTGGGGCGGTCAAACAGGCGGGTCGCGAGACGGCAGGCGAGCGCAATCCCAGCGACCGCGATCAACACGATGGCAATGCGGTGCGGCAGAACGAGGACTCCCGGATCGGCATAGATCACCGCGGCGAAATTCTTGACGCTTGTGAAGCGCCCGGTCGCAAGGCCCACCCCCAACACCGCGACGTCAATCAGCGCGAGCATGTACATGGTGGTGGTGGCCGGATGGCCGAACCACTGCGGGTTGAGCTGCCCGCCGTCGATCATCCGGTAGGCGCCCAGCTCGAACATCAGCTCATCCGGGTCGGTCAGCGCCGGCAGGCCGAAAGCAACCGAATCGAGCCGGATCGCCAACGCCGCCAGCAGGATGATAGCGAGCAGCCAGTCGATGCGCGGCACTTGTCCCGGGAAAAGTCTGAGCCCGTTGCCGGGAAAGCGCAGTCTCATTCCGCGATCTGCCTCTCCGGCCGCACGACCCAGGGCAGGAGCGGCGCGTCGCGCCGCAGCCGCCAGCGGTCAGCCCAGCCTTTCCGCCAAAGGTCGGAGAGGACCTCAGCGATCGTTAGGATAGCCAGAGCAACGGGGATCGAAAGACTTAAAAATGGTCGCAAGAACGGGCCGAGCTGAACATAGTATTCGACGATTACCGGCCGCTGCAGCCAGAAGCTATCCCGTACCAACGGAGGCAGCACGTCGATATTAATGTCGAGAGGGATACACAGCAGGTAAGCTGTCAGGATTGCATATCGCCGAAGGACCCCGCGCGCAGGCTCCATAAAAACAAAGATAAAGACCAGAATGTTGGTGTAGGCGCTTACCTCCGTCGATAACAGCGTAATGCCTATACTGATCGCGACCATGCGCGTGCGCGGAATAACTTCTGGGCGCAGAAAACAAAATACTGCCGAAATCATTATAATCGCTTGCGCAGATATCGTGATAACCGGCACAACCGTCCTTATTAGATCGACATTTTCTGAGCCGATAAACAATAGAGCTGGGAACACTTTGGATTCCGTCAGAGCAATAAGCGGCAGCAGCGAAGATGCCATCCACAGGTCAAGCGGGTTGTTGATAGTCAGCCCGTCGGCATAATCGATGATATTGCGGTAAATTTGGAGCGGGCTCCCCTCTCCAAAAATAGCGTAAGATACGAGGTAAACGAGGATAGTCGCGATTAACGCGCCTTCGAACCAGCGCCAGCGACGATGAAGCAATTGTGCCATTAACACGCCGACAAGGTAGATCTTCATGTTAATCGCCATGCCAATGAAAATCCATCTCACCCGCGCCGAACGGATAAGCGGTCCGAAAGCCAATATTACAAAAACGTAGGTGAGAAGGATGACGTTGCCTCGATCCAGTCCCCAAATGATCGGCAGGCCCATGCTGAGCGCAATAGAGCGGGGGAGAGCCGTTCGACGATCGATCCGATAAAGCGTCAAAGCGGTAAGTACGATGCACAAAACGTAAACCGCATGCAGCGAGAAAATTCCGAAGAGATCACAATCGCGTGACCAGCCCCCATTGGCATTTTGATAGCATGCGCCGTTGGTGATGTAGCGCAGGATGACATAGGTCAGCGGCGGATAGATCGTCCGGTAAGTATCGTAAGTGCCCCGCGTATGCGACCAGTACGCGGGATTAAACCAATCCATCCAGGCGTCGCCAATATCGTAAAAAAATGGCTGGGGGAAATACCCATAGGTTAGCATGAACCAGAATGAATACGCGATCGCGCCAACTATGGTCGCAGCGAGCAGATATTCAATTACCAGCATTGCATCGAAGCGCCTTACTAGCCGCCCAGATTCAGTGGCATCGATTGCCTGAGGGAGGCCTGTCGCTCTCGCTATCATGCAGATCGGAACACGAAGCGTTTGAGAACCGCGTAATTGATCACCGAGACGACCACGATTGATATTAGGCCCGCGATATAGGGCGAGGTAATCGCCTGCGACAGCGCCCACAGCACTGCAAGGCTGAGGATGTAATTCACCGCATAGGACGCTACGAACCGCTTCGGCGATCCGGCCTCGCCTGCAAATGCATAGCGGCTGAAGGTGAAGTAGTTAAACAGCGTTCCCGCCGTATGGCTGATGAGCTGGGCGATGAACATGTCGAGTCCCAACCACAGCAACGCGACATAGCAGCCATAGCCGAACAACGTGTTGACGATGCCGGCCTGATAATAGCGCAGCAGCTGCCGCCAGTCGAACTGAGTACGTGTCCCTCCGCACGGCGACTCTTCTGACGGCGCCTCAGCCATCTCAGCCTTCGCCGGTATAATCGGACGGGAAATTGATCCGTTCGCGCTCCAGCACCAGCGGCTGGTTGCGTGTCCGCTCGGAGATCAGCGCGATCTGCACGCCGAGCATGCCAAAGAATAAGAACGTCAACGTCATCTGCCCCTCGAGGAGGGCGGCAAACAGCCAGAACTGCCACGAGCCGTCCCACAGCGGCGACAGCGCCGCGCCAGCAAGGCAGATCAGCGTTATGACGCCGAATAAGAAGGCAACATAGAGTGGGGCGCGCAGCAACCCCCTCGATGATCCGGCGAGCCCGTTGAGCGCAAAATCCAGCAACGTGAAGAAATTATTTTTAGAGCGCCCTCCTGCGCGCGGCGGACGGTCGAAGGGAATAGTTTCAATCCTGTACCCCGTCTCCACCAGCATCCCGCGCACGAAGGGCTCAGGCTCGTTGAGCCGTTTCAGGGCATCGACCACCTTGCGGTCGTAGATGCCGAATCCCGTAGCATTTGGGATCGCGGGATAATCGCCGAACCGACGCTGGAGACTGTAGGACAGGTTGCGGAAAAATTTCAACAGCAATGAGTTCTGTTCGACCTTCCGCACGCCCAGCACAATTGGTGTACCCGCGCGCCAGCGGCGAACGAATTCGGGAAGAAGCGCGGGCAAGTCCTGAAAGTCAGCACACATCGAAATAACGCCGCTTCCTTGGGCTGTGTAGATCGCGTGGGTAGGTGAGCGCATCTGGCCAAAGTTACGGGTGTTTACGATCAACTTGATGCGCGGATCGCGGGCGCACATCTGTGTTACGAGCTCAACCGTGCGGTCATTTGAATCATTGTCGATGAAGATGATGTCAAAGCGAGCCGCGACGCTTTCCATCTCTGCAATTACGGCTGCGGCGATGGCCTCGACATTCTGTTCCTCGTTATAACATGCGATGCACACCGTTACTTCAGGAGCAGACACTAATTCCCGAACGTTATGACTCATTCTGCTGCCCCAGCCTGTCTACATCACGGCTAGGCGTCCGCTGGGAGCCGATCGGGGCACCCAATGGCGGGCGCAGGCGGTAGAATTCGATGGCAATCCACAGCAGAAATAGAGCTACCGCAGCCGCCAACAGTGACAAACGATATTGCCGCTCGGTCGAAACATATGGCTGTTCAAGCATGCGTATATTTGCTGCTGAGGTAAGGTCCTCAACAACTGTGCCCTCAAGAAAGCGAATATAATTGGTGTACAAGGACCGGGCAACTTTTAATTCGCGGTCAAGTTCATATGACTTCGTTGAGACACCCACTACTTCGCCTACCGTTCCCGCGCCCACACCTGGGCGTTTATCAAGCGCCTCGTTCAGTTGGTCTGTTAGCGCGTCGCGTCCGGCCTGAAGCTGGACTATCTCAATATTCTCTGGGGTAAAGAGCCGACTGGCGGCCGCAATACGCTGATCAACGCCCTGAATTGACGAGCGCAGCCCCGGAATTCGTCCACTGATTGTTTCGATCGAAGCGTCAGGATTAGCATAGCCGTTCTGAAGCCGAAAAGTATCAAATTCACTCTGAGCCTTGGAAAGACGAAGACCAGATTCAGCAACAAGTTTTTCTAACAGTTCCTTTTTGTATTTAGTCTGGCGCTGCATAATGTTTGCCAACTCATCTCGAGTTGCTTCGGTAAAAGCCGTAACGATTTCCTGAGCAATTTTTTTGTCAGTATCGTCCATCTGGATAAGTATTATTCCCCCACGGAGAGAGCGAATTTCGACGTTGTCTTCGAGCCATCGATGAAGTTCGATTCTTGACATATCGAGCCGCGACTCGAGCGATAGATCGCCGATCACCCTATCGCGTGTATAGATACTGTTCCCAATTCGAAGCGCGACTTCGATATCGGCTTGCTTCCCAAACACCGAATTCAGGGCACCAAACTGCTCAAGTGTATTGGACAGGCCAAGCGAGCCGGGATCGGTCGGGGTCAGCGATGCCTCTACACGAAATGTCTCGGGAAAGGCTGCTAGACCAACCAGAACAGCCATGGGAACGCCGAAAAGTAGGGCGCGTTTCCACAGCCGATCGAGCGGCTTCAGTCCCGCAAAGCTACCAATGAGAGAGTGGCGAGGTGTCATTTCCCAACCGCCACAACCGTGGCGGCAGCAAGGCCCGCCTGGAACACTATGGAGGATATCTGGGCGATCTTAGACAAAATGTCGCTCGTTTTTGTGCGGATGGGTACAAATACTACGTCACCAGGTATTGCTTTTGCGTTAAATGCGCCTTGGGAACGGGTAAGTACGCTGCCGTTTGCACGAACCACGAAAATATCATCCCGATTGGCCGCTTCTAGCGTGCCTCCGGCTAGCTCGACATAGTCCCGTATCCTTCGCGGATTAGTCTCATCATTTTGAAACGAGGCCGGGCGATAAACCGCTCCGTATACACCGATGCTGGTCGGACGGGGGGGGATTACGAGCCGATCGCCATTCTCCAGCGTGATGCCGCGGGGTAGGGTCTGCGAATCAGGCTTAGTTTCCAATACCAGTCGTCCATCCGGCTTGGCCTCCCGCAGTTTCATGAGGGTCGCTTCGGCGGCGCGAAGCTGAACCTCAGAGCGGCGCTGGTCTACGAGGCTGTCGGACTGGAGCGGTGTCGAGGCTAGAGCTATCTCAAACAGATCAATCGCTTCTTTGAAGCTGTTCTTCTGTTGGATCGCAATCGTCTGGCGTGATAGCCCTGCGCCGTAGACAAAAGCGCGTTGGGTAAACCCGCCAGCAAGCTGTATAATGTCTTCTAGCGGCCTATTAGGAGATACATAGTAGTTGCCTGGATTGACCACTTCCCCCTCTACCCGAACAATAACCGACTGCCGGTCGGTAGGGCGCACAAGGTTGCCTTCGGCAAGAACCTGGATCACGTCTCCGGCACGAACAAGTGTGCTGCTAAATTCTTTAGCCAATATTTCACGAGGTCCAGCTGGTCCAGCCATGTCCGTACTGTAGATCATAACTCGGCTAGTTTCGGCAAGTTCATCTTTTCCACCGGCATAGCGAAGCGCATCTTCGATAGTCTCAGAACCCCGCAATTCGAAGATTGCTTCACGCCGAACGCTACCCGAGACAGCAATTTGTGGAGCTGCTGGGGGAATGACTATAACATCCTCGTTCTCCAGTGTCGCATCGTTCGCGCGGTTCCCGTTAATCAAGATATCGTAAAGATCGATATCGGCGATCTCGATGCCGCCACGCACAAGCTTGGCACTCCGCCAGCTACCGCCTGCAGCGGGCCCGCCCGCTTGAAGAATCGCATTGAACGCAGTCGTCAGACTATTGACTGAGAACGCGCCGGGGTTGGCCGCGTAGCCGGTTACGAATACGCGTACGCCGCGTAGCTTAGTAATCCGCACGCCGACGCGGAAATTGCGGAATTGGGTGCCTATCGCAGTCATCAACACGGTCTTGAGGTCGCCTTGGCGCACTCCCGCAATTGTAATTTCGCCAACAGAAGATAAGAAAATGCGGCCGTTATGATCGACGGTCCGTTCCACGCTGCCTTCTGTTGAGCCGGTTAGCGAGATCGAGATCTTATCGCCCACGTTGATGCGGTAGTCGGGAGGGATAGTTGCGTCGGCTGCCCGTTCAAAGTCGCGCCCTTCCGGCAGGACAAGGTCGGACCCGAAACGCGGCAAGGGGCGCCCAATCATACGTGAGACGTAAAGCTCGAACTCATTGGGCTCCGATTTGCGGATGTAGGCCGGAGCACGGTCTAACAGCGACTGGGGCTTCTCAGTTCTATTACCCGCCGCCGCGTCTATTACCCGCGTAGGTTCAAATCCGGCTGTTGGTTGGATCTCAGTCTCTCGACTATTGCCTGACCCGAGACCATCGCGTATGTTACTTTCGTCCCGTTGCTGATCAGCCTCGCTTGAGATGGGAAAAGTCTGTGCATTCAGCGGAATCGGCAGTGCAACCAGCGCAAGAAACAATGAGGAAACGGTAAGGATAGAGCGGGGCATAGATGTCTCGTAAATGTCCGATGAACGTGAGATAGTAGAGGGTTCGGGCGATATCTGAGTAACTCTGTTTCGTTCCTGCCGTCTCGGGCAGGGTGTTTGTAATTCGGTCATTTTTGATACCTTAATGGAGCTCAGGCGCTATCGTTGTGGCAGTATCCAGGATTTGTTGGCCCAGCGGCGCGGACGCGATGCCCGCTGCTTCCAGCAGAGACGCATAGGTTTCAGCATCACCGATGTAATCATTGTGAACGCTCTCAGTGATCGGCGCTCGCACGACAGTTCCGCCCAGCACGCGGGCAACTTCGGCAGCAACCTCGCGCAGCTCCAGTACTTCCCCGCCGCTGTCATAGCGATATACTGGCACGCCGCCGGATCCCAGTAACTGGAATAGCACAAGTGACACCAGTTCGCGGATAGCTACATAGCTGCGTACAACCCGCATTGGTGCGCGTACAGAAATGGGACGTCCGGCCAGCGCATCGATGATGAAGCTCGCAAGCGCATATGTCTCGTGTTTGTTAATGAAAGGCCCGGTCAGGTTGTAGATGCGCGTAACGACAGCACGCCTTCCTGTATCGGCCTCGGCCCAAGCAACGAAGCGATCTTCGTCCTCCCGCTTGAGCGCGCCGTAAATTCTCAGGTCCTCGCTCGCAGAAGGGTCATCGGCGAAGGCCGCCGCACCTGAAGAGGCAACGAACAGCCGGTCGGCGCCGATCGCGTTAAGCGCCTCGAGAACAGTGCTTGAAAGCCCGCGATTGATTTCGCGATATTCGTCATGGTCAATAACCGCAACCTTGTCCTTAGTCAGAAAGGCGAGATGAAACAGAGCTGTGGATTGTGGGTGTAGGCAGACAAGTTCGTCCAGTGGACGCTGCGCGATGGTGATCGCGTCCCCAAGGTCAACCATTCTCGACGAAGAGCCAAAGGCGGATACGCGTTCAGAAAATGCATCAACGCCCAATGCTGAATGTAGGCCGCGCAGCAGACCACGCCCGATCCAGCCGCCAGCTCCAACCACGACTATACGCCGTGTGTCCTTCAGAAGCTCAGACACGGAGGAAGGCGCAAGCGCCGTTGCCGAGGTCAGAGTAGGAAGAGATTGCATAAAGCTTACCCGATACCGGCTGGAGTTAGGTAGTCAATTTCAGGCGTCATCCGGTCGATCGGGTTCGATTCCATCGAACCGCTTTCCGTTACCCGACTGCTGATCTTGGGGAGGTATGTCTGTTCTGGATCGACCGGCACAATGAATGCATGTAGCCCATCACTCGTCATCGCAGCAAGAAAATCCGCATCTTCCGTAAATGCTACCGGCAGGCGCATGACCGGGATATCCCACGCGGCGAACAGCTTGTCCCAAGTTGGCAGACCCAGACCCGAGCGCGTATCGCAACCGAGATACTTTCCGCCAAAATAGTTCCTCTGGGTCATCCGGATCGAGGCGTGACCCTGATCATCAAAAATGAAAATCTTGAGGTTAAGATCATTGACCCGTGCGGTACCCAGTTCCTGGAGATTCTGGGCGAAACCGCCGTCGCCCTCAATCAGGATGGTACGCCGCCCTTGGCCCGCAATCGCTGCCCCGATCGCGCCTGAAAGACCGTATCCCATCGAGGCGAGCGACTTGTTTGTGATGATGCGCTGGCCAAGTTTTTGATTATAGAGCTGCATGGACAGGGTGAATGCGCTGCCGCTGGAACAGGGAATTACAAGGTCGTCATCGCGGGTCAGCGTCTCCAGGTTGACAATGAAATCATAGGGAGAGAGGTAACCGGCACCGGTTTGATTGACCGGTTCGACCCGTGGAATGGCGGCACGGATCCGCCTGGCGTGGGCCAGCCATTCGGGTTTCGATTCCAGTCCGTGCGCCAACATCCGCCGTAGGAAGTCATTCGCATCGGCGTTCACGGCAATGTCGGTGCGCGGATGACCCTTGGCCAATTCCGCCGGATCGATTTCGACCTGCACGATTTTCGCTCCGCGGCCGAATTCCTGCCAGTTGAACCCGGTCTGCTGAAGCCCAAGCCGAGTTCCCAGCGCGACGATAAGGTCGGACTGCTGAATGATGATGTTGGAACTGCGCTGCCCCCAAGTGTTTGGGCGACCAAGATAATAGGGCGCATCGCCATCGATGCGATCAGCGCCATTATAGGTTGTCATCGTCGGCAGTGAGAGCTTGTCGAGAGTTTCGCGAACGGCATCGACTGTGTCGATTTCGACACCACCGCCGATCAGCAGTATTGGCTGATTGGCATTGTTCCAGAGCCTAACGACCTCAGATACCCTGTCTTCACCTGCTATCTGCAGCACCGGCGGGGACATTTCCGGAAAGGGCTCCTCGTCGCGATGAGCGGCCTGCACATCAAGCGGAAATTCCAGGAACACCGGGCCTTTTCGCGGCGTCCAACTCGGCTCGATAATGGCCCGGAACTCGGCAGCTGAAGCCGGCCGTTCGAGCCTCGTCGACACTTTTGTCATCGACTCCATAAGCGCGACCCCGTCGATCTCCTGTATCCCGCGTGAGCGCACCCTTCCCCGGGCAAGATCGGAGGTCTTTACCTGGCCGCCGATTACCAGAAGTTCCCGACTTTCCAGCCATGCGCCGCTCACTGCAGTAACGATGTTGGTCTGTCCCGGGCCAGCTGTGACCAGCGCCAACGCCTTGGCCGGCGCGGCAATCAGATTAAAATACTCCGCCCCAATGCCGGCAGCGACCTCATGCACCACTGGCACCCCGGTAAGAAAACGGTCGAGACTCTCGGTCAAGTGCATAATGTTGCCCCCGCCGACGTAAAAATAATGCGTGTAGCCAGCTGCCTTGAGCCATGCGCCGACTTGGTCGCTATACTTCATGTGCGCGTCCCGTCCACAATAGAGATCAACGAAGAGATGATCGTATGAACCTGACTTTGGCTCAGGCTGGATGATGTCTCGCGATCATAGCCCCAGCTGGCGTGAAGTGGCAGATGAACTTGCCCCTGAAACGGCTCGAGATGACTGTTCATATCGTCCACATAGACAACCATATACTTTTGCGGCTCGAGCCAATTTTGTGATCTCGCGACGTTTAGCTTGCTACCCAACTTGCGGATGTCCTCCTGCCCGAAGATCTGTATGCCAGTGACGCCGTTGAACGCCAAAGCCTCATCAATTGAACTGACATTGCGTGTCGACAGGATTGCGAAGCGGTCGGGGCATTGGAGCAGAATCGGCTTTAGCAGGAAGAAAAAATCATATGCCGGCATGACCTTCGGCCATTCAGGATCCTCCATGATCGCACGTCGTGCTTCAAAGAACTCACGCGAGAAGCTCCAATCCTCTTCACCCGGAGTGATCATGTGCAGTGCGTTCGGCAAAACAGAACTGGTTGCAGCGTAAAGCCGATTATACTGCCATGCATCGGTCACAACGCTGCGGAATTCCAAGAATTCTTCGTAATTGACGTCCTGACGAAAATTGAGCCGCCCTTTGGTGGCATGGTTTGCCACGCTAAACGCCTCAAACGCACTGTTGAACAGGACGCCATCAAAATCGAGAACAAACTTGATTTCTATCACAGGCGTTCCCGCAAGACCGATGCGCGAGCATAAGCTGCATTGCCTATTTCGCCATAGGATGCGATCTGCATTTCAAGCAGCACTGTTTCCAGAGCGAAAGCATCCTCTAAGGCGTCAGGCTCAAGGAACTTTTCGACCGGCATGACGCATTTACGCGTTTCGAGAAAGGCGATGAGATCGCGCAGTTCGCCGTCCTCTTGCAGCAGGTTTAACGTTTCAGTGTTGACTGTGCCGCCCATCGTGGTCTTGAGCCCGCGGGCCTTTGCCGCACGGGCAACGGTTTTGACCATAGAGATCGTTTCCGGGCAATTCACGCCCGATCCGCCGAAGCTTGCGGTCAGATCACTTCGCCCAACGGTAACCTCGCTAAGCTTGTTTCCTGCGTCAAGAATAGCTTCGATACGCTCAACGGCCGTGACTGTCTCAATGGTCACGCCGACGTGATTGAACGCGCCATCAGGTATCATTTCCTGATACTTTCGCATCGCGAAGGCGCTCTCGATCATCGGAGCAACTATGCTATCTATCCCCTGCATCATCAGGAAGCGCATGTCGGATTTGGCCTCGCAACCCCCGATTTTTACGAGGTAGGGCAATCCGTGACGTGCTGCCCAAGCAGCTTCAGCGGCAACTGAGTCGCGCGTTAGGCCTTCGGCTTCGAACTCACCCTTCAATGAGATGATTCGTGATAGATTCATTTGGTCACTCCGATGTAATTCAGTCGCGCTTAAAGGCAAGAAAGGCCCGTACAGTGCCAGTGGCGAATGGTGTGTGGTGGGTGCCGAACCCAAGTCAAAGGCCGATGCAAAATGCTTTAGTTGTCACGAAATCTGCGTTTCGCGGACGAGAGCAATTTGTCGCTGTTATTTGGTCAAGCACGTGCCTTAGTATCCAATATCTTTTTCGTTAATTGACCTCGATAAAGATCTAGTTGTTTAGAACAAATCTCGAGGGGATCCCCCCCACTCTCTACAAATTTATGCCAATCTACAATTAGCTTCAGTGCCGCATCAAGTGAAAGCACAGGATTCCAGCCCAACTCGCTACGAGCTTTAGTACAATCCAGCTTTAGATACCGTGCCTCATGCGGCTTAGGACCATCCTCACCCTGCCAACCGAACCCTCCCCAAGCAGTCGTAAGACGATTAGCAATCCAGTCAACCGGCTTGGCATCTTCATCGCGAGGTCCGAAGTTCCATCCACATGCAACGTCTTGGTCACCGGCAAAAAGGCGCTCGGCGATCATAATATAGCCGCCTAAGGCCTCTAGAACATGTTGCCAGGGACGCACTGCGTTTGGATATCGGATTAATGGCTTTTCTCCAGCAATCATTGCACGCACTATGTCTGGAATCAGTCGTGATTCTGCCCAATCTCCTCCACCGATAACATTACCGGCACGTACAGATGCCAGATAAGGTCCCGAATTAAAATAACTGCGTCGGTAGGCTGAAACAACCAGCTCGGCCGCGCCTTTACTGCTGCTATAAGGGTCATAGCCACCCATTGGATCACTTTCGCGATACGGCCATACCCAATCATGATTTTCGTAGCACTTATCGCTTGTTACACAGACGATACTCCGAAGAGAAGGCAGCCGTCGGCAGCAATCAAGCAGGTGAACAGTTCCCTGTACATTCGTGGCGTAGGTCTCCACGGGTTGCTCATAAGATTTGCGAACCAGCGGCTGCGCCGCGAGATGGAAAATAACTTCAGCACGAGAAGCCTGGACCGCAGATTCAAGGGCCCCCATGTCTCGAATGTCGCCCTCGATATGCTCGACGAGATTGGATATTCGCGCCTGTCGAAACAGGCTTGTCTCTTCCGCAGGAAGCGAGAACCCCGTAACACGAGCCCCCATTTGCGAAAGCCAAACAGAGAGCCAGCTACCCTTAAAACCAGTGTGCCCGGTGATGAGCACACGACAGTCCCGCCAAAGCGGAGCGTTTACCATAACTTCCAAGGGGGGGATTGCGCCCACAACGTTTCGAGATACAACTTGTCTCGAAGAGTGTCCATGGGTTGCCAAAACCCGTTATGGCGATAAGCAATCAATTCATCATTTGTTGCAAGAGCTTTCAGCGGTCCCTGCTCCCAAATCGTTTCAGGGCCTTCGATTAGATCAAGAACCGAGGGATCAAGCACAAAAAAGCCGCCATTAATCATCCCACCGTCACCGTCAGGCTTTTCAGCAAAAGATTTTACTCGGTCGCCTTGAAACTCCAGAGCGCCAAACCGACCGGGCGGGGCAACAGCGGTGATGGTCGCTTTTTTGCCGTGCGCTTCGTGGCAAGCGATTAGGGCCGCGATATCGACATCGGCAACCCCGTCGCCGTATGTCATGCAAAACGGCTTATCCTTTTCCAAATATTGCCCGACTGCCTTAAGACGGCCTCCAGTCATAGTTTCGGCACCCGTCTCTACCAAAGTAATCTTCCATGGCTCACTCCAATTTTCGTGGACCTCTGAACGATTGCTAGAAAGATCTATGGTAATGTTAGTAGTATGTAGTTGATAATTGGCGAAAAATTCCTTAATTATGTAGCCTTTGTAACCAAGGCAAATAATAAATTCGTTTATCCCATAAGTAGAGTAAATCTTCATTATGTGCCAAATGATTGGCATGCCTCCCACTTCAACCATAGGCTTAGGGCGCGTAGACGTCTCTTCGCCTAGGCGGGTCCCAAGTCCTCCCGCCAAAATTACTGCTTTCATACCTTAATCCAAACCTAGATTACTAACCCTCATTTTTGTTTTAGGGTCGTAGAAATT
>Ga0209390_10007736_pt1 | contig 13626 bp, 19 predicted proteins | sample BON01_FD_187212 | JGI IMG/M metagenome (GOLD analysis project Ga0209390, IMG submission 187212) | Freshwater microbial communities from Lake Bonney liftoff mats and glacier meltwater in Antarctica - BON-01 (SPAdes) (version 2) | ecosystem: Environmental > Aquatic > Freshwater > Ice > Glacier... | reverse complement strand
CTTGGAAGCGAAGCGGCCAATCCCGTGATATCAACCCCGCACAGGCTGTGCAGCTCTGAGATCCCGATGCACTCCGTTGGCTGGCAAATTTTCTCGTGTGTGATTTTCACTTTTCATGATTTTGGCACGCAAAAATGCTGAACTTTTTCAGCATTTTTGTTTTGTCCACATAATAGTTTGTTAATTGCGTTAACGTTTTGTTTTGTCCACATAATAGTTTGTTAATTGGTAGTAGTTTGTAGAATTAGTAATTATTTGACTGATAGTGATATATAAAATTAGTAGTTTGTTCATTAAAAAAACCACACTAATCAAAGATTTTGGGTTGAAAACCACTAATTTGATGAATGACAAAATCATCAAAAAACAGTAGTTTTGAAGACCATTAAACTACCAAAGTGACCATGAAGAAACTACTGTATAGCGAGTGTATTTTTCTGATGCACATTGCAACGTCATGTTAGGACATGTCCCCTTTTCTTTGAAATTTCAGGTAGCTCTCGCACTTATATCTCTACCACAACAGTATGTGGATTTCGATTTGTACATACGCCTTATGCCTAGAATACATGAAACACAATTTTGGGGGTGATTTTGTAGGGTTGGTCAATTTCGATACCTCCGCATTTTGCATTGGGAAGAGCGATAAAGCATAGTGACGACACGCCCACGAACAAGATCTGCCTTCGCACGTCACGGGCCGCCCACAAACGTGATCGGAGAACGAATGAGAGAGTTTAATCAAACATGGTTGAGGATTCTTTTTTTAGGTCCAGACGTTTGTTTTTAGCAATTGCGTCCCAAAAGACGAGAGGTCAGCGCAGAATTAGCTTTTGAATTTTGAATGAACGAACCACATATGGTCATCCCACTGCTCGTCTTCAAGTGTTGACCTCATCCCCGTGCAACATTGTTGCTCTTACCATACCGTGACAACAAAACAGTACCCTTGGAAACTCTAGGGAGAACTTGAGTGGAGAAACAGCCTAGACTGAACTGGACAGGTCTCTCAAAATTGTTTCAAACTTGTTCAACATATTGTATTTGATTGGTCGTGACTCGTGAAAGTCTGATAACACCCCCTCTTGCTACCTCGCACCACCTCAACACCGTCTCAAACTCCTTTATTATCGGACTTGTTCTCTGATATGACTGTGATTGATTTCATAGTTCATTTACGTGGAAAACTGAAAACTCCTTCCTCTCCTCTTTTCCTCCTCTTCGTCCTCCTTCTTCCTCTCTCTTTCTTCTTCCTTTCTTTTCCCCTTTCTTCCCCCCTCCTTCAGCCGACCGAATTTTTAAAATAGGTCCACCACCAAAAAAAAGCCAATACAGTTGGATGGACACAACCCAACCAATCGTGAAAGGTCAGCCCATTCAATCGTGAATTTTTTCGTTTTCCCCCCATTTGCTCGCTGCTTCTTCCGTGGCAGGGCAGCCCGACTTGCAATCTTGGAAGCGAAGCGGCCAATCCCGTGATATCAACCCCGCACAGGCTGTGCAGCTCTGAGATCCCGATGCACTCCGTTGGCTGGCAAATTTTCTCGTGTGTGATTTTCACTTTTCATGATTTTGGCAGTTTTTTTCTCGATTTTCCCCCTTTTTTTTTTGAATTATGTGTGTTGTGGCGTCTTCCCGGCATTTTCCTGCGCACAGAACAGTGCAAAACACTCTGAAAATACCCCTCTGGGACACTGCACGCCGGATCGATGCGTTAGTAATGTGCGACGATCCGCCAATTTTTCATTAATGCGACGATCCGCCGATTTTTTCAAAAACTATTGTTTTTTGGGGTCAAAAGGCATAGGATCCAGCGCAATTCAAAGACCTGGAAAGGACAATGGCCTTTGAATGGCGACCCCCCGCCCAATGGGGCAGGTTCATTTGTGAGAGTGTCAGGGCGATGGCCTATTGGGTGTGACCCCCTGCCCAATGGGGCAGGTTCCTTTGTGAGAGTGGAAGGACAATGGCCTTTTATGTGTGCCCCCCTGCCCAACGGGGCATCTTTGTTTGTGAGAGTGGAAGGACGATGGCCATTTGGGTGTGCCTCCCTACCAATGGGGCAGGTTCGTTTGTGAGAGTGGAAGGACGATGGTCTTTTAGTTTTGTCCCCCAGCCCATTGCGACCGTTCGTGTTTGTTGCAGTGTTTGTAGCTGTGAGTATGCGTAGCTACATGTGTATGAGTGTTTTTTTTTGTTTTGTTTGTTTGTTGGAGTACAACCCGAAAAACTATACTCCGCCTCCTGTTGGAAAAGAAGTAATTCCCCTGGGAGTGATCACACACGGGCAGAGGCACAAACCACGTGAATACCAAAGACAGTGGTACAAACCATTTACGTGTCAATCTATGATTAACACTCATTTCACGATGTTCCAGTCGGACGGTGTCAAGGGTTGCGCAATCATTGAATATCCACAGTTTATTTCTTCAATGTCGGATCTGGCATGTTTGCACGCAAATTTCTACCAAAAAAATCGAGCTGAGCCGGCTCAACTCGACATATTTTCATTCCAAAATTTGAGTTCTGCCAGCTCTTCTCCTTTTTTTTTCCTCCTTTCTGGTTGAGCTGGCTCAACCCGATTTTTTCCAACGGGCCAAAATTGCCCAAAAATCCCTATTTTCGAGTTTTCTCACGTTTGGGTTGAGCCGGCTCAACCCATATTTCCAAAGTGTGGGACTGGCTCAACTGGGAAAAATTGAAAAAAAAGTGTGTTCGGCGGGTTTAACTGTCCGTATGGACTCTGGCTGAATGCGAGTGGCGGCTCCGGGGGTAACCCCCCTCCGCTTGCCGCGCGCCCCAAATTGATGGGCTGGCTTGCATTACTGGACAAAGCTGGCATCCACTCCGACGCATTCTCAAGCACTGAACGGCGTCCCCCCATGCCTTGTATGACGTATTCGTTTTGGAAGGGGGGAGGGGTAAAACCAGGAGCTATTTGGTGGATAGAGATCGCGAACTACCTGTCAACTGAGTAACAATAAACAAATCTAGACCACGAACCAGATTCAGGGGAATTGTTGACACATCATGCTCATATTTTGAGCAAAACAGGCACATCCAGTACACCCAGCAAGTCGTGTATGGTAGCGTACCAGGGTGGTGTCCAGAGTGTCGGTGCAGTTTTGTCATCATATTTTTGTTTGCCACAAACATCACGTCAAACATACACCTGAACCATACCACTTTTTTTTCCTTTTACCTAGACCGTTTCCAAGGAGTGGATCGAAAAGGGGCTCCAAACGAGATGACAACCTGGTTCTTATACAATGAAACGTTCGGCGTGTCATGTTTTCGAAAGAACTCGAATTATAGGTTTCTCAAAATCTGGCGTCGTACAAAAACAAACGAGATCACTTTGGATGGGGTCCAAGTCCGATTACTGGGGGCCAACCCTGAAAAGGTGTCCTTTTCAGATACAATCGGGGTGTTTTCTGGGACGGCCCCGCAGTTGCATTCGCGATAACACGAAAATCTCCACTGAGATTTCGAAATACGTCTCTTAAAATTTGTCCATCATCCAAGGCCCTCTAAAAAAAGGCGGAGTAGCCCGGCCTGCTTTCAACCCAAGAACTAGCAAGAGCTACGCGTCGCGGTGGTGTAAGAAGCGACGGACAGTGAAACAGTCGGTAAAGGTCGAGCACACACGCACGACAGAAACAACACTTCACAAACACAGCAATGGAGCACGATGATGCTTCCCAATCGCAACCTGCAGGCGGCGTTCCCCTTTGGCATATGGGCGAGCACGGGCCATCGAGGATGATGATTCCCTTTCCCATCGGGCAGGGCACAGACGGCGAAATTGACCAATGGCTTGCTCAAACACGTGCCATTGCCCGCATGCACCAGAAGCCAGCGCAACCTGCCGGCTATGATCTATCAGGCAGCTATGAATACCAGCAGCAGGTTCTGCCAATTGCCAGCAGCCATGTGAGTATGCCAGTCGACGCAGCCGAGTCCTTTTCAGCCGATGGTGCCAATGCCTGCAAGCTAAGTGGTCTGCAGGATTTGCGACAAATTATGGTGCCGCCTGCGACGTCTACTCCCATTTATCCTGAAGCGCCACAGGATCGCTGGTCGTCTTCCCAGACCAACGGCAGTTCGGCACATGATGGTGTGACAACATCAGGGCGCCAAAAACGTGCACGGCAGCCCGACTCCTATCCCACAGTACAGCGACCACAGCGCCCCAAGGTCAGCACTTCGGCATACATGTATGTGGAGCGTGCACCTGTCAAGGAAAGTGCAAAGCCTGCATCTGCGGCATCGGGCAAGACGAAGGGCAACAAACCACAGAAAAAGGCGGCTTCAAGTTCAAGCAAGGCGCCGGCGCCTGTGCAGAAGCCGGCTGCAGAATATGCTGACATCTCAATCTTTCCGAGAAGAAAAGCCGGGCAATCCGGGATTGGTAGCAACCGACCTCCGGTTGTCATCACACGCGATGTGCTCGAGGAGCACTTCAATATGCCGCTGCTCTCTGTGTGCAAGAAGTTGGTACGCATTCCTTCTCCAATGCGACATTTGCTTTGTCCCTTTTTGGTGTATGTTTTTTCCTCCGTTGATGATCTGCATTGCTGATGGTTTTGCTGACATCATTCTCCACCTTTGCAGGGCTTGTGTGCGACAGTGTTGAAAAAAGTATGCAGACAGCTAGGTGTTTTCAAGTGGCCCTACAAGGAGACCAAGCTGATTGCTCGGCGGCAGGGGCGTGTCATCGCGACTTCTGCTCCTATTCCCGCCGACTTGCGAAACATCAACCCGCAAATTTCTTGTACATCAAATCAGGCAAAGCAGGCCTCACCAGCTGCCAGCAAGCGCAAGAGTTCTGTTGCCACCAAGGAAACTGCAGCTGCTGTTAGCAGAACACAGGGCAAACGGGCTGTTGGAGCCAAGAAGGAGTTGGCAGAGCTGAGTGCTGATAGGCCACGGGTTTCAGCCTCATCGCGCCGTGCCCCTCGCTCAGGCAAGTATGCTGCGCAAGAGGATGCTGCGGAAAGTGCTTCTGAGTTCGATCCCGCAGACGTTGCCGAATTAGATGTTGAGGACGATGGCGAGCATGTTGAACATCAAATGGCAGAGCATATCCAAGAAGACGACGGCGAAGAGGCCGACGCTCTGCTGGCGGGCGACGACGAAGACAGCGAAATGCTGGCTGTAAAGGAGGAAGAGTCTGACGAACATGAGCAAGGTGGCGACGATTTAGGGTGCTATGTCGAATCAGACGTGGTTGGTGTGGGGGAGGATGAGGGTAGCGTGGCAGGTCTATGGCATGAAGGCAATCTAGCTGAGTGCGACACAAACGACAGTACCGCCGCGGCGCACGAACCGCCTCCATGTTTGCTGGATGCCACCGGATCTGACCGTGAGCCTGTGGACGACCTCGAGCAGGAGCAACATGATTTACAAACCCAACAGCACAAGATTCCATCCTACGAGCACGTGTATGACGCGCGCTGGATGTCTTCTTTTGGCGCCATGCCCCGAGGAGCAGACAAGTTCGGGCATGAAGTCTTGTGCGATATGCGCTATGGATCTCCCGCTCCTTTTTCAGGCATGCATGCCTCGGGCTCGATGCGTCAGGTATTCCCCTTTCTGCTGTTATTTCTACTTATATTTTGCACAACAGTGACATCCGAGGCTGATTGGCACTCGCCACATTTGCGTGCACATCGTTACATTCTCGCCTTATGATCAATTCTAATGGTGTGAATGTGCTCTGAATGTTGTTGAAAGGCGATTTCTTACCATGATGTGTTTTTGTGCAGCAGCCTATGCACAGCTATGCAGGCTCGAACATGTCCAATTACGGACATTCAGCAAGCATGCGCACGTCGACGACTTCTTCGCTGCTCGAAGAAATGCTTGACCATTCGAATGGCGCGGACTTTGTTCTGCCCAATCTTGCTCTCGGCTCCATGGGCAGGCTGAATGACCGCTACGATGTAAACTAAACAATGACTGGATGGCTGCATCTCTTCCAAGTCCGACACACATCCAGTTGTCACATCATGCGCCGCACCAGCTGTCCGCTGATGTCAAGAAGGGGGGCACAATCGGGCCGTACATAGCCAGTAATTTCTTGAGAACATGAATATATTTACGTACACTTATTTTCCGTATGTTTCACATTTATGGTGTCCAAATGTACTTGCGCAATCCAGTGCTATCAAGCAAGGACAGCACTATTGTTACATTAATTCAGAGATTCACCCATGGAATATTATCTTGACGAATACATTACGCTAAATCAATCTTCGACCCATTTGTCTTGGGCTTCCTCTGAACTGACACAATCCCTGTCTTCGACTTCATGACCTCGTGCCAATTCATGCCTTCTGGCATTGACCGCAAGCTCCAAATGTAACTTGTACGCGCATGTCCTCAATGTTCCTGGTACCCTTCGAGTTTTTTTTGGACACATTTTTGTAGATGCACCCATCTGTGCAATTGAATGTATAACACGTGACGTGAGGCAAAGCTCTGTGATGAGAATCCCCTCCATTCCGTTCCTTTCTTGTTCTGAACTGTTACCTGAACAAACGCTGGCCTGCTGATGCCAGTGCTTAGAGAACATCTTCTGCCATTGAGTGCATGCTCCCGATGTTTCTTGAACCGCATACAGCTCACACACTCTGCCGATATTTAGTTTGATCCGTTTGCGCTTTCGATCTTGATGTTTCGGGAATTATCGCGCAGAAGAGCCCTAGATCCCCGCAAAACAGCAATACACCGCGAAAGAGCCATAGATCTCCGCAGAAGAGCCCTACACCTCCGCAAAAGGGTCCTATTCTCCGCAACAGAGCCCTAGTTCTTCACCAGAAAGTCCTCTTTCTCCGCAAAAGAGCCCCAGATCTCCAGAAAAGAGCCCTAGATCTCCAGAAAAGATCCCTAGATCTCCAGGAAAGAGCCCTAGATCTCCGCAAAAGAGCCCTAGATCTCCACAAAAGAGCCTCTTTTGGTGTGTGGACAGTTAGCGGACCCTAGGTGCAGCGGGTGCAGAGGATGCCAGTGATTGAAGTATCTTCAGGTCTACTTGTTTGGATGCTGCGGCAAATATCTTTAGGCGTACTTGTTTGCATGCAGATGTATGCTATTTGGTGTATGCGTGGTCTGATGCGCAGGCATCTGTATATGGTGTATGTATATGGTGTATGCTAATGTCACGGTGTGCAGTGCAGGACTAAAACGACCCACGGCAGCAGTGCAATGATGCGGGCAGGAGCACGGAGCAGGAGGCTGGAGGTCTGAGGTCTCTCGCGTGAGACTATGTCACGTCAGACTATGTCACGTCATGCACACCAAGCCTCAGGATGCGTGAGGCTTTGTTAGCTTGTTTCCCCTCCTCGAAAATCAAACGAGACTCGTGCATCTGCCTTCAAGTTACGATTCTAGTACCTGTAGGGTTTAGGGGGTTAAGGGGTGAACATTGTTGTTAATCTGCCATTTGCAGGATGAGAGAGTTGAGGGTTCCGGTTTTATGGTGTATGTATGGATAGGGAGTCTTGACAGAGGAAAAAGCATCCTAACTTTCTTTCTCAGCCCCCACTCCCAAAAACGAATCCACCGTCTTGGAAATGCGCCCTAGAATAGAGCGAGTCTTGGACGCGCCCTAGAATAGAGCGAGTCTTGGACAGCGCCTCCCTGTGTTTGGGCCCCCTGAATCTTGCCCGGGCCCCAGCCTGGAGGCCGCGAGTGCTTAAGTCATAACGGTTGGTGCGGGAAACTGCCGCAGCGGAAAATGCCACAAAAAGTCAATTTCATGCCAGTGCAGGTTATTCCACGGGGACTGACACATTGCGGTGCCGAGTGGCGCAGTCTCCCAAAAGCATTGCCTGTGATTGAATGGGGACCCCCAAGAGAGATTTGTTTGGTCAAATGCATGTTTGTGACACATGAATAGGCTCGTACAGCCATAGCCTCGTAGATGAGTAGCCCCGTACAGCGGCTGAGTGCCACTCTATCCTGCACGGGGGCGCCGTGCAAAAGGGCAAACCATTCCAGATGGGGCATCACACGTTCCGTAGGATGGGGCACACGAGGAGGGAGGGGTAGATGTATAGAGTTGGCTAAATGTGTCGCATCAATGCGTAGGCGCCTCAGGCATTCAAGCCCTTCAGTGGTCATCCGTGCTGATAAGCTTACTGATCTGTTTCTTCTTTTATTAGACCGGGGAACAAACTCCTTTTGACAAAATGGACCCCAGGCCGAGCACGGTGCCGTACCCCTATCACTGGCAAGTTCGGGAGCCTGCCAGTGGTATTAACCTGAAAAGAGGGCACAATTTTGAGGGCTGGCCTGCTTTCTCCGGCGATCATGTCTCATTTTCGGGCGATCATGTCTCATTCTCGGGCTATCATGTCTCTACATAAACCTGCATTCTAGGCCTGCATTTTCTGGCTATCATGCCAGTGTCTTTACAATTAAGACTCCCTAACTTCCAAGGGGTCATGGAAAAGAAGCCCCCCCCCCTCCGGTTGGAGAAGTTGATGAAGGCAGCGTCGACTGTTGTTACAAGACTTGTTCATCAAGGCACCGTCGGCACTTGTTTATCAAGGCTGCGTCGACACTTGTTTATCAAGGCACCGTCGACTCTTGTTACAAAACTTGCACTCCAATCAGTCCGATCAGTAACCCCCTAGCGTTGAAAAGATAGGAAGAAAGAAAGAAAGAAAGAAGGCGTTGCGAAAGTTACAATCTACGAGTCAGACTCGGATATTTTCGAGAGTAGAGTATTTGAAAACTGATAATAGGCATCCCAAGGACTTGCAAGGCATCCCAAGGACTTGCAAGGGGCCGGGGCCACACTGGCAAACCTTTGGAGTTCCCTGCCTCTCGTTCCCTTTGGTCAGCTACCAGCCTCCACCCTCGCCCATCCTAGGGGACCATAAAGGGATCCCAGTCACCAGCCAGCGTCATGCTAGGCTGCGGCAATGTGTCACGCTCTTGCCCTCGCACACTGGGACAGGCCCAAGTCTATGTAGGGGTCATCTGGGGAGTCAGAACAGGCCATCGATTTCAGCCGTCTTTTCGTGAGCAAGTTCTGTCATATATGGAATCTGCTACCTCGGGGCAATCGACTACTTACCGGTGTGCTAGTGCACTACGAGACCGGCTAGGGAGAGTAAAGTTGGTCCGGGATACCAATTTGCACAACAGAGGGTTGTGTAGCTTGTGTATTTTTTCCTGCCAATTGTTTTCCCACAAATTATTCAACAATTTTCCCATTTTTCTGACAACTTCCCTCGATTTCCTGGAATACTTGGCTCAAAAAATTCTACCCAATTTCAGGAAATTTCAGGAAAATCTTGCCAGAATTTGTCACATAAGAGGATATTGTATTGAAATTTGTCTCAAATGAGGGCACCCTCCTTTGTGATAACTTGGCAAATTCGGGGAAAGAATCTCCATATGCCCCACATTCTCAATACGCTACCCTCCTTTTGCCGTCTGGTGCGTGCGGTAGCGGTAATTATTGGGTATAAGGATGATTATTACCCAAGTAAACACCCTTTAGTAACCACCCTTATTCATCCCCCTCCCACTTATTTCCCCCTTGCGCGAACTGAGGTAACCGGACGGCGCGCGGCCGCCGTCGGACGTTCGCAGGTATAGATCCCTACCCGAGCGGGTGTTTTTTTTTCTTGTGGCTTAGTGTAGACAATGTCAAAAGTTAGAGGACCTTTTCAAGTCTTTGGCCACGCGCGGCGACCTGCTGGCCCAAGGTGCGGCACGCCTATCCCGCTTGCTATGGGGTGGCTACGATGAGTAGGATGCTTAAAAATATAGGTCTCTTTTGCAAAAGAGCTCTATAAAAGAGACCTGTATTCTGCAAAGAGACCTGTATTTTTAAGCATCCTACTCATCGTAGCCACCCCATACCATTGTGCTAGGCCGAGTACACGACAGCGCGTACTTGACGTTTGTTGTGTCTGAATACGTATCATATTGAGGTACCGATGGACGACCTGAGATGTGTCCCTCTTTGTACCTGCCACCATATTAGCTTTGCTTTTCAAACAAGACACTTGCATTGTTAGTCCACAGTCCGTCTCCCCCTATGTGAATTAGTCACACAGTAGTTTTGACTTGATCGTGCAATAGTCACACAGTAGCCCTTTTGTGACACAAAAGATCTGAAAATATCATTTTAAAACCGAGTGCGCAGGGACTAGACGCACATACCACGATACCTACGAAAATGATCAGTTCCGAGTCCAAGGTCCATTGTGGGAGTGCCGTTCGATTCGTGCCAGGTGTTTCTGGGCTGCCTTACTACCGTGCACCATTCGGGGCGCGCGGTAACCGGAGGGGCTTTAGCCCCGCAGCCGCCGCGCGCCACTCGCCATCAGCCAGAGCCAACAACCTCGAGAAAACATGTTTTCCCCCGAGTTTTTCCGGGTTGACCCTGGAGGAGGGAACAGTAGAAAACCAGAACATGGTACTAATTCTATTTCCACAAGTACCAAAATTGAACCTGTGAGAAAGTAAAATATTCCTGTCATCAAAAATGATGAATAATCAACCCTAACATATACAGAAACGAGAAAGAGTTGAAATTAAAAAAAATGAATATAAGTCCAAATCTAAAAAAAAAACCTTGAGTTATTCAATTTAATCAAAAAATGCTTCTGTACACGGATAGCTGTCATCGTTGAACAGAGTTGAACACCGATAACAGCAAAATCGGCCCATGGAGTCGTGATCTACTTGACGAGCACTGCAAATATTTTTTTTCTTTCTTTCTTGGCCTTTCAGCTACCATTCCCTCCCCTGGAGAGCCTCGCCAGGCTCAACTAGGATTGGTCGCAAATGCGGCGTTTTCAGAGAGCGGGGAGGGTGCCAAACGGAACCCTGTGGCGTGTTGTGTCAATTTTGGCACGATTTTCGCTCCGGGAAAAAAAATCGGGTCACGGTTGAGCCGGGCCAACCTGATTTTTTGAAAAAAATCGGGTTGAGCCGGCTCAACCCGATTTTGAACAGAATTTTTGGAATTGAATCCGCTCAGCACAAATTTGATGAAAAAACCATCAGATTGAGCCGGCACAACCCAAATTGTGTGAAAAATCAAAAAAATCAGATAAAAAAGGTTCATGCTTTTGTGGAAAAAGCAAAAGATCAGATTGAGACGGCAAATTTTTTCGGGTTGAGTCGTCTCGACTTGGACCATATTTTTTTGTCAAAATTGGGATGTCTCAATCTGATTGATTGAATGTATCACACAAGAAGCTGTCCAATCTGACGTTTCATATTTCTCATTAAATTCGGGTTCAATGCTTTGTCAAAACTTCGCCGTCTCCATCTTACCGTTTATTTTTTTGCTGCAGGCTCAACCTGGACTTCGGGCGAATGCGGCATCGGGCGAATGCGGCGTTTTCGGAGGGAGTGGAGGGCGCCGAACGGGACTGTTTGGCGTGTTGTGCAAATTTTGGCACGATTTTAGGGCGAAAAAAAAATCAGGTTGAGCCGGCTAATCCCGAATTTTTGAAAAAAAAGACGGGTTGAGCCGGCTCAATCCAATCTTGAACAGTAATTGGAATTGCATCAGCTCATCATAAATTTGATGAAAGAAACATCGAGTTGAGCCGGCTAAACCAGAATTGTGTGAAAAATAAAAATAAAAGGTCAGATTGAGAAGGCTTCTGTGAGAAAGATAAAAGTCGAAATGAGACAGCGAATTTTTGTAAAAATGATTGAACCCGAATTTTACAGAAAATATGAATCGTCAGAATGGGACAGCTTGTGCACAAAAAGTCAGATTCAGACAGCGCATTTTAAAGTCGGAATAAGACAGCGAATTTTTGTAAAAATAATTGAACCCGAATTTTATAGAAAATATGACTCGTCAGACTGGGACAGCTTGTGCGCAAAAAGTCAGATTCAGACAGCGCATTTTTATTTTTTCCAAAACATTGTGGTCCAAGTTGAGCCGGCTCAACCCGAATTTTGTGGGAAAAAAAAGGTGAGATGGAGATGGGCATTTGTGAAAAATGTAAAAAGTCAGATTGAGACTACGAGTTGTTGCTGTCTCGGGGTGGGCTTGCTCAACTCGGTCCTTGAACAATATTTTTGGCATTGAGTCTGCTCGGTCCCAATTTGATGAAATAAAAACATCGAGTTGCTAGTGAGCCAGCTGAACACGAATTTTGTGGAAAATAAAAAAAGCCAGATTGAGACGGCTGACTCCGATTTACGAAAAAAACCAGGAGTAAGCCGGCTCTATTCGACTTTTGAACAACAATAATAACACTGACCCGGTCAAATCCAATATTGCTTCTGTAAAATTGGGATGGGACCGACTAAAACTGTCCTTGGGAAAAACAAAAATCGGATTCCACCGGCCCAATCCGATTTTACCACTTGTGCCTTCCTGTGGTTGGATCAAAGGAGATTGGGATTCAATTAAATGAATGAGTTTTGTAAATCTGGGAGGGCTCAGGTAGGCCCATGCTCGTGCTTTCTTGCATTTTTTCTTTTTTTCTGTCTTTCTGTGGGGGAGAAAATGAGAAACCCCGACCTAGTCACTCAGGACTGAAGGATTTGCCCCGGCCCGGGATCGTCGCACGTTTACTTATCAGATTTTCCGCTAGTGGTGAAACGTACACATTTGAAGGCTGGCCTGTGTTTTCGGGCTATCAACGAGCAAAACCCTCTGGGCCCAACGTTCAAGAAGCGTAGCGCCCTCCGCCATGGTACCCACCCCCTCATGAAGGCACCATGGACGCAGTCCGTCGAGACAGTGCCATCGTGATGAGGATGTCAACATTGCCAGATAAAGCTTTGTTTGGAATGAAAATCCCACGTATCATTTTTTTTCCTTTCTTTGGGGTAGAAAACCCTACTAAGCCACCCACGAAACTAGCTCTTGCTCTATTTTTCTATCTTGGGTGGTAACACCCCAATTAATAGCTCAGAACCCAAGAGAGTGTCCCGCATCTTTGCCCGCCAAGAGGCCCGGGGCGATGACAATTTATTACACACATCGGGCTTTCTTGTAAAATCCACGATTAAATGGCCAAAAAACTTGTCCCTTTCGAAAAATTTGTAGGAGCGGAAAGGAAGAGGCCAGGACAGGGGGGAGTACGGTTGACAAAGGGCATCCAAGGGCATCACGGAAACGATGGATTGGATCAATTTTTTGATGCAACACAACGTGTTGCGTCGCATTTTGGGGCAGATTAAAAGTTGCAGTGGTACCCCCTTCACTCAAGTGAACACCCCAGGCCTCTCTACCCACGTACTAATGGTGGACCTCATTGTGGGTACAAACAGTCTGAAATGTTTGTGGGCGGGCCTGTACTCTCGGGCTAACCAGCTCCAACAGGCAAGTCTCCCTATCTTCCACAAAACGTAGCGCCTGATCGTAATGGTGCCCCCCCACGGGTAGGTACGGCTAAGGGTGTATACAGATGTCGACCATATCGGGTCGACATGTGGAGGAACCATCGACATCGACATATGTTCAAAATTTGCAGGTCTTTGGATCGACATTGAAATTTTTTGGAGTCAGTCCCTAATTTTTTGCACCTTTTCTCGTGAAAATGCTTGAAAATTGAGCCTTTGTGTGTGTGTGTGTGTGTGTGTGTGTGTGTGTGTGTGTGTGTGTGTGTGTGTATATATATATAT
>Ga0209390_10007735_pt1 | contig 13626 bp, 8 predicted proteins | sample BON01_FD_187212 | JGI IMG/M metagenome (GOLD analysis project Ga0209390, IMG submission 187212) | Freshwater microbial communities from Lake Bonney liftoff mats and glacier meltwater in Antarctica - BON-01 (SPAdes) (version 2) | ecosystem: Environmental > Aquatic > Freshwater > Ice > Glacier... | reverse complement strand
AGAGAGAGAGAGAGAGAGAGAGAGAGAGAGAGAGAGAGAGAGAATCGTATAAACGATTATAGGATGTATGCTATATATATATTACGACCACATATACGTATGCGTACGTACCATGATCTATACCTTACAGCTGTCAAGCTGTCAGCACAACACCAACACGCGCCAGCCAGCACGCAGCACGCGGATACCGCGATGCCGTATAGCGTTGTATGCACGCACTGCTCACATAACGACGCGCGGGCGCGGGGCGCGGGATCAATCGCAGCTCGCGAAAATGCAACACGCGGCACGGGGGGCGCGCCCCTATTCGACTACATATCGACTAGTCAGCAAGGGCGGCCTCATCGCAGACCATAGGACGCCGCTAGCCCTCTGCCCTCCTCCGCCGTTTCTTCTTCTTGGAGCTCGGCGCGCCTGCACTCTTCGGCGCCTTGAGCGGCGGCGCCTCACAGCAGCCCAGTGCGCCGAATTTCGCGCGGCAGTGGCCCGTCGGCGTCCCGTGCGATGCAAAGTAATCGTCGACCTCGGAGCAGGTCAGGGGAACGGTGACCAGTCCCAGGTTGAGACAGGCCGCCGCGCTGAGCACTTGGTCCGCGGCCACAGCGGCACCGGCGGCGGAGTCGGCGCGGCTCTCCGCGGCGGCCGTGCCCGAGGGAGGGCTCGAGCCCGAGCTCGAGTTTATTAATGGCGGCGTTGTAAACGGCGACGTGTAAAGAGAGTTGCCGCGCTCGACGTTGGTGCTCGGGTCGATGCACCGGTCGCCGACCACGAGAGTAGGCTGAAGCAGCCCGGCGTCGCCGCAGATGTAGCAGCCTCCTCGCTGGTGCGCCCTACCCCCACCGTCGGAAGCACCGGCTCCGTCGCCGCCTTCGCCGTCGCCGTCGCCGTCGCCGCCCCTCGTGCCCATCGTCCCTTGTGCGAAGGAGCCGAAGAAGCTGAGCGAGGCGCACCGCCCAAGCGGCTCGTCATTGGAGGGGGGCGTCTTAGCAAGGCGCTGGGCCAGTCCGCCGGCTCCGTCCATTGGATCCGACGAGTTGGACACGCGAACCTCGGAGTCGGACTCAGGCGGGGGGTAGAAGAGCTGGCGCGAAAAGGTGAAGGCGTGCGGCAGGTTGGACTGGAAGACGAGGCTGGGGCCGCTCTCGGTGACGAGGCGCCACCGCTCCGCACTCTGCTGCTGCCCCGCACTCTGCGTGCCAGCGCCTCCCCCACCGCTCTGCCGGGCATGCGGAGGCGTAGCGCGAGCGAAAGGGGCGACAGGCCTAGTGTCGTTTTCTGCAGCGCCGAAGGCGCCCGCCGCCTCCGAAAGCACCGCGGCGGCGCCGCTCCGCGTGAGCAGATAAGCGGCCTCGCCCCGGTGGTCCTCGTGCCACCGCCGGAAGGCGGTCGAGTAGGGGCACCAGCGGTCGAGCAGCGCCACGTTGCCGGTGTGAAGCTGCAGTACCTTCCAGCCAGGGGGCGCGCGCTCCATGAGCTCCGAAAGAGAGTGCGTCCACGCACGCGGGTCGCCGAGGGAGAGGGTTCCCTCGATCACCAGGCTCACCGGCGCGCCCGACGCTAGCGCCAGCCGGGCGGCGCGCACGTGGCTAAGCGTGCGGCCAAGCTCGGAGAGGGGAGAGGCGAGCTCGGACGGCGCGCCGGCGTGGGCTTCGCCGTTGACAAGTAGCCGGAGCTCGAGCTCGCTCACCGCTGGCACGCGCGTGTGGTTGACTATGCCGAGAGGCTGCAGCACGCGCCCCTCTCGCTTGGAGGCCTCGGAGCCGGCGTCGATCCAGAAGACGGCTCCTGTGGCGGGGTGCAGCAAGGGCGCCGGCCGGTGAGCGTGTCATGACTGGGGCGCAGGCGCTGTGGGTGGTAGGTCCGGCGCGCACCGACACCCGAGAACGCCGACTCCGCCGTCAGCTGTGCGCCGCCCTCCAAGCACTGCCGGCGCCTCCCAGCACTGGGAGATTCTGCTTCCTCGGCCGTTCCGTTGCCACCGGCCACCGCGTGCGCCGCCATCGCCGCCTCCTCGTCGGCTCGCTCCTTCTTGTAGCGCGCGAACCGAGCCTCGCGGCTCAGCTTCGAAAAACCCTTGAAGGGCCATGCAACTTCGTGCATGTGCCACTTGACTCTGACCTTGGGGCGGCCTATGCCGCCACTCTGCGCTGTGCTCCCTCCTCGGCAGCTGCCGTTGACACCGCCCAAGGCGCCCCTGCTGACGCAGTCGTCGCCCTTCATAGCGACCGGCACCAAGTGCCGCATCGGGCCGCGTCCCTGCATCGACCACGCCGTGGCCACCTGTTTAGTAACCAGACCGAGAGGGAAGCGGTACCATTTCGGCCACATCTTGGCCACCTGCCGCAGCAGCTCGAAGCCCTTCCTGTAGAAGGCCGCGCCCTTGCGCATCGTCTTGCGGTTGAGGTGGGAGACGGGAAGCAGCACGAGGGCGACCGCCTGACGGTGGGGCGCGTACTGCTTGGCTGCACCGGACCACACGAAATCTAGCCCCCATCCGCAGTTGACGTGGCGGCCCATTATGTTCAGCCGCTCTGCCACGTCGTGGGCGAGGAAGCGAAAAAAGCCGCCGTCGATCAGGGGAACCTGCACCTCGACGAAGCTTGTCGGCACTGCATCGGGGATCCGTCTCGTAGTGCCGCTTGCCCAGCCGTCCCAAGTGGTGTGCCACCAGCCCTGCGTCCGCTGGAGGACTAGGGGCTGTGCCAGCAGCGGCGGGCCGCCAGCAAACGCGCAGCGCCAGCGTGCGAGAAATGCGTCGAGACGGAAGCGCTGGAACGACATGTCAGAGTCCGGCAGCCAGAGGTAGTCGGCAGGAGCCGTCTGCTCCGCCAGGAGAGGCTGGCGTGGTGACGGAGCCGCCCGCTTCGCCCGGACCGGCTGGCGCGGAGACGGAGCCAGCCAGGTGGCGTTGTCAGAGAGCAGTCGAGCGAACCGAACCTGATACGTAAGCTTGGCGCGCGTGGGGCGAACTCCGCCGTCTTCGAGCAGCGCCAAGACGGCGCCCACGCGCGCTGCGGTGTGCGGGAGCCGGTCCCACTCCGACGTCCTGTTGTTGAAGATGATCACGGCCCAGGACGGTTGGATTATTCGTTCTGGCCAGCCCGCAATTGCTGCCATATTATCCTCGAGCAGCCGCAGCGTTCCGGCCGAGTGGTCGGCCAACACACCGAAGAGGATGCGTGGGCCAGGCATGACCGCTCGCACCAGCCGGCCAAGAGAAGCAGCGAGGTAGGGATCCCGACCGACTCTGGACCCAAATAGTTTAAATACCCCAGGGGCGGGAAGGGTAGGGGCGCGGGTGGGGGTAGGGGGACGGTAGGGGGTACGTGTTGAGGACTAATTACGCGGTCATTGTCGGGTATTTTTTTAAGAAATGTGTCCCCAGAGCCCAACTTTCTTAGCGTTCGACGGCGGCAATGCGCCATTTCTTAATCCGCAGCCGTCCCCACGCACACATTTCGTTTTTTTATATTCATATTCATATTCTCTGTTAGGTGTTTCGTAGGTGTAAACTTATCATCATCATCAACTAACACTAACACACAACACACACGACACAGCGACAACGACGAAAAAAAAAGGGGGGGGGGTGTGTGTAAATCGCACTTTTTTTCTAACCCAGCCAAGGTCGCGGCCACAGCGCCTACCACTCAAGAGAGCGGCCAAACGGACGGTTTCTAGGGTTCCCGACGCCCCACCCACGAGCTTGCCGAGTGGCCAGGAGTGACGGCCTCGTCCGCCTGACTGACTGCTGACCGTTTCCGTTTAGTCTGCTGACGGGCACCCAAAAGGAGCACGTGGTCACGCGCCAGCGGCTCCCACCAGCTCCCAACAGCCGTCTCCCCCCCAAAAAATCGTGGCCTCTTTTTTGATTGCGCCTTTTTCACAGTTCAGAGTTCACAAGGAATCTGCGCTAGTCGAAAACAAAAAATAAACCCCCTATTTCTTCATACCACGAAAACTCACCGCGGTTTTAGGAGAGAGTTTTTTTTTTTGTCTCCCCGTAAGACAAATGGAGATAAAGCTGTGGCAACTCGGTTTGGGATTTAGCCGATGATGATGATGATAGTTTCTCCGAAAAAAGTGCGATGTAATAAAGTCTTATACTGTAGTATACCGTATGCAGTAGCAGTAAGAGTAAGCTCCGCCTACCTACTTATCTACTTCTACTTCGCACCCCCGCCCCTGTGCTGGCCGCCTAACGCCCTGTGACGCCCTGACACGGAGCCATTTCTTAAACACCTGGTACACCTCCCGGCTCAGGCACGCAAAGCTTACCCCTGGCTGAGCTCCAACGCACCATTTCTTAGATTCTTAATTCTTAAAAAAATCCTCGGAAACCCAACTAACGCGACATTTCTTAATGGTGGGGTTTCTTAATGCCCGACAATGACTGTAATAAGCATCATCATCAAACCCAGTTCTGCGCGGTGTGGCCCGCGCGCGGTGGGACCCAGTGACAGCTCTGTGCTGTGTGCTGTGGGCTATGTCGGCCGCTGTGTTGGGGAGGGGGGTATTCTGTGGGGGTAAGCATATCAACAGCATCAATCAATCAATCAATCAAGGGAGAGAATACAATACGTCTAGCTGTCTAGCTAGAGAGAGAGAGAGTCTAAGCGCAGTATATATCAATAATATTATTTAAGCAAGCAGTCACTGGCAGTCATATATAAGTAAGCAGTGAGTCTAAAGGGAGGTGGCGCTGGGGTGTGGCTACTCCTCGGCCCGTGTGTGGCTTTGTGAGGACCTTTGATTGATTGATTGATTGAGCTCGCATACAGGGGCCGGCCATCCCCCATCCCCCTGTGTATGCATATATCAGTAATAGGTTGACCTTTGCAGGATATTGTTACCGCCAATATTGCGGTGTATGGCATGCATGCATGCAAGCCAGGAACAGGGGGGTCGGTGGGGGGCGTATAGATATATAATATTGATATTGCACAACGGCAATGGGGTCGTGCAATAATAATAATCAATAATATATATAGTATTAGTATATAGAGATGTAATATTAGTATTGCAATCAATCAATAGGGTAGGTAGGGGATTTGTTTGCAAGCAAGCGGCAATGAAGTGTGGAGGGAGGAAATAATTAAAAATAAAAAAGGATGGTTGCCTCCCACTTCCACAACATAAACTACATAAAGATATTTGAAGTAAAACAATATCGTGTACATGCTAAATATCAGCGCTCTGTGGATATAGCATATATATTATACATCAATTATGTCATTTTCCTCTTTGGTCTATATATATATATAGGCCATGCATAGGGCGAGGGGAGGGGCATATCATATGCCACCACAACTACCGAGCGAGTTTTGGGTTACCCTAACCCAATACACGTGCGTATTGTGAGTTTTTTTGTATTTTCCAGTTCCAGTGTTTGTGTTTTTCGATGTGTTTCGTGTGGTTTGCGTGTTTTGTGGAAATACTGCAAAACACTCAAAACACTCGCAAACCACCCGCAAAACATCACAAATGCCCGCAAAACAACACACACAAACACAAAAACCATAAACCATCCATTTTTGCTAACAAAACAGCTCAAATTTGCTAACAATAGCAAATAACAACCCGATCCTCGCCCAGCAGAGAGGCGAGTATAGAGCGTTTTGAGTAGTCGAGCAGAGAGAAGCGAGTAGAGAGTCAAACAGAGATACGAGGCGAGCAGAGAGTCGAGCAGAGAGTCGAGTAGAGAGGCGAGTAGAGAGGCGAGTAGAGAGGCGAGTAGAGAGTCGAGCTAGAGTTGAGAGTCTAGTAGAGATGCGAGTAAGGCGAGTAGAGAGGCGAGCAGAGAGCAGAGAGTCAAGAAGAGAGTCGAGCAGAAAGGCGAGTAGTAGAAAGAAAGGCGAGTAGAGAGGCAAGTAGAAAGTCGGGTAGGGAGGCGAGTAGAGAGGCGAGTAGAGAATCGAGTAGAGAGGCGAGCATAGAGGCGAGTACAGAGGCGAGTTAAGAGGCGAGTAGAGAGTCGGGTAAATAGTTGAATAGTGAATAGAGAGTCAGTCGAGTAGAGAGTCGAGTAGAGAGTCGAGTAGAGAGGCTCTAAAGCCATGCAAGGCCGTTAAGGCCGTGTCGGTGTCGGAGGTGAAGGGCAACGAGCTGAACCCACGCTGGCCGCTCAGATGTTTGTCTAAACCCCGTCCGGGCCAGGCAGGGCTATTTACAGACACGCGCTAACTGCCGCTCGGGCAATCGTTACTTACCCGAACTATTGATAGCGCGCGCCTAAAAGAAACTTGGCGGGCGGCCGAAACGGCCGCCAAACTGGGCGGGCGGGCGAAACGGCACACGGAATACCGTGGGGGGAGGAGATCGTTCCTCGACAGAGGCACGCAGAGAGTCGAGTAGAGAGGCAAGTAGAGAGTCGAGTAGAGAGGCAAGTAGAGAGCCGAGTAGAGAGGCAATTAGAGAGGCGAGTACGAGTAGAGTGGTGGCAAGTCGAAAGGTGAGAAGAGAGGCGAGTTTTAGTTCGAGTAGAAAGGCGAGCAGAGAATCGAGTAAAGCAAGGCGAGTAGAGAGACGAGTAGATAAGCGAGTAGAGAGTCGAGCAGAAAGGCGAGTAGAGAGGCGAGCAGAGAGTCGAGCGGAGTGTCGAGTCGTAAAGAGGCAAGTAGAGAGGCGAGTCGTATAGAGAGTCGGGTTAGGGTTAGGGTTAGCCCGAGGCGAGAAGAGAGACGAGTAGAGAGCCGGGTAGAGAGGTGAGTAGAGAGGCGAGTAGAGAGGCGAGTAGAGAGGCGAGTCGAGAGGCGAGTAGAGAGGCGAGTAGAGAGGCGAGTCGAGAGGCGAGTCGAGAGGCGAGTAGAGAGGCGCGTAGAGAGACGAGTATAGAGGTGCGTAGAGAGGCAACTAGAACTAGAGCTAGAGAGGCGAGTAGAGAGGCGAGTAGAGGTAGTGAGGCGAGTCGAGCGGTGAGTAGAGAGTCGAGTAGAGAGCCGAGTAGTGAGTCTAGTAGAGAGGGGCGAGTAGAGAGTCAAGTAGAGAGTCGATCAGAGAGGCGAGCAGAGAGTCAAGTAGAGAGTCGAGAAGAGAGGCGCGAGTAAGAGCGGCGAGTAGAGAGAGAGAGGCGAGTAGAGAGGCGCGAGTAGAGAGGCGAGTAGAGAGGCGAGTAGAGAGAGAGTCGAGTAGAGAGTCAAGTAGAGAGGCAACTAGAAAGTCGAGTAGAGAGGCGAGTACAGGGGCGAGTAGAGAGGCGACGAGTATAAAGTCAAATAGAGAGTCGAGTAAAAAGTCGAGTAGAGTGTCGAGTAGAGAGTCAAGTAGAGGAAAGTCGAGTAGAGAGGCGAGTAGAGAGGCGAGTAGAGAGCTGAGTAGAGAGAGGCGCGTAGAGAGTCGAGTAGAGAGTCGGTAGAGTAGAGAGGCGAGTAGAGAGTCGAGTAGAGAGGCGCGTAGAGAGTAGAGAGGCAAGTAGAGAGTCGAGTAGCGAGTTGAGTAGAGAATCGGGTAGAGAGTCGAGTAGAGACTAGAGTAGAGAGTCGTGTAGAGAGGCGAGTAGAGAGCGAGTACAGAGGCGAGTAGAGAGTCGGGTAGAGAGGCGAGTAAAGGCGAGTAGAGAGGCAAGTAGAGAGGCGAGTACAGAGGCGAGTAGAGAGGCATGTAGCGAGTAGTTACAGTCCGAGTAGATAGAGAGGCGAGTGGCGAGTAGAGAGGAGAGTAGAGAGGCGAGTAGAGAGGCGACAGAGAGTTGCGTGGAGAAAGAGTCGAATCGAGAATCAAGTAGAGAGGCAAGTAGCAAGTATAGAGGCGAGTAAAGAGTCGAGTAGAGAGGTGAGTGGAGACCAGTGGAGAGGCGAGTAGAAAGTCGAGTAAAGAGGCGAGCTAGAGGCGAGTATAGAGGCGAGAAAAGAGTCGAGTAGAGAGTCGAGTAGAGAGTCGAGTAGAGAGTCCAGTAGAGAGTCGAGCAGAGCTCTGCAACAGGCCCCCCCCGCACGTCGGACGTGCCTCACGAGAGTGCAGGGAAACAAATATAGAATACAGAAAGAATGGGCAAAGCGCCCACCTCTGGCGCGGCGACAGCCGCCTCCCAACTCCGCCGCTAGGCTAGGGTTGACGAAACCCTAGCCCAGCTGCAGAGCGAACGGTGGAAGGGGCAGGGCCGAGGTAGCTCCCTACAGAAGGAGGTCCTGACCCCCCCCACACGACTGTCCACTGACGCGCAACACGGGCGCCTCGCCCCATGCCTGGTGCATAGGGAGGCAACAACAGACAGACAAACACAAAACACAAGACACACAGACCGCAGACCGAGAAAACCGAGTGTCCACGAGGAATCTCGCAATGGAGTCTCACTCACCAGGGTAGTGGTGGGTGGGGTGAGAGTGAGAGAGAGTCCATGGTCGACGATGTCGACTAGAAAGATCGCAGCGAGATGGCGGCAGCTCAAAGAACAGCGCGAGCGACGGGCAACTTACTTCTACCGTTAAAGAGATCTAGGTTATACGGTTAAAGGAATGGGCGGCGCCTCATCGCTAATGATACCAAAGAGCTAGTGTACCGAAGGGAGAAACGAGAGGAGAGAGGACTCGCCCTCCTGTTCGCTCGAGCCTCCGCACGTGACCCCCCCATCAGCAGAGCGACTGAAGCAAGGTGTTGTTCAGCCAAGGCGAACAGAGAGGCGAGTAGAGAGTCGAGTAGAGAGGCGCGTCGAGTCGAGTAGAGAGGTGCGTAGAAAGGCAACTAGAGAGGCGAGTAGAGAGGCGAGTAGAGAGTCGAGTAGAGAGGCGAGTAGAGAGGCGAGTAGAGAGTCGAGTAGAGAGTCGAGTAGAGAGGCGAGTAGAGAGGCGAGTAGAGAGGCGAGTAGAGAGTCGAGTAGAGAGGCGAGTAGAGAGGCGAGTAGAGAGTCGAGTAGAGAGTCGAGTAGAGAGGCGAGTAGAGAGTCGAGTAGAGAGTCGAGTAGAGAGTCGAGTAGAGAGTCGAGTAGAGAGGCGAGTAGAGAGTCGAGTAGAGAGTCGAGTAGAGAGGCGAGTAGAGAGTCGAGTATAGAGGCGAGTATAGAGGCGAGTAAAGAGGCGAGTAGAGAGGCGAGTAGAGAGGCGAGTAGAGAGTCGAGTAGAGAGGCGAGTAGAGAGTCGAGTATAGAGGCGAGTATAGAGGCGAGTAAAGAGGCGAGTAGAGAGGCGAGTAGAGAGTCGAGTAGTAACAGTCCGAGTAGAGAGGCGAGTAGAGAGTCGAGTAGAGAGGGGAGTAGAGAGGCGAGTCGAGTAGTAACAGTCCGAGTAGAGAGGCGAGTAGAGAGTCGAGTAGAGAGGCGAGTAGAGAGGCGAGTCGAGAGGCGAGTAGAGAGTCGAGTAGAGAGACGAGTAGAGAGTCGATCGAGTAGAGAGTGGAGGAGAGAGTAGAGAGGCGAGTAGAAAGGCGAGTAGTAGAGAGTCGAGTAGAGCGAGTAGAGAGTCGATTAGAGAGACGAGTAAAGAGTCGAGTAGAGAGTCGAGTAGAGAGGCGAGTAGAGAGGCGAGTAGAGATGCGAGCCGAGAGACGAGTAGAGAGGCGAGCAGAGAGGCGAGTAGAGAGGCGAGTAGAGAGACGACGAGTAGATAGACGAGTAGAGAGACGAGAGGCGAGTAGAGAGGCGAGTAGAGAGAGAGAGGCGAGTAGAGAGGCGAGTAGAGTCGAGTAGAGAGGCATGCAAAGAGGCGAGTGGCGAGGCGAGGCGAGAGGCGAGTCGAGATGCGAGTAGAGAGGCGAGTAGAGAGTCGAGTAGAGATGCGAGTAGATATAGGCGAGTAGAGAGGCGCGCAGGGAGTTTTGCTTAGAGAAAGTCGACTAGAGAGTCGAGTAGAGAGGCGAGTAGAGAGTCGAGCAGAGAGTAGAGCAGAGAGGCGAGTAGAGAGAGTCGAAACTCGAGGGTTGAGTAGAGAGGCGGGTAGAGAGGTGAGAAGAGAGGCGAGTAGAGAGTCGAGTCGAGCCGAGAGGCGAGCAGAGGGTTGGCCCGAGCACTTAGAGTTAGAATTATAGACAGTGCGGAGTGCGGCAGCCGCAGCTATATGGTTAGATATGCCTAGATACGGCGATACAGTAGGCGGGAGATCCCAAAGATACACTCCGGAGGGGGGGGGCTAAGGCCGATCATTATACATACTGTATGTATCAGCGCTGCGGATATATATATATAATATATCAATTGCATCCTCTTCTCGGTTGTATATAGGCCATAGGGCGAGGGTCGGGGCACATGCCACCAACTACCGACTACCGGGTTAACCCGATTTTTTTCTCTTTGTGGCAATCAATGGCATTGGTTTAGAATTGGTTGATTGATTGAATGGCATTGATTGAGAATTGGTTGATTGATTGGTTTGCCGAGTCGGAGTTGGTGGGGCCTTTACAAGATACTCGATATTGGATATTCGCGTTCGCGTTCACTTTTTTTAAGCACTTTATTATATGTATATAAAGCTTTTTTGCACGCACGTGGCACGCACGAGTCAGTCATCCGTGTAATGCCGTATCGTATTGTCCCTCCCCGCCCTGTATTGCCTACACTATTGCAATTGCAATACGCAACACTATAATATTGCACGACCATGCCATTGTTCAATGTTCGACTGCCCTCCGCCCCCCGCCCCCCCCCTTTCCCTTTTGTTTGACATACTGTACATAATAATAATACACCGTACAATAACAATATACAATATTTGTAATAAAAATGTCGTGTAAAGGCCACACAGAATACCAAGCCGAAACTACTTGCTTGGCTGTTACGTCAACATAATCAAAATATATAGCCAAGCAAGCAAGAAAGAGAGAAGAGACCACCGATCTCTGACAGATGGCGAGCGGGAGGCGAAAGGGGACCGTGCGCCGTGAGCCGTGAGGAGCGTGCGCCGCGCAGGGCACCGCGCTCCTTGTGGTTATGGAGAGAGAACGCCTGTGTGACTTAAGGTTGACCCGAGGTATTTATTGCACGCAAGAAACACTACCTCTCGTCGCCGACCGTAAGCCGTAAGCTGTAAGCTGTGAGTTCCTATGTGCTATTTATACCGTAATAAGACCGTCCGTCACACGGCCGCGAGGAAATACGACAGTCGTGAAAATGTGGTCTAAAAAAATACGAGAAATCGGAGCTATGCTATATATATATAGTATGTAGCACTATAATATAGCATCTGATGGAGGCTACGGCTACGGTAGCAGGCTACGGGAACGTACAGTTACAGTTATACAGTAAAAGTACAGTAAAGCATGCTGAAACATTGTGTGTGTATGTATGCTACATGGTACGTACACACACAGCCTCAATCAAAAACGCCCAGACCCAGAGACTATTTTTTTTAATGCCGCGCGGTTTTAAACTTGAAGCTCAAGCAACCAAGCCTAAGCCTACTAATAATAACACTGCTAATAAAGCTTTTAAAAGTGTATACTTATAGCTTATAGCTATAGCTTATAGCTTTGAAACCGCGCACTTATACTTATAAAATAATATAGGCTGGGCGTTTTGTGGTTTTGTGTAGCATGCAATTGCAATGCTGCATACTTTCACACTACTGCCACTGTGACTGTAGTCTCCATTTTATAGATGCTATATGCTATATAACATATATATAGTGTTATATTCATATATAGCATAGGCATAGCTCCACACTCAGTACACTTGCTCTTACAATTTTTTTTCAAGGATGCTGTGTAGTATATAATGTAGTAGCATGCTACAATAATGCTATGTAGCCTCCCTCAGATGTTACATACAGTGCTATATAGCATACCTCCACAGTTTCTTACATTGTTATTAACGCCCACGTTAGTTCTAAAACAAAACCTGTCCCAGAGAGGCCAGAGGCGGCAAAGCCCGGCGTGAGACAGGCGGGGATCTCAGGGAGGGTAGCAGGGTGATGTGTGAGTGTGTGTGTGTCTCTTGTGTATTTGATATTTGACGAGTACGTATAGTTAACGTATAGTATGTTTGCTCTTCTGGCTACTGCTGCTGTCGTGGGAGGTGGTACTGACTGGTGCTGCTGGCTGGTCCTCGCCTCTGCCTCGGGCTGTGAAAACAGTGTTTAAACATCCAAATGTACCCCAGGTTGTAGCATATATAGTGTAGTATGTAGTATGTAATGTAGCATGTAGCATCCCCCAATGCTACATAGCGTATATGCTACACAACATCCAAGCTTTTTTTTAAACCATATCCATCCTAAAACAAAATTGTCTCCGCAGAGGCTAGAGCTAGAGGGTGGCAAAGCGTGGCGCAAACTCGCGCGCGTGCCGTCTGCGTGTTTGCATTGTGGGTTTCCGGGGTCCACATACCCGGGGTCCGGGGTGTTGCCTTGGGACCTGTGGAGATGCGTGTTCCTTGTGTTCCTTCTATTATTATAGGGCCTCTAAATTAGGGCCGCCCGCTTCCACGCTCGGCTCGGCTGCTTGGTGCTCGGCCGGACGTTCCGTCCGGGATGGTTGTGCTCTTGCACAGGTCAACTTCATACATCTTATGTATTGTATATCTGAGAAATATAAGGATAGGTTTGCTATTGGTGTTACATTTAATTATATTATTATTTTATTGTGTTATTTTGTGTCTTTGTCGCTTTGTTTATATACATAGGGAGATATATAAATTTATATTATTAGACATTGTTATATTGCTTATAGATCACGTCTGTTACACACATACGATGATAAATGCTGTATAAATATCACTCACTATTCACTTATATAACTGTATTTATATTAATATTTACATAATAGCCTCTTCTAACGGGAATGTGGTAGCTGACGGTGCGCGCGGTCCTCCCGTGTGCGTTCCGGTTCCGACACTCCGCGAACGAGCACCACCCGCCATACAGCACACAGCCGCACCTGTGCTGTGCATTCACAGCTGTGATGGAACGTGCGAACCCGCCACACACGCAGTGCGACCCACGACCCACACGACAGGGATGATACGGTAGGGGTGTCAGCGCGGGACTACACGCGGACCCAGCCATCGACTTCTCTCTCACACACGGCGAGCGGCCGCCAACCAGCTATGGCCTTGAGGCGCGCGCATGCGCGCTTGCGCGGTGTGCGCCTGGCGCTTGCCTATCCCTAGACGCACAAGGCCAGCTTAAAGAACTACCGCTATCTAGGCTACGCCTGTGTGGCCGTGCATTAACTGTGCGTCCCACGACGTCGACAGCCGTGCGAGGGCGGCGGCACCGCCGCCAATCGGTGGGGCAGCCGATACGCCAGCTTGGCCGTCACCAGGAGGGAGTGACAACGCAAGGCCAGCAGCCCTGCTCCCTCTGCTGCTGTTTCCGGTATGGGCCCACTGATAGTTGCACACGCGGCGTGCAGAACTCGCGTTGTCGTGCCGATCACGGGCGTCGTCGCGTGCGTGGCACTCTGCTGCGAGAAGCACCTGGAGAGGAGGTGGGCGCGGTTGCTTTCTAGAGTATAGGGCGTGCTGGCGTTACACACGGTTTGAGGGCGTGATTTGCACCTGGCGAGCGAGGTACTCGGAGGCCGTTTGTCTGGTCAAGTAACGGCGGGCGTACGCCTGCCCCGCGGCACCTGCGGCGTGAGAGGAGGCGAGGGGTTGGGGGGCGCGGGGATCTGATGGCGAAGGGCGGCCGAGGGATACATATATATATTATATATATATATATATATTATATATATATATATATATACATATATATATATACA
>Ga0209390_10007727_pt1 | contig 13633 bp, 19 predicted proteins | sample BON01_FD_187212 | JGI IMG/M metagenome (GOLD analysis project Ga0209390, IMG submission 187212) | Freshwater microbial communities from Lake Bonney liftoff mats and glacier meltwater in Antarctica - BON-01 (SPAdes) (version 2) | ecosystem: Environmental > Aquatic > Freshwater > Ice > Glacier... | reverse complement strand
GGGGGGGGGGGGGGGGGGGGGGTGGGTATGAGATTCAGATAACAAAAACAATTATAAACACACAGGCGGACATAAGGAGGGAGGGCGAGAGGGAGGGAGGGGGGAGCGTACCTCGACTTCACGCGGGTCCTCCTGCGTGTAATCGCGCTTGGCAAAAATCTGCTTCTGTCTGTACTCAGCATTATCATCAAAATTGAGCTTTGCGTCAGCAGCGACAATCCGCCCGTCGTTCGTTTCGGCTAAAGGGTTGATCTCCACGAGAGTGGCATCGGTGGCGATCATCATTTTGTACAGCTTCTTGACGAGATCGGCACCAGCGGCATGGGTGGCAGTGCCGGGCTCCAAACCTAAACAGAAAAAGGAGAAAAAAAGGTGTTTTTAGTGATTTATTTGATGGAATATGAAGGAAAGTAAGAGGAAATGAGTGAGTTTCGGCTAAGGGCTTGATCTCCACCAAGGTGGCATCTATAGGTGGCAATCATCATTTGGTACAGCTCCTTGACGAGATCCGCGCCTGCTGCATGGGTAGCAGCGCCGGGCTCGAGACCTAAGAAGAAGAAGAAGAAGAAGAAGGGGGAAAAAAGTGTTTTAGTGGTTTATATTGAGTGAAAATGAGAGCGTGCGGGAGGGAGGGAGGGAGGGAAAGGCAGGTACCTACCAATCTTCGTGGCAATCCCAAGAGCAGTCTCCTCCGTCAGCCCCTCCATGATATCAATCGCTTCCGTGAAAATCTTTTCCGGGTTCGAGGCAGCGACGTCTTCAATGCTCGTGCCTCCCACCGGGCTTGCAACAATCACGGGGCCTTGCGTGCTCCTGTCCATCATGATCGACAAATACATCTCCCGGCGCATGTACAGCCTCTCGACGAGCAGCACCTGAGGGAGGGAAGGAGGGAGGGAGGGGTGAATGCTTGATTCACACACCCTATGAGACGGAGGGACGGGGTGAGGGAGGGAAGAAAAGGCTCAAACTCACCTTATTACAGATGATTCCATCGGGGCCACTCTGCTTCGTCACCAGCATCTGGCCCAGCATCGCCTCCGTCATATTCTTGACATCCTTCAGGTTGGTCGCCAGGTGCACTCCTCCCTTGAAACCATTCTTGAACGTTCCGAGCCCACGGCCGCCGGACAATACCATAGCCTTGACCACGGCATCGCCCTTGTTGAGCGTGTTGACGTAGACGTGCTCGGCCTCGTCGACCGAAGAAACGACTTGCCCCTAGAGAAAGGAGGGAGGGAGGGCGGGCATTTTTGTGAGGATGAAGGGAGGCAGGATGATCGCTCGCTCTGCTGTCAGCCATCCATTTAGACGAGCATAACAAACGCTATAACGGTCAAGAAAGACTTCAAACCCTCCTCTGTGTCTCTTCAGTCTCTCAATCTCCCTACCCGCCAAGACCCCTCTGCTGCCCGCTCAACCACCCCATCCACCCAGCAGCAAGCAACAAAAGACAAACGTACCTGAGGCGTGTTGATCCCATAGCCCTTCATGATGTCCATACTGATGTACTCGTGCACGTTCAGCATGCGGGCCTGCTGCCGCCCACGGACCAAGGCCTGCTATTAGGAAAGGTGTGCGTTTGAGCGAGAGGAGGGGAGGGAGGGAGGAGGGAGAGGTTGCGTGTGTGAGAGACACAAGAGAGAAATGCAGGACATACTACTAGGGAAAGACATCGCTTCTACGCCCGTGCTTGTCCCTATCTATCCCTCAATCTTACCCACGCTAGACGTACCTTCTTGTTGGTCCCCGCGAGGCGGACGTTGTTGAGCACTGCGCGGAACATGATGAACGACGATGACGGGGGGAGTGCTGCTCTAAGTCTGTATGGTCAAAGGCTGCCTGTTTTCCGAGACAGCGGCAGCAGGACGACGGCAGCGGAAGCGCGCAGCTGTAAGAAGGGGAGCGGGGAGGCTTGCTTTAGCGTGGTGTGAGGGTGTAGGGGGTGGGACAGGCACAAGTCAAGAATGTTGGCGGCCGTTTGTCGCTGCAAGCGATGACGGAGGGAGGGGTGGATTGCCAACGTTCATGCAATGTGTTACGTAGCACACTTGAGAAGATGGACAAGACAATGAAGCGGTCCCTGGTGGTGCGCAGGCCTTTTGCGTTTAAGATGTGCCAGGATGCCAAAGACGGTGCATGACGCGTGCGCACCGCGTGTGGCCGGTACACGACTCGGTACACGACCCTTCTGAAACGCAACACCCTCCCCCCTCCCCGAGAAGAAAACAAGGCATAGTTTGCATTTTCTTTTGGCTTGCTTGTTTTTTCTTTTCTTTTTCTGTGCTTGTGGCCCTGTTTGTCCCTTCGCCGCGCCCATTTCCTTGCTTGACCCGCTTGATGAGAATCGTGCTTTGTCACTTGGCACTTGGTTGGGGGGCAGGTCTTGAGTCACACAAACTCACTCTTTTTCTCTCTCTCTCTCTCTCTCAAATTGTCTTTCTACACACATACACACACACATCATTCATTTTGATATGCAATCTCTCTCATATACACTCTCTCATTTCCGTCACTACTGCCCGCAGCTTTTCCCCCCACCCCTCCCTCCTCAACCTCCTCCCTCCATCCAAACCACCCCACCCCTCTCTATGAAGACCTCGACAACGGAAACAACTTCTCAATCCTCCCTTGCACCGACAGCCTTTCCCTCCCTCCTCCCTCCCTCCCTCCCTCCCTCCCTCCCCCATCCCTCTCTATGAAGACCTTGATAAAGAATACAGCTTCTCAATCGCCTCCCTATACTTCTCCTGCACCGACAGCCTCTTCACCTTCAGCGTTTGGGTCAACAAGCCCGATTGGACATTTAAGGGAGCAAGCACCAAGTACACATGCTTCACGTGCTCCCACGTTCGAAATTCCTCCGGGTCTTGCAGCAACGCCACCGCGACCTCCCTCCCTATCTCTCTAACCAACACAGGATTTGCATTCAACTTGGCCGCTTCTTTGTCCAACGTGGCACTGTCTGCTTTACACCCCAACAGTACCGCTGACGGGCCTACTAGCTCACTCAAACGTTCGGCTTCCGCCTGAGGGATCCATCCTCGTGCGGCGAGCTCGAGGGGGTTCACCACCACTAAAGCACTCAATTCCCGTTGGTCCTGTCCGACGACCATGCATTGCTCAATCACTGCACAGCGTTCCACCACGGCGTCTTCAATAGGCTGCGGCTCGACGTTCTCGCCATTGCTGAGAACTATGACATCTTTCGCTCTTCCCGTTAAGACTAAATCGCCTGTAGATGGATTAATAAATCCAAGGTCGCCTGTATCGAACCACCCATTGGCATCAATCGCTTTATGTGTACTCACGGAGTCTTTATAATAACCTCGCATGACCTGCGGCCCCCTAGTAAATACAACTCCTGCCTTCCCTCCCTCCCTCCCTGCCTGCAACACCACCCCGGTCTCCACATCCCGCACCTGCAACTCTACCTCCTTGGGAGGCAGCCCCACCACTCCTCCATCAACCAGATTCCTCCTCCTCCCTGCCCTCCGTACAGCAATCACAGGACTGGTTTCCGTTAGACCATATCCACTCACCACAGGGATCCCAGCAGAGTCATAAAATTCTTCTAAGTATTTGGCTAGGGCAGAACCACCAGAAACAACAAGTTTCTGTCGTCCCCCCAAGGCGCTCCGCACCTTCTTAAACACGATCTGGTCGGAAAGTTGGGCGAAGGGGAAGAGGAGGAGTGTAAAAAGGACGGCGAGCGGGCGGGAGGTCAACCGGAGGAGGGGGGGGAGCAATAAACGAAGCTGGAGTTTCTTCTGTTGCTGTTGGGAGGAAGGAGGACGACGGACGACTAGACCCAGGGCACGTTTGAGGGCGCGGGTGTAGAGGAGGGAGAGGAGGGAGAGGAAGGCGACCAGCTTCCGACGGGCAGGTGGACCGGCGGCCAACTTTTCTTTGATCGATTTATGCACATTTTCTAAGAGCCTCGGGACGACTATCAAGAAGTGAGGGCGGTATGTTTGTAGATCACTCTTGAACGCACGCACGGAGGAATAGACAAGCGAGCCGCCACGGGCGAGCGCAAAAAGTTCAGAGGACCTTTCAAAAATGTGCCAGCAGGGGAGGAGGGAGAGGATGACGTCCCCGGGACCTGGGTTGAGCCCGAGGTCGATATTTCTAATTTGATGGAGGAGGTTGGAATGAGAGAGCATCACGCCTTTAGGTCTTCCGGTGGTGCCGCTGGTGAAGACCAGGGTGTGTAAATCGGAGGGGGAGAGGTCGGGAGGTCGGTAGTGGGGGAGGTGCTTTGCGCCGAGGGCCAAGAGTTCCTCAATACTGATCAAGGTGGTGCTGTCTAGCCCTAGCTCGGCGGCAACGCTGCTAAGATCATCTGCTGCTCCTCCTATTTTCTCGGGAGGCCGCAGAATGACCACCAGGCGAGGAGGGCCATGTAGAGAGGAGGATAGTCCTCCCCCTGCTTGCAGCTTCCGCAGCAACGCTACGTCCTGAAGGACCACTGCTTTACAATCAGCATGCTTATAAATGAACTGAAGTTCCTCCACGGGCGCCGCTGCTCCTCTTACGGCAGTGGGGCATCCATTGAGGGAGGCCCCTTGTTCTGTTAGCAGCCACGGGGCACTGTTTTCTGAGAAGAAGGCGAGGTGATCTCCTCTTCGAAAGCCCAGGGCATGAAACCCCGCGGCAGCCTGGTAGATTAAAAGGCGGGCTTGGCCGAATGTTAAGGCCAGAGAGGAGGAAGTCGAGAGGGGGTGGGAGGGGTCGGTGAGCATGAGGTACGGCCCGCAGTGCTCGGCGAGGATGTCCCAGATGCCGGGGACGGATTTGACGAGGGCGGGGGAGTCGATGGCGTGGGCTAGGGCGGCTTGATCGACCGGAGGAAGAGCTTCACTACTGCGGCTGCTGCTGCTGCTGCTGGTGGTGGAGGGAGGGTGGGGCCAGGTGAAGGTAGGGATGTCTCCTTGTCGGAGTTGGGCGATGGGGTTGCCTCGGGTCCAGTGGCTGTCGATGACTACGGGCGGGTCGTCGTGTCGGTTTACACCCTTGTTGCTGCTGCCGCTCGGATTAGAGGTGGCGGTCGTCGTTCCAATCATATCATCTGGCCGCGTGGTGCTACGGCGAGGGAGGGCAGGGGGGAGGGAACGGAGGGTGTGGTGGACGAGGCGCTGCAAGGCCAAGGCGGGGGGTTGCTTGAGATGCCCTCCGAGAGGTAGCATAAAGGCATTGGCGGTTTGCTCGAGCCCGAGGGCGAGGAGGAGGATGGAGAAGGCAAACTTGCCACGCTTCATGGTGCTGTGGGGGTTGGAGGGGGAGGGAGGGTGAAGGATGAGACTCACAGAGAGAGAGGTATATGTGTTGCATCGAGGGTTGGAAGGGTGGCTTTGGGCAAAGCAGGGATTGTGGGAGAGAGACAAAGGCACGGCCAAGCGCTTCTGCTAGAGTTTGTGTGTATACGGTGTCTGTGTGTGTGGGCATGGGCTGCACGACGGTCGATCCAAATGCATTTGTCCGGCCGGTGGAGCAGGGCAAAAAGGGAGGGCCGCGTCCAATCAGGCTGATGCAAAACGTAGGGCTCCACCACCACTACGACAACAACAAGCCCTCCCCCCACTTTCACACTTAACGCAATGCCTCTCTTCTGCACGTGCCTCACCTCTTGTTGTTTGCCCCTCGTCGAATGCTGCGTCCGGTTGAATGTCAATGTCGTCGTGTGTTGCCGTGCAGAGCGAGGAGACGCACGGCGAGACAAGGCGGAGGCTTGCTTCTTGCGTCTCAACTCGACGACGACAACGCGGGCTTGGAAGGCCTGTACGTACATGTGTGGTATGACGATTGAGTGAGCGTGTGTGGTGCTTGTTGTTTGCCCCTTGTCGAATGCTGCGTCCGGTTGAATGTCGATGTCGTCGTGTGTTGCCGTGCAGAGCGAGGAGACGCACGGGGAGACTAGGCGGAGGCTTGCTTCTTGCGTCTCAACTCGACGACGACGACGCGGGCTTGGAAGGCCTGTACGTACATGTGTGGTATGACGATTGAGTGAGCGTGTGTGGTGTAAAGTGCGGACAAGCAAAGGCAAGCAGAACAGCTTTCTCGATGTTCCATGCGGTCTTGCAGCAGCTGACGACCCTCCCCGTCCATTCTTTCCTCGACGCCTGCATTCACACTCACACCAACGACCTACACAACACAACGAAGATAGGGAGATGAGCGCTGCCGATGACGACGACATGGTGGTGGACCAGCAGAGGCAGGGACAGGAGGACGGGGAGGAGGCGCCGCGATCAGGTATGTACGACGATGATTGGTGGAGTGGGGGGCATCATTCACATGGCCAGGATACTTTCGATGGGAGCGCTTGTGTCCACAAGCCTACACTACACCCTGCAAGCCATTTGACGATGCGAGGAATAGGAGGAGGTAGTGGTAGAGGAGGCGGCGGTGGTGGCGGTGGGGGCTTGCTCAGCCGGAGGACGACGAGAAAGATGATGCCGCTCTACTCCCCTACCACAATCGTTGCCACTCAGCCCCATTCTTGTACATACGTGCTTGTACCAGCACAAACGCTAACCCAATAGCACATGCGGCACTTTTAGGCAGCAGTTGGGTTCTATTGTCTCGTCGTCAGCCGCGGCAGCCGCGGCTCCCATGCACACCACATACTCACTCCTTCTTTCTTTCACCCTCCAACCCACCCACTCATACCCCGTCAACACAGGCAAAAAACGGTACCGCCGCGAAAAGCCCTGGGACCACGCGGGAATCGATCATTGGAAAGCAGAGGAATGGAAGCCGGAATACATGCCAGGCCCCCTGCTGGAAGAGAGTTCGTTTGCGACGCTTTTTCCCAAGTATAGGGAGAAGTACCTGCGGGAGGTGTGGCCGGTCGTGACCCGGGCCTTGGAGAAAGTAGGGGTGGGCTGCGAGCTGAACATTATCGAGGGCTCCATGACGGTGCGGACGACGAGGAAGACGTCTGATCCGTATGTGGTGGTTAAGGCTAGGTACGTTTTCTGACTGTCTGCTTGTCCTCTTTGCCTTCCTCTCTTCCTCGTTTCTTTTCTTGCCCGCTGACGCTCCTCCTTCTTTCCATTTTTTAGGGATCTGATCGAGCTGCTAGCCCGCTCTATCCCGATGCAACAAGCCGTGTGTGTCTTGGAAGATGACGTTGCCTGTGATATTATCAGTACTCACTCACCCTCCCTCCCCTCCTCCTCCCTGCTCCCTCCCTCCCTTGCTTAGGGATCTGATCAAGTTGCTAGCCCGTTCTATTCCGGTGCAACAAGCCGTGAGGGTGCTGGAAGATGACGTAGCCTGCGATATTATCAAGATTGGGGGGATCGTGCGGAATAAGGAGAGGTTTGTCAAGCGCCGTCAGAGGCTAGTAGGACCCGATGGGGCGACTCTCAAGGTAAGAGTAATAAGAAGAAAAGAGAGGAGCGAGAGATGACATCCCTTTTCCAATCATTCAGAAATCAACAAAATCTTTTCACCCACACATTCCTTTTTTTTAATTTTCTCTTCCCTCCAGGCCCTGGAGTTGCTGACGGGCTGCTTTATTTTGGTGCAAGGCAACACGGTGGCGGCCATGGGCTCCTTCAAGGGCATCAAGCATGTGCGCAAGGTGGTGGTGGACTGCATGAAGAACGTCCACCCCATCTACCACATCAAAACCTTGATGATCAAAAGGGAGCTTGCCAAGGACCCCACCCTGGCCGAAGAGAACTGGGACCGTTTCCTCCCCCAGTTCAAGAAGAAGAACGTGCCCCGGCAGAAGCCGCAGGAAGTGCGGGTGAAGAAGGCCTACACGCCTTTCCCTCCCCCTCAACCTCCCTCCAAGGTGGACCTGCAGTTGGAGAGCGGCGAGTACTTCATGAGCGAGCACCAGCGGAAGCTGAAGAAAAAGGGGGAGAAGCAGGCCGAGTCGGCGGGGAGGGCGGGGAAGAGGAGGGAGGAGCGGGAGCAGGAGTTTGTGGCCCCGGTCGAAGAGGAGGAAGGAGGAAAGAAGAAGAAGGGGAAGAAGTCCGCGGAGAAGAAGAAGGAGGAGGGGGAAGAGGTAGAAGTGAAGGAGGCAGGAGAGAACAAGAATGTGAAGGGCAGCAATCCGAATAAGCGGAGCTTGCGGGAAATGACGGAGGGGTTGGTGCAGAAGAGCAAGGGCAAGACGGGTAATGGGGGAGGAGGAGCAGTGCCGGCGAAGCAGCAGCAGGCCACGTACGTGGAGCAGCAGCAGGAGGCAGCCCCGGTGGCGAGCAAGAAGAAGAAGAAGCAGCAGCAAAAGGAGTAGGGAGATGGGTAGGGTGGGAGGGGGTGGGGAGGTTGGAGAGAGGAGTTTTGGGTAGACGGGTAAACAGCAACAAAGAAACAATGCAACAACGAAATCCTGAAAGAGGCATTTGTCAGGCGTCTCCGTTTTTTGTTTCTGCGTTCTCTTTGTGCCCTTTTTGTGGGCTATTTTTGTTTTTGGTTGTTGGAGAGGAGGCGGCGTCATCTCGACATCTCACGTTCCGCTTCCGCCCTCTTTGCTTGTCATATGCGCCTTTCTATAAGCCCTACTCACTCCACGCACACCACATACACAACACAGGCACGCCCATGAACGAATGTCCCTTGTGCCGGGCCAGCGCCGGGGACGGGTTGTCTTGCGCGGGGTGCGTCAAGAACACCCTCTACTACAAGCAGCAGGCGATCGCGTACAAGAAATTGGCCTTGCGGGACGCGTACGAGCAAGCCAAGGTAGTGTTGACGGCGCGGCAGCCCATTTTTGAGGAGGAGCAGGCGGTGGCAGATTTGATGAGGCGGCAGGGGGAGATGCGGAGGCGGTTGCAAGAGGTAGGCAGGGGGTTGGAGGGAGGGAGGGAGGGAAGGCGTGAGTCGGGACCTTGCCACACACGACTGACAGGAGATCCCTCTCTTTCCATACCTCACAAGCATTTTTTGATACTTCCTCTTCCTTTCCTTTCTTATTACTAAAACAGACAGCCGAGCGCGTCCGTGACTTGCGCGTGGCCGTGGCCCGCAAGACCTTTTCGCTCGATGAACGCCGGCGGGCCTTGGCGTCAGCCATGAGCAAACTAGAGGAAGCGTCCCGCCGACAAGAAAGTCGGTCCTTTCCTGTGTTGAGGGGCCTGGAATGGTATAGAGAGCAGGCGATGGAAGCAGTACATCAGAGGGTGTGGACGAGGGTGTTGGAGCATTTTGTGATTTTCCCGATCGAGGCCGACGTGCCGGGCCTTGCCCGCCCTCCCTCCCATCCTCCCCCTCTTTCGGCATCGAGCAGCAAGCAGCAGCAGCAGCAGCAGCAGCAGCAGCAGCAGCAGCAGCAGCAGCAGCAGGGTTTTGGGAGAGATCATCATCATCATCTGCTGCCTGGCGTGAGTACTATTGCTGGTTTGCCTTTGCCGAATTCAGGGCGTTATCGTGGTAAGTGAGTGTGTGAAGAGAGGGAAGGAGGGAGGGAGGGAGGGAGGGAAAGGGGGGAAATATATACAAAAGAGGTACAATGGTGATGTAATCGGTTGTATCTTGAGTGGAAAGTGAAATTGTATGCCCCTCAACCCGCTTCGCTCCCTCTCCTCTTCAGGCCGGTATCGTGGTAAGTGAGTGTGTGGGGGGGAAAGGAAGAAATGGGGAGAGAAGAGAAGAGAATGGGTGGCATCTTCATATAAAGTTGTATGTTAGTCGTGTCAATATTTGTGTTTTAATTGCTTAAACGTGGATGGGGAAATGGTGTGCTCACTATTCCTCCCTTCCTCCCTCCCTCCCTTCCTCAGAGCTGGGCCTTCCCGATGAGGTCTGTGAGGCGGCTCTTTACTTAGTGGCACGCTTGACCTGGTCCCTAGCTAATACCTTCGGAGTGAAGCTACCACACCCGCTTCGGTTTCCGGCGGGCAAGCCGTATGCATTGATTGCGGAGGATGGGAAGGGACGGTGAGTGGAGGGAGGGAGGGAGGGAGGGAGGGAGGGAGGGAGGGGAAGGTCATTAGCCAATACTTTTGGAGTGAAGCTACCACACCCCTTGAGGTTTCCGGCAGGCAAGCCCTATGCGCTGATTGCGGAGGATGAGCAGGAAGGGTGAGTGGAGGGAGGGGAGGGAGGGAAGGTGTCTACTATGCTTCTGTCTCCGATCCGTATGTCGCCATTTACTCACCACTCCTCCTCCTTCTCTTTCCCATCTCAACAACAACAAAAATAGCACCGAGTTCGCCCTCAGTCCTTCCTTCTACCCCAGCAGCACCAGCACCAGCACCAGCAGCACCAGCACCAGGAGCAAACACCCCCCTCTCCCCAAAAAGCGGGAGGGCGGGAGGGAGGAAGAGGGCACTGGTACCGACCCCTTCTCCCTCGCTTTGGAAGCTCTGCAGTTCAATGTGCATCGTTTGGCGATCTCTCCTGCCGCTGTTGGTGTAGACGTCTCGGAGTTATTCGGGAAAGAAGCAGTCCTGTTGAACCTATGGGCGATCCAACGACAAGCCGCTAGAGTCGTGGAAGCATATGAAGGTCTCCCTGATGTACCCTTACCCAGATTGAAGGAGAGGAGGAGGGGAGGGAGGGAAGAGACGGGAGGAGGGGGGCAGCAGCAGCAGTATCACCAGCAGCAGCAGCAGGAAGTTGCTTATCAACAGTACCAGCAGCAGGTGCAGCAGCAGCAGCAGCAGCAGCAGGGGGTGGAAGGGACGCCGAGGGTGGTTTTTGAGGATAGAGAGGAGTCGGAGTGGAGCTTGGTGGAGCTGCAGAACCAGGTGGATGCTTTGGGGGGAGGAGGAGGAGGAGGACAACGACGGTGAGGGGAAGGAGAAGAAGTGTATGTAGTTTGCAAATAGAACATGTTGTGCAGTGACCCGAAGTAAAAAGAAGGATGAACAGCTAGAGCTGACAGGTAAATGGGAAAAAAGAAGAGAAGGAATTGTATATTTGCTAGGTTTCTTGGGGTTGCGAAATGTCTATTTATATCTGGTGCTTTCGTAACTCCTTCTTGATGACAGAAAGTAGACCGAAAAGTGGTGCAGCGAGACCTAGCAGACAGCGAAAGGAGGAGAGAAAATAAATAAAATGGCATGTTGGTCTCTTTCTTTACGAATTCTCTATTTCGCGCTTCTCTATGTATACCCTTCTCCTTCCCTCCCTCCCTCCCTCCCCCCCTCGCCCCCTCCCTCCCTCCCTCCCTCCCCTCGACTACACGTCTTAACCACCAAATCAATCTCCGCCTGGAGCTCCCTCGCTCTCTCCACCACGTCCGCCTCCAATTCCTGTTCAAACGCTTGAATCTCCTTTAAAAAATCTCTCAATGCCTGTCCTAACTCTTCTGGTTGTGTGTCCGCAGCACCCCACACTGGTTCCTGCTCCTCTTCCTCCCCCGTTTCCTCGTTCAGGACCGGCGGGCGCTTAGGAGGGTTGGCAAGGAAGAGTTTTTCGAGTAGAATCCCTTGTCGTTCCGCTTCGTCTTTGGCGCGGAGGAGCATGCGCAGGAGTCGAGTGGGGGGGGAGAGGCGTTTATCTCTTTCTTCGCCCAGCATGGTGGCGAGATGCTGCAAGATGTTGGCGGCGGCATCGTTGCCTCCATCGGTGTCATCGTCCCGGGCTTGTTGGATGTTTATGTTCAGAATGACGTCGAAGGCCATGTCGAGTTCATTTGCTCTGAGGTGTTTCCGCATCTTGGCTTCCATTACCTAGGGGGGGAGGGAGGGAGGGAGGGAGGGAGGAATAGATCAATTTTGAGACACACACTCACACGACTACATCTCTCCCTCCCTCCCTCCCTTCTCACATACCTTGAGATCCCCTGACTTCAAAATCCCTCTGAGAATAAAATCAGTTTTGGCCAACCGCTGCTGCATGACAAAATTGACCGCGCTTCTCCCACTTTGGTCAAAGCATCCCTCCCTCCCTCCCTCCTTCCCTCCCTCCCTCCCTCCCTCCCACATACCTTGAGATCCCCGCTCTTCAGAATCCCTCTTAGGATGAAATCAGCCTTGGCCAGACGTTGCTGCATCGCAAAATTGACCGCTTCCCCTACTTTGTTCAAAGCTGCAATTTCTGCCTCGTCTTGAGAAGCCTGCAGACGCTGCATTAGGTAGCTCATAAAGTGATAGTCGAAGGAGTCGGCTTCTTCCAATGCAAGAGTAGGGAGGTCCGAGGAGGCTAGCATCTCGGAAACGAGGTTGTCAAACCTTAATATAAGGAGGAAGGGACGGACGGGTACTGGTGAGTGCATGTCTAGCACACATAGGCACGAAAGGATACTTCAACTCCCTAGGGGTTCTCCCACCATCCCTCCCTCCCTCCCTCCCTCGACTGAACTTACTTCTCGGCGCCCGCCGCCTTGGCGACGCCTGTGCCCGCCGCATACAAAGGTGTAGACGGGATTCGGGCCACTGGAATGGCTGCTGCTGTCGTGGTTGTGCATTGCTTTAGTCGTTGCTGCTGTCGATCGTGTTGCAGCGGCCCCGTGGCAGAGGGGAAGAGGAAAGCGTGGGATCTAGATATGGTCAGGAGCACCAGGGCTAGGTAGGAGAGCCGCAAAGGTGGAGGCATGGCCTGTGAAGAAGGGGAGTGTGCTAGCGAGTGAATATGTAGTAGAGTAGAGCGCTCCGATGCGAAAAGGAAAAGCTTGCTCTCCTCATCAAGAAGTTGGGGAGGTCAGCATGCCCTACGACAAGGAAGAAGTGGTGTGTGGTGCTGCTGCCCAGGCCTCAAGAAATACCCCGCTTGCGACCCTACAGACAAAAGCAGCAGTGGAGAATGCAGCCAGGAGAGACGCGGAAGCTTGCTATGCGTGGAAGGGCGGATTGCTTTTGGTGCGATGGTCAATCTCGGCCGTTGTTGGCTGGCCATACAGCCTCCCTTCCCTTCTTCGTCTGCCCGGCCGCTTTCCGATTCTCATTGTCCTCCCCACACAAACAACGCACACAGACACCACCAGCACCACCCGCTTCCAGACATATCATGTCCTCCGCTGCTAAAGACGAGGTAAGTGCCCCCAAGCGCGCCCCACCCCGTTCCACGGCCCACACCAGAGTAACCTTGAAGTTGTCTCGTTCACCCTTCTCACTCTCCCTCCCTCCCACCCATCCCCCTCAGACACCCACCCCTCCTGCGGCCACCGCGACCAAGCCCAAGACGGTCAAAGGCGCCAAGATCACCGATTTGGACGCAGATGAGGCGGGGGAGAAACTTGCGGCGCTTTCGGTGACTGAGGTAGGTGTAGGTAAGAAAGAGAGAGATAGCGAGAGAGAGAGCTCCGTCCAGGAGAGGAGACGAGACGAGACGAGTCAAGGCGTGCAGGTTCCCATCCTTCCTCTAGACTGGGCAGTGAAGGACGAGTGGAAAGAGGGCTAGATACTTGTCTTCCTCATATATAGAGGAAGCGAAAAATTGTGCCAGTGCTCTCAAGACACACAGACGCACCTCCTCACTTCCCTCCCTCCCCTCCCTCTCTCCTCCCTCCCCACCACCCCCCTCCTAGAACTCGGACACCGCAGCACCCACCCAAGAGGCCAACAAGCCCGCCGAGGAGGAAGAGAAGAAGAAGGACGATACCTCCCCCCCTTCCTCCACCTCTCCTGCTCCCCCCGCTCTGCGTTCCGCCGCCCGTGAGTTCGTCCCACGCACCGCCGAGCCCTCCCGGCAACAGCAGCAGCAGCAGCAGCAGTACAACCACCATATG
>Ga0209390_10007724_pt1 | contig 13638 bp, 10 predicted proteins | sample BON01_FD_187212 | JGI IMG/M metagenome (GOLD analysis project Ga0209390, IMG submission 187212) | Freshwater microbial communities from Lake Bonney liftoff mats and glacier meltwater in Antarctica - BON-01 (SPAdes) (version 2) | ecosystem: Environmental > Aquatic > Freshwater > Ice > Glacier... | reverse complement strand
CGGCGCAACCCGGCGAGCAGATCGGCCGTGCCTGCGCGCAGGGCGTCTGCCATGACGATATGGCCCATGACCATTCCGTCGACGCCGACCGAGACGACCACGGACCCCGCCTCGACCATCGCGGTTTCCGGGGTGGCCGTCCCGACCTGAGCGGCGACAAAGCCTGTGCCGCCTACGACGACGGACCGACCGGAGATGGTTCCTGCCACGCCTTCGCCGGGGGTTTCGACCACGTTTTCGGGGATCGGAAGTGCCATGCCGCGCGCCTGGGCCGCCGCAACGATCGCCTGCGCAATCGGGTGTTTCGAGGCCTGATCGAGGGCTGCGGCGAAATGCAGGACCTCATCCCCGGACAGGGTGCCCAGCGTGGCGATCGAGACGATCTGGGGGCGCCCGTCGGTCAATGTGCCGGTCTTGTCCAGGATCAGCGTGCGGATCCTTGCCAGCGCCTCCAGCGGTTTGGCGCCCTTGATCAGCACCCCGAAATGCGCCGCCCGTGACAGGCCCGCCACCAGCGCCACCAGTACGGCGAGGATGAGCGGGCAGGGTGTGGCCACGACCAGCACCGCGACCGCCCGGATCGGGTCGCCGCTGAACCACCATGCTGCTGTTGCCAGCACAACCGTCACCGCCAGAAACAGCAGCGACCAGCGGTCCGCCAGCCGGGCCATCGGCGCCTTTGACTGCTGCGCCGCCTCGACCAGTCGCACGATCCCGGCATAGGTGCTGTCGGCTGCACGCCGGGTGACGCGCAAATCAAAGGCCTCGCCGGCGTTGGTCGATCCGCTCATCACGTCCTGACCCCGCTCAAGCCGGGCGGGCAGGGATTCGCCGGTCAGGGCGGATTGATCGAGCAAGGCGCGGTCCGCTTCGACGGTGCCATCGACCGGGGCCACATCGCCCTGCCGGATCAGCAAAAGGTCGCCGGGGGCGATGTCGTCGAGCGGCACCTCGTCCAGCGCGCCGTTGCGGTGCCGTGTGGCGGTCCGGGGCACGCGGGACAGCAGGTTGCTCATCTCGCGCCGCGCCCGGCCTTCGGCAAAGCTTTCGAGGAAGGTGCCGCCGGAATACATCAGCGCCACCACTGCCGCCGCCAGCGTCTCGCCAAAGAGGAGCGCCGCCGACATCGACAGGGCCGCCACGATATCGAGCCCGACCTCGCCGCGCGAAAGGCTGCGGATAATCTCGACCACCAGCCCTGCGAGGACCGGAACAACCCCCGCCGTCCAGCCCAATGTGGCAAGATCGGGCCGTCCGGCCAGAAGCAGGCCAAGGCCGGACACAAGGCCGAGGAGCCCGATGCCAAGAAGTGCTACGTTCATGCGGTCATGCAGCATGGGGTTTGCCGTCGGTGTGGATCAGTGTGTGGTCGTGGCGTCCCGGCACCTCGAACAGCGGTCCAACCGGGGTTTCGCACAAATGCACACCCTCCGGACCGATGAAGAGCGCGTTCAGATGGTGTCTGCGTGCCATTGCCGCCCCCTCCACATGCCCGCGCACCATCAGGGCCGTGGCCCAGGCGTCAGCGCGCATGCAGGTGCCGGCGCCAAGCCCGATATCAAACGCCCCGCCGCCTGCGCGCCCGATCTCTGACGCCGCAGACAGGACCGCCATCAGCTGCACTGGCAGATCGACCCGGACACCTGGCGCGGCGGTGTTCAGGCGCATCAGATCGCTGAGGGGTCGCCATGTGGACATCCGTGCATTCACCTCGGTCACTGCCGCCTGCAGGTCCGCCTGCAGTCGGTCCGGGTCAAACCCCGGCGGCATGCGGAACAGCGCCTTCCGGCGCGTGCCCATGGTGGGCCCGTTCAATGCATGGCGGATCGGATCAGTAGACATCTTCGACATAGCGCCCCTCTGCTTTCAATATTGCCGCTGTCAGGCCGAGCGGCGCAATGATCTCGGTCAAGGTGCTGCTGACTCCGGTGGCCATGTCACGCCCGCCGCAGACCATCACGCGTGCCCCGTCCCGGATCAACCGGGCGACCTGGGCGGCATCGGCGCGCAGCGCGTCCTGCCAGTCCGCAAGGTCAGCCCCTTAAAAGGCGCTGCCAGGGCGCTGCCAGGGCGCTGCCTGTGGCAAGGCAAAGCGCAGGATCGCGGTTGGTGCCTGCGCGCCGGATCAAAGGCCGAACTGTCAACGGCAGAGTAAAAGTGAGCCAAAGGGCAGCGCAAAATGTTGCCACTTTGGGTTTGATATGATTGCGGCAAAGGGGTGCGCCGGCATCCGGGCGGCCGCCAGCTATATGAAAGACGCGGTTGCCCGGATGCTTTGGCCCGTGAGGGCCATGTTCTGACAATGTTGGTTTAGAATTTGGCCTTGTCCTGGCGGGCTTTGCTCTGGCCGAGGCGGTAGCTTTCGCCATTCATCTCAGGGACGTTCACCTGGTGGGTCAGCCGGTCGAGGAATGCGCCGGTCAGGCGTTCGGATCCGAAGGTTTCTGTCCATTCGTCGTGCAGGTTGCACGTCTTCGACATGACGAAGGGCAGGTTGCTGGTGATCAATGTTGCGCCCCGTTCATAGCGTTGCGAGATCAGCTCGAACAAAAGCTCGGCGCCGGTTTTGCCCGGCGGCACGAAGCCCGGCTCGTCAATGATCAAGAGCTTGTAGCCAACCATTTGCTTTTGAAGCCGCAGCAGCCTGCGCTCGTCCCTGGCCTCCATCAGTTCATGGACAAGGGCGGCGGCGGTGACAAAGCCGACCGACAAGCCTTTCTGGCACGCGGATAGCCCAAGGCCGAGGGCAATGTGGGTTTTGCCGGTGCCTGAAGGTCCAAGCGCGTCATGTCGAAGACATGCCTCCGGCATGATGACATTCTCGCGCCGCTCGACCCATTCGCAGCGCGCCGGTTCCAGCACCTGCATCTTGTTCAAGGCCGGGATTGCCTTGAAGTCGAAGCTGTCCGTTACCCGGCAATGGTTTGCAAGCCAAACCATCAGAGGGGGGGCTTTTGACTGCCGGGAACCTTGCCGCCTTGATCCGACGCTCGATCATGTTGTGGACATGTGAATTCCTTTGCATTTCGTTTGGGCAGTCACCTGATCCGGGAGACTGACTACAACGTGGGGGAAAGGCGGAAATCATCGCCACTCACAGGCCTGTGCATCGCAACGGCGTGAGAATCGTCACAACAACTCGCCGTCACTCGAGCTTTCTGCGCTGCGGCAAGCCCTTGAAAAACAGTGACCCGCCCGAAGACGCCTGGGCGGGTTTGAAATAATTTCCAGTCTTTGGTGTCACAGCAAATCGGGCGGCGTGGCCGCATGCGCAAGTTCCTGAAGAATTGTTTCAAGCGACACGACAGAAGTCTGGTTCTCTCCCAGTCGACGCAGCGTTGCGGTGCGGTCTTCAATTTCCCGCTGACCAATAGCCAGAATGACCGGAACCTTGCCCAGAGAATGCTCGCGTACCTTGTAGTTGATCTTTTCGTTGCGCGTGTCGGCCTCAGCCCGCACGCCGGCATTGGTGAGTGCGGTGACGATCTCGGCCACATAATCGTCCGCATCCGACACGATAGAGGCCACGACAACCTGACGCGGGGCCAGCCAGAAGGGCAGCTTTCCGGCATGTTCCTCGATCAGGATCCCGATAAACCGCTCGAACGAACCCAAAACGGCGCGGTGTAGCATGAATGGCCGATGTTTGGCGCCATCAGGGCCGATGTAATTGGCGTCAAGCCGGTCCGGCAGGTTCGGATCGACCTGAAATGTGCCACATTGCCAATCGCGCCCGATTGCATCGGTCAGCACAAACTCGAGTTTTGGTCCGTAGAATGCGCCCTCGCCGGGGTTCATTTCATACGCATAACCCGCCGCATCACATGCATTCTTGAGTGCGGCCTCGACCTGATCCCAGGCTTCGTCGGTGCCAATCCGCTTTTCCGGACGGTCAGAAAACTTGATCCGCCATTCGGTGAAGCCTAACTGCGCGTAAATCCCGGACAAGAACTCGATGAAACGCGTCGTCTCGGCCTCGATCTGATCCGCAGTGCAAAAGATATGCGCATCATCCTGGGTAAAACCACGGAGCCGCATGATTCCATGCAATGCACCAGAGGGCTCGTAGCGGTTGCAGGACCCGAACTCGGCCATGCGCAGCGGCAGGTCGCGATAGGATTTCAGTCCGTGGTTGAAAACCTGTACATGGCACGGACAGTTCATCGGCTTCAGCGCGTTGATTGTCTTTTCTCGCGCGTGGTCCTCGTCAACTTCGACGATGAACATATTGTCCTGATAACTATCCCAGTGGCCCGACGCTTCCCAAAGTTTGCGGTTCACCACCTGCGGCGTGTTCACCTCGACATAGCCGCCGCGGCGCTGCTGACGACGCATGTAGTCTTGCAGCGTCGTGTAGATGGTCCAGCCGTTCGGATGCCAAAACACCTGACCGGGTGCCTCTTCCTGCATATGAAACAGGTCCATCTCGCGGCCCAGCTTGCGGTGGTCGCGCTTTGCCGCCTCCTCCAGCCGGTGCAGATAGGCCTTGAGATCATCACGGTTGGCAAATGCGGCGCCATAAATGCGTTGCAGCATCGGCCGATTGCTGTCACCGCGCCAATAGGCCCCGGCGACGGACATCAGTTTGAAGGCGTCCGCAGGGACCTGACCAGTATTCTGAAGATGCGGGCCGCGGCAAAGATCCTGCCAGTTGCCGTGCCAATACATCCGCAGCGGTTCGTCACCCGGAATTGCTGCAATCAACTCAACCTTGTATGGTTCGCCTTTGGCCTCGTAATGCGCGACCGCGCGGGCCCGGTCCCAGACTTCCGTGCGGACGGGGTCGCGGGCGTTGATGATCTGTTTCATGCGCGTTTCGATCTGGCCGAGATCCTCTGGCGTGAACGGTTCCTTGCGATCAAAGTCGTAATACCATCCGTTTTCGATCACTGGCCCGATGGTGACCTGCACATCGGGCCAGATTTCCTGCACGGCGCGGGCCATGATGTGCGCCAGATCGTGGCGGATCAGTTCGAGTGCGGGTCCAGCATCCTTGAGCGTATTGATTGCAATCGCCGCGTCAGCCATGATCGGCCATTGCAGATCATGATGTTTGTCATCCACCGCAGCCGAAATCGCCCGCTTTGCGAGAGAGGGAGCGATGGCTGCCGCCACGTCCGCAGGTGTCACACCCGCGTCGAACTGGCGCACCGAATTGTCGGGAAAAGTCAGGGATATCTGGGCCATGGCTGGCACCTCCTCGTCAATTTGGCGCCCACGAAACGCCCGGTTGCGATATATGCGGCGGGTTATGGTCCCAGGCATTGGCTCTGTCAAGCAGACCCGTTCTGTGTCCTATTGTGTATCGGCGTCGCGCAGGTCCGCGTTGCAGTGCCAGCCAAGGTTTTCATGATCACGCGGCTGGTCGTGTCGGGAAACCGTTTCTTGTTTCCCATGGATTTCCGCATTGGCTACTGACAGTCTGGCGTCAACGGTTTCTGGAGGTCGCACTTGGTCGATTTCATCATTGCCCCTTCGGGTCGGCGGATTGCCTGTCGTTCAACTGACGGGACCGGACCGGCGATCGTGTTTCTTGGCGGCTTCCGGTCTGACATGAATGGAACCAAGGCCTTGTGGCTCGAACACTGGGCCATTTCCAACCGTTACGCATTTATCCGGTTCGATTACTCGGGCCATGGCCAAAGCGAAGGTCGGTTCGAGGACGGCTGTATCAGTCAGTGGACCGAAGATGCGGCGGCCGTTGTCGATCTCGTCAATGGGCCGGTATTGCTTGTGGGTTCGTCGATGGGAGGGTGGATATCCTTGCTTCTGGCACGGCGGAACACCGTTGCCGTTGCCGGCCTCGTGACGATCGCGGCCGCACCCGACTTTACCGAAGATTCGATGTGGGCCGAATTTGACGCCGCAACGCGCACCCGTTTGATGACCGAGGGACTGGTGCATCTGCCGTCAGAATATGGTGAACCCTATCCAATCACGCGGCGACTGATCGATGATGGGCGTGCCAATTGCATTTTGCGTGATCCCTTGCATATGGCCTGTCCTGTACGATTTCTGCAGGGCACCGAGGACAAGGATGTGTCTGTGGACGTGGCGCTCCGCCTTCTCGGCCATGTAACCGGACAAGATATCAGGCTCACCCTCGTCAAGGGCGCGGATCACAGGTTCTCGAGCCCCGACAGCCTCGATGTGATCGGCGCGGCGGTTGCCGAAGTGATCGATAGGGCCCATCATCGCCACCCGGCATGAGCTGGCCTGCGCCATCTCTCCTCATGGTTGACGGGTTGGCCACCGATAGGGCAAATCCCGGGCAATCGAGCGGGGGCCAGATGGCGTCTGTCAGAAGCGTTGCGAGAGGAATTGCCGCTCTCGGCGCTGGCGCCCGGCGGTGACAGCGCCGACATTCTTGAGCTTGTGCAGGATATGGGGTCGCGCCTTGGTGCCGATCTTTATGTAAAGCAGAGTCGCGCCTTGCAGCGTCGTCGCGATCAGCAGGGAATGTTGCGTCGTATCCGACAGCCGGTACTTGTGCTCTGCGGTGAGTATGACAGTCTGACCCCTGTCAAACGGCACGCGTTCATGGCCGAGTTGATACCTTACGCCAAACTCGAGGTCATTTCAGATGCGGGTCACTTGCCAACGCTTGAACAACCGCAGGCAGTGAACAGACTTCTGCGCGCATGGATGCGGCAGCCGCTTGTTCTGCGCTGAAGCCCCGCCAAGGCAACGTAGCCTTATGCGGCGGAATTGTTCGAATTGGCCGCCTTGCGACGCGGAGCAGGAGCGGCCGCCGAGTTGGCATCAATGAACTTCAGAACCAAGGGCCGGATATTGTTCCGCCAACTGCGGCCCGCAAAGATCCCGTAATGACCCGCCCCACGCTCCAGATGGGACGCCTTCTTGCTGCTGGGCAGGCCGGTCAACAGATCGAGTGCCGCGAGGCACTGGCCGGGTGCCGAGATATCGTCATCTTCCCCTTCTACAACCTTGACGGCGACGGTCGTGATCTTGCCCATGTCCACCTTGCGGCCGCCAACTGTAAAGGCGTTGCGCGCGATGTCACGCGATTTGAAGATGCGCTCGACCGTCGACAGGTAGAATTCCGCGGTCATGTCCATGACCGCAAGGTATTCATCATAAAACACATTATGCTTGTCGTGGTCGCCACCTTCGCTATTGGCGACCTTCATGATCTGGTCCGAGAATGCCTGACTGTGGGTCTGCAGGTTCATGGAGATGAACGATGCCAGCTGCAGCAGGCCCGGGTAAACCAACCGGCCAACGCCCGGATATTTGAACCCGACGCGCTGGATCATGGATTGCTCCAGATGGCCCATATCAACGCGTCTGCCAAAGTCCGTCACTTCGGTCGGGGTCGCATCCGGATCAACCGGCCCGCCGATCAGGGTAAGTGACGCAGGCTGGGCTGAAGGGTCCTCTTCCGCCAGATAGGCCGTCGCGGCGAGGGCAAGCGGCACCGGTTGACAGACCGCAATCACATGCAAGTCTGATCCAAGATGGCGCATGAATTCAACAAGATAGAGCGTATAATCCTCAACATCGAACTTGCCTGCGCTGACCGGAATGTCACGCGCATTGTGCCAATCCGTGATAAAAACTTCGCAGTCTGGCAGAAGGCTGATCACGGTCTTGCGCAGCAAGGTTGCGTAATGTCCCGACATCGGTGCCACGAGCAAGACCCGGCGCTTGCGCGGCACGCGACCCGGCACCTTGAAATGGATCAGATTGCCAAAAGGTTTCTCGACCAGCGTCATCACTCTGACAGTGTGGTCTTTGCCATCTTCGACCGTAACAGTCGGGATGCCCCAGTCGGGCTTGGTGATCATCCTCGAGAAGGTGCGCTCGGTCACTTCGCCCCAGGCGCGGACCCATTCGATCATCGGGTTGGCGGTTATTGCCATTGCCGGGTAGGAACCGAATGCGCGTGCTGTCGCTCCCAACCACTGGTTAGTGTTCCGCACGCTTTCCATCAGGTCATAGGTCAACATATACTTCACGTCAGGAACTCCGGCTTCAAACGCGGCAAAGACGATTCGTCATCTCGGTCAGTGCCACGTTGCCGACCCGATGCTGCAAGTGCAAAGTAGGCGCAAGACATTAACATGACAACCAATGATTCCTCCGACACGACGTCGTCGAGCAAGAATGTTTCAAATCTTGAGGCAAATCTTTCGCGAGTCGAGGCGCTGACGCAGCGATTGGTTGCCGCAATGGGGCACAAGCGCGAGGTCCCTCAGTCGCTGCAGGGGCCCAGTCAGGACCTCTATGTCAAAGCGGCCGGCGCTTACATGACTGAGATGATGCAGAACCCGGCCAAGATACTGGAGCAGCAGATCGGCTACTGGGGCAAGACTCTCAAACATTATGTCGAGGCGCAGCAGGTTCTTGCGCAGGGCAAACTGACCGTTCCCTCTGATCCAACGCCAAAAGACCGGCGCTTCAGCAACCCGCTCTGGGATACGCATCCCTATTTCAACTTCATCAAACAGCAATACATGTTGAACGCAGAGGCGGTTCAGACCGCAGTCGCCGCAATCGACGGGCTCGATCCCAAGGAAAAGCAGCGACTTGAGTATTTTTCGCGCCAGATTGTCGACATGTTCAGCCCGACCAATTTTCTGGGCACCAACCCCGAAGCGCTTGAGCGTGCGGTCGAGACGGAGGGCCAAAGCCTGGTTGACGGGCTGGAAAACCTCATCGCGGACCTGGAACGCAACAACGGCGATCTGGTCGTGACGCTGGCCGACAAAGACGCCTTTCGGGTGGGCGAAAATCTGGCCACAACTCCCGGCGACGTGATCTTTCGCAACCGGATGTACGAACTGATCCAGTATCGGCCCGTCACCACGACGGTGCATGAAATCCCGCTGATCATCTTCCCGCCCTGGATCAACAAGTTCTACATCCTCGACCTCAAACCGCAGAACAGCATGATCAAATGGCTGGTTGAACAGGGCTACACCCTGTTTGTGGTGAGCTGGATCAATCCGGGCCAGGCCTACCGCGATACGTCGATGACCGATTATGTGCAGGACGGCTACCTGTCCGCATTTGACCAGGTCAAATCCATCTGTGGCGTCACGCAGGTCAACCCGGTCGGATATTGTATCGCGGGGACGACGCTTTCACTGACCCTGGGACTGCTGCACAAGCGGGGAGACCCCAGTGTCAACGCGGCGACTTTGTTTACCACGTTGACCGATTTCTCGGATCAGGGCGAAGTTGGGGTATTCCTCAACGACGATTTCGTTGATGGAATCGAGGCGGAAGTCAACCAGACGGGCGTACTGGAGTCTTTTTACATGGCCCGCACCTTTAGTTTTCTGCGCTCAAATGACCTGATCTACGGTCCGGCCATTCGCAGCTATATGCTTGGACAGACGCCACCAGCCTTTGACCTTCTCTACTGGAACGGCGACGGCACCAACCTGCCTGCACGGATGGCAGTCGAGTATCTGCGCGGTCTGTGTCAGAACAATCTGCTCGCAACATCCGGCTTTCCGATCGCCGAGCAGACGATCAGACTGGCCGACATCACCGTCCCGCTCTGTGCCATTGCCTGTGAGACAGATCATATCGCCGGCTGGGCATCGAGCTTTGCCGGGGTGCAGCAGATGGGTTCGGCCGACAAGACGTTTATCCTGTCGGAAAGCGGCCATATTGCAGGAATCGTTAACCCGCCGTCCAAAAACAAATATGGCCACTGGGTCAATGATGATCTGGATTTGGATTCCCAAACCTGGAAGGAAACGGCCAGTCGTCAGAACGGCTCGTGGTGGCCGCGCTGGGATGCGTGGCTGTCGGCACGCTCGGGCAAGATGGTGCCCGCCCGCACACCGGGTGATGCGTCGCATCCTGTGCTGGGACCAGCACCCGGTCACTATGTGACAGATCCGCCAACGGACTGAACGGTCCTGAAGCCCTGGATTTGTGCGAGCGCGGAAAATTTGCTGCGTTGCTGAAAAAAAGACTTGAAATGCTGCGCTGCAGCATGCATATTGGGTTCATCGCAAGCAAAGCGGGTCTGGACCCGCACAGAACCTGAAAGGTTTCTCAAATGGCCAAGACCCAAGATTACACCGCCGCTTTCAAAGATGTCATGGGCGCATTCCCGGTTGACACCAAAGCTTTTGAAGGTGCTTTCAAGTCGCAGACCGCGTTGACCGAAAAACTGTCGAGCGTCGCGATTGACGCCGCCACCAAATCGACCGATCTGTCGGCAAAATGGGCCCAGGATACGCTGGCCAAGATGTCGGCAATGGCAAAAGCCAAGGCAGAGCCCGCCGAATATGCCAAGTCGTTCAGCGATTTCATGTCGGCCTCGGCTGAATCTGCGACAGAGCACATGGCGGCCTTTGCAGAAATCGCCAAGAAGGTGCAGACCGAGACCCTCGAGCTTATGCTGGCTGCTGGCAAGGATATGTCGGCTGACGTGACCGAAGCCACCAAGAAAGCTACCGCCGAAGTGACCGCCGCAGCCAAAAAGGCAAGCGCAACAGCAAACTGATTTTCTGACAACAGTCAGGAACGGCCGGCAACTCCCTGCTTTCCGGTCCTGAACAGGCAACAAGAGACCGGGCGGGCTGCATTGCAGCTCGCCCTTTCTTTTTGTGCAACAGCGGCGTAGGCTTGCCGCAATGCAACATCGCAGAGGAGTGCTGCTTGTGGCCGATACCTCAAAACCGCTTCTGATCAAGCGTTATGCCAGCCGCCGCCTCTACAATACCGAAACCAGTGACTATGTGACGCTGGAGGATATCGCGACCTTCATCCGCGAAGGCCGCGAGGTACAGATCGTGGACCTCAAATCAGGTGATGATCTGACGCGGCAATATCTGCTCCAGATCATTGCAGAACATGAAAGCCGTGGCGAAAGCGTACTGGGCGTCGATGTTCTGACCGATCTTGTGCGTAGCTACACATCGCAGGCCGCATCTGTGGTGCCGCAGTTTCTTGCCGCCAGTTTCGAGATGCTGCGCGATGGTCAGTCCAAGATGATGGACAACATGACCAAGGTCAGCCCGATGGCAAAATTGCCCGGATTCGACGCGATGCGCACGCAGCAAGAGGCGTTTTTCAAGGCCATGACCGGCGGGATTGGTGGCGGATTGAAAGACAGCAGCGGACCCGCTCGTGAAGATGGCAGCGACGGCGGTCTGGAAGACATCAAGAAGCAACTGGCAGAGTTGCAGGCCAAGCTGTCCCGCATGAGCAAATAGATCGACAACGGTGGGCATGGCCCCGCACAACGATCATGCGACTTCGTCAAACACCTTTTTGAGTGCCTTTTCGAGTTTGCCAAACATCTCGTCCATCTGTGCGGGCGTCATGATGAACGGCGGGCAAAGGACAACAGACTGGCCAAGCGGTCGACAGATCAGACCTTGATCAGTGCAAGCGTTTGCAATCCGTTCGCTGACGGAAAGTGATCCGTCAAACGGGCGCTTGGTCGCCTTGTCAGCAACCGCTTCCAATGCCCCCATAAGACCTTTTCCGCGCCATTCACCAATGTTGGGGTGTTCGGCCAACCGTGCCATCCCGGCCTCGAAAAGAGGCGTGAGACTACGCACATTCTCGGCCAGACCTTCATTCATCACCACATCTATGGCCTTCAGCGCAATGGCGCAGCCGACCGGATGGCCGGAGGCGGTGAACCCATGCGGAAACTCTTCGATGGCTTCCGATGCGGCCTGAAGTCGGTCTGTCAGCTCCGGCCCCAGGATCACCGCGCCCATCGGAAAGAAACCGGCGGTCAGGTTCTTGGACGAAATGATCGCGTCTGGCATATAGTCAAAGGTTTCGCAGCCCCAGGTATTGCCGGTCCGCCCAAAACCGCAGATCACCTCATCAGAAATCATCGGGATGCAATGCTTGCGCAGGATCGGCAGGATCGCCTGAAAATATCCGTCAGAGGGCACGATCACGCCGCCGGCACCCATGACCGGCTCGGCAAAGAAACCTGCAATCGTATCCGCACCTTCGCGCGCGATTGTGTCTTCCAGATCCTGCGCCATCCGGGCGGTGAATTGAGCCTCAGTCTCTCCATCACGTCCATTGCGCCAGTAGTGTGGGCAGGCGAGGTGGATAAATCCGGGCAAAGGCAGGCCAAAAACAGAGTTATAAGGCTTGCCTGTCATGGAGGCGGAAACAGCGGTGACACCATGATAGGCATTGATCCGGGTCAGGATCTTGCGCCGCTGCGGCTGGCCTTCGGCCGCCCACATGAACCAGAGCATCTTGACCATCGTGTCATTCGCTTCGGAACCGGAATTTGTGTAGAACACCTTCCCGTCCGAAAAAGGCGATACCTCGATCAGCTTTTCCGAGAGCATGACGGTCTGGTCTGACATCCGGCCAAAGAACGCATGGTAGCCCGGAAATTTGGCGTATTGCGACTGTGCGGCGGCGATCAGGCCTGGATGATCAAAGCCTGCAACCATGTTCCAGAGGCCGGAGTTGGCATCGAGATATTGGCGCCCGTGCACGTCATATACGTATGGCCCCTTGCCATGCGTCAGAACGACGGCGCCGCGTTCATGGATCGTAGGCAGATCGGTAAAGCCGTAGAAAGAATGCGCATCGGCGCGGGCTTCCCAGCTATTTGGGGTTTCGTCTCGCATGGCGGGCCTCATCTGTTGCTGCCACAGCCTAATCGGGCCTGCTCGGGGTTTCAATCAGTTGCGAGCGGGGCAGATCGGACCTAAGGTCGTACCCTGACCTCACAGGGGCGATTATGACTGTATCTTCGGGACGCATTACTCTCTGGGGCATTGAAGTCTTTGTTGCCACAGCCGAAGAGGCATCAATATCGGCAGCATCCCGGCGTCTGGGCACCTCTGCCGCCACGGTCAGTCAACAACTGACCAATCTCGAAGGCGCGGTCGGTACTTCCCTGCTGAACCGTGGCGAGCGTCCGGTCACTCTGACACCGGCAGGCGAGATGTTTCTGCGGCGCGCAAATACCATCCTCAACGAGGCCGATCAGGCCAGGGCCGAACTCGCGATGGCCGACCTTTCCCGTCTAACGCGATTTCGTCTTGGCATGATCGAGGATTTCGATGCCGACGTAACACCGCGACTTTTGTCTGCGATGGCCGAGAACCTGAAAAACTGCCAGTTCCTGCTGGAAACCGGAGCAAGTCACCGCCTCTTTGACCAGCTCGAAACCCGCGCGCTTGATGTGATCGTGGCTGCCGATCTCGGCGCGACCGGCGACGGGATGGAAGTGCATCCACTCATCGAAGAGCCCTTTGTCATCGCGGTGCCGAAAGATGTAGTCGGGGCCGAGGATGTGATGCGACGCCTGCGTCGTCTGCCGCTGATCCAATATACCACGCGGCACCACATGGGGCGCCTGATTGCCGCGCATCTGGTTCGGCAAAACCTGACGCTCTCGCATCGCTTCGAACTCGACAGTTATCACGCGATCATGGCGATGGTGGCAGAGGGTGCAGGCTGGACCATCCTGACCCCCTTGGGATGGCTGCGCGCGCAACGGTTCCGACACCAGGTCGATGTCTTGCCACTGCCCTTTGCGCCGCTATCGCGAACAGTATCGTTGACGGCGCGGCGCGGCGTCCTGGGCGAGATGCCGGGCGAAATTGCTGCCCGCTTGCGCCCGCTGCTGCAGGAACTCATCGTCGGGCCGACAATGAC
>Ga0209390_10007717_pt1 | contig 13645 bp, 9 predicted proteins | sample BON01_FD_187212 | JGI IMG/M metagenome (GOLD analysis project Ga0209390, IMG submission 187212) | Freshwater microbial communities from Lake Bonney liftoff mats and glacier meltwater in Antarctica - BON-01 (SPAdes) (version 2) | ecosystem: Environmental > Aquatic > Freshwater > Ice > Glacier... | reverse complement strand
TCACTCCAGCTCAGATGACTTTCGAGTTTTTGACCGAGGAGCGCGAGCGTGAGTTGATTGGAGAGCAACACAGATGGTTAGATCTAATTCGCTGGGGAATCTTGGTCGAGCGAGTAAAACAGCATAACCCTCAGGCTGCCCCAAATATTCAAGACTTCCACGTCTTGAGACCAATCCCTCAAAATCAGATTGATCGAGCGGAAGGTGGCGCCGCATCTTTTCCACAAAATGCAGGTTACTAATTTGGAATTATAAGATCAGTTGATAAACATAAAAGCTGCTCCGATCTGGAGCAGCTTTTTTTTGAACCATTTTTCAGACGGTCCAACCGTCGAAGATAAGGCAATAGCAGGATATACATCAATTACATAGGAACCATAGGTTTCACAGGGAAAAGCAGTGATACTAATTTACTGGCGTCCGACTAAAATTCTGTCCTCGTAAATCAATCGGCTTAGAAATAAGTATTTGGAAATTTCCCCATACCTACCTAGGTGATGTGCCCCTGATATTTCAAAGGGGTAGTTTTCAGAAATGCATTAAAATATTCATTTTGAGCTAATTGAAGTATGTTTTTTCAGAGTTTTAGTTTTATCCGGATGCCAATAAAACTAATTTAGCTCACTGTCGGTAAATATTTTGGACCTTCGGATTTTCAGTAGTTCAAGCTTTCTCAAATTGATAGCTCGAGCTTCTTTTATTACACACTTTTTACCTACTGAGGACATGGAGGTTTCACTGAAATTCACAAAGGAAAACAGTAAGCTGGTTCGAATCTGCGTGCCGACGATTGGTCTTTGGACTCATATCAGAAAATATCTAACTCATGAGGAAACAAAGATTTCAGTAAGATTCAGCAAGAAAATAGTAACACTGATGTAGCAGGTCATTGTAAAATAGTTTGAAATCTTCAACCAAGAAAGGCATATCATTTTTGACAGCTTGCTATTTAGCTACAAACCAATTCTTCAGAATCCAGTCAATTCAATCTTATCTTATCCAGAAATTTCCTACTTTAAATGAGTCTCACTCTGCCACAGTAGAAGATCGAATCGTGATCTTACTAGGAATCGTTATCACCTGATCGATCAACTCATAATGTTTGGGCTTAGTCAATTTCCCGATTAGCAGTTTGGCACATTCCTGACCGATCGACAAGGCAGGTTGAGTGATAGTAGTAAGTGATGGGCTGAGTAGTCCAGCTATTGCACTATTGGAAAAGCTGATAATCTTCAAATCCTCAGGAATCCTGATTTTTGTCCGCTTGACTGCCTGGTACGTTGCGAATGCCAGTTTTTCCACAGACGCCAATATTCCATCGGGTCGATTCTCAGACCATAACATTTCAGTAATTAACTTAATGTTTTCTTCCTCTGCCATACAGCAATTCAAATTTAATGTAGCCTCTACACTCAGGCAACCTTCTTTGATCGCATCGCAATACCCTCTATACCGTTCCTTTGTAATAGAAAGCTCCTTACTGATCATTAAAAAAGCAATTTTTTTGCAACCCTGCTGGATCAGATGTTTGGTCCCGTCGTACGCACTTGCATAGTCATTTGTGATGAACTTGGTAGTAGGTATCTCTGCACATATCCGATCAAAGAAAAGTAAGGGGAGCCCACGGTCATATAGCTTTTGAAGATGGGAAACATCGCTGGTTTGACTGGAAACTGACATTACCACCGCATCTGCTCTTCCATTGAGGAGAAGATTAACGATTTTCTTTTCCCGATCTACATCCTCATGTGTGTTATATATCAACAAATGATACCCATGCTCCTGGGCTATATCTTCTATCCCATCCATGACTTGCGCAAAGAAATTATTGATACGCTCGGGAATGATGACGGCTATCGTTTTGCTTTTATTTTCGCGGAGACTTCTCGCAAACTGATTGGGATGATAGTTTAACTTCTCAGCCATAAAAACTACTTTTTTCTTCGTAGCAGCGCTTATTTCATAACTGTCATTCAATGCTCTGGAAACTGTAGAAGGTGCCAGTTTCAATTCCAGAGCAAGTTCTTTAAGGCTTATTCCTGCTGCCATGGTATTTCGGTTGTTTTGGGTTCTTGAAAATAGGAATCATTCCTTTCAATGCGACTATATTATAATCCTTATTTCGCAATCGTTTCCGTATTTTAATCAAAATTTAGTATCGATTCAGGGTAAATTTAGATTCATACTTCTTGACCTATTTCCTTAAATAGCACTTCATGTCATCATCTTCTATATCTACCAGTTTTCTCACGGAGGATTTTCTTTTACAAACTGAATATGCCAAAATTCTCTACCACAATTACGCCAAGGGTCTTCCCATCATAGATTACCACAATCACCTACCACCTGCAGAGATCAATCAAAACAAGAAATTCGAGAATCTCTCCAAACTATGGTTGGCAGGCGATCACTACAAATGGCGTGCGATGCGGACACTGGGCATTTCGGAAGAATACATCACGGGCGGTGCTTCAGACGAAGAAAAGTTTCAGAAATGGGGAATGACCGTACCCTACACCATGCGAAACCCACTCTATCACTGGACTCATCTGGAGCTGAAGCGGTATTTTGGAATCGAGGAACAGCTTAATGAAAAAAATGCGAAAGAAATCTATTCCTACTGTAATCAAAAACTTACTCAGGATCAATTTTCCACCGTTGGGCTACTCTCACACATGAATGTCTCAGTTGTCTGCACGACAGATGACCCTATCGACTCGCTAATCGAGCATACCGAATTCCATTCAAAAAATCAGGAACTAGACATGTATCCTGCCTTTCGCCCTGATAAGTCCTTCGGAGTAGAAAACCCGCAAACCTATCGAACCTACCTCGAGAAATTGGAGCAGGCTACCAACGGCAAAATTCAGACTTACGATTCACTTTTGGATGCACTCCAAAGCCGAGTTGATTACTTCCACAGTCGTGGTTGCCGACTTTCGGATCATGGACTTGAGCAATTGTATCATTTTGAGGGAAATGAATACTCTATAGATACGCTCTTCACTCACTTGATTCAGGGTAAAAATCTTTCGGAAACCGAGGTTCAGTTTTTCAAATACAAAACCTTAAATGCGCTTTGCCGAATGTATCATGCCAAAGGTTGGGTGCAGCAGTTCCACCTGGGAGCCTTGAGAAATACCAATTCAAGAGCGCTTAAGACGCTTGGCCCTGACACCGGATTTGACTCGATTGGAGATTTCGATCAGGCAAGAGCAATGGCTGGTTTTCTAAATGATTTAGATTTATATGATCAGCTGACAAAGACTGTTTTATACAATCTGAATTCTCGTGACAATGAGGTTTTTGCGACAATGATTGGCAACTTCAATGATGGATCCTCCAAAGGCAAAATCCAATTTGGTTCAGGATGGTGGTATTTGGATCAAAAGGATGGTATGGAAAAACAGATCAATACGCTTTCCAATATGGGTTTGGTCAGTTGTTTTATAGGAATGCTGACAGATTCCCGTAGTTTCCTTTCCTTTCCACGTCACGAATACTTTCGTCGAATTTTATGTAATATTTTTGGCAATGATGTAGCCAATGGAGAACTGCCTTGGGACGAAAAATGGCTGGGGAAATTGATCTCCGACATTTGCTATGACAATGCTAAAAACTATTTTGACTTCAAATCAGATAATTTCCAGATCTAATCATGCCTAATTCTCTTTTCAATATTTCAAAAAAAAAGATAGTTTTTACCGGAGCCGCTGGGGTTTTAGGTACTGCGATGTGTCACCATCTAGCGAGTAATGGGGCAAAATTAATTCTAGTAGGTCGCACCGCTCAAAAAGTAGATGACCTCCGTAATGAAATACTCAAAAATGGTGGAAATGCAACCTCCTATGCCGTAGATGTCACAAACGAAGAAGAATTGACGGAACTCAGAACCAAAATAGAATCCGAAGATGGATCAATCGATATTCTGATTAATGGCGCGGGAGGTAATATGCCCGGAGCGGTGATCCGACCGGATCAGACCTTTCTGGATTTGGACTCAGATTCGCTTCGCAAAGTTCTGGATCTGAATTATTTGGGCACCGTGCTTCCAATCAAAGCGCTGCTCCCGCTAATGCTTTCCAATGGGAATGGGAATATTATAAATATTTCTTCCATGGCAGCTGCCCGTCCGATGACTCGGGTGATGGGCTACGCTTCCGCCAAAGCTGCAATAGATAATCTAACCAAATTCTTGGCTGTTGAATTTGCCGGGAAGTATGGTTCAGAATTCCGCGTCAATGCCATTGCTCCTGGGTTTTTCCTTACTGAGCAAAACCGCGCCCTGCTCACCGAATCAGATGGTAGCCTCACCCTGCGAGGCAATCAAATCATTACACACACACCCATGAGACGATTTGGCAATCCCGAGGATTTATTAGGTGCACTCCATTGGTTGTGTGCAGATGCTTCTGCATTCGTGACCGGGACAGTCATCGCAGTAGATGGTGGATTCAGTGCTTATTCCGGGGTCTAATTTAATCCTCAGCCTTATCACCTATCTTTAAATTTCCTATTTACACATCCTATCCCGATGACTATCGAGAATATTACTCTCTCCCGATGACTATCTAGACTCAATCCTCCAAAAAAATGATAAAAATGGAACAAACAATGCGATGGTATGGTCCAAATGATCCGGTCAGCCTTCGTGATATTCTTCAGTCTGGAGCTACAGGTATAGTCACTGCTTTGCACCATATTCCAAATGGAGAAACTTGGTCTCGTGAGGAAATTAAAAAACGAAAAGATACAATTGAGGCCGCTGACTTGGTCTGGTCGGTGGTCGAATCTGTGCCCGTACATGAAGAAATCAAAACCCGCACCGGTGGCTATCTCCAAAAAATTGAAAATTACCAGCAAACTATTCGAAATCTGGCTACTGAGGGTATTTTCACGATTTGCTACAATTTCATGCCTATTCTGGACTGGACTCGAACAGATCTTGAATACGAACTTCCAAACGGAGTGAAAGCTTTGCTATTTGAGAAAAAAGCAGTGCAGGCTTTCGACCATTTTATTTTAAAACGACCTGAAGCAAAAGCTGAACTTTCAGAAACTGAATACGCTGAGCTAAAAGCATATTACGATTCGCTTTCGCCAGAAAAACACCAAATGATCTTTGATAATATCCTCAAAGGACTGCCGGGATCAGAAATAGGTTACACTTTGGATGAATTCAAAGAAATGCTTGCGACTTATGATGGAATCGATGCTCCAAAACTCGCAGATCATTTGAGGCAATTTCTGGATGCAATCGTCCCTGTTGCGGAGTCCGTTGGCGTCTCCATGGCGATCCATCCTGATGATCCACCATTTTCGCTTTTTGGACTTCCTCGAATCATGAGTACAGCGGCAGATGCGCGCCGAATTCTCAGGGATCAACCAAGTCCGTTTAATGGGTTGACCTTTTGCACAGGTTCATTTGGCGTTCGAGCTGACAATGATCTCCCAGCTATGGTAGCGGAATTTGGGAAAAACATCCACTTTATCCACCTCCGAAGCACTAGAAGAGATGCAGCAGACAACTTCTATGAAGACAATCATCTGGAAGGTGATGTTCCGATGGTTGCAGTGATTGACGAGATCTTGAAAGTGCAGGAAATGCGTGGTAAAAGTCTTCCCATGCGCCCGGATCACGGTCATCTTATGTTGGATGACTTGAAAAAGAAAACCAACCCCGGCTACTCGGCAATCGGCCGACTCAAGGGTTTGGCTGAAATCAGAGGCGTAGAAGCTGCTTTACTTTATTCAAAAAAGAAATGACAGAAAAAGAGAAAATGCTTGCCGGAGAACTCTACCAAGCCGGGGATCCGGAATTGGTCAATGATCGCCTGCAAGCCAGAAAAATCACCAAAGCACTTAATGATTCCGATCCTAAGGAGGTAGAACTACGATCGGATTTGGTGAAGAAATTGGTGGGCTCCTGCGGAAAAAACTTCTGGATCGAACCACCATTTTACTGTGACTATGGTACCAATATCCATGTAGGAGATGATGTATTTTTCAACTTTAATTGTGTGGTGCTGGATGTCACTTCCGTGAGACTTGGAGATCGAGTCTTTGTAGCTCCAAATGTGCAGTTTTATGCTGCCACTCATCCGATTGAAGCTAAACCCAGAAGAGAAATGTGGGAATTTGGGAAACCGATCATCATCGGGAACGATGTGTGGATCGGTGGCTCTTCGGTAATCTGTCCCGGAGTAACCATAGGAGATCGGGTGGTAATCGGTGCCGGATCGATAGTAACGAAAAGCTTTCCTTCAGATGTAGTCATCGCCGGAAATCCTGCTCGGGTTATTCGAGGGATTGAGGTAATTTGAGTGAGATTATGAGTTAATTTGGAACAAATAGAAGAGCTAACGTCGATGCAGTGAGATGAAGAGAAGGCTCACAAATCTCCTTCAAAATACTTTGTTTTCTTTGTACCCTTTGTGGTAAAGAAAGCACTCTGTATGCAAAACCTTCGAGGTTTATCAGTTTTTGTTCTAATATATAAGTTTCCAGAAAAAACCTAAAAGGTTTCTTTGATACCTTTTGAGAAACATCGGCAAGTAAGGACTTCGAAGTACAGCTTTCTATCTCTTCGAAAAATTGGTTTGTGATTAAAAAGATAAAATCTATGAACCAGCTTGCAGGGGCTCCAGATTATCCTCTCAAATTGGAAACATCAATTTTTTCAATTCCATTACGTTTTTTCAAAGAATCAATTCTTTTTTCTCTTCGGTAGATCCAAATTCTATATAAAGGTCAAAATAGGATTTCAATGAAGAAATCGGTCAATCCATTCCGTAAAGCAAGTATTATGGATTTTCAGCATACGTTATCATTTGCTCCAGTTCGTTTTTCGTAAATCTTTCAAACTTTTCGGGGAAATCGCCAATCACCAAATCTGAGAAATCAGCATGGACATTCTTATTTTTATACGCAGCCTCCCTACAGTCTTTGATCCAAGAATTATCCACATGACAGATGACTATTTTCTGCTCTGGAACGTCCCACCGTCAAATCGTCAATATGGATTGGGTGGGAATATTTTACACTACATCTGGGATAATAAGTATCGCCAGAGTGGAACTTGACCGGTATATCATACTCAACTTCCACTTCATAAATGACAATCATTCGGCTATCGATGGGGTAAAAAGGTTTATATTATACATAGAATTTTAATCCTTTAATGGAACACTTTTAAGTATTCAGCGATTTTTCACAATTCGTTGTGATTATTATTTATGTAACTGAATCATACAACCACCTCAAAAACAGAACACTCAGCAATCGCCTCAAAAACTGTTTTGATGCTTGGTATACTTGTTGACTTTTTATGAGTTCAAAACCATAATACAATCGACCCTATTTTCCTCAATAGTATGATCTAATAGATCCGAAAAATCTTTAAGCGAATCTGCTTGATCTTCTTGCTTATTATTGGTGTGGGTGTAAACATCAAAAACACAGCTTAATTTTATTTAAGTAAAATTATACAAATATTTTACCGATTAAGCTCAGACACCCTCCAGTTTAATGCTATTCTTACCGGCTTTTACACCGAAATGACTCTCATGTTCACCCAAAAAGTCCGATATTTGAGCATTACTGAATTCAAATTATGCCTCAATTTTATTCTAGAAGGGACTTAGCATTTCAACTATTTGAAAATCTGGACAGCCTTCAATTGACTCAACTCCCCTACTTTGCGGATCACTCCAAAGAAACCTTTGAGATGGTTTTAGATTCGGCAGATCAGATTGCAACTAAAAAACTGTACCCTCTACTCACAGAGATGGATCAAAAAGAACCGGTTTTAGAAAATGGTCGAATAAAGATTCACCCCGGAATGAAGGAAATTGTAAAACAATTTGGTGAAGATGGTTGGATAAACGCAACTTTTCCATACCAAGACGGTGGTCAGCAATTGCCTTGGACGATACATCTAGCTGCTGGATTTATTCTTCAGGCAGCAAATTATTCTGCGAGTGTTTTTCCCTTTTTAACTACAGGAGCTGCCAATCTAATCCGAACATTTGGGACGCAAGATCTGATTTCCAAATTCACTCCAAATATGTATTCAGGACTTTGGCAGGGCACTATGGCGCTGACTGAACCTGATGCAGGAAGTTCGCTTTCCGATCTATCAACAGCCGCATTTCCTACTGAGAAAAAAGGAGTTTATAAAATCAAGGGTCAAAAAATCTATATCTCCTGTGGAGATCATGATGCAGTAGAGAATGTAATCCATCTGATGCTTGCACGGATTGACGGTGCTCCGATTGGTACGAGAGGGATTTCTCTATTTGTGGTTCCCCAAAAAAATCCCGACACAGGACAATCAAATGATGTCTTGACTGAGGGGATTTATCATAAAATGGGCTACAAAGGAGCACCTATCGCTCACCTGATGATAGGATCAAATGACAGCTGCGAAGGATATCTTGTAGGTGAAGCGAATCATGGCTTGAAATATATGTTCCAGATGATGAACGAAGCCAGATTGGGAGTAGGAATGAACGCTGTGGCAATAGCTAATGCGGCTTTTCATGCATCCTTGACGTATGCCAAAGAGCGTCCTCAGGGAAGGAAAATAAACGAAAAAGATCTCAGTCAACCTCAAGTTCCGATCATAGCTCATGCTGATGTGAAGCGGATGCTGTTATTTCAAAAGAGTGTAACTGAAGGCTCATTAGCTTTGCTTTTGTATTGTACGATGCTCTCAGACCAAATCAGCCAGGAATCAGACGCTGAAAAAAAGCTAAAAACAGAATCTTTATTGGATCTCTTAACGCCGATTGCAAAAAGTTACCCTTCGGAAATGGGGATTTTGAGCACTTCAGCGGCTGTTCAGGTATTGGGAGGAGCTGGATATACAACAGATTTTCCAGTGGAGCAATACTATCGGGAAGCCAGAATTCACCCTATTCATGAAGGTACAACGGGAATTCACGGAATGGATTTACTTGGTAGGAAGGTGATGATTCACGATGGTTTAGGGTGGAAGATACTCCAAAAAGCTATTCATGAGTCACTGGAAAATTGCAAGCGACATCCTGATTTGGAAAAAATCAGAATTGATTTTCAACATGCATTGAAAGAAACAAATGAAGTAACAGCAAGCCTTATTCAGAAATCAGCTAAAGGACCGGAAATATTCTTAGCCGATGCCACTTTGTTTTTAGAGCTTTGTGGTATTCTGTGCACAGGCTGGATGTGGTTGAACCAAGCTTGTACAGCTTCAAAAAAATTGAGCGAAGGAAGTTTGGAAGTAGGATTTTACGCTGGGAAAATGGAGACTGCCTCCTACTTTATGGAGTACGAGCTTGTCAAAATCCATGGTTTGGCTGTTCGATTGAAGTCAAATGAGTATCCAACATTGAAAATGAAAGCGGAATGGTTTTGATTTCTATTAATCCCAATAAGTTACTCTGCAATTGAAACAAATAACTACTTTTATCATATGATTATAATAACACTAACGATTCCCAAATGAAAAGAATATTAGTAAGTGGCGGAGGAGGATTTCTTGGAAGTCATCTTTGTGATCGGCTATTGAAAGAAGGAAATGAGGTGCTATGTGTGGACAATTTTTTCACAGGAAGCAGACGAAATATTCACCATCTTCTCGATAATAAAAGCTTTGAATTGCTTCGTCATGACGTTACTCATCCGCTGTATGTAGAAGTGGATGAGATCTACAACTTGGCGTGCCCAGCTTCCCCTATTCATTATCAATTTGACCCAGTGCAGACCACCAAAACTTCTGTAATTGGGGCTATGAATATGCTGGGACTTGCCAAGAGATTAAAAATAAAAATTTTACAAGCTAGTACTTCTGAAATATACGGTGATCCAGAAGTGCATCCGCAGCCTGAAAGTTACAAGGGCAGTGTCAATACTTTGGGGCCAAGGGCCTGTTACGACGAGGGAAAGAGATGTGCAGAGACTTTGTTTTTCGATTATTATCGACAGCATAATGTAGCTATCAAAGTCATGCGAATCTTCAATACTTATGGACCTCGAATGCACCCAAATGACGGTCGTGTGGTGAGTAATTTTATAGTGCAGGCATTGAAAGGACAGGATATCACGATGTATGGTGATGGTAGGCAGACGCGATCTTTCTGCTATGTGGATGATAATATCGAGGGGATGTATCGACTGATGAACAGCCGTGACGGATTTACAGGACCAGTCAATATCGGGAATCCGGGTGAATTCACCATGCTGGAACTGGCTGAGATGGTGATCGAACTCACAAATAGCAAGAGTAAAATGATTTTCCTTCCGCTGCCTCAGGATGATCCGATGCAGCGAAAGCCGGTTATAGATTTAGCCAAAAAAGAATTGGACTGGGAGCCAAAAGTAGCACTTCGTGAAGGACTTATTAAAACTATAGCATATTTCGAAAATGTAATTTAAAATAAATCGATAGTTAATTCGATAACTCTTGTTCATTAGGTTCAAGCTTCCCATCCGGAAGGCTTGAACCTTTTTTTATGCCTCCCCTTTAACAAGTCGGCCCGCTCTCTTGGTGGTAGCCTTCGAACCATGTCTGGCCTATATTAAATTAAGCTCAAGCTTCAAAAATCCTCCACTTCTTATCGAATCACCTTTATCTGTAAAAAAATATTATTTTAACTAAATAAATCAGTAAATTAATTCTCTTCAATTAAATTTAGAAACTATGAAAAAGGCATTCATATCCATCATTATCACCCTAATAACAATATCAGCTTTTGCTCAAAAAAAATCCACGCAATTTATTTTCAATGCTGGTGTACAAAAAGCAGGAATGTATGAGGACGGAGGGTATCAATCAAATAACTGCTCTGAGGGATGTTTTCCTCTCAATCAGACCTCCAATTTGAGTTTTGATTTCAATGTGTTGTACCAGGTTCAGTCTAGAACTACCAATTTAAAATTGGTATACGGTCTAGGAATCAATCAGAAATCCTGGACTGAGGTATGGATCAATACTCAAGGACTTGGCCCTATTAATATGCCATACCACTTACAAAAGAATTTGACATATATGGGCATTTTCTATGGAATCAATTACGATTTTCCCCTCAGAGAAAAAACCAAAATAGTAGCTGGGTCATTATTGAATCCAGAGATCCTATTAAGCAGTGGCAATAACGATTCCTTTAATTCTGTCGCTGGTAGCATTCGAATGACTCTCGGTTTGGAGCATCAAGTTTCTGACCAGATAGCTATTCGACTAACACCTTTTTTCCAATCGGCAGTAATGAATTATGCCAATACACCATTGTTTATAGGCACACAGAAAAGTAGGAATACCTACACTCCCTATGCTTTTGGGGTAAACTTAGGAATCGTATTCAAAAGGATTAGGGATTGAGATGCGTAAAAGTTCTCGGTCTGAGCTAAGATAGATTTTTAGCAATTGATTAGGGAACTTCTTTATAAGGTTAATTGAAGAAAACGGTAGAAACTTATTATTTATTAGTCAATTATTCAGACTGCTTTTGACTTGAATTGCCCGCAACATTGGGTGATTAAGATTTTTTCTTTAGAACTATTTTAATCAAATCCTATCCCTCTAAACTATAGAACGACAGTGGCAACTGCACTTGATTTTCTTGAAGTCGCTGCAGCTTCACCCAAACTTCTTGATCCTTTTGTAATTGATTGTATTCATCGGCTTGAATTCTGGAGGCATTTTTATCGAGCTTCATAAATCCCACAAAATCTCCAAAACCCAATTCCGCAAAGTACCCATGCTTATTTTTTCCAGTTATGGTCACCTTCAAGGTCGTCTGATCGTCATAATGATCTCTCAATAATTGGAAATTTGGACTGAACTTCCGATCACTCAGGATGGCACTCAATTTATCCAAGCTATGGGTTTGAGTCAGTTTGAAACCTATCAATTGATCAACTCTGGATTCATAGGTTTTATCCAAATCTATTTCCCAGTTCGAAATACTCAAAGGGACAAAGACCTTAGTCGTGTTATGAATCACAAACCAGCTCTCATCCTCCATTTTCTTTAAAGTTCCCTGAAGAATTCCTTTTTGATCCGACTCATCAGCCAAAGCAATTCTTCCGGTATTCCCCACAAAACGTACCTCAGAAGCGAATGCTCCTAAAGCTGGATCAGGAGATTTGGCAGGTATAAAAGTAACTTCATCACCGGAGGAAAAATTATGCACTTTATCAATTTTCCCTTCTCGTTTTAATTCTTTTTGTCGCTTTCGATCATTTTTAAAAAAGAAAGCTCCTCCCTTTTCACTTTCAATGAAACCGTAGTTTTTGTCGGCTAAATAACGAACTACCTGACCGCTGACTCTTTCTCGTTCTATCATAGGCCAAAGGTACAAAAGGAAATCATTCTCATGTTCGATAAAAGCCAATGAACTGATATTTGGGATTATTCAATTCCCATTTCCCTTTCCAGTGGTTCCAAAAAAACTGCCATTATCTCATGTTTTACTTTTAAATAGCTAGTGACAATTCAACCTTCACTATTTAAATCGCTGTAATAGCTCTAGATCTTTGACCAAAATAATTTTTAAATCCACCATGACGAATAAGTTTTCCCAATTTTCAATGCTTTATACTTTCATTTCTCCAGAGATAGAAAAAGAATCGCAACACATCTGCACCGAACAGGCCAAAGCAGGTTTGATTTCTCAATTTTTGAAACTTAATTGGTCTCACTTCCAACTCGACTTCCAAATGCGCCTGAATCTGTTCTTTTCCTTACTATTCTTCCAACTCACTTTAAGTTCGCTAGCCCAGAACTCTGAAATACCTGCAGAGCTGGTAAATCCTTACGTAGACAGCGAAAATTCACGCTGGTTCTTTTTTAATTCTGCAACCAGACCTTTTGGGATGGTGAATCTCAGCCCTGACACCGACATCAAAGGCGCTTGGGGTTCCGGCTATCGCTACGGAAGTGATTCGATCAAAGGTCTGAGCCATGTTCACGCCTGGCAGCTTTCCGCACTTTCTGTTTTACCAGTCTCAAATATCATCTTGGATGAAAAGAGAGATTTCGGCTCCCCTTTTTCGCATGAAACAGAAATCGTCAAACCAGGCTACCACCAAGTCATGTTGGATCGTTACGGTATCAAAGTTGAGCTCACCTCCACCCTACGCACAGGATTTCATCGCTATACATTTCCAGAACAGGATACACAGCAACTGATGATCAAATTGGGAGGACCACTGGGGCCTTCTGATATTATCGATGGTGAGCTGATTCAAGTCAACCCAACCACGCTTCAAGGACATTTGATCAATGGCCCCACCATCAGAAGACCTAACAATACACCCATCTTTTTTGCAATCAAACTCAATAGGCCCATCTCTACTATCGAAGGTTGGTCAGCAAATGGCGTCAGCTCTGATCTTACACAGATTAAGGGCAAAGATTCAGGAGCACTTTTAACTTTCGACAATGCTGAGCAGCAATTGCTCATGAAAGTGGGGATTTCATACGTCAGTGCCACCCAAGCCATGCTTAATTTGGAAACGGAATTAGCCACTTGGAATTTTGAGGATATACGTAAAGATGCCTTCGAAGAGTGGAACAGCTACCTGAGTAGAATCAAAGTTGAAGGTGGGACGCTTCAAGACAGAAGGCGTTTTTACACCGACCTATTCCACGCACTTCAAGGCA
>Ga0209390_10007715_pt1 | contig 13648 bp, 6 predicted proteins | sample BON01_FD_187212 | JGI IMG/M metagenome (GOLD analysis project Ga0209390, IMG submission 187212) | Freshwater microbial communities from Lake Bonney liftoff mats and glacier meltwater in Antarctica - BON-01 (SPAdes) (version 2) | ecosystem: Environmental > Aquatic > Freshwater > Ice > Glacier... | reverse complement strand
GTGGCAGAAAAGGACTTGAAAACGAAGGAGAAGGCCATCCAGGGTTCCACGCCTCCTGGTAGTGGAGAGGAGGACACGCGTGGACGAAAAGCGAGAGGGGTAGGTGTCGAGGAAGAGGATGCTGAGGAGGAGGCTGAAGATGCAGCAACTGACTCTGACGCAGAGGACCAAGAAAAGTGAGACAAGAAAGCACGGACCAGCACAGATGGAAGACAATAAATATTCATGATAATTAAAGAAAATGAGAATCGTCCCTACAAATAAAACAAGAATTATCCCCATGCTCGCACACGTGCATCGTCTACGTGGATGTGAGGAGTGGATGCAACGGAAGTTGCTTTTTGAAGGGATTGCAGAGAAGTAATGATTCGACCGTGCCGTGAGATGGACTGCCTATTGCGCTCGATGCGAACATTATTAGACTGCAACTGCAACATGAGCGTTTCGACCTGCTCCTCCAGATCTTGCACTGTCTTTTGCTGTGTGCCTATGCGGCTAATCATGGCGCGCGTTGCCGCTAGAAGTGCGCCATCGGCGTCTGACGTGTGGATGCGCGAAAAGTCCTCTTCGGCCGAGCTTCCTGGCACGCTCTCATTCGCAGCAGTTTTGCCGAGGTTCAGCGGCGCCAGCGCTGCGTTGAAATCCTGAGCCATAGGTCCCATGTGGGTGACGCCTTTACCATGCGGCCCAGCACCCTCAGCGGATCCTTGGTATTGCCACGTGCTCACTTGTACTTTGACAAGCGCTCCAAGAACCCACTCATCATCGACAATCGACACGTTGGTTTTCGAGTTGATGTCTGACAGCACAGACCATCCCGAACTCTTTGGCGGGATCTGTACACCGATTTCCAGCGGCAACCGTCCACCAGAGCGCTCAACAATTCCGCTCACCAGCCGCACACCACCGTGTGCGCGCACGTAAAAAGAGTTTGCGTCGAGTTTCGGCATCTCTTTGCTCCGCGCCTCCAGCGTGTGCGAGCTGTCGAGAAAGGCGAAACTGCCACTTGGTTCTGAGACTGGGTCGGGCGTGGGTGGGGTAGAGTATGATGGGTATTTCGATTGTGGTTTCGCACAGGCTGGCTCCTTCTGACGCTCCAGCAGTTGCGAGGCTTGTGCGCCAAATGCGAGCAGTTGGGAGGTGGATAAGAAGATACGGTTGGCATGCATGCGGTAGAGCGGCGTGTGCGGCAGCGCGCATAGCAAATCGATATTGCCTGTCGTCACAACTGTGCCTGAAACATCTGGCAGACTGATGACGTTGTGTCTTGCACTCGAGGTCACCTGAAAGCGCAGTGATGGGCCTCCATCCGACTCCTCTTCAGCAGGCATCGCCTCCGATGGATCCGAGGCTGAAGCGCTACTCGCCCGTGTGCCATCATCTGCCCTCTTCAGGTTGCCGGACAGTGAAGACGGAGCAGGCAGCCCGCTGAAATGCATTGGAAAGCGTCCAGAGATGGTGTGATGCAGCCACGTCGAGGAATGCTCAAGGCCTGCTCCCAGCGTGATGAGGGTGCCCCCGCTCTCACCGCCACCTAGGATAGTTTCGCCCTCGCCCACTATATCAACCCTATCCAGCACTGTCAAAAATGGGAGGGTCTGAGGCAGCGATGCAGTCATGAGCACAGTGCCATCCGTATCAGGCAACGTCAGAATGTTGTGGCCAGATGCCGAAGGCGCAACGAGACTAGTTGTGTGCCCATCATCCAAGGCGCCTTCAAACACAAGCCCGTCAGTGTGCCGTGTGCGCAGCACACTATTGACCTCAACCAACGTCGAAGAATCCGGGGACCCAAACACCAAATCGGGCTGGCTGCCTGGCTGCCCCGAATCGAAGCGCGGCAGAAAGCTGACGTCCCCGAAGTAGAGCACGTCGGTAGAGATCATGTCTTGGTAGTAAACAGGTAAGTCGCCACTGGTAATGACTGTGCCCATCACGTCCGGAAGCACCAATGTATTGCTGCGTGTGGGTTCTTCGACAGCAATGGAATGACTGGGCTGCCCAGCTGCTCCGCTCTCGCTAAATCTCAACGGAAACTGTCCCACCAGTGCCGAGTTGACAGTCAGCCGCTCAGAAACGACATTCGGCACTTGCGGGTAACCCTCGGTGAATGGGGTGGTCTGGTTAGTCGCGTTGTGCATTTTGGTGCGCTCTTCGAATTGGTCAATCTTTGCGAGGTGTTCAGGATCGCGAATTTCGTCAATCTTCGCCTTTATGGTGAGGGGTCCTGTGACAAATAGAGGGCCGAGCAGCGCTGCATTGCCGATGCTGATGCCGTCTTCCGACTCGTGGTCGGAGAGGGTAAGGCGCGGCGCATTCTGCATCAGCACGGTGCCGTGAGCGTTGGGAAGCATGATGAGATTCTCCGCAGAGCCTGCTGCGCTAGCATGCAAGCGCGTTGAGGGAGGCACCGAGCCGTGCTGATCCATATTCGCGCCTCTTCCCAAGTGCAGAGCTTGCGTGCCTCTTATGGGTGACAAAAATGTTGCTGTTGACGCCTGGCCAGGCTGCCCCAGACAAACGTTGCCGTACAGCTGCGAATGTGAATTGGCGCCTACGAGCATCGAGGTTATTGCACCATGCTCTTGTGAGATCTCGTCAAGTGTGCCCTGGATTTGATCATGAGAGAGAGGGAGACAGGGAGAGAGAAAGCGAGAGAGGAAGAAAGAAGAAGGAGACGAAGACAGGGAGTGCGAGAACGAGGGCGAGAGCGAGAGCAAGAGCGAGAGAGAAACACACAGAGAGATGGAGAGAGAGAGAGAGAGAAAGGGAAAGAGAGAAAGAGAATGTTAGAAAGAGAGAGAGCACGCTCACGTGCACGCGCGTGCGCGCGGGACAGGGAGACAGACAAAGAACTATCGAGCGATATAGGGGGAGAGCGAGCAAGTGTGGGAAAGTGAGCGAGCGAGAGAGCGAGCGAAGGAGCAAACAAGAGAGTGAGCGAGAAAACGAGCCAGAGAGTGAGCGAGAGAGCGAGCGAAAACGAAAGAAAGCGCGCGAGAGAGAAACGGCAAGACAGAGCGCAGGAGAGAGAACGAGAGAGAGAGAGAAGGGGAGAGAGAGGGAGAGATAGAGAGGACGATAGAACGATGAAGAGAGAACGAGAGAGAGGGAACGAGAAAAAAATACGCGCACACACGTACACATGAAGGCATACGCGCCCATAAACACACACACACACACACACACACAAACACACACACACACACACACACACACACACACACACACACACACACACACACACACACACCGAGGACAGCATATGCCCAGAGTCACCAGGCAGAGCCAGTTCAACAGCATCAGTCCAGGTGCGCGAGGGAAACCAGCCCTTAGACGCGCACTTGGCAATCAAGCCAGCCTCGGGGTGTGCAAGAAGGCGGCGCTCGTCTAAATAAAAGCTGTCAGTTCCGCGGGTAACCGAGGTCAAGGTCTGCGAGATGGGTCCAGTGTGAAGTTCGAGCTGCGCCAGTGCCACACATGCATTCACATCGCTCGAGGTGAACCATACCATTTCGAAATCGTCATAGGCGTGCCCATCAAAGAGCAGCTGCACATACTCGTCCCCTCTAGGAACCTGGTGTACAAGGTGCAACTGCACCAGCCTATCCTGCGCCCCTGCATTCCGACGAGCCTGCTCCGTATCTTTACAAGAACGTCGTGCTACCCCCTGAAATTGAGAATTCTGAAGCGCTTGGGCGATAGAGGAATCGAGTCCCTCCCGTGCTGCATGCCGACGATAGCGGATGCGCCTCAATGTCTCTTGCCGACCCGTGGTCGGTGAAGTGAGATTCATGCTAAAGACACATGAAGTCTTGGGATTCCATCCGTCGGCCCCGAATGGTTGTGCGGCCATGCGTGTGCGCCACAAGCCGAGCACATTCGAGGAGGCAGTGCTCGACGCATCAAACACGTCTGTACCGTCCCCAAACATTTTATGAGCAGTCGCAGTCAGAATGCTAGAATCTACATCACATGCATATCCCCGCGACACCGCATGCTGGCAGCCCTCGGCAGAAGAATACATATCGAAGATCTTGGCGTTGATGCTGGTCTGGGATCTCCAATCGCCGTCGCCAGCAAATTTCTGACGGTACACCTGTGATGAGGGATACTGGGTAGCAGTTTGCTCTGGCAGCATGAGCTGCCGGCCATCTGAAATATCCAGGAAGACCTTTGCATCAGCGTTCTGGCTTGAGTTCGTCATGAGTCTCAGGGACAGGATACACTTGGCATCAAACGTTGCAGACATGGTGCCGCCACTCACCATCAAAGACCGCTCCACAGCCATCTCTTGCGGCGTCATGTAGTCCGAGACGGTCGACCAGGTGTCGCCCACCTGCAACGTCCATGTGCCTGTAAAGACATGCGAGTCCATCGAAGAGTTTGCTGGCACAGCATGCCAGCTCAAGTGCACACGAGCAACGGCGGCAGTCAGCTCTTCCCGCGTGACCTTGCCGTCGCGGTTGGAATCAATGCGCTCAAAGTCGCTCGGCCCAACAAAGTGATAAACAGCGAGAGAGTCAGTGCGCACGGCATCCCTCGCTACAGACGCGCCAAAGGCTTGGAACTCGGAGCGCGACAGTGTGTTGTCGTTGTTGGTGTCAAAGTAGCCCAAACGATTGCTCAACATCACAGTGGGACTCCAAGTAATATCTCCCCCTACGTGGGTCGTTTTGAAAGAGAGGCTGCTGCCAAGAGAAGAGGAGGTCCACATGCCATCTAGAGTGCAGCCAGACCATTCCCGCAAGATGCCTGCCGAGATGTGGCCGCTCAGCAGCGTCGGTTGTATGATCTCAAGATCGTCAAGATAGTTGCTCAACGTGTGCAGCGACCACGGGCGCGTGTCGACTGTCTGGAAGCAGTTGTGCTCCTGTGCGCACGTCGCGTTAGGCGCGCGTCCTGCCGACACCATGAGTGAGTAGCACCTGCTGATGTTGATCATTTCTGTTGCAGTCTGGCCTAGAGGTGCGTCGTGCTGTTCTGCCTCGTAGTGATTGATAAAGTCTTCCTGCTCTGTGCTGATGGGCAGCGAGCGCGAAAAAGGCTGTGTGCGCAAGAAGAGTCGCAGCGCTTTGTCTTTGCTAGCATGACGCGGCATACTCACCCACAGATGATCCTGCGAGTGTTTTGTAGTGAGGCAGTGTGTCGTGACGTTGGCCTGCAGCTGCCATCGCCCTTTGCCAGGTGTGGCTAGCCACACCTGCCATGTGCCGGGCATCTCGCCTGCAAATGTAGGGCCGGGAAATCGCCGGTCTGCGTCCACTGGGCTTGCAGACATATGCGCCATTCGCATCAGAAGCGGGTTTGAAGTAGACGGGAGGGGGTCGGCACCAATTGACGTGCCGAGAAACCAGCGGCCTTCGCCTCGATCAGCTCCGCCGTCGTCAACACCCTCATGTGCATTGTAGAAGATATAGAGGTTGCTGCTGACGTGCTTCCACACTGGTTTGCGGTGGTGAGTGCCTGGATGCATATGATAAGTGCCCATCGCATCTGGATACCGGGTCGAGCCGGAAAACACTACAGACGCACAACCAGCAGCCGTTCTGAACGTCAATCCTGTGTCCCCGTCAAACCAGCCATGCAGCTTCACCTTTCCTGCACCACTTGGACCCCCAAACTGCATGTCGCCGGCAAAGCCTGCATGTCCGCCAACCTCGACGCGACCATCTGTGATATCCAGGAATATGGATGGAAGTTCTCGCAGATTTCCCGATGTGAGGATTGTGCCCGATGCGTCTGGGAGCAGAATCTTGTTGATTCTCGTGATGTTTTCCGACCAAAACGATGTGTACTTAAGCCCGTCCATGTCTTTCCCAACCACATCTTCCACGTTCAACCAGTCATCATCTCCTGGTTGCGCCTTGGTGCAGGACGTGCCTCTGCCTCCGGGGCAGTCCTCCCGGCAACACCACGCATCACTGCCATCATTGCATGATCCATCCGCATCACAGCAGCATGACTGTCCACCATGAGGGCAGACAGGGGCTTGGCTTGACACCGTCATGTTGCTGCACTGAACGCGAATGCCATCTACATTGTGGCTACACAAAAAGGCATTCGTGGGAGTCTCTTGGCACCCATTCAAATACACATTGCGGTAATAGTTCGTGTGGAATCCTCCCTTCTCCTCGCGGAGTTTGTACTGCTCAGTGCCATGGCACTTGTGCTCACAATCAGTAATTTGCTGCTTTGCGCAGCACATACTGTCTTCGGTGCACGGCTCGCCAGCGTAGGCGCCGGTCAGACACACAAGGGAGATTCGACACTTTTGACCCTTGTTGGCATCCTGCGCTATTTCGGCGGGGTCGCCACAGTCGGCATCCGACATGCAATCATCATTCAAAACGTTGCCCCGCCAAAGGAAGCCCTCGCCGTTCTCAGGCAACGTGCACTGTTCATTCTGATCATTGGTATCAGTGACATTGGGGCAAAAAGGACCTTTGCGCGGACACGAATCCTGGCCTTCTTGAAACGGACAGTCTTCGTACAGCATTTCAACTTGATTCCAAACCACTTCCATGACGCATACTTTGACGACACGAATGCGGTAGTCAACAATTCCAGTGATGCTTCCAGAGGGCTTGGGCGTAAGCTGGGTGGGAGCTGCGTAGGCTATGCCAGCAGACGCATCCCGGAAGTTGGTGTGGCCCATCATGTTGAAAGACCCTTGGAAAAAATTGTTTTTGGTGAAGCGCATGATCATAGGCACGTCGGTTTCAAAAGATGCAGGATTGTCGGGATTGGCCACGTTGCCAAAGTAGGCCATACCGTCCACAAACAAATTACGAAGCGTCATCTTTTGAAAAACGACATCATCCACGTTCCTGCGCAGAAAAGTTATATGTAGTCAGTGCATGTAAATCATCTTTGCAACGCAATACAGCCTCTATATAGGTATGTAGGCATGTGTACAGACATCTGTATAGGCATGTACATATACAATTGGCTTGTGGGATATACCCGCTGGTGATGACAGAGCCAGAGGCGTCGGGAAAGGTGATACGTCGATTCATAAGGGATTCAGGTTCCGGATGCAAAGGCGAAAAATCGACGGGATCCAGATACGGCGGGAGCTTGCCGGGTTGGTTATACAGTCTGCATGTGTCACAGCGCACAAGGGAACAGGTGTCGTTGTTGGTCCATTTGAACCCGCTACCCGTGAATACTTGAGTGTTCAGGTCTGGTCTAACCTTGGTGACGGTGCCGAAAGCTGAATATTCTGCTCGACACTTGTACCCAGATGCAACAAAGCCCACGCCTACAAAAGGTGTTTGCTGTTTTTGCATCCAATTGCTGAAGTTGTTGGCGAGGGCCTCTTGGTAAGCAACTCTGATCCTCTCATCATTCTTGATGCATGTCCTGTCATTCCGTTGTTGCCACCCGATGGGTAAAGAGCCCAATCCCTTCCATTGGGGGTAGTGTCGTTTTATGCAGCGGTCCATCGTTGAAGGTGTCGTGCAGTCGGGCATAATCGTCGACAGACCCTCGCAAACAGAAGGACGCTGATAGTGTCGAAAAATGTCACCTGTCTGTTCTTCTTCCCCGGGAATGAGTTCAAATGAGTTGATCAGATTGGGCAATCCCCACAGGTCGGTTGGATTGCCAGTGGTAAGCACAACTCCCGACCGCTTGCCTGGAAACATCAGCTTGCGATTCGTTGAAGGTGTATCCGTGGTGAGACGCGTGACTTGATCTCGCGGATAAAGTAGTACTCCTTGCGCTGCGGTCCCCTGTCTCAGCGAACAAGAAGGCGCAGGCAGTAGCGACATGGTGCATCCGAATCCTCCAGCTGGGTGCTGCTCGTACGTGACGATACCACACATATGGTTGTGCTCACACTTGCGCTTGCATTCATCGATCGACGACGCATTGAACGACGAGGTTTGCACCACTGCACTTCTGGCTGCAAAGGGCCGCCGCTGTGATTGGTCAAAATTGGCGTACTCAGGATCCTGTTCAAGGCCAAAAACACCCTGCAACTCCACATGCGACGGCAACAGACACTTGTGCCCCTTCAGAGACATCCATTGCAGCGGCACAAACGATAGACCCAGAAATTCGGGAGCAGCAGACGAATGGAGCGATGACGGGCTGCGGTTTCGGGGTACATTGCGATAGAACAAGTCTCCCTTGATGCTTCCTCCTACTTCTATCGCTGAAATTCCGGGGGAGGCAGCTGAGCCTCCACAACGGGGGTCAGAAGAAGTGAGACACTCGCTGAGACCCGCTGATGTGCTGTCCTGCCACAAGGCATCATAGGTTTGCCATAAATGTTCTGTGGGATGCCGCTGCCCAAACGCGCCTGGGGGGCCGCGGGTAGGCTCAGGAAGCATGCGCATTGACTGGCCACTGCCAAGGAGGATTGGACCCTTGAGGAAACTCTTGCTGCTGACAGTTACAGTGGTGGCACTAAGATTTCTGATATCTTCAAGATTACCTGTGTTCGACAGAGCATACCAGAGAAGGGAGGGTTAGCATCAAACATGTCGCAAGCAATCAATGGTGCATATTAAAGAAAACGCAAAGACCTGTGCTGATGATGCGAGAGACGCATCGCGGCATTGTTGCATTTGGGTGCAAGACCTCGTCTGAACTACACAGATGCTGGCTGTAGCGTCCGCCTGTAATGTTGCTGTAGCTGTGCGCAACCGAATTAGCAACTCCTTCGCGAATTCCCCACGAAACGGGAAAGTTTATCTGCGACACTACACCTTCCAAAATCTCAAACCCAACACGTGTCGAACCTCCATCGCTGACATTGAATTTGATTGCACGATCTACATTATCTTGGCTGCACTCTGCCTGCGGACTCATGCAATCCCCCGGCGCAAACAGAGTCAACCAGGGGCCACCAGTTGTCCAATCCCACTTTGCTCCTCCCTCAGCTCGACTCCTCGAGACGCCATCAGATCCAATCACCTCACTGTCCCACCATGACTCGTGCACATTTTCCTTCAGATCCGACGAGTAGCTGAGTGCTGGTTCGAGAGGGCCTACGGTCAATCCACCCTTCAAGAAAGATTTTTTATTGACGGAAATACTCGTAATGGGCCCAGACTCGACGGTGATGTCGCGGAGATTGCCGCTCGATATGAGGATGCCGTTGGTGGCGGGAAGCAACACTTGTGTTTCGCTCACCGTGTGATTCGACTCTGCCAGAGATTGCAATCGCAGCACCGTCTTCCTGCCAACCGCCCCGTCACTTTCAAGCAGCAAGTCAAGATCCGCCTCGTATCCTTTGTACACATAGCTGTCAACTTCATTGCTGCCTACTTCCTTGCACATATGCGCCTGTACCATTGCCGGACGCGCAGCTGCAATAGCACACCTCACCCTAGTCTCATCCAGCAGCTCAAACTGGCTGGCGTGAATACGGAGTTGTGCAGATGTCGTCGAAATGTAGCGAGGAGAGGAGGCTTGCGCCACATCCTGCACAGCAGCATAGCTGAGTCCAAGTGTGCCGTCAATTGATGCCAGCAACGGTCCGCCGTCGCAACGTAGTTGGAGCTGGAGTCTGGGAGTCTCACCATCGCGACAGTGCGCAGGGAGAGAATTGAACCTAGATAAGTACGAGGAAATCATCGGCACGGTACAGTTTTTTTGGCCAACGCAAGTACTCAAGTCGGGCGCAATGTCGAACGAGCAGTCGCCAATGGTCAGGCTGCCACAAATTCCTGCTGCCGTGCCGAAAGATGCAAAGTCGATACTCTGAATGCGCACACCCTTATCGCAGTCAAACACAGTTGCATATGATGCAAGATTTATGGATGGATCCACGCTCTGGCAGTAGCCGTGCCAGCGGAATTGTGTCACGTTGCGTGTCATATTGCGGTCAGTGATGGTGACCATGTCTTTTTGCCACAAGTATGGGCGCTCAGTAAAGTATGCAGACTCCCAAGACGTCGACGCGCGAGCTCTCTCGAGTTGTATGATATCTTCTTGCAGAAACTCACGGATGACTGTGAATGCGTCGTACGCCTGCTGAAGAGAGTCTCGTGTAGGCAACACTGGCTGTGATAATTGATCCACAAATGCCCCCAGCACAAGATTACAATTGATTTCACCACCAGAACTCGGTTGAGGGCATGGCATGAATGCCTCAAGCAAAGTGTCGCAGGACAGAGTCTTTCCCTGAAAAATTATCCCGGTATTTTGAGGCATTATTTTTTGCATGCCGTGTTGTGAGCAGTAGCCATCTGCGTTGGATCTCCTTGCGTCGTCGGCCTCGTTTTTCATTTTCAACGAGATGCCCAGAGGTTTAAAGTTGCATGCCTTGTCGAAACACATGAAGACATCGATCAGTTCTTGCTGATAGTTTTTCGTGTTTGTCAAATTGATTTTCTGGGTTTCGAGATACACGAGAGGTTCTATATCGTTTCCTCCTGCCAAGTATGTGCGCAACATCCTTGTGCTTGCTTCAGAGCGCTCGTCGAATTGTTTGCGGAAAGTGTACAGACACATGTCTACATGGGAATCCTCCACGAGCGGATCTGGACGACACATGAAAGTGAATGCTTCCAATGCAATGCGGCTGCTACTGTAGGTAGCATTCAACTGAACTAAATTAAATCGTGAGGCGACGATGAGACTACACGATTGATCTGAACATGACTGTAAGCATTGCGAAATATCTGCCTCTTGCAGATGAAAGCAGTAACTTCCAAAAATCGAGTCCCAACACGTGTCATTGAGTGTTGCCCATTCAGAAGGAGTCGACAAGAACCCCAAAGGTAGCCCCAAGTCCGACTCCATGCACATAGACGACGGCCGATAGTGCCATCCTGCCACAAGATGCTCCCCCTCGGAGGCCGGAATGAGGATACCGGTGGTCTGTACATGAGTGTCGTCGCTGCACTCGGTCCAATTGCAACTGCCAGCATGTCCGCCCGATCCAAACTGAAGCCACCCGTGAATATGTAGATCTTGAGAAATGGAGAGCCCAGTCATAGAGCTACCTTCCATTGTGACATCTTCTAGATTGCCAGTACTGAGCAGAATCCCGTCATTTGCAGGCATTTTAAGTATATTGCCAATTGTGGATGCCGGTTTTGTGCCATACTTGCGATGCAGCAAGTCAGCACGCGATTTCGGCGAATTCCACAATTGAGTATCCCTCCGTCTAACATCAGGTGCGCAATGGCAGCCAAACAACTGTTTCGGCATGTTGGTGAAGTTGGGGTCCGTGGGTGAACAGCCCATTGCTAGGCAGTCTTCAATGTTTGGTGGCCAGGGCTCTGCCTCATGCGCTCCAAAATGAAGGTGCGTCACGGTGTACTGACCGTCCTCGCCTGCCGTCGAGAACCCGAGAATTGGAGCTCCTTGTACCCCAAGAGACGTGATATCTTCGAGATTACCTGCGTACAAAAGAGTGCCAGAGAATGTGAATTATCATCAAACATGTCGCAGGCAATCAAAGGTGCATATTACAAAATAAAACACAAAGACCTGTGCTGATTATTTTTCCCGACGCAGCAGGAAACTGCAAAAAGCGATCTGACTGCGGCGTTTCGAAGGAGACCGCCGTGGATGCATTTGTGAGTGCGCTTGTGTTGAAGCACTCGTATTGCCAGTCGGTCTTGAGACACTGCATGCCTTCTTCCTCCTCCATCCATTCTGTCCTCGGCCGCATCCCGAGGCACTCCGAGGCCTCCAAGGAGACACACGAGCACACGAAACACCGTTCAGCATCAGTCACGCGGCCAATATTAATGTGCCCTTCAAAGTCCCGGCCAGTTGCGAGAGACATTGAAATATTTACCGGCTCACCTGTCCCACATCCAACATAAGCCTCCACCACCGCCATAATACAGTCACTGAATTAAGTTAATTGCAAACCGAAGAAAGAAGCAAAAGAAATATACAGCCTTGAGCTTTTGAATTCGGTGCAAACCCAGAGAGAGACACACACGCACAAAGATACATACCTAACATAACTTGTGCCCAGATGAGCGCAAGTTCAGCCTGCGATACATTGCTCGGAGCTGTTAAGAAGGTCACTTGCTCATTTTGATGATATCTGCACATGTGTAGAAAGCGTGTGAGCATGTATACAAATACACAAGTTTACAGATGTACAAAATTCAGATGTACAAGCATACATCCATGTGTTTACGTCATACATACACATACATGTATAAACAAATATGTATATGCGTATCAATATGATTTTGTATTCTGTATATGTCTCATCAGTTGAAAGCAAAGTAGGCATCTCTTGTCGCGTTTATGGACGAGTCATGTCACACATAAGAATGAGTCACGGCACACACACCTCCCAGCAAGAAATGAAGTGGTTGTCCCTTGCCACATCTATGACCAGGTCATATCAAGTATATGAATGTCTAACGGCACACATTCATGACACACATGTCTAACGGCACACATTCATTCATGACACACATGTCTAACGGCACACATTCATGACACACATATCATCCAGCAAGACACGAGGTAGAAAACTCTTGCTCAGTCTATGAATGAGTTATATCACACATGTAAATGTGTCACGGCACACATATCACCCGGCAGGATACGACAAAATATTTACACCTGTCACGAACTCTATATATGAGGGCACATCCAGAGACTGCGCACGCATATAACCCTGTATACATGAGTCATGAACTACGCAGGTCAGTCGCGGACATAACTCTTGCCCAGTCTCTCAGTGAGTTTTATCACACATGAATGAGTCACAGCACACAATTACCCAGCAGGAAAGGATGTAGACAACTCTAGCCACGTCTCTTCAATCTCATGCGGCGCCTCCGCCTCCGAATACACCCGCAGCCACGCGTCAGTTGCTCCTATTTCCGGACCAACCGCCCACATCTCGAGATTCGAAAACCACTCTGTCGTGGAGTAAATATAGTTGGGAACACGTCCCTCCACGACGTCGGAGTCGAGCAGAAGCTGCTTGTAGACGGGGCGTGACTCGCGAACTCGAAATTGGAGGTGTTCGTGATCGCCAAGTTTCAGGTGTTCACGAACGTAGTAGCCCGTCAAATTGTGAGGCGACGTACTCAGACCTCCCGTTAGCACCTGACGTTGATCACATACAAAACAGGTAAGATTTGCGCAGAACTTGCCTCAGCAACCAAAACAAACATTCCCCTTTCCCTGTACACTGGCCACAGCTATTTACTAGTCAGATGTACCATACAAACATAACTGCTGTCGTCTCAATAACCCCTACACATGCACACACACACACTATCTCTCTCTCTCTCTCTCTCGCTTTCTATTTCTTTATCTCTCTCTCGATTTCTGCCTTCCACCCTCCCTTCCTCCCTCCCTCACTCCCTTCCTCCTTCCCTCCCTTCTTGCCTCCCTCTCTCTCTGTTTCTCACTCTCTCTCGCTCTCCCTCCCTCTCCCCCCCTCATTTTTCTCTCCACATCGCACACATACACACGCACGCACACACACATGCACACACGCACATACACGCACGCACACACCCATACAAACACAAACTCACACGCATACACATATACACGCTCACATGCACACACACACACGCATAAATACACGCGCACGCGCACACACACACATGCACAAACGCGCACACACACACACATGCACACACACGCACACACACACACACACACACACACACACTCACACACGTACACACACGTACAC
>Ga0209390_10007711_pt1 | contig 13656 bp, 4 predicted proteins | sample BON01_FD_187212 | JGI IMG/M metagenome (GOLD analysis project Ga0209390, IMG submission 187212) | Freshwater microbial communities from Lake Bonney liftoff mats and glacier meltwater in Antarctica - BON-01 (SPAdes) (version 2) | ecosystem: Environmental > Aquatic > Freshwater > Ice > Glacier... | reverse complement strand
CTTTTTCCGCTTTTGGCGCGCGCCCAACGCCCGGCTTGGCGCGCCTCTCTCCTGCTTTGCCCCCAGCATCCCCCGTCCCTCTCGCACATAAGACAAGACCCCCTGCTTCACAAAGTACGACGCAGCTGCTGTCTGCAGCTATCGCCCTCGGCCCCCCAACCGCCCTTTGTTTGGCCGTGGTTCCTCGTGCGGCCCCCGCCCCCCGCTTGCTCCCGCTCCATTGTTGCGCATGCTTGCGGCGCGGCGGCGCCCCACGACGCCGTGCCTGTGTGCCACCTCGTCTGTGTCGACCCCCTTTACCAAATCCCGTCATAGCGGGCCTGCTTTTTCACGTTGAGTCGGATTTGTTCGCAGCGCAAGGGCGAATTCTTGTTTACATTGCCCTTTTTGCCCCCCGAGAAGACAGCGGCGAACATTCAAACGACCGACAGACATCGTGTCACTAAATTGTAACACCCTATTACTGCGAATGATTTTCGCCCTTATCCGAGCACAACAAATTGTTGAGTTCATCCGAGAACCCCCCGAATACATCAAAAACGGCGAGGGGTGCGCTTCCTGCCGCCTAGCAAGCGACCGCGCCTGCAGGCCGACCCCGGCGATTCGCGCAACTAGCGCCCCGCATCGCACACAGAGCTAGAAATTACGGAACATTCCACGCCGTATAACAGGAGTGGTCTCACGTGGGGGCAAATAGGGGTAAAATTCCGCCAAATAAAACAAGAGGGGCGGGCCGGGCGGCGGGGGGGGGGGGGGGGGGGGGGGGGGGGGGGGGGGGGGGGGGGCAGCAGCACGAGCGGGCGGAGCGCGCGTTTCAAAACCTTTGGGGGCGCGGGAGAGCGCGCAAACGGCCCGCAACGTAAGGTGTAGAGGCCGCCCGCCCCCGCCACGCCGCCCCACACACACACACACACACACAGGGCTTCACTCCTTCTTCGCGGGCGGCGGGCCGAGCCCCAGCACCTTCTTGGCGTAGTCGAACGGCTGCACCAGGTACAGGCCCCCGACCACCGCCACGCCGCCCCACATGCCCAGGCCGATGATCTTCTCCTTGGTCGGCCACATGGCCCGCGGGTAGACCTTGTTTTGTTTGAGGGGGGTGAGGGTGAGGTGTTTTGGCGAGTGTGCGCGCGTGTGTCGATGTTGGGAGGATGAGTGAGAGAAAGGGGGGCGGCGTCGGCGCGTTCAGAGGCAGCGGGACGAGAGCGCGCGCCGTCGTCGTTGGGTGGCGGCGGGCTGAGCGCCGCTTTCTCGCTCGCGTTGGGGCCGCAAGACCGCCGTTGTTCCCGCGACCCCAGGGATAGGCGGCGACGCTCGCCAAGCACGAGATCAGGCACGGCGCGCACTTGTCCGTGGCCCACCAGCGAGCTGCCCAGGCCGTCCCAATGCGCGCTCGGCGTTCGGAGAGGAGGGTTTGTCGGTTTCGCCGCGCGGAACACTAAAGTCCCGCCCCCTACTTCGCACCTTTTGCAAAAAGCTCAGCATCTTGTCTCGGGTCCCGAGAGATAGAGAGGCCACGAGTCGCTGGGTCTGCGTTCTGATGGGGGGAAGAGGCAGGGAGGCGGTGCGAGCCGTTCTAGAGACGGCCGGCGGCGGCGCGCGCCCCGACGGTCGAGGCGGCGGCAAGAGGCCCCGCCTCTTCTTTCCTTCGTGGGGCAGCAACTTTACACAATCTTGCACCTCGTCGCCTCGGGCGAGCACCCCTCGTACACCTGCCTCAGGTCGCTCCACCCGACCTCCTCGAAGCACACGCACCGCCACCCGCCGCGTTCGCGCCGCCGCCGCTCGTCGCGCCGCCGCAGCGCGGCGCCGGGGCGGCCTCCGCCGCCCTCGTCCCCGCCTTCTCCTCCTCCCTCCTCCGCCTCCGTCCGCTGCACGCGCCGCGGGTGGCCCTTGCCGTCCGCGCACCACACCTCGGCGCCCTCCTCCTCGGTCCACCGCGTCTCGCACGCGGGCCGCGCCGCCGCCGCCGCCAGCCGCCGCCGCTCCCGCTCGGCGCGCGCGGCCTTGCCCCGCGCGGCGCCCGCCCGGACGCGCGCGAGCGCTGAGCGCGGCGCGCCCGACGCGTCGTGGAACGCCCCGCCCGCGAGCACGCCGCGTCGCGGGTAGGTGCGCCGGTAGAACTCGAGCCACTCGGTGAGCTCGAGCAGCTCCTCGGGGCCCAGAGGCGCCTGATTTGGCGTTGTTGTTGCTGCGGAGGGTGGCGGTGTTGTCGTCCTTGCCGTCGCCGCTGCCAGGTCGTCGCCGCCCGCTCTGTCGCCGCCCTCCCCCCCCTCCCCCTCCTCCTCGTCCGCCTCTCCCGCGTCCACCACGTAGTCAGTCGCGCGCGACAGAGTGAACTCGCCCGTAGAGAAGGCGCGCGAGCCGTCGCGCCCCACGAACACGCGGTACCCGATCTCAGGGTCCTCCGGCTCGGGTGGCTCCCCGGCGCCAGCGCCGTCGCCGCCGCCGGCGCCCCTCCCCTCCTCCCCGCGCCCGCCCTGGCCCTGGCCCTGCTCGCCGCCGCCAACGCCCCCGCTGCCCGCCGCCTCGTCCTTTTCCTTCTTCGGCGGCGGGCCGTAAAACTGGCGCTTGGACGACACGTCGAACACCTCGCCCAAGACCGCGACGTACAGCTCGGGCCGGCGCACGCCGTCGTACTCAGCCAGGCTGGCGCGAGTGAAGAGCCGACGCTGCTGCTGCGCCGGGCTGCCGGCGCCGGCGCCGCCCGGCGGTCGCGGCAGAAGGGCGATCTCGCCGACCTGCGCCACGAGCAGCACGCCCGCCGCCGCGGCCATCAGCAGCACGAACGCGGCGGCGGCGAGCCTCGCGCCCCACGTGGCCGGCAGCGGAGGGGCGCCCGAGCGTCGGCGGGGGGGAGGCGCGGCGGGTGGGGGTGGCGTTGGTGTCGTGACTCGGACTGCCCCTCCCCCCTCTTTCGCGACGCGCCGCGCGCGCAGGCCCCCCGCGTCGTCGTCCCCCATCGTCGTCGCGCGGATCGAGCTGCGTGTCGTGTGTGGGTTGCAAAGTAGAGCCGGTCGGTCGATCCTAGAGATAAGAACAAGGAGTGCAAAAGTGCAGATTCGTCGGGGTCAAAATCCATCGGTCGTCGGTTTTTGCTCTCGGCGGCGGGGTCGATCACCGCCATCCGCGGCCGGCGCCGCCGGCGCCGCCGCCCGCCGCCCGCTCGCGGCAGTAAGGGTGCTGCTGCTGCCGTTGCTGCCGCTGCTGGTGCGGCTGCTGGTGCCGCTGGCCCCGCTCCGCCTCGCGAGGTCCGCCCGCCGCCGGCTCCTCCCAAGCCTCGAGGTCCTCCCCCCAGTCGTCCCGCAGCGGCGGCAGCGGGGGCGGGCCGCTGGCGGGATCGACGAGCGGCGGCGGCGGCGGCGGCGGCGGCGGCGGCGGCGGCACGACCTCGGGCTCAAACAGCGAGAACCACGGGTGCACGGGCGCTGACGGCGGCGGTGGAACAGGCGGCGGGGACGCGTGCCGGTAGGGTGGAGGCACGCGCGGCCGCTGATGCTGCTGCTGCCCGTCGCGCCAGTCGCCGCTGCCGCTGTCGTGGTGGCGGTGGGGCGGCGGCGGCGGCGGCGGCGGCGGCGGCGGCTCCTCCCCCCACGCCTGCTCGTCTTGCGCCGGACCGTCCTCCTCTTCCTCCATCTCAAAACCGTGCGCCGTTCCAAACAGCACGCCGAGCAGGCGCAGGCCGCGGCGCGGCACGCCCCGGCGCGCGAGCTCGTCGAGCGTGGTAGAGCGCGAGGCGGCCGCATCGCCGGCGCCGGCGCCCGCTGCTGCTTCCGGGCCCCGCCCCCCTGTCTCTGCCTCTGCGTCTGCCTCTGCCGCGGCGAGCGCCGCCGCGTGCTCCACCACCTCGAGCACGCTCGCGCCGCGCCCCTCGGCCACCACGCATGCGGCCAGGGGGTTGAGGCAAAAGGCCGACTCGAGCAGCGCCTCGCGGGGCGTTGGCGCGTCGCCGGCCCAGGCCGGGCGCCACACGCCCGCCGCCGGCGCCGCTGCCGCTGCCGGCTGCCGCTGCTCCTGCTCCTGTTGCTCGCCCCAGTGCGCCGCGGCCAGCGCCGAGCACGCCCCCGCCGCCAGAGCGTGCGTCGCCGCCTTGCCGCCGCGCGACACGAGCGCAGTGAGCCGCAGGCCCCCCAGCGAGGAAGCGGGCGAAGCCGCTGCCGCCGTCGCCGCCGTGGCCGCCGCCCGCGCCAGCGCCAGCGCGACGACGGCGTCTGCCTCGCGCCGCTGCTCGGGCGCCTCGGCCTGGGCCCACGCGCGCGGCATCTCGAGGACAAACACAAGCTCGTCGTAGGCCGCGGACAGGGCGAGCACCCGGCGGGACAGCAGGTCGCCGAGAGCGTCGGCCGCCGCTTCGGCGGCCAGCGCGGCGGCGTCCTCTTCTTGCTCGCCGCCGCCGCCGCGGTGGGCCGCCGCCGCCACCGCCGCCTCGGCGATGGCGCGGGACGCCCCCTCGGACGCGGCCGCCTCGAGCTCGTCCGCGGGCCACACGACAAGGCAGGCGCCGGGCGTGGCGATCACGTCGACCAGCGGCATTGGACGCTCCAGCACGGTCAGGCCCAGGCCGCCGTCGCTGACGTCGCTGCCATTGGCGCCGTCACCCTCGCCCCCGCCGCCCCCGCCGCCCCCGCCCCCGCCGCCTCCGCCCCCCCCGCCCTCGAGCGCCGCGACCAGCCGCTCGTACAGGTCCGGGCGGGCGGCGACGGGCCGGCACGCCGCGCTGCTGATGATGACCGGCCGCACCAGGACGCACTGGTTCTGCTGCTGCTGCTGCTCATCGAGCCGCTGCTGCTGCTCCTGCTGCTGCTGCTCCAGTTGCTGCTGCTCGGCGGGGCCCGGCTGGCGGCGCGGCTGCTGCTCGAGGGGCGGCGGCGACGCCGGGCGGGCGATGGGAACACGAGCAGGAGCAGCGGCGGCGACGGGAGACGGCGCCGGGGCCGCCTGATAGTCCTCCTCCTGCATCAAGACGGCCTCGACATGAGAGGAAGGGGCCGCGTCGCCCCCCTCCTCCTCCTCCTCGGCCCGCCGCAAGAAGACGGCCGTGGCGGGCGGCGGGGACCGCGGTGACCCCGGGGCGGCCGCCGTAGCCGCCGCCTCGTCCGTCGCGGGAAAGATGACGGCCGCGGGCACCTCGCCCTCCTCCTCCTCCAGGTCCTGCGCCACCTCCCAGGACTCGGGCCTGCGGTGCTGCGCCGGCTTCTCGACCAGGCCCGGCGACAGCGGCGGCCGCTTGCGGCGGCCGCCTGCGCCCTCGGCGGCCGCCACCGTCCCGGCCTCGACGCACAGCCGCAGCAGCCAGTGCCGCCGCCGCCCCGCGCCCGCGCCCCCTCCCTCGCCCGCCGTCGTCTCGGCCAGCGCGTCAGCAGCGACCTCGCAGCCGTCGTAGTGCACGACCCCGCCGAGCGAGGAGAGGGACGCCCAGGGAAAGCGCGCGTCCGCGCAGTGCTCGGGTGACAGCAGCAGCGCCAGCGGCCGCGTGGTCACCGCCGCCGCCGCCGCCGCCGCCGCCGCCTCCTCCATGCCGCCAACGCGGGAGGCTCGCGCCAGCGCGCGCTCCACCGCAGCGCTCCATGCGCCAGCGGCGCCAGCATCACCCTCGGCCGCCGACGCGAGCAGCAGGGCGCCGCGCGCGTCAAAGGAGGCGGCCCCCACGCCCACACCGAGGAGCGCCGCGCGCAGGCCGGCGTGGCAGCGCGGCGCGGCGACAACGAGGGCAGGAACAGGAACGGGAGCGGCGGCGGCGGCAGCGGCGCCGGCAGAGGCCCCGCAAAGCTGCCACAGCAGGGACAGCAAGGCGACCGTCTTGGGCTCGTCGGCAGCATCACCACCGCCCGTCGATTGCTTCCGCATGAGCGCCTGTGCCGCGCCGCACCTCCCGCTTCTGCTTCCGCTTCCGCCCGGCCCGTGGCCGCCGCCGCCGCCGAGGCCGCAGCGCGCGGCCACCTCGGCCGGCAGGCGCGCCAGCATGTGCGTCAGCAGCGCGCCCGCGACCTGCTCCCCGTGCGCCACCAAGGCCGACGCCACCTGCCCGAGCAGCAGCGCGGCGGCCAGGGCGGCACGCCCCTCGTCTTTGAGCAGCGGCCGCGGGACGGCAGAGGGGTAGGGCGCCGAGGGGGCCGGGGGCGTCGTCGCCGCCGCTGCCGCCGCTGCGGCCGCCGCCGCCCCCTTGCGCGGCCGGCCCTGCTCCGCCAAGGCCAGCACCTGCTCGCTGGCGGCCGTGTCCCACATCGGCGTTGCCAAGGCCAGGGCGCACAGCTCGGCGCAGCGGCGCGCGGACGGGCTGCCGCCGTCGTCGCCGCCTCCAAAGCCAAAGCCGCCGCCGCACAAGTCGCCGTCGTCGATGCCGCCGCCAGTGTCGGGCCCGTCGTCGTCGGGGCCGGCCTCCGGGCACAGCGCCCGCAAGAGGTCGCGCAACGAGGCGTCGCGCGCGCGGCGGAGGCCGCGGAGCAGGGCGCGCTGGCGGTCCGAGGCGGGCACGGTGACGACGGTCAGGCGCGGCTGCGGCGGCGCGGGCGGCTGCTGCGGCGGCGGCGGCGGGGAGGGCAGAGGCGCGGCCGGAAGCGGGGCCGAGGCGTCGGGCGCCGCCGCCGTCGCAGCACGAGAGGCGGGCGGTGGTGGCAGCGACTGCCGCTGGAGCTGCAGAGACGACGGCTGCCGTTGGTTCTCTTCCTGCTCCTGTGGCTGCTGGTCCTCTTCCTGCGCCTGCTGCTGCTGCGGCGGCGGCGATGGCGGCAGCGGCGACGCTGCTGCCGCGGGCTCGGGCGACGGCAGCAGGGGCGCCTCCGCCTCGGCCTCGGCCTCTTGCTTTTCCGCGTGCTGCGGGTCGGGCTGCTGCTGCTCAGAGATCGGAACGGGTGGCGAGGCGGGCACGTCGGTGTCCGGAGGGAGGGCGACGTCGGGAGAAGGAAAAGCAGGGGCCGGGGAGGCAGCGGCAGCAGTGGGGGCAGCGGACGCGCCAGGGGCGTCGACGACAGCAGGAGCGGCGTCGTCGGCGGCCCCCGCAGACGGCGACAGCGCCTCTTCCGCCGCCGCCGACGGCGACTGCGCAACCACGCCGAGGTCCTGCGTGGGCGACGGCGCCTGCACAGTTGCGCCAGCGCTTGCGACTGGCCGCGCCGCCTGCGACGGCGAGACCCGCCCGCTGATGTTGCCGGCGCCGTCGCCGCCGTTGCAGCCGCTGCCGCCGCCCCCGACTCCCCCGCTCTCCGCCTCGACCACCTCGGTCGCCGCGGTCGCCTCGGGCTGTTGTTGCAGTTGCCCCGCATCTTCCCCTTCCTCTCCGCCCACCTGCCGCCCCTCCTCGGCAACCGCGGCTTCGAGCTCCTGCGCCGTGACCAGGGGCAGCAGCAGCAGCGCCTCCTCGTCGTCGTCAGCGCGCCAGCAGGCGAGCCCGCCCAGGCGGCGGCCGCCGTCGCTGCGGGACAGCGCCGCCGCCGCGGCTGCCGCCAGCACCGCTGCCGCCGCGGATGCCGCCACCGTCTCGGAGCCGCCGTCGTCGTGCGTCTCGTCGCCGATGGCCACGCGGACGCAGCGCACGGGCTCGCCGTACCGCTCCTCGGCGGCGGCCGCCGCTTCGGCACGCGACAGCAGCAGCGGCAGCGGCACTGGGGGGGCGGCGGCGGCCGAGGGCGGCGGCGGCCGCAGCGAGGCGCCGCTGGGGCCGTCGAGGGCCAGCAGCAGCAGGTGCGCGGCCGCGCGCGGCTCAAGGGCCTCTTGTGGCGCCCAGGGACCGCCCAGGGCAGGGTGCTCATCCACCAGCGGCGTCACGTCCTCGGTCGCGCCCCAGGGAGAGCATCGGCGGCGCGACCAGAGGCCGCCGCCGCCGCCGCCGCCGGCCGCCTCGTCCCTGCCGCCGCCGTTGCGCGCGCAGCACCGGCGCAGCGCAGCCCACAGCGCCGCGGGGACGTCAGGGCCCGACTCGGCCGCTGCGCTGCCGCCGGGGATGCTGGGCGGGACGATGAGGCGGCCGCCGCGCACGAGGGCCGCGCGCACGACGGGCAGCAGCGCGACGGCAGCAGAGGCGGCGGCGGCCGCGCCGCCGGCATCGTCGGCGGCGTCGGCGTCGGCCTCGTCGGCGGCGTCGGCGTCGCCCGCCCGCTGCTGCTGCTGCTGCTGCTGGTGCTGGTGCGGGCGGAGGAGGCGCGCGGCCGCGCGCGCGAGGGTAATATCCGTGTCGGGGAGGCTAAGCAGGCTCTGGAGGGCCGCGTGCTGGTCTTCTGGGGCGTCTGCTTGTTTTTTGTTCTTGTCGGGGGAAAGAGCACTGTTGTGAGTTTTTTCGTGCGGCGGCGACGACGGCGCACAACGACAAAACCAACAAAAACCCACAACGCGACACTCACCCTCTAGGTCCTGCTTGTCTTCGTCGGGCACGGGAGGCGGGCGCGCGCTGGCCAGGGCCGCCGCGCGCTCAGAAACGAGGCGACGGAGGAGGCATGCGCCCGCGCCGAGCGGCGGCGCCGGCGGCGGCGGATCGTCGGGCGGCCCTGTCGCGGGCCCGCTGGCAGGCCCCTCGCACACGGCGCCTTGCCGCCACCCGCCGAGCGCCGCACGCAGGATCAGAGGCGCCGCGCTGTGAAAGAGCTGGAAAGGAGGGCGCGCGGGTGGTGGGTTTGACGATGCTGCCGCGGCCGGCGGCGGCGGTCGCGGGTCTGGCGGCTCTTTGCGCATTGCGTTTGTTTTTTGTCTCGTCGCTTAGTTTGTGGTTTGTTGGTTGCTGGTTGTTGTATTTGTGAACGAGGCCTTACACAGGAGAGCGCTGTAACGAGAGAAGACGTATGAGGAGCCCCCTTTCGGCTGACGCGTGGAGGAGCTAAAAGGAGACGAGGCCGGCGGCTTCTGCCCGCGGGCAACGCGAGCCGGGCGCCCGCCCGCCCAATATTTGCCAGACGGCAGACGTCCCTCCTCCTTTTGCCTGGGCGCGCGCGGCCCAAAGAAACAAGGCGCGCGCGCCCACGCCACCTCGCGCCAAGAGTCGGGCCCTCCGCGACAAGTCGGCACTCTACTTCTTGAACGAGTTCTTGAGGCAGATCTTGGCCGTCGGGTTGCTGGCGCCTGTCGGATAATTGGTTTTTTTTTGGTGGTTTCGTCGGAGAGAGCCGGGCAACGGCGGCGGCGGAGAGCGCAAGGAAGCGGGCGTCAGTTACCGGGGCTCGCTCTCTCTCTCTGTCGCGTCTTGCTCCAGCTTTCTCGAGAGTGCGCACTCCCCCCCCTCCCTCGGATCGTCCCACCACCACCATCACGCGCCACGACACCGCCCCCCCAAAAATCAAACTCACACAGCACGGCGCGGACGCCCGCCTCGTCGGCGAAGGCGGCCATGGGCGCGGCCGAGATGACGGCGGCGGCGGCAAAGGCGGCGACGCGGGCGGCGACCGAGGGCTTCTGTGAGGTTGTTCGGTGTGTGGTGTGGTTATGGTTGGGGTGGCGGAGGAGGACAAGGTGAGCTTTGCGGTCGGTTAGCAAAGAAGATGGAAAGGGGTGTCGGTGCCGCCGCCGCCGCCGTCGCCTCGGCCCCTCTCCCTCCCCCCCCTCCTCCTCTGGACCTCTCCTCTTTTCGTTCGGGCGAAACAACGCGCGGATCCGCGGGCCCGAGACGCGCGCGCGGCGCCTCCGTGCCCGCAATGCACTCGTCCGACGGTTCGATCTCGTCGCGCGAGCCCGGAATCCGGCGGGCGGCGGATGAAGCCGCGAGGGGAGTGCAGCTCTTCGTCTTTCCGCCCCGACGCTCTCGCCCCGCCACTGCTCGACGACGCCAGCCCAACATCGCGCCTCCGACGCACGCGACTGATCTCCATCACGGACTGATCGGTCGAGTGGGGGGCGAGGCTGGGGCGTGAAGAGAAGAAAGGGGAGAGGCAAAAAATCGAGAGGGAGAAACACGTTCGCGACCGCCGCACCTGCACGGGCGCGGCCTTGACGGGCTTGGCCACGACGGCAGCCTTGTTCATGAGGACGGGCATGGTGACTGGATGTGTTGCTTGCGTGCGGGAGTCGGGCAAAGGACAAAGCTGCTTTTGAAGTGTGGTGTGAAGATCGAGTTGTCCCTGTCGCCGCCGCGCGGTCTTTTTGCCGGCCGAACGCCGCCGAGCGGAGAGAGGGCGGCCGAGAGCCGGGGCTCTCGAGCTCCCTTGGCTGCTATACTTTCTAAAAACACGAGAGGCGTCCCGCTGTCATCTAATAAATGTAGGGGGAAAGCAAGGGTGTGTGTGCGTGCGTGCGCGCGTGTGTGTGTGTACAGATGAAAGATCATGATAAGAAGACCATATGGCGCGCGAGGCGGGGGGGTGACAAGGCCGTCCTCTCCGGAGAGCCGTGCGTACGTATGTGTGTGTGCGTGAGGGATGCGTGCGGTGCGTGTCTTGTATTTTCGAGTAGTGTGTGTGCGGTGCGTTGTGTTTTTGTCTCTCGCGAAACGAAAAAAGGGAAACAAACCGAGGAACCCCCCCGCGCCCCCCGAAAGACGGGAAGAAAAACCAAAAACCAAAAACCAAAAACCAAAAACCAAAAACCAAATACCAATGCCTGCCCAACCCCCCCCTCCTCACTTCCTGTCCGTCTCCACGCCCGTCATCAGATACATCGACTCGTCGCGGTAGTCCGGGAAGTAGGTCTGCAGCGGCACCTGCTTCAGGGGGCCGGCGCGCATGGCCGACAGCGCCGCCGCCGTCGCCCGCGCGCCTGCCACCGTCGTGACGAGGGGCACGCCCAGTCCCAGCGCCAGCCGGCGCAGGTCGCGCCCGTCGCGCAGGTCGGGCTCGTCGCCGCCGCTCGTGACCATCATCATGGTGCAGTCGCCGTTCTTGAGCAGGTCGGCCGGGTTGGGCCGCCCCTCGCTGATCTTGAACACCTCCTCCACCCCCGTGACGCCGCCCGCGCGCAAAGCGGCGGCCGTGCCGCGCGTCGCCGCGATGCCAAAGCCGAGCGCCGACAGCGCCTTGGCCACCTCGACCGCCTCTGGCTTGTGCTTGTCGGCCATCGACATGAACACCTTGCCCCCTGTCGGCAGCTTCTGCCCCGCCGCCAGCTGCGCCTTGGCGTACGCCGACGCAAAGTCCACGTCGATGCCCATGACCTCGCCCGTCGACCGCATCTCGGGGCCCAGCAGAGTGTCGGCGCCCGGGAACTTGGAAAACGGCAGGACCACCTCTTTGACGGCCACGTGCGACGGCCGCGGCTCCTCGGTAAAGCCAATCTCCGACAGCAGGCGCCCGGCCATGACCAGGGAGGCGTACTTGGCGATGGGGTGGCCCACGGCCTTGGCAACGAAGGGGACGGTGCGCGACGCGCGCGGGTTGGCCTCGATGATGTAGGGGACGTCGTCCTGCACCGCGTACTGAATGTTGATCAGGCCCTCGACGCGCAAGGCGGTAGCCACTTGTTTCGTCCAGTCGCGCACGATGGCGAGGGTGGCCTCGGGGATGGTCTGGGTGGGGAGGGAGCAGGCGCTGTCGCCGCTGTGGACGCCGGCCTGCTCGATGTGCTCGAGGATGCCGCAGATGACAACGTTGCCCTCGCGGTCGCGGATGGCGTCGACGTCGAGCTCGATGGCGCTGTATTTTTGTTATTTGTTTTTTCGTTTGTTTTTTGTTTTTTGTTTGGTTTAGTGTTAATTGTTTGGAGGGTCGGGTGAGAGAAAGAGCTATCGATGGTCTCTGGGGTGGTGGTGGGGGACAGGGGAGGCGGCGCATCATGGAGGAGAGATAGAAAAAGAGGTCGGAGCAGCAGCGGCAAAAGAACGACGAGCGCCCCCCGCGCGAACAAACGAACGAACGAGCGAGCGAACAAACGAAGAAAAACCCCAAAACAAGAGAACCCAAAAACCCCCCCCCCCCCCCAAAAAAAAGAAGAATGGGACTCACCGGTCCAGGTACTTGTCCACCAGCACGGGGTTCTCCGCGTCCACGGTCGTCACGGTCGTCACGTAGCGCCGCAGGTCGGCGTCGTCGTAGGCAATCTCCATCGCGCGGCCGCCCAGCACGTAGGAGGGGCGCACCATGACAGGGTAGCCCAGCTCGCGCGCTTTCGCAAAGGCCTCCTCGTCGGAGCGCGCGGACCCGCCCGCGGGCTGCTTGATGTCGAGGCGCGTGAGCAGGGCCATCCAGCGGTCGCGGTCCTCTGCCTCGTCGATGGCGTCCGGCTGCGTGCCCCACACGCGCACAAACCCCTTTCCGCTGGCGCAGGGAATGGGCGCCGCGTCCAGCGCCGCCTGCAGCGCGGTCGAGATCTTGAGCGGCGTCTGCCCGCCAAACTGCACGATGATCCCCTCGGGCCGCTCCACCTCGATCACGTTGAGCACGTCCTCCAGCGTGATGGGCTCGAAGTACAGGCGGCTCGACGTGTCGTAGTCGGTGCTCACCGTCTCAGGGTTGCAATTCATCATGATGGTCTCGAAGCCTGCCTGGCGCAGCGCAAAACTCGCGTGGCAGCAGCAGTAGTCAAACTCGATGCCCTGTCCGATGCGGTTGGGCCCGCCGCCCAGGATCAGGACCTTGCGGCCGGTCGTGGGGGCGCACTCGTCCTCGCCGCCGTCCTCGTAGGTGGAGTACATGTAGGGCGTGTCGGCGGCAAACTCGGCCGCGCACGTGTCGACGCGCTTGAACGCGGGCAGGACGCCCAGGGCCTTGCGCCGCGCGCGCACCTCGTTGAGCGTCTTGCCGAGCAGGCGCGCGAGCTGCGCGTCCCCGAACCCGCGCTGCTTGACCTCGCACAGGTGCTCGCGCGACAGCGACTCGAGCGTCTGCGCGCGCACCCACGTCTCGGTCGCGTGCAGCTCGGCGAGCTGCACCAGCCACCACCGGTCCATTTTCGTCAGGTCGAACAGCTCCTCGACGCCCAGGCCGTCCTCGAACGCCTGCTTGAGGCACACGATGCGCTCCGGGTTGGGCACGCGCAGCTTGTACAGCAGTTGGTCCGCGGGCAGGCGCTTGTAGTCGCGCGGGAGCGCCCACCCGTCCAGGCCGGATTCCATGCCGCGGAGCGCCTTTTGCAGCGACTCCTGCCACGTGCGGCCGATCGCCATGACCTCGCCGACGCTCTTCATCTGCGTGGTGAGCGTGGGGGAGCTGCCCGGGAACTTCTCGAAGGCAAACTTGGGGATCTTGGTGACGACGTAGTCGATCGACGGCTCGAACGAGGCCGGGGTCGCGCGCGTGATGTCGTTGGCGATCTGGTCGAGCGTGTAACCGACGGCCAGCTTTGCGGCCATCTTGGCGATGGGAAAACCCGTGGCCTTGCTGGCCAGGGCGGACGAGCGGCTGACGCGCGGGTTCATCTCGATGATCATGACCTCGCCGTCCTCCGGGTTGACGGCCATCTGCACGTTGCTGCCGCCGCACTCGACGCCCATCTCGCGGATGATGGCCACGCTGGCGTCCCGCAAGCGCTGGTACTCGCGGTCCGTGAGCGTCTGCGAGGGGGCCACGGTGATCGAGTCGCCCGTGTGCACGCCCATGGGGTCGACGTTCTCGATCGAGCAGACGATGACGACGTTGTCGGCGAGGTCGCGCATGACCTCGAGCTCGTACTCCTTCCAGCCGATGAGCGACTGCTCGACGAGGACCTGGTCGGTCAGCGACGCGTCGATGCCGGCCTGTTTTTTTGTTTTTTTGTTTTTTGTGGTTTTTTTTGGTTTGGGGGCGTTGTTGTGTTTTTTTTGAGAGG